>OCTA010002482.1_pt1 | contig 16740 bp, 9 predicted proteins | sample 1538991 | NCBI WGS metagenome assembly OCTA01 (sample SAMEA3539302, study PRJEB22396) | soil metagenome | biome: tundra; feature: field; material: soil | place: USA | collected 2010-05 | depth 0.15 m | reverse complement strand
ACACGCGGCATAGACCGCGGCGGTGGACAGCTCAACCGCCGCGAAGGCCAGCACCCAGTGGTAAGTCCCTGTGACCAGGGCCGGGGTGACCTGGTCGCCCCGGCCGAGGCCGATGGCGGTGCCGCCAAGCAGGGCGAACGCGACATCACTGCCGACCCGCGACGCCACTTCGGACAGCTCATGCTGGCTCAGGCCGGTGCCCCACAGTTCGTTGCAGGCAGTCAGGGCCGCGGCGGCGTCCGCGCTCCCCCCGGCCAGGCCCGCGGCCACCGGAATCCGCTTCTTGATCTCGATGGACACGCCCGGCGCATCACGGCAGCCAGGCCCGAGGGTGTCGACGAGAGCGGTGACAGCCTGGATGGCGAGGTTACTGCTATCCAGCGGAACGGTGCCGTCACCCTCGCCGGTGACGACCACGCTGTCACGTTCGGCCGGGGTGACCGTCACTTCGTCGAACAGCGAAACGGCATGAAAGACGGTCACCAGGTCGTGGTAGCCGTCTGTGCGCAGCGGCCCGACAGAGAGCTGGAGGTTCACCTTCGCGGGCACCCGCGCGGTTACAGCGGTCACGATTCCCTGATGGTATCCGGCTCCGGCCACCGGCCAGCCCGGTCACGGGACCGGTCCCGTGGGCGGTCACCGCGGCCACCGCGGTCACCGGGCCGGGCGGCGGCGATCCGGGCGAACTCACCGACCCCGAGCGACTCGCCCCGCGCTCCCGGATCCACGCCCGCTTCCCGCAGGATGCGCTCCGCCGCCACCGGCGATCCCGCCCAGGAGGCGAGCGCGGCGCGGAGTGTCTTGCGGCGCTGCGAGAACGCGGCGTCCACCACGGCGAAGACCTCGGCGCGCCCCACGCCGGCCGCGCCGACCGCTGGCGGGCCGGGCACGGGCGGGTCGCGCCTGGTGAATGCGACCAGCCCGGAGTCCACGTTCGGCACCGGCCAGAACACGGTCCGCGGCACCGGCCCGGCCCGGCGGGCCTGCGCGTACCAGGCCAGCTTCACCGAGGGCACGCCATAGATCCGGCTCCCCGGCGGGGCCGTCATCCGGTCGGCCACCTCGGCCTGGACCATGACCAGGCCGCGGCGCAGCGACGGAACCGTAGCGAGCAGATGCAGCACGACCGGGACCGCCGCGTTGTAGGGCAGGTTCGCGACCAGGGCGGTCGGCGGTTCGCCGGGCAGATCTCCGACCCGGACGGCGTCCGCGGTCACCACCTCCAGGCGGTCCGCCAGCGCAGGCGCCCGTGCGGCGACGGTGCGCGGCAGTTCGGCCGCCAGGAGCGGATCAAGCTCAACGGCCACCACCCGCCGGGCTGCCCCGAGCAAACCGAGGGTGAGCGAGCCGAACCCGGGACCTACCTCCAGCACGATATCGGCGGGACCGAGCGCGGTCACGAAGTTCTGGCCGAGCCGCTTCGACGGCCGGATCCCCAGCCGGGCCGCGATCTCCCGGATCTCGGCCGGCCCTAGCAGGGCGCTGTCCACCATGGCGGCTGGCGGGTTACCAGGGGCCGAAGACACGCTCGCCGGTGGCCGTGACCAGAGCGCAGAGCCGTGCGGTGTCGATCTGCTTGACCCCGGCGAGGCAGCGCAGCGTGTCGGCGGCCATGGCGGGCGAGTTGGGCTTACCCCGGTGCGGTACGGGGGTCAGGAACGGGGCGTCGGTCTCGACCAGGATGAGGTCGGCGGGCGCGGCCGCAGCGGCATCCCGCAGCGGCTGCGCATTCTTGAAGGTGAGGTTGCCCGCGAAGCTCATCACGTAGCCGGCCTCCGCACATCGCTTGGCCATGGCCGCGTCGCCCGAGAAGCAATGAAAGATCACCTTGTCCGGCGGCCCTTCCTCGTCCAGGATCCGCAGCACGTCGTCGTGGGCGTCCCGGTCGTGGATCATCAGGGCCTTGCCTGCCTGCTTGGCGATCGCGATATGCGCGCGGAACCAGTCCTGCTGGATCTCGGGGCTGGCGTGGTCCCGGTAGTAGTCCAGCCCGGTCTCGCCGATGGCTCGCACCTGCGGCAGCGCGGCCAGCACGCTGATCTCGGCCAGCACGTCGTCCCGCCCGGCGGGCGAGGCGGCGGCTGAGGCGGTCTCATTGGGGTGGATCGCGACCGCCGCGTAAACGTCCTCACAGGTGGCCGCGAACTCCGCCGACCAGCGGGACGAGGGGAGGTCGACGCCGACCGTGATCATCCGCCTGATGCCGGCCGCCTGGGCGGCGGCAATGACCTCGTCTGCTGGCCGCTCGATCAGGTCCAGGTGGCAGTGGCTGTCCAGCGCGTCAGCGGGCAGCGGCTCCGGCGCCGGGACCTCGACCGGGGCGCCCGGCGTCCCGTCTCTGGCGCTGCTGTCGCTAGCACCACGGGCCCTAGTACCACGGGCTGGGGTCACTCCTGCTCCTGCTCCAGCCGGGCCAGTTCCTCGTCCACGACAGACGGGTCCAGCTTCGTGAACAGCGGCGTGGGCGCGGTCAGCCGGGTGCCGGCCACAACCGGCTGGGACGCCCACCGCGCGGCGGTGCCGTAATCTCCGGTGATGACCGGGTAGGACGGGGCATCCTCCTCGTCCACCTCCCGGATCTCGGGCATCCCTGACCAGGCTTCCGTCCCGCCCAGCATCCGGTACACCTTCTCCGATGACCTCGGCAGGAACGGCGTGAGGAGAGTCTTGGCGTCGTCCACCAGTTGCAGCACCACGTGCAGCACGGTCCGCATCCGGTCCGGGTCGGACTCGCGGATCTTCCACGGCGCCTGGTCGGACATGTACTTGTTGGCCTCGGCCACGGTCCGCATCGTCTCGGTGATGGCAGCCTTGAACCGCGAGCGGCCCAGTTCGCCGCCGATCACGCCGAACGCGGCGCGGGAGTGCTCCAGGATCTGCTGGTCGACGTCAGTGAGCTGACCAGGCTCCGGGATCGCGCCGATGTTCTTCGCCGCGAACGAGACCGACCGGTTGACCAGGTTCCCCCAGGTCGCCACCAGCTCATCGTTGTTGCGCCGGACGAACTCGCTCCAGGTGAAGTCCGTGTCCTGGTTCTCCGGGCCGGCCACCGCGACGTAGTACCGCAGCGCGTCCACGTCGTAGCGGGCGAGGAAGTCACGCACGTAGATCACGACCGCGCGGGATGACGAGAACTTGCGCCCCTCCATGGTCAGGAACTCGCTCGACACCACCTCGCTCGGCAGGTTCAGCTCGCCCAGCGAGCCGGGGGCGCCGTTCCTGGCCCCCTTGCCGCTGTAGCCGAGCAGCATGGCCGGCCAGATCTCGGAGTGGAAGACGATGTTGTCCTTGCCCATGAAGTAGTAGGACTCGGCGTCCCCGGACTGCCAGTAGGCGCGCCAGGCGTCCGGGTCCCCGGAACGCCTGGCCCACTCGATCGAGGCGGACAGGTAGCCGATCACCGCGTCGAACCACACGTAGATCCGCTTGTCCGGGCGGTCCCGCCAGCCGTCCAGGGGCACCGGCACGCCCCAGTCCAGGTCCCGGGTGATCGCCCGCGGCTGCAGGTCGCCGAGCAGGTTGAGGGAGAACTTCAGCACGTTGGGCCGCCATTGCCCGCTCTTGCTCTGCAGCCAGGTGCCCAGCACCTCGGTGAACGCGGGCAGGTCGAGGAAGAACTGCTCGGTGTCCACGAACACCGGGGTCTCCCCGTTGATCTTCGATCGGGGGTTGATGAGATCGACGGGGTCCAGCTGGTTGCCGCAGTTGTCGCACTGGTCGCCGCGCGCGCTGTCGTAGCCGCAGATCGGGCAGGTGCCCTCGATGTACCGGTCGGGCAGGGTCCGGCCGGTGGACGGGGAGATCGCGCCCTTGGTGACCCGGGGGAAGATGTAGCCGTTGCGGTAGAGGCCGGTGAAAATTTCCTGCACCACCGCGTAATGGTTCCGGGTGGTCGTCCGGGTGAAGAGGTCATAGGACATGTCGAGGCCGAACAGGTCCTCGGCGATCACCTGGTTGTACCGGTCGGCCAGCTCGCGCGGGCCCAGATTCTCCTTGTCGGCCTGAACCTGGATCGGCGTGCCGTGCTCATCCGTGCCGCTCACCATCAGCACCTGGTTGCCCGCCATCCGCTGGTAGCGGCTGAACATGTCGCACGGCAGGGCGAAACCGGAGACGTGCCCGATGTGGCGGGGGCCGTTGGCGTAGGGCCACGCCGGAGCGGCCAGGATGTGACGGCTTGGCAAGGACATGCCCACCAGCCTAGGTGCTGCCAGCAGAGCCCTCGAACGCTTTACCGCGCACCACGGCGTCATAAACCAGCCGCCTGGGCAGGCCCGATTCCCGGGCCACCGCGACGATGGCCTCCTTGCGGGCCACCCCCGCCGCCACCTGCGCGGCGACCTCGGCGGCCGCCTCCTCGGGGCTGCGCAGCGGTTCATCTCCCGGGGCGGGCCGGCCGGCCCCCTCGACCACGAGGGTGACCTCGCCGAGCACCCCGCCCGCGGCCCAGGCCGCCAGTTCCCCGAGCGTGCCCCGGCGGATCTCCTCGTAGGTCTTGGTGAGTTCCCGGCAGGCCACCGCGCGGCGTCCGGGACCGAACGCCCGGGCCAGTTCCGCCAGGGTGGCGGCGGCCCGGCGGGGTGACTCGAAGAACACCATGGTCCGCGGCTCAGCGGCTAGCCCGGCCAGCCTGCGGGCCCGCTCACCAGCCTTGCGAGGCGGGAAGCCCTCGAAGCAGAACCGGTCGCTGGGCAGGCCGGAGACCGCCAGCGCGGCGGTCACGGCGGACGGCCCAGGGAGCACCGTCACCGGGGCGCCGGCCGCCGCAGCCGCCGCGACCAGGCGATATCCGGGGTCGCTGACCGCCGGCATGCCCGCGTCGGTCACCAGCAGCACGTCGTGGCCGTCACGGAGCGCGGCCAGCAGCACCGTCTCCCGGCTCCGCTCCACGGCGTCGTAATACGACACGACCCGGCCCGCGAGATCGACGCCGAGGGCCGCGGCCAGCCTGCGCACCCGCCGGGTGTCCTCGGCCGCGACGACCGCTGTCGTGGCGAGCGCCTCGGCGAGCCGCGGCGAGGCGTCACCGGGCCTGCCGATGGGCACGGCAGCCACCGTAAGGGTGCCGCTGACACTGTCCTGTGGAACGGAGTCATTCATCGCGGAACCCACGTTATGCCCCGCGCCCCAATACGATATGCCTCGATGATTGCATACGAGGCTGAGCATCCAGCCGCTGACACGAGTTCCCGCCTGCCTGCGCTCCGCGCCCGGCTCGCTCCGCCCATTCCGGGCAGCGAGCTATGGGGCTGGCTTGGCCCGCTCCTGGTCACCGCGTTCGGCGCGTTCCTGCGCTTCAACCGGCTGAGCATCCCGCGGACCATCATTTTCGACGAGACGTACTACGTCCCGGATGCATATGGGATCCTGCGCCACGGGGTTGAGCAGAACTACGTCAGCGACCGGAACTCACTGATCACGCACGGCCACACGAACATCTTCAGCTCCGGTGGTGAGTTCGTCGTTCACCCGCCGCTCGGGAAGCTGTTCATCGCGGCTGGCGAGTGGATGTTCGGCCTGACCCCGTTCGGCTGGCGGTTCTCCGTCGCGCTCATCGGGTCACTGGCCATCCTCGTGCTGGCCCGGATCGCCCGCCGGATGACCCGGTCCACCCTCCTCGGCTGCGTCGCTGGCCTGCTGCTCGCCCTGGACGGCCTCGAATTCGTGATGAGCCGCACGGCGCTGCTGGACATCTTCCTGATGTTCTGGGTGCTGGCGGCGTTCGGCTGCCTGGTCGTGGATCGTGACGTCTCCCGGGCCCGCCTGGCCGAGGCGGCCGCTACGCGAAAGTCCGGCGGCGAGCGCGGGCCCCGGCTCGGGTTCCGCTGGTGGCGGCTGGGCGCCGGGATCTGCCTGGGCCTGGCCTGCGCGTCGAAGTGGGACGCCATCTGGTCCGTATTCGCGTTCGCCGCGCTCACCATCGCCTGGGACATCGGGGCGCGCCGGGCCGCTGGCTTCCGCGGCTACTGGCGCGGCGCGCTGGCCGATGACGGGCGCTGGCTGCCGGTCTCGCTGGTGCTGGCCCCCGCCGCCGTCTACCTGGCCAGCTGGTCCGGGTGGTTCGCCTCGTCCGACGGCTGGGACCGGAACTGGGCGGCGCAGAACGGCATCCACACCCCGGTGATCTCCACCCTGGCGTCGTGGCTTGAGTACCAGAAGCAGATGCTCAGCTTCCATCTGGGCCTGAGCACGCACCACCCGTACCAGTCGCAGCCCTGGGATTGGCTGGTGCTGAGCAGGCCGGTCGCCTTCTCCTGGGTCTGCCCGGCCGGTTTCGTCGAGGGCTCCCACCCAACGGTCGCGTGCGCCGCCAGCAATTCCCAGGAGGTTCTGGCCATCGGCACCCCGATGATCTGGTGGGGGTCGATCGTCACCCTGCTCGTGTGCCTGTTCTGGTGGCTGACCCGCCGGGACTGGCGGGCCGGGGCGGTGCTGCTCGCGGTCGCGGCCAGCTGGCTGCCCTGGTTCTGGTTCGCCGCGCACGACCACCGGACCGAGTTCTACTTCTACGCGGTGGCCTTCGACCCGTTCCTGGTGCTGTCCATCACCCTGTGCCTCGGGCTGATCATCGGCTCGGCCAGAGCATCAGCGGCCCGCCGGGCCATCGGCGCATCGGTCGCGGGCGCCTACGTGCTTGGCGTCCTGCTGAATTTCGTCTATCTTTACCCGGTCCTGGCCGGGAAGGTCATTCCGTACACATCCTGGCTGTCCCGGATGTGGTACCACGGCTGGATCTGACTAGGCCATGACTGCTTGGGCCCGGTCCAGTTCGAACTGGTCGTCGCTCCACCTGGGCGGCTGGACTTGGGTCATGGCAACCCAGCGAGCAGACTCAGACCGGGGACGGTGAGCCGTTCCATTTCCTTCGGCTCGAATTTTGTGAGCCCTCCTGCGTAGGTTCGTCCCTGCGCCAGGCTCACCGCTGTCCGGAGGTGTGCAGCAAGTTGGTCTAGGATCGTCGGATCAAGAGACTGCCGGGGGCAGAGGCCGTGGGCGATGTTGATGTGCCGGGCTGACACGTCATTCCTGACGAACGCTGGGGGGCGTCGAGCCATGTAGGTAGCCAGGATCGGGGCGGCCTCACGAAGCTGGACGCTCCACCACGCCTTGCGTGTGGAAGCTATGTACCCCAGGTGGACGTTCCGCTTCTTGGCTTCGCGAAGGAAGCGCATGACTATCTGACGGTCGGCCGGCTCCAGCGCATCAAGATCTACAGGCAAGTCAATAACGACTCGCAGATGCCCAGCCTCTCGGAGGCGGTCTTCGGCGTTAAAGAGTTCCCGGGCCTTCGTGACAGCGCTGAAGAGCACATCCCCGGGCATCTGTGTCTTGCTCCGATGCGTCACCCACACGGCGTTGGCGCCCGTGACGGCTCCGCGGTGAACGTGGCAGAGTTCTCCCAGTTCCACGTAACCCTCTGGGAGTTTAGGCGTGACGCGAGTGAGCACCGACCACCGATTGGCTTCGGCGAGGCGTTGGCGCGAGATGGTGCGTCCGTCCGACAGCCTTCCGAGATCGTTGACTGTATCGACCCGTCGTACCTTGATGGACCGAGGGCGGCTGCCCAGCCGGAAGCAGGTGATCGCCCCAGTGGTCGTGGCGTCGGCGAACGGAGCCGTCTCCGGCTCCAAGATGTGCAGGCTCGTTCCCCCGAGTCCGTCGAGCAGGAGTTGGCGCACCAAGCGACCGTAGTTAACGTCCAGCCATTCGGCGCTCGTGATGAAGGTTCCTATGTCTCCGGGGGCCCCTTGTTCTGCCACGGCGAGGAAGAAATGCACATGCAACCCGGCCAGGCCACTGGCGTCCAGGTCACGTGCCTTGGCGGTCTTTAGCAGCCACTTCTTCCACTCCGCCGCAATCTGGTGGTGCCGGACGTATGGCGGGTTCCCGAGGTACAACGTAACCCCGCCAGCGGGCGGCAACGTGAGAGCGCGGAAGTCACCGACGACAACTTGAGCCCGCTCGGCCATGCCAGCAACCGCGAGGTTTGCGCGGGCGAGCAGAGCGGCGAGAGGATCCATCTCGGACCCAATGAGTTCCGCGTTTGGGAAACTACGCCCAGCTGCCACTAGGTACCGGGCGGAACCAACGCCGGGGTCCACGACGCGCGTCACATCAACAGCCTGGTCCTCGGCCCATGCAACCATCGCGTTCACGATCGGCGCGGGCGTGTATGTCTGGCCGAGCGGTCGGCGCTGTGCCGGAGACCGGAGAAGGCCGAATGCTTCACCGAGTGGATCTTCGCATGCCTCGACCAGTGCACGCAGTCCGTTGAGGTCCGGCGCGTCGCTCGGGAACGAAGCTGTGAGTGCCGATTCCTCGCCGCTCCAGCCGGCGACCTGCCTGGCGCCAAGCCCGACGGCAGCTTGGACAAGATGACTAAGGGTCCACGACCCGGCACTCTGGGGCACCCCTGGCCTATCCACTGTCCTGACCGCTGGATCGAGCGGGCTGGTCATATTCTGAGTCTCCCTCAGGCAGCAGGTTCCCGGACAGAGGCGCGCGGCTCCGCGCCTGCCGGCATCCGGGGGGATCCGGCCACGACGGGATGGGAGGGCCGGGCCCTGGCATGCCGCGCGAGCACGGGCTTCAGTTATCCGTAGCTGGCGCTCAGGAAATTCTCAGCATGTGCGGGTACAAAAATAACTGACTGACTGTCGCAGAGATTGTGACCCGGGACACTGAGCCGAATAGGGCCTCGCGTACGTCTATAGAGTGATGGTCAACAGACGAGCGGAGCAACGATGGGGTCCACCGAGCAGGCGCCGGACCGCAACACGCGATTCGAACAGGACGTCGTGCCGTTCCTTGGGCAGTTGTACCCGGCCGCTCTCCGGATGACCCGCAACCCCACCGACGCCGAAGATCTCGTCCAGGAGACGTCAGCCAAGGCGTACGCGGCGTTCCACCAGTTCAGGCCGGGCACCAACCTCCGGGCCTGGCTGCACCGCATCCTGGCGAACACGTTCATCAACAGCTACCGGAAGCGCCGCCGCGAGCCGCGGCAGGCATCGGGCGGCGACTTCCAGGACTGGCAGGTTCCCGCCGATCCGTTGGCTCCCCAGGCACGCTCGGCCGAGGCGGAGGCGCTGGACCGGCTGGCCGACTCAGAAATCCTGCGGGCCCTGCGAGACCTTCCGGAGGAATTCCGGGTCGCGGTATACCTCGCCGACATCGAGGGGTACGCCTACAAGGAGATCGCCGAAATCATGGGGACGCCGATCGGCACCGTGATGTCTCGGCTGCACCGGGGCCGCGGCCGGCTGCGCGACAAGCTGGCCGCCTACGGCCCAGGCCATGGCCCCGGCCTGGCCCCCCAGGCGGGCTGACCGGCTACCTGACGCCGTACAGGCTGAGCACGTCCTCGTTGGCGTGCCAGCGGCCGATCAGCCGCATGCTGTTTATCACTGCGAGTTCAGCCCGCTGCACGGGGTCGGTCACCGCCTGCAAGTCGTGCTGGCTCACCGAGGTGATCAGCCACACCCTGGTCACATGGGTGAGGCGGTGGCGCAGGGTGGCGAGGTTCACCTCGGTGCCGACCAGGGTGCTGGATCTCACCGGTGACTCCGCCAGCGCGATGTCCCTGAGCTTCCGGAACGGCGCGGGATATCCCATGCTCAGGACCCGCTGATACGGGATGTAAAAGACGATGTCGGTGGGATGCGCGTGGGCGGCGATGACCGCCGCGTCGTAGCGCAGGTTGTCCGGCCGTGAGGAGGGCAGCCTGATCGCCCGCTGCGGTGCGATCAGCAGGACGCCGACCAGTACCACGAGCGCGACCGACGGCAGCCAGGCCAGTATGCCGCGGGCCCGGGCCGTCGAGATGAGTGGTGCCGTGGAGATGACGTGCGCGAGCCAGGCCAGGCCGACGCCGCAGAGCAGGGCCAGGGCGGGCTGGCAGAAGAGCACGTACCGGATGTCGTATACCGGCTTGACCCGCGACACGGCCAGCATGATGACGGGCGGCAGGACCAGCCAGGGCAGGATGACCGTGGCCGGGGCCGGCGATCCAGCGACGGCCGGCAACCGGGACCGCGCGGTGGCGCCGACCGCCAAGCCGCACAGGGCCAGCACCGCGATGGGGATGACCAGGAGCTTGGACCCGGCGAAGCTCTCCAGCAACCCGCGGACGGCCGCTGCACCCGGCTTGGACAGCCAGCTGATCTGGCCGCGCTGCTTGAACCCGAGGAAAGCCAGCGGGGCGAGCACGATCCCTGCCGCCACCACGGCCGCCAGCCACCGCCACATACCCACCGGAGCCACGCCCGGGCCAGCCCCGGAACCCGCAAGCCCGGGGCCCGCCGGCTGGGCCGCCCGGCGCCCGCGGACGTAGCTGATCAGGACCGTTACACCGTGCGCTATCACCACAAGGAGTGAGAACAGGTTGAACAGCCCGCCCGCCGCGATCGTCAGCGCGTATCCGGCCCACCACCGCCAGGTGCCCGCGATTATCGCCCTGACCAGGCAGTAGCTCGCAATGGTGACGAACATGGTGACGAGGGCATAAGCCCGGGCGTCCTGCGCGTACCTGGTTATCTGCGGAACGGCCACGAAGAACAGGCCAGCCAGCAATCCAGTCAGCCAGGGCGCTGGCAAGCCCGCCAGCCGCGCCAGCAGCCTGCCGAGGGCCGCGGTCGTCATGGCTGCGATCGCGGTAGCGAGCAGGGACGGCAGCCGGAGTGCCGTGGCAGATGTGCCGAGAAGAGCGATCACTCCGTGCATAAAAAGGTAATAGGTGCCGTTCACCGCGTCCATGTGGTGCAGCAGTGAAAATATCTGGCCAATGCTGCGGCCGGCGGCCTCAAGTGAGTATGCCTCGTCCCGCCACAATGAGAGCGTGCCCAACTGGTAGCCGTCCACCAGCAAAGCCGCTGCCGCAGGCACCACCAGCACCAGCCAGTCACGCAGCCGGTGCGGTGAGGCCACCGGGTGCTCAGCGCCGGGACGGACTGCGCCTGCACTGATCACTCCCGCGCCTCGCACCGCAGCTACCCTCCTGCCCGCTCTGATGACCCTGCAGGCGCCGCCGCAAGTCCGCGGCCACAGGAACTACTGCACGGAGGCTACCCGGCGATCAGGAAACCAGCCCCTGCTCTTGGGCTATCCAAAGCAAGATATGGGGCGGCCAGGGAAATTTTGCCCGCCCATTGCCAGGCAATTCATGAGCAGCCAGCAATCACTGGTCCTGAGTCTGATCCCGAATCCGGGCCTGAATCCGGGCCGGATCGCTCGGTGCCCAGGCCGGCTAGCCGCCGAAGAGCCGCTCGCAGACCCGGGCCGCCGCCTTGCCGTCGTCCAGCGGGCAGTACTTGGTGACGAACGCCTGGTACGCGGCGCCGTAACCGGCCTCGGCCGTCCCCAGGTCCCCGATCGCGGCCAGCACCTCGTCGGAGGTGGCCAGCAGCGGCCCAGGGGCCTCGGCCTCGAAGTCGAAGTAGAACCCGCGCAGCTCATCACGGTACTGCTCGAGGTCGTAGGTGAAAAAGATCATCGGCCGGCCCGTCACCGCGAAGTCGAACATCACCGAGGAGTAGTCCGTCACCAGGATGTCACTGGCCAGGAAGAGCTCGGATACTTCCGGATAGCGGGTTACATCGAGAGCAAATCCCGGCCGCTCACCGGCTGTCACGTCGTCGGCCGCCTGGTGGTGTCCCCTGACCAGGATCACGTAGTCGGGCCCCAGCACCTGCCAGGCCCGTTCCAGGTCGAGCCGGAGGTCGAACCGGTAGCGCCCGGACGCGTAGTACTGGTTGTCGCGCCAGGTGGGTGCGTACAGCACCACCCGCTTGCCGTCCGGCAGGCCGAGCCGGCGCCGCACGCTGGCGGCCAGCGCGGCTGAGTCGTCACGGGCGAGGATGTCGTTACGCGGGTAGCCCGTCTGCCAGATATCGCCCTCGAACCTGAAGGCGTGACGCATGATGGGCGTGCTGAATGGGTTCGGGGAAATCAGCGCGTCCCACTGGGCCACGTCGTTGGCCAGCTGGGTGAAGTAGCTCCGGCCGCTGGCGAACTGCGGTCGCTCGATGTCGAAGCCGATGCGCTTCAGCGGCGTGCCGTGCCAGGTTTGCAGGTACACCTGCCCGTCACGCTTGCGGTAGAAGTAGTGCATATCGTCGTTGGCGATGACATAACGCGAACGGGCCAGCGCTGTGTAGTACTCCTCGCTCCCGTGCAGCACCACCGTCGCACCGCTCGGAGCAGGGGTGGACCAGTCGGCCACCGCCCAGATGTGCTCACGGTCGTCGCCCTGGCGGCGCAACTCTTCCGCGATCCCCAGCGGGTTGTCGGAGCACTGTTTGCCTTTCCAGCTGGTGAAGAACACGGCATCGCGCAGTGGCATCCGGCGCTGCACCGGGTAGTAACCCCGCCGCATCAGCCGCTGGTTGAAGTTGCCCAGCTCCGCCCAGCGCAAGTTGGGTTTCGCACAAATGACCGGTGCGTCGTGCTCCGACGTTGTGAAGACATAGTTCTTCGGCCCGACGACGACCTCTTCCTCGGTCAGGGTGGCCAGCCGGGCGTGATCGTATCCGAGCGGGATCAATTCACCGTCCCCCCCCGCCTGCCGGACGAAGACGTCCCAGACGCCGTCCCTGAGCGGCAGCAGATCCCCGAACAGCGGTACCCGGCCGACGGGAATCTCGATCGTGAACCGCTCGCCGTCACACTGCCAGGGCAGGACGTGCTCGACTCCGGAAGCCCGCAGACGCAGCACGGTCTCCAGATCGCTGTCGGCCGGCCCCTGGTAGCTGCCGCGGAGCAGCAGTTCGCCGGCCGGGCTCCAGGAGTGCTCCTCGATCACTGGCTTCGGGGTCCGCGAGGCGATCATGACGTCTCCGTAGCGGCTCTGCTCAACGGATACCTCCCGCGCGCCGTGGCGATACCTGACTTCGGCCATCCCGGCCGGGAAGGCGACCCGCGCCCGCTTCGGCGCGGTCACGTAGAGCTCCCATTCCCTGAGCTCGGTGCCAGCTACCATGGGCGCGTCCGCGCTGGAAGGGATCCGGCCCGCGGCCATGTCCATAGCGAGCGCAGCCACCGCGAGCGCGGCCATCGGCACCACGGCACGCAGCCTGACCGCCGATCCGCCCGTCTCCACGATAGTGGCCTCGAAGGCCTGGCTGGCCGCGCCCGCCAGCCGGCTCAGCACCAGCCTGGCGCCTGGCCCGGCCAGCGGCTCATGCCCGGGGACATCCACATCGACCACCAGGTCGTCGCCGGCTCGCTGGAATCCGGCCAGCACGGCAACGGTTCGCGTCAGCCCCACGTGCAGCTGCCGGCCCACCCACTTAGCCCCAAAACGCACATCAGGAGCCAGCTGAACGAAACCGGGCCGTTCTGCGGCTCCCACCACCGGAGTATGTATCCGAGCGGGCCGCCAGACGCCGTGTGCCCGGATCAGCATGAAGCCGTCCCAGTCCCCGGTCAGCCAGCGCCCGGCGAACCGGAACCAGCGGGGATTGATCTCGAAACGAAATCCGGCCCACTCGTAGGAGTACCTCTCCTGCCCGGAGATCGCGGTGGCCTCGGGATGGGCCAGCGATCGGGCCCAGACCACGATCGGCGGCCGGCGTCTGACGCGCGGGCGCAAGATCACGATCTTGGAGGTGTTCCTGCGGTGGGAGATGTCCACGGACGGCACGTATGCGCATCCGCTGACGACCATGCGGTTGCCCCGCCAGCCCATCTCATCCACCTGGACGTACGGGTCGATGTCGCGCCAGTGTGGGCGGTACACCGTGGAGGGGATCCGCATGCTCCGGTCCGTGCGGAACGGGAGGTCGGCGCGGAGCCTGCCGAACCGCCGCACGACAGGGATGGTGGTCACCGGCTGCTCCTGGAGCCAGTCCAGAAGCTCCGTGAGCTGCGCTACCGCCCGCTTCCTGATCAGGTAGTAGGCGAGTTTGCAGACGGCTGGCAAGGTCCGCAGCACGCGCTCGGACACTTGGCCCAGATACTGGTTGGCCAGGTCGAGAAACTCGCTGAGGTACTCGTCGCTGACCCGGGGAAGGTCGCCAACGTACAGCCACAGGTCGTTCACCAGGGCCTTGTGCTGATGCTGCCGCAGCAGCTTGGCAGGCGCGTGCCCGGCGAGGAAGCTGTCGATGGCCAGCAATGCGGTGATCCGGTCACGCAGGTTCCGGATGTCCGTGCGGTTCTGGGTGATGGAGAGGGCACCGCGGCCACGCTCGCGCCAGTAGTAGACGAGATCGCTCACCACGTCCACGGACTTGGCCAGCACGTGAGCCTTGGTCATGAGCTGGATGTCTTCCCAGACCATTCCCTCTGGGTAGGACAGGCTGTGGGAGTCCCAGAACGACTTGCGGAACAGCTTGTTCCATACCGAGACGTCATAGAGCAGCTGGGGCATGCGGGTGATGTGCGTACCGATCCGGGTTCCCTTAATGGCCCGGAAATGCAGGGCCGACTGGCGGATTCCCTCCGGGCCGACGCGGTACACGTTGCCAGAGACGAAGTCCGAGCCGGATTTCTCCAGAGTGTGCAGGAGCACCTCGTAGGCCTGGGGCGGAAGCATGTCGTCGCCGTCGACAAAGGCCAGGAATTCCCCGCTGGCGCGTTCCGCTCCGCGATTGCGCGCGAACCCCGGCCCGCCGTTCCGCACGGTGAGCAGCGTGAACCTAGGGTCGGCCTCGGCCTGGGCCGCAGCGATCCGCGGCCCGTCGTCGGTAGACCCGTCGTCTACCATGATCACTTCGAGATCGCTGAACGTCTGGGACGCGATCGACTGCAGGCAGTCAGCCAGCACGTCCCCGTTGTTGTAGAACGGCACAACAACGCTGATCCGCGGAACCGTCAACGTTTCCTCTCCCTAGCCGCCGCAGGCTGCCACCTGCGCGGTGTCTTGTTCAAAAGTTCGCGTTATTCAAACTACCCTCAGTGGTCGCCGTGGGCCTGGCCTGCACCGACCGCTCACCCGGACCCTACGGGCCCGGGTTCGACAGCCGGTTTTGAATAACGCTCACGGGCTGCTACCTGTATTGACGGTCAGCCCATCACCGGTCGTTCCCACCCCAGCCCGACCGGGTCATAGACCTGCTCGAGGTAGATCTGATGCCAGAGTGAGAAGGCGATCAGCACCCAGAGGTGGCGCCAGCTGACGCCAGGCTCACCGGCCCGCAGCCGCTCGAGGAGGCCGATCGCCGCGCTGCGGTTAATCCACTCATCCGTCTGTGCCTCCCGCAGCAGCCGATCCGCGAAATCGTACATGTCTCCCTTGAGCCAGTGCGCGATGGGCACGGGGAACCCGAGCTTGGCCCGTTCCGCCGCGGCCCGGGGCAGGACCTCCCGCATGGCTTCCCGCAGCGCGTATTTGGTCGTGCCCCCGCCGATCTTCTCCTCACGGACCAGCCGGGCAGCGACCGCCATTACCTCGCGGTCCAGGAAGGGCACCCGCAGTTCCAGGCTATGCGCCATGGTCATCCGGTCCGCCTTGACCAGAATGTCCCCGGCCAGCCACGTGTTTATGTCCACGAGCTGCATGGTCGAGACGTCGTCCAGGCCTGCCTCGGCCGCCTGGTCGTAGACCGGATCCGTGGTCGCGTAAGCGCTCGCCGCCGCGCCGTGCGGCACCCCGGGGCCGGCGATCAGGTCGACCTGCTCGTCGATGAAGACGTGCGCGTTCCCGATGTACCGGCGCCGCAGCGGTGTGGAGGTCCTCTCCAGGAAGCCCTTCCCCTTGACCCCTTCGGGGATCAGCGCCGCGGCCCGTTTCAGCGGGAAGCGGCCCCATTCCGGTAGCCGCTCACCCGCGCGCACCAGCCCGGGCTGACGGTAGATGGCATAGCCGCCGAACAACTCGTCGGCACCCTCACCGGACAGAACGACCTTGACGTGCTTGCTGGCCTCGCGGGCGACGAACCAGAGGGGCACGGCGGCGGCGTCGGCCATCGGGTCGTCCAGGTGCCAGATGATGCGGGGCAGGTGGCTGAAGAACTCTTCCGCGCTGATCAGGTAGGGGAGCGACTTCACACCCAGCGCGGCCGCGGTCTCCTGCGCCCTGTCGATCTCGCTGTAGCCCTCGCGCTCGAACCCGACGGTGAAGGTGAGCAGATCGGGCCGGCGTTCGGCGGCAAGCGCGCAGATCGCCGCCGAGTCAATGCCGCCGGACAGGAAGGCACCGAGCGGAGCGTCGCTGCGCAGGTGGACTTCGATCGAGTCCCGCATGACCCGCAGAATCTCGGCCGCGGTGGTCTCACTGGGAGCCCGCGCCGGCCGCAGGGCCGCCCGCCAGTAGCGGAATACGTCGACGCTCCGGCCGGGCCTGGCGATCATGGCGTGGCCAGGCGGCAGCGCCCGGATCGGTGGAGTCAGCGTCTGCGGCGGCGGCACATACTGGAAGGACAGGTACTTGCCTAGGGAGCCGCCATCCAGGATGCGCGGTTCGCCCGGATCGGCCAGGGCTTTGCGCTCCGAGGCGAAGCGCAGCAGCCTGCCGCCGCCGCTGCTGCCGCCGCTGCCGTCACCGTCGTCTGCGGACACCTGCTCGTTCCCGGCCTCGGCTGGGCGCCCGGCCGCGTGGCGGCCGCCGGGAGCCGGGGCGCCGGGAGCAGGGGCGCCGGGAATGGCGCCCGGCCCCCCGGCTCGCTGGGACGCGCCGCGCCCGGACGCGTGCCGCCCGCCGGTTGGGCCGGCCGGGGCGGGCTTGCGGCCATCATCTACGCAGTAGAAGAACGGCTTGATCCCGAACGGGTCCCGCGCGCAGAACAGCTCCCGGGTCCAGGT
>OCTA010002481.1_pt1 | contig 16749 bp, 15 predicted proteins | sample 1538991 | NCBI WGS metagenome assembly OCTA01 (sample SAMEA3539302, study PRJEB22396) | soil metagenome | biome: tundra; feature: field; material: soil | place: USA | collected 2010-05 | depth 0.15 m | reverse complement strand
TCGAGAGGAGTCCTCTTGATGACGCCGATCGCGAGGACGATCACGACCGCGTAAACCGCGATCACGAGGTACTTGTTCTCGGCCGAGAACCGGATGATCCGTTGGATCATTTCGAGGCTCCCATCGCCGAGATGGCGGCCTTGAGCCTCGACTCGGAATCGACGAGGAAGTTGGCGCCCCTGACGACGACGTCGCCGTCCTTCAGACCGTCGCGGATCTCCACGACCCCGGCACCGTGATCGCCCACCGAGACCTCGCGCGGCAGGAGTTTTCCTTCACCCTGGGACACGAAGACGATGTTTCGCGTCCCGCTCTCGAGGATCGTGTCGTCGGGAACCTGGAGGACCTCCCGAGCCGATCCGTGAATCGTGACGTCGGCGAACATCTCGGGCTTCAGCTCTCCCTTTGGGTTGTCGAGCTCGACCCGCACCTTCACGGTTCGCGTCTTCTCGTCGACGGCCGGGTAAACGTACGTCACCGTGCCGTTCCAGACGCGCCCGGGCCAGTAAGAGAGCGTCATCGTCGCCCTCTGGCCGAGTGACAGGCGCGGGAGCTCGTACTCGTACACGTCTGCGAGGACCCAGACGTGCGAGAGGTCGAGGATGTCGAACAGCGTATCGGCCGGCATCACCTTCATGCCGTGATAGGCCGTCCGTCCCGTGACGTAGCCGGAGATCGGCGCGTAGACGGGCATCGCGCGGATGGGCTCTCCTCTCTTCTCGATCTCCGCGATGTCGGCGGGCGTGATCTGCCAGAGGAGAAGGCGCTGACGCGCGGCGTCGAGAAGGTCACGCCCTCCCTGCGCGACGGACGGGACTCCGGACGGCCCGAGAGAGCGGGAAGCCTTCAAGGCGAGCAGGTACTCCTGCTGCGTGGCGTAGAGCTCCGGGCTGTAGAGGTACGCGAGCGCCTCGCCCTTGTTGACGTACTTGCCGGTGAAGTCGGCGGTCACGTGCTCGACGAATGCTTCGAAGCGCGTGTGGACGTGATGGACCCGCCGCTCGTCCGCAGTCACCCGGCCGGTGGTCCGAATCGACGTCTCGAACGGAGCACGCCGGACCGCGACCGTCTTCAGGCCGAGGAGCTGTCTCTTCGCAGCGTCGATCGTGACGGGTGCCAGACCCTCCGGGCCTCCTGTCGCACCCTGAACCTCGTCGTCGTAGACCGGCACGAAGTCCATCCCCATCGAATCCTTCTTCGGCACGGGCGAGGTCTCGGCAGCGTTCATGGGCGAGCGGTAGAAGAGGACCTTGTGTGCCCCGGCGGCTAACTTCGTGGCAGTCGTGGCAGGCGCGGGTGTGCGGTTCTGATCGATCGGCACGAGCTTCATGCCGCAGATCGGGCACTCCCCGGGCTTGTCGCGGATGATCTGGGGATGCATGGGGCACTGGTACTTCGTCGCCGCGGCGGTGTCCGCTCCCTTGTGCATGCATCCAGCCAGGAAGGCGACGGCCGGCAAGAGCGCGCCGGCGAGGGCGGCGACGAGAAAGACTCTTGTGAGACGCGGTAATTTCATGTTTGTCTTTCCTACATCCTGGACGAGGCGGCGCTGTTGGAGGAGCTGGGCAAAGACGCCGTGGCGGCGGGCCCCGCGCGGTCGAGGGACAGCTCACGAAGGTCGGCCTCGGCGCGGATGAAGTCGGCGAGGCGCGACACGGCGGCGCGGCGGTCGATGAAGTACGTTCCGAGCGCCTCCAGCACGGTGACGAACGGAACCGAGCCGGTTCGATAGCTCGCGAGCGCCGCGTCGACGGACAGCTTGTCCTGCACGAGCACGCCTTCGGCGTCGAGCTTCGCTTCGTCCACGATCTGCTCGAGGCGAATCAGCCTTTCCTCGGTCCGTGCCTCGACCTGGCGGCGCAGGGAAACTTCGGTCGCCGAGGCCGCCTCTCCGAGCGCCTCTGCTTCGACGATCAGCGGTCTCTGCTTCTTTCCAGCCCAGAGCGGGATCGACACGCCGACGCCGAGGGACCACATGAGGGGAAGCCCTCCGCGGTTCATGTAAGCGGCCGAAGCCACGAAGTCGGGCTTGAGATTGCGCCTCGCCAGATCCGCCGCCAACTTCGCGCGGTCCTTCGCGAGCGCCGCCTCTTTCAGCTCGGGCGTGGCCTTCAGCGCCTCCTCGAGGACCTCGTGCCCCGCGGGGATTCCGAGGAGAGTGCCCGGCATCAGCTCGTTCTTCGTCGCAAGAGGGCTCTGGGCGGGTCGGTACAGAAGCTGGTTCAACGCGCTCACAGCGCTCTTCTCGGCACCCTCGTCACGGCGGCGCTGCTGGAGAAGGCGCGTCCTCTCGGCTTGGGCGCGCAGAACGTCCTGCTGCGTTCCCATGCCCGCCGAATAGCGAGCACGGATGTTCTCCTCGATGTCGCGCCAGGTGGCGATCTGCTCGTCCACGAGCCTCAGGTCCTCGCGTGCCTCGAGGAGATCGGCGTACGAACGCCGCACGGCGGCTTCCAGCGTCAGGACCACACGCTCAGGCCGCGTGGCGCCGCGCCCCGCATCCAGGCTCGCGACCTTCTCGGAGAGCGCTAGCTTTCCCGGAAACGGGAACGCCTGCTGCGCCATGAACTGCAGGCGCGTCATCGGCTCGACGCCGAGCGACGGCGTCGAGCCGTCGTTCTCGTAGCTCACGGTCACCATCGGATCGGGCAGGGCTCCCGCGGGAGAGACGCGCGCACGGGAGGCGGCGGCCTCCTGGCGCGCTATGGCGAGATCCGGATTTTTCGCGAGGGCCTCGGCCACGAGCGCCTCAACCTCGGACGCGGCACCGGACGCCGCTATACCCGCCCCGCCCGGGATGCCCGCGGCCGAAGCGGTCTCAGCCGCCCGGGCGCTCGCCGAAGCGAGCCACCACAGGACAAGCACGAAGCCAGCAGCGACTCGGGACCCTCTAAGAAATCTCTTCTTCTCTTCTCTTGCCACCATCGGATCACCTCGTCGAAAAGCCTCACGGAGCCGCCTTTCGGGCGGCGGGAGAAACGTTCGACGAGAGATCAGACGAGGAGGGCGGCGAAGAGGAGGAAGAGAGGGGCCGACCGGGTGCGCGGCGCGACGCGGCGCGCCGGCCCCGAGAGCGACGCGGTGAGAGCGGGATCAGGCAGATCGCGCGTGGTCACGGCGCCCGCTGCGGGAGCGAAGGAGGCGTTTGACTGGAGCGCAGGCGCCGCCTCCTCGGGCACGGCCTGGCGGCAGCAGCCCGCGGAGGAGTCCCGAGGAGCGTCCCCTTCCGTGCAGCAGCACGTCGCCGCACCGGACATAAGGCAGGACGGCGCCTTCCCGGAAGGCGGAGGGAGCGCGAGAGCCGACACCGACACGAGCAGCGCCGCGAGAGCCGCGACCGCGCCTCGAAAGCGAAATGGGTGTCCGGACGAACTCTCCATCGCAAGGTAGAGTAACGCAAGGCGCCGCGAAATATTCCTGAGGCAGATGCTTCAGGGGTTCGCGATAGGGATGCTGGGTGAAAATGCCACCATGGGAACGCTCACGCCGCCGCCCGAACGCACCGCGCGCCCCGCACCGCCGTCGCGCTTCGACGCGGGACGCCCAGCGCCCCCGATGGGCCCGTCGGGCCGCGCGATCCTGTTCGGGCTCTTCGCCCTCGCGGTCGCGGCGTGGCTTCTGATGCGGCCGCCCACGAAGCTCGCGGCAAGCTCGCTGCCGCGCCTCGCCGCGGACGGAACCCCCACCGGCGACGCGCCCGCCGGGCAGTGCGGCGGCGCGAAGGGCTGCCTCATCGTCTACGTCGCGCCGTGGTGCGGCCCGTGCAAGGCCTCGCTTCCGGGCGACCGCGCGCTCGCCGACTTCGTGAAGGATCGTGGCATCGAGACGACGTTCGTCGTGGGCATGGACGCGATGCCGAGATGCGCGGAGATGGCCCGCGCGATCGGGCGCGAGGTCCTCGTCGACGCCTCTGGAGCGTGGGCCCGGAAGATGAGCATTCGCGCAGTGCCCCACTTCCTCGTGACGGGCCCCGACGGCCGCGTGAAGAAGAGGCAGGCGGGCGCGCTGATCGCGAGCCCGGACGTGGTCGCGCGGCAGCTCGGGCTTTGAGCGCGCCTCCGAAGTCCTGGCCCGTCCGGCCTGCTCTTCTTGTTGCCGGTCTCGCCCTGTTCGCCGCCGCCGTGAGCGCTTTCCTCGGACAACGTGTATTCGGCGGCGTCCCGCACGTGGCCGACGGAGTCTCGTATGCGTTTCAGGGGAAGATCTTCGCGGCGGGCCGCCTGTGGCTCGAGCCGCCTCTCGTCCCGGATGCGTTCAAGAGCCAGAACGTTCTCCTCAACGGGACCCGGTGGTGCAGCCTCTATCCGCCTGGCTTCCCGCTGCTCCTGGCCGCCGGCTGGTTCGTCGGCGCCCCGTTCCTCGTCAATCCGGTCTTGCTCGGTCTGGCGATTTTCGGCGTCTTCCGCCTGGGAACGGTCCTCTACGACCAGGCAACCGGAGTATTGGGAGCACTCCTCCTTGCCGTCTCGCCGTTCGCGCTGCTCATGGGAGCCGACTTCATGCCACACGTGGCAAGCCTGTGCATCTTCACGTGGTGTCTCGCGTTTCTCGCGGAGAGTTGCAAGGGGATCGACGCCCGCCCGCTCCTCGTGTCCGGATTTCTCGGGGCGTTCGGAGTCGTCGTCCGCCCGCAGGCGGCGGTGCTCTTCCTGCTGCCCGCGCTGATCGCCGCTCTCGTGGCCCGCCGGAAGGAGATCGTGCGGTCGATCGGGTTTCTAGGGCTCGGCGGGGCGGCGCCCCTCGCGTTTCTGTTCGCCTATAACTTCGCCTTGTCGGGCCATCCCTTGCGCATGGGGTATGTCGTCAATGACCCATCGCTGTCCTTCTCCTTCACGTCTTTCGCGTTCGGCTTTTCCCCCTCGCAGCTCTTCTGGGCGCATTTTCCGTGGTTCCTTCACGATCTCGATGCGACGGTCTGGGGGTTCCCCTGGGGAGATCTTCTCCCGCTCGTCTTCCTTCTGATCCCGGCGCCCGGTGGCCGGCGGGACGCGTGGCTCGCCGCGTGCGTTCTCGCTCTCGTCATCGGGTTCAGCTTTTTTCGTTTCTACGACATCAGCCACTCGGGTCCCCGATACGCCTTCGAAGCGCTCGGCGCTCTCGCGCTCCTCGCCGCGCGGGCGTTTCGAACGGCGGGCCGCCTCGCGGCGTCGCTGCTCGAGCGGGTCCGCCTCGGCCGGTACAGGACGGCGAGCGCGGCCGCCGCCGTGGTCTTTCTCGCCCTCTTCCCGCTCGCGACGCTCCTGCCCGAACAGGCCGAGGCCCTCTCCCACGCCTACCACGCGCATACGCCGGAGCCGCTCCGCCGGCTCAAAGCGGCCGGCGTCGGACCCTCGGCCCTCGTCCTCGTCGCGGGGAACACCGTGGAATGGACGTATGGCTCTTTCCTGCTCGAGAACGGCACCGATCCGCGGCGCGCGCCGCGCGTCTTCGCCCGCGACCTTCCGGAGAAACGTGCCGAGCTTCTCGCCGCCTACCCACGAAAAGAGGTCTGGCGCGTGGACGTCACGCTGCGACCGCTACCGCACCCGAATCTCTGGATCGACAACACCTGGGACGTCGAAGGGATCGTCTGGAGCCGGCTCCACTGAAAACGTTGCCTCTGAAGGATTGTCGGGGCACCCGGAGAAGTGCAGACTTATCCCAATGACCGCGACCGGCCCCCCAATTCCGGCCGGCGAGCTCAGCCGCGAGGAGCTCCAGCGCTATTCACGCCATCTCATCATGCCGGAGGTCGGCCTCGACGGGCAGAAAAAGCTGAAGGCCGCGCGCGTGCTGTGCGTGGGAGCGGGCGGCCTCGGCTCGCCGCTCGCGCTCTATCTCGCGGCGGCGGGCGTCGGCACGCTCGGCCTCGTGGACTTCGACGCCGTGGACTTGTCGAACCTGCACCGACAGATTCTGTACGGCACGAAGGACGTCGGGCGAAAGAAGCTCGAGTCCGCGGCCGAGCGTTTGAAAGACGTCAACCCGAACGTGAAGGTCGTCCCGCACGAAGTGCGCCTCTCGTCGGACAACGCGCTCGACCTCTTCCGCGACTACGACGTGATCGCTGACGGCACCGACAACTTCCCGACCCGCTACCTCGTGAACGATGCCTGTGTCCTTCTCGGAAAGCCGAACGCCTGGGCCTCGATCTTCCGCTTCGAGGGGCAGGCGTCGGTCTTCTGGGCGGCGAAGGGCCCGTGCTACCGCTGCCTCTATCAGGATCCGCCTCCGCCGGGGCTCGTCCCTTCCTGCGCCGAGGGCGGCGTGCTCGGCATCCTGCCGGGCCTCCTCGGCGTGATCCAGGCGACGGAGACGATCAAGCTCATCCTCGGAGCCGGCGAATCGCTCGTCGGACGGCTCCTCCTCGTGGACGCGCTCGGCATGAGCTTCCGCCAGCTCAAGGTGCGCAAGAACCCCGATTGCGCCGTCTGCGGCCCGAATCCCACGGTGACGCGGCTCATCGACTACGAGGAGTTCTGTGGTATCCCTCGGGTGAAGGAAGAGGAGAAGCGAGAGATGGGCGTGCCCGCGATCACGGTGCAGGAGCTGAAGGAAAAGATGGACAAGGGCGACGCGCTCGTCCTCGTGGACGTGCGCGAGCCGCACGAGATCGCGATCTCCGAGCTTCCCGGCTCGGTCAAGATCCCGCTCGGGACGCTTTCCTCGAACGTGAACAAACTTTCCACGGCCGATGACATCGTGGTCCACTGCCGCACCGGCGCCCGAAGCGCGAGGGCGGTGCAATTCCTGATGTCCGCGGGCTTCCGCAAAGTCTGGAACCTGACCGGCGGGATCGATCGTTGGGCCGTGGAAATCGATCCGACCGTGCCGAGGTATTGACGAGCATTTCCACGACATGCGCGTGACGGTCCGGGAAGCAGCGGCGCTCCTGAACGCCCCCGAGCGAAAAGTGTATGCGTGGATCGAATCCGGCGACCTGCCGGCGCACCGCATCAACGACCAGTACCGCATCAACCGGAGTGAGCTCCTCGAGTGGGCGACCGCCCGGAAGCTCTCCGTGGACCCCGCGTTGTTCCACGCTGAGGACGAGGACGAGCGCATCCCGTCGGTCGCCGAGAGCCTCGAACGCGGAGGGGTTTTTCACGATGTCGGCGGAGCGACGCGCGAGGAGGCTCTCCGCTCGATCATCGCCCTGCTGAAGCTCGACGACGAGGGAGACCGGGAGGCGCTGCTCCACCTCCTCCTCGCCCGGGATGCCGCGGCGGTCGTGCCGGTCGGCGAGGGAATCGCGATTCCTCACGTCAGGAACCCGATCGCCCTCTCAGCCGACGAACCGTCACTCTCTCTCACCTTTCTCCGGCAGCCCGTCGATTTCAACGCGCCGGACGGCCAGAGAGTCTTCGCTCTTTTCTTTCTCGTCTGTCCGACGACCCGAGTTCACCTCCAGATGCTCGCGAAAATCGCCTTTGTCCTCAACGACTCGGGATTTCGCGAGGCGATTCGCGGCCGTGAGTCGGCCGCCCGCCTGATCGACGCGGCGCGGAAAATCGAAGAGGCGGGGCCATGACGCCGACGACGCTCGAGCTTCTGGCCGTCGCTTCGGCGCTCGTCGCATTCAGCGGACTCCCCGGTCTGCTGCTTCCGGCGGGATCCAGGGCGGTACAGCGGGTCGCCACCTGGTGCCACGTCCTGGGATGCGCCCTCGGCGTCTCGGCGGCGGCCCTCGCGCTCGCCGGCAGCCCCGCGACGGCGCGGTTCGCCTGGCCGTTGCCCAGCGGTGCGCTGACTTTCGCGCTGGACCGCCTTTCGGCGTTCTTCCTCGTGCCGGTTTTCGTCGTTTCCGGCCTCGGCTCGGTCTACGGCGAAGGCTATTGGGCGGAGGCGCACCACCCGAAAAACGGCCGGAAGCTCCGCTGTTTCTACGGCCTCGCCACGGCCGGTCTCGCGCTCGTGATGGTCGCCGGCGACGCATGGAGCTTCCTCGTCGGCTGGGAGATCGTCTCGCTCGCCGCCTTCTTCCTCGTCACGACCGACCAGGACGACGCCGCGGCCCTTCGCGCGGGGTGGATCTATCTCGTGTCGGCCCACGCGGGCACGCTGATCCTCTTCGCAATGTTCGCTCTGCTCCGCGACGCCACCGGCGCGTGGCTTCTCGCGCCCTCGGTGGCGCTGGGCTCCTCCCCGCTCCTCCGGCCGATTCTGCTTCTCGCGCTCGCCGGCTTCGGCCTCAAGGCGGGTGTGATCCCGCTCCACATCTGGATTCCGGACGCGCACGCGGCGGCCCCGAGCCACGTCTCGGCGCTGCTCTCGGGCGTCGTCCTGAAGATGGGAATCTACGGGCTCGTGCGCGTGCTCTCGATGCTGCCGGCGTATCCGACATGGCTCGGTCTCGCGCTCGTGGCTCTCGGGATCACGTCCGGCGTCCTCGGCGTCATTCTGGCGCTCGCGCAGCACGACCTCAAGCGCCTCCTCGCGTACCACTCGATCGAGAACATCGGCATCATCCTGATCGGGCTTGGCGTGGGCGTGCTCGGGATGGCGCAGCACCGGCTCGACTGGGCCGTGCTCGGGTTCGCCGGCGGCCTCCTTCACGTCTGGAACCACGCCGCGTTCAAGTCGCTTCTCTTCTATTCGGCTGGGGCCGTGATCCACGAGACCGGGACCCGGGAGATCGACGCGCTCGGCGGCCTCTTCCGGCGCATGCGCTTCACGGGAGCCGCCTTCCTGGTCGGCGCCGTTGCGATCTGCGGCCTGCCTCCCCTGAACGGCTTCGTGAGCGAGTGGCTGATCTCTCTCGCGAGCTTCCGGGCGCTCACGAACGCGAGCGGGGGCGTCGCGATGCTCGGGGCCGCCGCCGCCGCGCCCGCGCTCGCGCTCATCGGCGCGCTGGCGGTCGCGTGCTTCGTCAAGGCGTTCTCGGCCGTCTTCCTGGGGACTCCGCGGGGACCCCATGCGACGCGCGACGTCGCCGACGCGAGCCGATCCATGCGCTTTTCGATGGGGGCTCTCGCCCTGTCCTGCGCCGTGATCGGTCTCTGGCCAAACGGCGCGGCCAGCGTAAGCCGCCGGGCGGCGGACGCCCTCCTCGGGACGAATGCGGGGCCGGCCGCGAGCGCCGACCTCCGCGCTCTCGGCGGGATGCCTCTCTTCCTGCTCGCCTTAATCGCCGTCGCCGGCGTCGCCGGCATGGCGCTGATGCGGCCGACTGCGCTGACGACGACGTGGGACTGCGGGTACGGCTCGGGAGGCCCGCGGATTCAGTACACCGCCTCGTCGTTCGCCCAGATGCTCGTGAGGCTGTTTCGCTGGGCCGTGCTGCCGGACGAGCACCGGCCGCGCCTGAAGGGCCCCTTCCCCGCGGCCGGCCAGCGCTTCGAGAGCCATGCACCCGATCCGGCCCTCGACCGCGCTCTGCTGCCTGTCTTCGCGCGCGGGCGCTCGCTCCTCGGCCTCCTGCACGTCATCCAGGCCGGCCGCATCCAGGCCTACCTCCTGTACATCGTCGTCACGCTCGTCGTGCTCCTCGCGTGGAGCTGGTCATGGTGAGCTCGATCGCCAATCTCGTCATGGTCCTCGCCTTCGCGCCGCTCCTTCTCGGCGTGATCAACAAGACGAAAGCCCTCGTGGCGGGCCGCACGGGACCGCCGGTCGTCCAGGTTTATTACGACCTCGTCAAGCTCTTCGGCAAGGGATTCGTCGTCAGCCGCACGACGACGTGGGTGTTCCTCGCGGGGCCGGTCCTTTCCGTAGTCGCACCGGTCGTCGCGGTGCTGCTTCTGCCCCTCGCGGGCCGGCCCGCATGGCTCTCGTTCCCGGGGGACATGCTCCTGTTCGTCGCCGTCTTCGCGCTCGCGCGTTTCTTCATCGCAACAGCGGCCATGGACACCGGGTCGCCATTCGAAGGGATGGGCGCGGCGCGCGAGGTGACGTTCTCGGCCCTCGCCGAGCCGGCGCTCCTCTTCGGAATGCTCGCGCTCACGCGCCTGTCGGGCTCCGTGTCGCTGACGGGCATGCTCGACATCAGGACCGCGGGGGCCTGGCAGAGGGCAAGCGCGTCGGTCGTCCTCATCCTCGCGAGCTGGTTCATCGTTCTCCTCGCCGAGAACGCGCGCGTGCCCTTCGACGACCCAAACACCCACCTCGAGCTCACGATGATCCACGAGGCGATGGTCCTCGACCATGCGGGACCCGCGTTCGGCTTCATCCTGTACGGAGTCGCCCTCAAGCTCACCGTGTTCGCGGCGCTGCTCGTGACGCTCCTGATCCCGGCGCGCCCGGGAGGAGGCGCCCTGGGCCTCGCCCTCCTCGTGGGCGGCCTCGCCGGAGTCGGCGTGGTCGTCGGGCTCGTGGAGTCGAGCATGGCGCGGCTCCGCCTCGTTCGCGTTCCTCAGCTCCTCGTGACCGCGACGCTCCTCGCGGGCTTCGCCGTGGTTCTCCTCGTCAGGTAACGATGCGAGAAGCAGCCTCCGCCGTCCTGATCCTCGCCGTCACGATGAACTTCCTCGCGCTCGGCACCTCGAACCTGAAGGCGTGCATCCGGGCCGCGGCCTTGCAGGGCCTTTTCGTGAGCGCCTTCCCGCTCCTCTTCACGCCGGCGCCGTCCCTGCGCCTCCTCGGCCTCGTGATCGTAGCGGGAACCGTCAAGGCCTTCGTGATTCCCGGTATGCTCTACCGGGCGCTCCGCGAAGTGCATATCAAGCACGAAGTGGAGCCCTACCTGGGTCTCGTTCCCTCCGTGCTCCTTCTCGCCGTCGGGACGGGAGCGACGACGCTCTTCGCGAGCCGTCTCCCTCTCCTGCCGGCGCACCGCGACCTCCTCGTCGTGCCGGTGGCGCTCTCGACGCTCTTCGCCGGGTTTCTCCTCCTCACGACGCGCCGGAAGGCCATCTCCCAGGTCACGGGCTACCTGATCCTCGAGAACGGGATCTTCGTCTTCGCGCAGCTCCTCCACGAGGCTATGCCGGCGCTCGTGGAGGTGGGCGTCCTCCTCGACCTCCTCGTCGGGATCTTCGTCATGGGAATCGTCATGAACCACATCCAGCGGGAGTTCGGCTCGCTCGACACGGGGCTCCTCTCGGAGCTCAGGGACTGACGGGATGCTGCTTCTCGCTCTCATCGTCCTGCCGCTTTTCGCCGCTCTCGCGGCGTTCGTGACGCCCCCGGGGAAGGCGGCTCCCCTGATCGTCGCCGGCGCGGCCGTTCTTCACCTGATCGGCTCGCTCGCCGTGCGGTCCGGCGACGCGACGCTCGGAGGCTGGTTCGCGGTCGACGCGCTCGGACATCTGATCCTCGACGTGGTGTCCGTCCTCTTCACGCTCTGCTCGCTCTACGGCGTCGAGTACCTGCGCATCCGGAAGGAACGGGCGAACCGCGTCTTCTGCGTCTGTCTCCTCACGTTCCTGTCGATGACGACGGCGATCACCCTCGCGCAGCACCTGGCGGTCGTCTGGGTCGCCGTCGAAGGGGCGACGCTCTCGACGGCCATCCTCATCTACTTCAACCAAAACGCCCGCTCGCTCGAGGCGGCGTGGAAGTACCTCATGATCGGGTCGGTCGGGATCGCGCTCGCGCTCCTGGGCTCGCTCTTCGTGGCGTACGCCGCGCTCCACAGCGCCTCAGGGGACGAGAGCCTCCTCTTCGGGGCCCTGCTCGAGCACGCAGGGGGGTTGTCGAGGCCATGGCTCAGGGCCGGTTTCGTCCTCCTCCTCGTCGGCTACGGGACGAAGATGGGGCTCGCACCGATGCACACCTGGAAGCCGGACGCCTACGGCGAGGCCCCGGGGATGATCGGGGCGCTTCTCGCCGGCGGAATGACGAACTGCGCGTTCCTCGCGCTCCTCCGGGTCTACCGGGTGATGCAGGCAGCCGGAGAAGGGGCGTTCGCGCGCGAGCTCTTTCTCGCGCTCGGGATGCTCTCGATGGGCGTCGCGGCGGTGTTCATGGCCGGGCAACGCGATTTCAAGCGGATGCTCGCGTACTCCAGCGTCGAGCACATGGGAATCCTGGTCCTGGGCGTCGGCGCCGGCGGCATCGCGGTTTTCGGCGCGCTCCTCCACGTCATCAACAACTCCCTGACGAAGGTCGTTCTCTTCCTCTCCGCGGGCAATATCCACCGCGCCTACGGGAGCAAGACGATCGACGGCGTGAGCGGCGCGCTCCGCCGTGTCCCGCTGTCGGGCTTCCTCTTCCTCGCCGGCTTCCTCGCGATCACGGGCTCGCCGCCGTTCGGGCCGTTCATCAGCGAGTTCACGATCCTCGTGGGCGTCACGACGGCGCACCTCTTCGTCACGGCGGCCCTCTTCCTCGTCTTCCTCATCGTCATCTTCATCGGCATGGGCGCGACGGTCCTCGCGGTCGTCCAGGGCCCGGTCTCCCCGGCAGGCGGAACGACCGACTTTCGCGACAGCTTCTGGAGGACCGCGCCAATGCTGGCCGCTCTCGCAATGGTCGTGATCATGGGCGTGTGGATCCCCGGCGCCGTCTACGACCTGGTCCTCGCGGCCGCGAAGGCTCTGGAGGGCGCCTCGTGACGGCGGGCGGCACGACCCGGAACGGGCGCGCCCTCGCGCTCAAGGACGTGCCCTCTCTCGAGCCCTCCCAGTTTCGCGGGTGGCTCGTCAACGGCGTGCGCGACAAGGGAAGGCGTGTCGTATCGTATTTCGGCGCGGCCTCGAACGCGGCGGGCGGCACCGCGGCAGAAGGCATCTCCCTCGTCGCCGTGCTCGCGGACGACGCGAACGGGCGCCTTTCCATCGCGCGCACGATCTCCGACGGAACGACGTTCGAGTCGGTCGTTCCCGAGGTCACACAGGCGCACCTCTTCGAGCGCGAGATCGCCGAGCAGTACGGCGTAAGGTTCGAGGGACATCCGTGGCCGAAGCCGGTCCGGTTCCATCATTCGTACCGCAAGGGCTACGACGCCTGGGGCCGATCGGTGGACGCGCAGATCCCGCCCGGGGTGCTTGATTTCTTCAGGGTCGAGGGGGACGAGGTCCACGAGGTCGCGGTAGGCCCGGTCCACGCCGGCGTGATCGAGCCCGGGCATTTCCGGTTCCAGTGTCATGGCGAACAGGTCTTTCACCTCGAGATCGCGCTCGGCTACCAGCATCGCGGCATCGAGCGGGCCCTCGTGGGCGGCCCGACGAAGCGGACCCTGCCGTACATGGAGACCGCCGCGGGCGATACGACGATCGGCCATGCGATGGCGTACGCCCAGGCGGTCGAGGCGCTCTCCGGCGCCGTGGTGTCAGCACACGCCCACGCCGTTCGCGGGATCGCGCTCGAGCTCGAGCGCCTCGCGAACCACGTCGGCGACCTCGGAGCGCTCGCCGGCGACATCGCCTATCTCCCGACGGCGTCGTACTGCGGGCGGTTGCGCGGAGACTTCCTGAACATGACGGCGGAGCTTTGCGGCTCGCGCTTCGGGCGCGGGCTCGTCCGGCCCGGCGGCGTCGGATTCGACCTCTCGTCCGACCAGGTCCGGGATCTGAGATCGCGCCTCACCGTCGCGCGGACCGACGTGACGGAAGCGGTGGAGCTGCTCTGGGAGACGCCGAGCGTGAGGGAGCGGTTCGAGGGCACCGGCACCGTCAGTCCTGACGACGCGGAGGCCCTCGGGCTCGTCGGGCCCGCGGCGCGTGCGTGCGGGATCCAGCGGGACGTGAGGCACGACTTTCCCGCGGGCATCTACCGCTTCGTCCACCTCCCCGTGATGACCGCGCATCACGGCGACGTCAACTCCCGCGCGTACGTCCGCTGGCTCGAGATTCAGCAGTCGATCTCGTTCATCCTGAGCCAGCTCGACGGGCTGCCGGCGAACGGGACGCGCGCCGCGGCCGGGGCGATGAGGCCGGACGCGCTCGTCGTCGCGCTCACGGAAGGCTGGCGCGGGGAGATCTGCCACGTCGCGATGACGGACGCGGCTGGACGCTTTTCCCGCTACAAGATCATCGACCCGTCTTTCCACAACTGGTTCGCTCTCGCCCTCGCGCTGAGGGATGGCCAGATCTCGGATTTTCCGCTCTGCAACAAGAGCTTCAACCTGTCCTATTGCGGCCACGACCTGTGAGAGAGAACCCATGTTGAAAGCGCTCCTCGCGCGCGCGCACCAGGGCCACCGCACGATGGCGTACCCGGCGGGCGCACCGCCGCCGATGCCCGAGCGGTTTCGCGGGCTGCCCGCGCTCGACCCCGCGAAGTGTCCGGAGGGGTGCCGGTCGTGCGCCGACGTCTGCCCGACCGACGCCATCGCCAAAGACGGCCCGCTGGCGCTCGACCTCGGCCGGTGCCTCTTCTGCGTCGAGTGCGTCACCGCCTGTCCGGAGGCGGCAATCGCGTTTACGCATGACACCCGGCTCGCGACCCGCCGGCGCGAGGACCTCGTCCTCACGGGGCAGGCACTGCCGCTCGCGGACGCTCTCGAAGGAAAGCTCTGCCGGCTGTTCGGACGCTCTCTGAATCTGCGGGTCGTGAGCGCCGGCGACTGCAACGCCTGCAGCTCGGACGTCAACGTCCTCGGAACGGTCGGCTGGGACGTCGGCCGGTTCGGGATCCAATACGTCGCCTCTCCGCGCCACGCGGACGGGCTCCTCATCACCGGGCCCGTCACCGAGAACATGCGGCTCGCGCTGCAAAGGACTTATGACGCGGTGCCGCCGCCGAAGATCGTGATCGCGGTGGGAGCGTGCGCGATCAGCGGAGGGCCGTACGCCGGCCATCCCGAGCAGCACGACGGCGCGTCGTCCGTCCTGCCGATCGACCTCTTCATCCCCGGCTGCCCGCCGCACCCGCTCACGATTCTCGACGGCCTACTCCGACTTCTGGGCAGGCTCGAAGAGCAACGAAGAGTGCCGCGGGGCTGAAAGGCGGGAGGCTATTCTTCCCGGGTGCGCGCCCTCAGGCTCCACGCTCCGGCCCCGGTCGAGACGGGGCCCCTCGTCCTCGAAAACCTCCCGGATCCGACTCCGGGCCCGGGCCAGGTCCTCGTGAAGGTCTCGACCTGCGGAATCTGCCGGACGGATCTCCACGTCGTCGAGGGCGAGCTGCCGGTCGTAAGGCCGCTCGTAATTCCCGGCCATCAGGTCGCGGGGACCGTCGTCGGCGCGGGGACGGGAGCCGAAGCGCTCCTCGGACGGCGCGTCGGGATCGGGTGGCTCCACCGGACCTGTGGCTCCTGCCGCTTCTGCGCCAGCGGCCGTGAAAACCTGTGCGACGCCCCCGAGCTCACGGGATGGACCGTCGACGGGGGCTTTGCGACGTCGATCCTGGCCGAGGGGGATTTCGTCTACGAGCTTCCCGACGGATTCTCCGACGTCGTCGCGGCGCCGCTTCTCTGCGCCGGCATCATCGGCTACCGCGCTCTCCGCCTGACGGGCCTCGCGGGCCGCCCCTCCGGCTTCCGCGGGGCGCGGCTCGGGCTCTACGGTTTCGGCGCGGCGGGGCACATCGCGATCCAGATCGCGCGCGCGCGAGGCGCCGACGTCTACGTGATGACGCGAGACCGGAAGCGCCACCAGGCTCTCGCGAAGGAGCTCGGGGCCGCCTGGGTCGGCGGCGCGCACGACATCCCTCCGTCGAAGCTCGACGCGGCGATCATCTTCGCCCCCGCCGGCGAGCTAATTCCCGCCGGTCTCGCCGCGCTCGACAAGGGGGGAACGCTCGTGCTCGGCGGAATTCACATGAGCGACTCCCCGCCGATCCCGTATGAGCTCCTCTACCAGGAGCGTATCGTCCGCAGCGTCGCGAACAACACACGCGATGACGGGCGCGAGTTCCTGGCCGAGGCCGCGCGCATCCCCGTCACGACGCACATCCGGACGTTCGCCCTCGAGGAGGCCAACGAAGCGTTGATCGCGCTGAAGACGGACGCCATCCGCGGCGCCGGCGTGCTGGTCGTGGCGTGAAAAAGGAGACACCATGGAGAAAGTGAACGGCATCGGCGGCGTGTTCTTTTTGGCCAAGAATCCCGACGCGCTGAGCCGTTGGTACCGCGAACATCTCGGCGTCGAGTCCGCGCCCCCGACCTACGACGCGGCGCCCTGGCGGCAGGACGCGGGGCCAACCGTGTTCGCGCCGTTTCCGGAGTCGACGACGTACTTCGGCGAAGCGCGGCGGACGTGGATGGTCAACTTCCGAGTGCGCAACCTCGACGCCATGACCGCCCAGCTCCGCGAGGCCGGCATCACCGTGGACGTCGACCCCGAGCCGTATCCGAACGGCCGCTTCGCGCGGCTGCACGACCCCGAAGGAAACCCGATCGAGCTGTGGCAGCCGATGGGACGGGACGCCGGGTAGACACGTGCGCGCACATCCTCGACATACAATGAGCCCGTGCACGACCTTCCGGTGATCCTCCGCCCCGGCGAGGACGGCTTCATCGTCGCCGAGTGCCCGCTGATTCCTGGCTGCATCTCGCAGGGCCGCACGCGAGAGGAGGCGCTCGCCAACATGCTCGAGGCGGTCGCCTTGGCGCTGGAGTGCCGCGCGGCGGAAGGCTGGAGTCTGCCCGAGGGATACGAGGTCGCGACGGTCACCGTCGCCGCCTGAGTGCCACCCCTACCCGTCTCGGGCCTGGAGTGCATCCGCGCCTTGCAACGCCTCGGCTACGCCGAGAGCCGGAGAACGGGGAGCCACGTCCGCCTCAGCTGTCCGGGCCGGCCGCCCGTCACAGTGCCGGACCACGAGACGCTCGACCGGGGCACACTCCGCTCGATCATCCGGGCGACACGCCTCACCGTGGACGACTTCCTCGCGCTCATCTCGCGCTGACCCGCTCTCGGGCCTCGCCGGCTTCCTCGCCGCGGCCCC
>OCTA010002480.1_pt1 | contig 16751 bp, 13 predicted proteins | sample 1538991 | NCBI WGS metagenome assembly OCTA01 (sample SAMEA3539302, study PRJEB22396) | soil metagenome | biome: tundra; feature: field; material: soil | place: USA | collected 2010-05 | depth 0.15 m | reverse complement strand
CTGAGCCCCCCCTCCGACCGGTAGCCTTCGCCCAATGGCGGAGCATCCCACGGCCGACCGCTCAATGGGCGCCCGTCTTGCCGGGCTTGAGGCCAGGCGGGCGGAGGCGATCAACGCGGGATCGCAGCGTTCGGTCAAGGCGCACAAGGCCAAGGGCAAGATGACGGCCCGTGAGCGGATCGACTACCTGCTCGACGAGGATTCGTTCCAGGAGATGGACCTGCTCGTCCGGCACCGGTCTCACGGCATGGGCCTCGAGCGCTCCCGCCCTTACACAGACGGGGTGGTCACAGGCTTCGGGACGATCGACGAGCGGCGCGTCTGCGTGTTCAGCCAGGATTTCACCGTGTTCGGGGGGGCGCTCGGCGAAGCGCACGCCGAGAAGATCCACAAGGTCATGGATCTTGCGCTCTCTGTCGGCGTGCCGATCATCGGCCTCGACGATTCTGGCGGGGCACGCATCCAAGAGGGCGTGGTCTCGCTGCACAGCTATGGCGGGATCTTCTACCGGAACGTCCGCGCGTCCGGGGTCGTGCCACAGATCAGCGTCATTCTCGGTCCGTGTGCCGGCGGCGCCGTCTATTCCCCGGCGATGACGGACTTCATCTTCATGGTGCACGAGACGAGCCACATGTTCATCACGGGGCCCGATGTCGTGAAGACCGTCACCGGTGAGGACGTCACCCTCGAGCAGCTCGGCGGAGCCATGAGCCACGCGACGCGTTCGGGTGTCGCCACTTTCGTCGCACCGAACGAGAAGGCGTGCCTCGACGAGGTCCGCTATCTGCTGTCCTTCCTACCTTCGAACAACCTCGAGACTCCGCCGGACTTCGAGGAGCCCGACGACCTGGACGCGCAGGTCATCGGGCTTCGCGACATGGTCCCGGACAGCCCCAACCAGCCCTATGACATGAGGCGGGTGATCACAGCCGTCGTCGACGGGGGCGAGTACCTCGAGTACTTCCCTCGTTGGGCGATGAACCTGACTTGCGGCTTCGCCCGGATCGGGGGGCGCGCCGTCGGGATCGTGGGCAACGAGCCGAGCGTGCTCGCGGGCGTGCTGGACATCGCCTCGTCGGAGAAGGGCGCCCGGTTCGTGCGGACGTGCGACGCTTTCAACATCCCGCTTGTGACTTTCGTCGACGTTCCGGGATTCATGCCCGGAACCGACCAGGAGTACGGTGGCATCATCCGTCATGGCGCCAAGCTTCTCTACGCGTACTGCGAGGCAACCGTGCCTCGGGTGCAAGTGATCATTCGCAAGGCATACGGCGGCGCCTACATCGTCATGGACTCCAAGTCCATTGGTGCCGACTTCGCCTACGCGTGGCCGTCAGCCGAGCTCGCGGTCATGGGCCCACAGGGTGCGGTCGAGATCGTCTACCGGCGCGAGCTCGTGGACTCGCCGGACCCCGCCGCCCGCCGCGCCGAGCTCGTCGACGACTACATCGAGCGTTACGCGAACCCTTATGTCGCCGCCGAGCGCGGATACGTCGATGCCGTGATCGACCCGGCCGACACTCGTCGCGTCTTGGTCCGAGCCCTTCAGCTGCTCGCCTCCAAGCGGGAGGAGCTACCCAAGCGCAAACACGGGAACGTGCCGCTTTGAGCACTACCGATCGGACACGTCCGGCTATCCCTGCTCGATCGCTCAGTGCTCCTGCGGAGGTGGCCGACGCGATTGCCGCGGCCGTGGCGATCTGCTGGCCGAGGGGCACCGATAAGGGCGATCCCACGACCGGAAGCCGCAAGTTGGCGGGGGGCGGATCGGAGCACGCGTGGCGTTTCTCGGGGCGCTGGTGGCACGCTCCGGTATCCCTGCGCCGAGACCGGCCGTGGGCGGAACAGGCGTGGAGATGAGCGCGGTTCCAGAGGTTTGGGACCTCACGACTGTCGCCGAGGACGAGGTCGTCTTCCATCTCCACTGTCCAGACACCCTCGAGATGGTCGGGGTGCGCGGCGGCTGGTCGGGACCTGGTTACGAAGTCATCACCGGTTTGCGGCCCGGTACGCCCCTGCTGCGGCACGGGATCGCGACTCGGACGCTCGATCGGCCTTCGGGTGAGCTTCTCTGCAGGTTCGCCACCGTCAACGACGTTCACTTCGGCGAGACCGAGTGCGGCAAGCTCTCCGACATCGCCGACACCGTCGGCTATCTCACCGCAGGCGGGATGGACGCGACAGGCATGGCGGACGCGAAGGACAAGCTGCAGGCCTTGTTCGACACGCTCGGCCCAGCTGTGGCGAGCTCGTCACCGGAGGGCGCCATGCCGTATCCGGAGCTCATGAGCCACGCGGCGGTCACCGAGATCGCCGCGATCGACCCGGCGGCGGTCGTGGTCAAGGGCGATCTCACCGCGTCGGGCCTCGTTGTGGAGTACGACGCCTTCCTGCAGTGCTACCTGGGTTCGTTCGGCGACCGGCTCTTGCACGTGCGCGGGAACCACGACGCTTTCTCGGGCCGCAACTATGCGTCCGAGCCCTGCCAGGAGATGGCCCTGCCCGGCGTGACTCTCGCCTTGCTCGACACTGTCATCGAGGGCAGGGACTCAGGCCAGGTTCGTCGCGAGCAGCTGGAGTGGCTCGACGAGCTCGGCGCCCGCGCGGACCGGCCGGTGCTCGTCTTCGGCCATCATCACGCTTGGAAACCGGGTTCGGTGAACCGGGCTCCGGACTACTTCGGTATCAACCCGAACGACTCCGAGCGCCTGGTCGAGGTGATAGCGAGGCGTCCGGCCATCTGTGGCTACTTCGCGGGGCACACCCACCGCAACCGCGTGCGGAGATTCGCCGAGACTGGTGATGTCGCCTTCGGCGAGGTCGCGTGCGTGAAGGACTTCCCGGGCAGCTGGGCCGAGTACCGGGTCTTCGAGGGCGGGATCCTGCAGGTCCACCGCCGTCTGTCGTCGCCCGCGGCGCTCGCATGGTCCGAGAAGTGCCGCGGGCTGTTCTGGGGGATGTACCCCGCGTACTCGCTCGGGAGGCTCGAGGACCGCTGCTTTCCGATCATGCCCCGCAGTCCCGGGACCTGACGCAACCGGGGCGGCGCTCGGAGGTTGCCGTGGCGATGCCTACGACGAGTCAGCGAGATGCCTGAGGTCGCCCGCCTGCTCAGCTGCCTGCCAACGCGAGCGCACGGTCGAGATCCTCGAGCAGGTCGCCAACGTTCTCGAGGCCGACGGACAAACGGATGAGCGAGGGATCGACTTCGAGCTCGGATCCGGCGGTCGAGGCGTGGGTCATCCTGGCCGGCAGCTCGATGAGCGACTCGACAGCCCCGAGGGACTCGGCCAAGGTGAACAGCCGCGTGCCCGCGGCCACCTCGAGCGCCGCGGCCTCGCCGCCTCGTAGCGTGAAGGACACCATCGCGCCGAAGTCGCGCATCTGGCGTTCTGCGAGCCCATGGCCCGGGTGGTGGGCCAGACCTGGGTAGTAGACCTCCCGGACCGCTCGGTGAGAGAGCAGGTGGGCCGCGATCAGGTCCGCGTTGGCGCATTGGCGGTCGAGACGGACCGCGAGGGTCTTGAGCCCGCGCTGCACGAGGTAGCAGTCGAAGGGGCTCGGCACCGCCCCGGCCGAGTTCTGGACGAAACCGAGGTGGGTTCCGAGCTCCTCGTCGTTGGTGGCGACGAAGCCGCCTACGACGTCGGAGTGCCCGCCCAGGTACTTCGTCGAGGAGTGCACGACGGCGTCGGCACCCAACCCGAGCGGTTGTTGCAGGTAGGGCGTGGCGAAGGTGTTGTCGACGATGCAGCGGGCCCTGTGAGCGTGCGCAACCGCCGCGACGGCCTCGATGTCGATGATATTGAGCTTCGGATTGCTCGGCGTCTCCAGCCACACCAGGCGGGTCTCGTCGCGCCATGCGGCGGCCAGCGCGTCGGGGCTTTGCAGCTCGACCGGCGAGAAGGTGACGCCGGACCCGGCATAGATGCTGGAAACGAGCCGGTAGGTGCCGCCGTAGGCGTCGTCGGGGATGAGCAAATGGTCGCCCGGCCTCAACAAACGGAGAACCGCGTCGGCGGCGGCCATGCCGCTCGAGAACGCGTAGCCGTGGCTCGCCCCTTCGAGCGATGCGATCGTCGTCTCCAGCGAGACGCGCGTCGGATTGCGCGTGCGCCCGTAGTCGAAGCCCTTGTGCTTGCCCACGGCCTCCTGGGCAAAGGTGGAAGCGAGGTGGATCGGCGTGACGACCGCTCCCGTGAGCGGGTCGGGGTCCTGGCCGGCGTGGATCGCGCGCGTGGAGAACCCCGGGCCTTCTCCCGCCTGATCAATGGAAGAGCTCATCGCGCCTCCCTGGGCGAACCGGCTTGGGCCAGGAACGCGAGCGCGTCCGACCGGGTGATTATTCCGATCGGATGCCCGTGGTCGAGCACGATCACCGCCGGTGACTCCTCCAAGCGCTGCAGGGCGATGTCCACCGTCTCGCCGCTGCCCACCGACGGGAGCGGCGGCCCCATGATCTCGCCCACCGTCCTGTCGAGGATCTCCGGGTCGTGCAGCGCCCGTTGCATGAGATCGTGCTCGTGGACGGCCCCGACCACTTCGGCTGCCGCGAGTGGGGGCTCGGCCTGGATGACGGCGATCTGCGAGACGCCGTACTCGGCCATGACGGCAACCGCCTGCCGGGCTGTCTCGCCCGGGTGCACGTGGATCATCCCGGGGAGGCGGTCGCCCTTGCGGTCGAGGAGGTCGGCCACAGTGTGCCCGCTCGTCCTCAAAAAGCCGTGATCCGCCATCCACTCGTCGTTGTACAACTTGGACAGATACCCACGCCCTGAGTCGGGAATCAGGACGACGACGACGTCGTCGCGGCGCAGCTCAGGAGCGAGTTGCAGCGCCGCCCAGACGGCGGTGCCCGTCGAGCCTCCCGCGAGGATCCCTTCATCGACCGCGAGACGCCGAGCGGTGAGGAACGAGTCGGTGTCACTCACCATCACGACACGGTCGACCAGCTTCGGGTCGTAGGTCGTCGGCCAGAAGTCCTCGCCTATCCCCTCGACGAGGTAGGGCCTTCCCGAGCCCCCGGAGTAGACGGAGCCCTCGGGGTCGGCGCCCACGATCTGGACATCGGGATTCTGCGACTTCAAGTAGCGGCCGATGCCGCATATGGTCCCGCCGGTGCCGATGCCGGCGACGAAGTGGCTGACGCGTCCGGCTGTCTGGCGCCAGATCTCCGGGCCGGTCGTCGCTTCGTGCGAGGCCGGGTTCTCGAGGTTGTGGTACTGGTCGGGGTGGAAGGCACCGGGGATCTCCTCGGTAAGGCGTGCGGTCACCGAGTAGTACGAATCGGGGTGATCCGGTGCGACCGCAGTCGGGCACAGGATCACCTCCGCGCCATAGGCGCGCAGCAGCGCGACCTTCTCGGGGGCCATCTTGTCGGGCATGACGAAGACGCAGCGGTAGCGGCGCCGAGCAGCGACGATCGCGAGCCCGACGCCGGTATTGCCCGACGTGCCCTCGACGATGGTCGAGCCGGGCCGGAGCAGTCCCGCTCGCTCGGCCGCCTCGACCATCGCGACGGCCGGCCGGTCCTTGACGCTCCCACCAGGATTGAGGATCTCGAGCTTGGCGACAAGCGGGCAGGGAAGGTCCCGGCCCACCCGGTCGAGGCGCACCATCGGTGTGTTGCCGACGAGGTCGAGGAGCGAGTCGGCCACCTCCATCGCCGGCCCACGGTCGGTCAGCGGCACCACCTCGACTCCGACCAGGCCCGATCTGTTGGACACGTCCTCGTCGGTGTGCAGCTCGGTCGGGAGCCCTGCGCTGCGCAGCTTCGCGGCCACCGTTGCGGCGCCCGGGCCGAAGACCGCGACGTGCCGGGGGATCCGCGCCCGGATCTCGGCGATCAAGGCCGGAGTGACCTCGGCCAGAGGGACCGCGAGAATGTGGTGCGCCCGGGCGGCCAGGCGCTCGGGGGGCTGGTCGGTTCCGACTACGACGAGCAGGTCCATGGCGACATGTTGGCCCAGGACCGCGCGCTTTGCATAGAGATAGTCGAATTCGACTTGTCCGGAGGGGCCGGGCCGCCCGCGACGATCGAACAAGTGTTCGGATAACATGCGAGTCCATGCAGCCGGTAAAGGGGGCCGAAGTCGGCCTCCAAGGAAACGAAGCGCTCCACGCCTTTCATCCCGCGGTCGCCGAATGGTTCCGGAGGCGTTACCCGGCCGGACCGACCCAGGCGCAGGCCGACGGCTGGGCAGCTATCGCCTCGGGCGTCGACACGCTGATCGCCGCGCCCACGGGGTCGGGCAAGACCCTGGCCGCGTTTCTCGTGGCGATCGATCGTTGTTACCGGGCCGCCGAGTCGGGAGGCGCCAGTCGAGGTACAGATGTCGTGTACGTCTCGCCGTTGCGAGCCTTGACGGTCGATGTGAGCGAGAACCTGCGAAAGCCCCTCGCAGAGATCGCCGAGGTCGCGATCGAGCTCGGCCTGGAGCCGCCCAAGGTGCAGGTGGCCGTCCGCAACGGCGACACGCCTCCATCCGAGCGCTCGGCGATGTTGCGCAACCGCCCGGAGATCGTCGTGACGACACCCGAGTCGCTCTATCTCCTCCTCACCTCGGCACGCGGCAGGGAGATGCTCGCGACGGTGAGGACCGTGATCGTCGACGAGATCCACGCGCTGGCCCGGGACAAGCGCGGCGCGCACCTCGCTCTCAGCTTGGAGCGACTGGACCGCCTGGTCACGACGGACGCGAGACCGGTCCGGATCGGCCTCTCGGCAACACAGCGGCCGATAGCGACGATTGCCCGGCTGCTGATAGGTGCCGGGGAGGACCGGACCCTGCCCGGCGGCGAGCCCCGCTGCATCATCGTCGACGTCGGCCATCAACGCCGGCTCGACGTTGCCATCGAGCTCCCGGACGATGAGCTCGGCGCCGTGTCGACCCTCGAGCAGATGGCGTCGGTGCTGGAACGGATCGCAGCGCACATAGAGCAGCACCGGACGACCCTCGTGTTCGTCAACACCCGGAGAATGGCCGAGCGGGTCGCTCATCAGCTGGCTGAGCGCCTCGGCGACGACAGCGTCCAGGCCCATCACGGGAGCCTGTCCATGGACCGCCGGCTCCGGGTGGAGGCACGCCTTCGCGCCGGGCAGCTCCGGGCCGTCGTCGCGACCGCGTCACTGGAGCTCGGCATCGACGTCGGCCCCGTGGAGCTCGTGTGCCAACTGGGATCGCCGAGGAGCATCGCCACCTTTCTCCAGCGTGTCGGGCGAGCCCAGCACCATGTCGGCGGCGTTCCGGTCGGCCGCCTGTACCCGCTCACGCGCGACGAGCTGGTGGAGTGCACGGCGCTGCTCGCCGCGGTCCGCTCCGGCGATCTCGACGCGGTCATCCCGCCGGTCGCACCGTTGGACGTGCTCGCGCAGCAATTGGTCGCCGAATGCGCCGCCTCCGATCCCGAGGGCTGCACCGAGGAGGAGCTGTTGGCACTCGCCCGCCGGTCGGCTCCCTACAGCTCGCTCGGCGCCGACGACTTCGAGGCGATCGTGGAGCTCGTCAGCCAAGGCGTCGTCACCGGGCGCGGCCGCCGGGGAGCACATTTGCATCGCGACCGCGTGAATGGCGTGCTCCGGCCGCGGCGCGGCGCCCGCCTCACTGCTGTGACCTCGGGCGGTGCGATCCCGGACGTCGCCGACTTCCGCGTCGTCCTTGAGCCGGAAGACACTCTTGTCGGCACCGTCAACGAGGACTGGGCGATCGAGTCGATGGCGGGCGACGTGTTCCTTCTCGGCAGCGCGTCGTGGCGGATCCGAAAGATCGAGCCAGGCACGGTCCGGGTGGTCGATGCCGAGGGGGCCTCACCGACCGTCCCGTTCTGGCTGGGTGAGGCGCCGGCGCGAACGGCCGAGCTCTCCCAGGCGGTTTCCGATCTGCGAGGCGCCGTCGAGACCGCCCTGCGGGCCGGCACCGCCGGGGCCGGCACCGCCACAGGCACCGAGAGGGCCATCGAGGTCGTCGAAGCCCTCGGCGGAGTCGATCGTGCCGTTGCCCAGCAGGTGGTCGCCTACCTGGCGGCCGGCTACGTCGAGCTCGGCGCGTTGCCGACGACTGAACGCTTCGTGATCGAGCGGTTCTTCGACGACACAGGCGGGATGCAGCTCGTCGTTCACTCGCCTCGCGGAGCGAGAGTGAACCGCGCGCTGGGCTTGGCATTGAGGAAACGTTTCTGCAGGACGTTCGACTTCGAGCTGCAAGCGGCCGCGAGCGACGACGCGGTAGTGCTGTCGTTGGGGCCACAGCACTCATTTCCCCTGGACGAGGTCCTCGGCTTCCTCTCCCCGGCGACTGTCCGCGACACCTTGATCCAGGCGGTCCTCCCGACGCCGATGTTCGCGTCCCGCTGGCGGTGGAACCTGACGCGCTCGCTCGTCTCACCCCGCTACCGAGGGAGCCGGCGGGTCCCGCCTGCCATCCAGCGCATGGAGGCGGACGACCTGATGGCCGCCATATTCCCGGCCCTAGCCGCATGCCAGGAGAACGTTTCCGGGCCGATCGAGATCCCCGATCACCCTGTCGTGCGCCAGACCCTCCACGACTGCTGCACCGAGGCGATGGACCTGGAAGGCCTGACCGACGTGCTCGCCAGAGTGCGATCGGGCCAAGTGCAGGCGCTTTGCGTCGACACGGTGGTCCCCTCCGTGCTGGCCGAGGAGATCTTGAACGGGCGTCCCTATACCTTCCTCGATGATGCCCCGCTCGAGGAACGGCGGACGCGGGCGGTCACGACACGGCGTGGGCTCCCGCTCGACGCCCACGATCTCGCCGCGCTCGATCCGGGCGTCGTGGCGAGAATCGTCGAACAGGCCAGACCCGAGCTCCGCAACGCCGAGGAGCTGCACGACCTGCTCTGCTCGCTGGTGCTCGCTCCACCGCGGCCGGAGTGGGGCGACTGGATGGACGTGCTAACGCATTCCGGCCGGGCCATGACCGTCGAGCTTCCCGCCGCCGGCGCGCGGTGGGTGGCCACCGAGTGCCGGGAGCTCGCCACCGAGCTCGTAGGCGGAGCTCGCTTCGATCCCGACCACAGACTCGAGAGCGGGCCGGCACAGGCGGTTCCCTGTTCGCGGGACGATGCGTTGGTCGCTGCTGCGCGCGGCCATCTCGAGATGCTCGGGCCGGTCACCCTCGAGGAGCTGTCGGCCTCGATCGGCACGGGAACTGTGGGCGAGCTACGTTCGGCGGTTGCCCGCCTGGAGGCGGAGGGTTCGGTGCTCGGATGCCGCGTGGCGACAGACGGCCAGTTGCCGACGGCTGTGGCCTCCGAGCGGTTCTGCGCGAGGCACCTGCTCGCGCGTATCCACGCTGCGATGCGCGACAGCTCCCGGCGTTCTGTCGAGGCGGTGTGCGCACAGCAATTCATGCGTTTCCTCCTGTCCTGGCAGCACGTCGGGCCTGGGCACCGACTGCTCGGATCAGGCGGCGTCGTCGAGGTGATCGAGCAACTGCAGGGCTACGAGGCAGCCGTCGACGCCTGGGAGTCGGCGATCCTCCCGCTCCGGGTCGCGGGCTACCACGCCGCCCTCCTCGACGAATGGTGTGCGCGGGGCGAGGTCGCTTTCGGCCGGCTCGGTCTCCGGGCCACTGACCGGTTGGGCAGCCCACCCCGTCGCGGCGGTGCGACGCCCTCGCCGGCGACGCCGATCAGCTTGTACAGGCGCGAAGACCTCGAGTGGCTCCTCGCTGCAAGTCGCGCCGGGGCGACGCCCGACCCGCCGACGGTCGGCGCCGCCTTGGAGGTGTTCGAGGCCCTTCGGCGCCACGGCGCTCTTTTCGTCACCGACCTTTGCCAGCTGACTGGTCGCCTGCCGGGTGAGGTCGTCGAGGCGCTCTGGGACGGGATGGCCCGCGGCCTTCTCACCGCGGACGGCTTCCAGGCAGTTCGGGCACTGCTGAGTGGTCGCGGGGCCAGGGCGCGAACGAGCTCGTTTCCCGGCCGAGCCGGGCCGGTGCTGGGTCGCGCCGGCCGGAGCAGGCCCGGATTGCCCGGTCAGGGCCGCAGTCGCCTGCGCGTCCGGCCCGCCGTCTCGGGCGGCAGGTGGTCGTTGCTGGGAGATGGGCTCAGGTTCGGCGCTCTGCCGGCGGGCGATCCGGCCGGTACCGGTCCAGGCGCGGCGGCCGGTCAGAAGGACCCGGGCTTGGATCCCGACGAGTTGGCCGAAGCGATCGCGGGCCAGCTGCTCTCGCGCTGGGGAGTGGTCTTCCGCGACCTGTTGGCGCGTGAGTCGCTCGCCATCGCCTGGAGGGACGTCCTCTGGGCTCTGCGCCGCCTGGAGGCACGCGGCGTGGTGCTCGGAGGCCGGCATGTCGCAGGCTTCGCCGGCGAGCAGTTCGCCCTGCCCGAAGCCGCCGAGCAGCTGCGTGCGCTCGGCAAGAGCGCGGCCGATGGCGTCACCGTTCAGCTGTCGGCGACGGACCCGCTCAATCTGACCGGTGTCATCCTGCCGGGACCTCGGATCCCGGCCCAGCACGCCCGGACGATCACGCTCAAAGACGGCGTCCTCGAGCGGCTCGAGGTCGAAGGGCCCGGCCTCCAGCCGGCGATCCCGCGCCATAGTGCCATTCCTGGCTGACAACCGGCTGTCCGGACCGGGGCGGCTCGCTCTCGGCTCGACTCCGGCATCGGCGGCCCGAGATCGCTTCGTCACCGGGGCGGGCGAGCCGCCTCATGGCAATGAGCTGGGGACCGTGCACGCCGCGGAGCGCTCCGCCTGGGTGGGCTCGGGGAGAGGGGTCAGGACCGGAGGCTTCAACGGGCCGTAGAGCGTCGCGACGCCCCGTGCCGCACCGGATGCCGAAAGTTCGGAAAGGCTCGGTGCGCCCACGAGCGCTCGCTTCAAGAATGCAGCCGTGAGCTTCTCGACGACCGGCGCAGCCGGGCCCCTGCCGACGTACGGGGAGAAATGGTGCGCTCCGGTGAGCTTCAGGAAGAAGCCGCCGCCGGCATCGTGAAACAGCGTGCCGGCCTCCTGGGGCAAGTTGCAGCTGTCGACGGCACTCTGGACGAAGAGCACCGGTGGCGGGTTGGCCGGTGCCGCGTATGTGCCGGCCAGCTCCGATCCCGACAGGATGAGGACGCCGAACGGGTGGGCTGCCATCGCGTCATAGGTCGAGGCGTACTTTTCCGAGTAAACGAGGGCCGCGACGGCTTGGGCACCGTCGGAGTGACCCGCAATGGCGATCTTGCCTGGCTTCGCGAGGCCCTTGAGCCAGGAGGCACCGCTCGAGGCGGCACCACCGGCCCCCGACTCGACCTCGCCTGCCACGTACGCGATGTCGTAGGGCTCGTTCACGACGTCGGACTCGGCGAGCTCGCTCTGAGCGGTAGTGCGAGGACCGAGGGAGTTGATCTTGTTGGCGTTCTCGTCCGGGAACAGCGGCGCCACCACGACGAAGCCGGCCTTCACCCACGACACCAACAGAGGCTTATAAGTGGCAGGCAGGGTGTCGAATCCATGGGCGAAGACGATGACGGGGAACGGGCCGCCGCGATAGTCGGGTGCCTGGCCAGTGGTCGGCGCCTTCTCGGAACCGCCTATCGAGGGGTACCAGATCTCGGTGACGAGCGTCCGGGGCCCGGCGCTGCCTCCCGGCGCGGGGTTGACCACGAGCCCGGCGCTCGGGTTGGTATCTGTCCAGGTGACGGTCTTGAGGCCGATCCCGGTCGGCCGTAGCCGCGGGAGCGTCGTCGTCGTTGTGTGCGGAGCTGGCTTCTGGCTGGAGGACCCCCCGTCACCGATGAGCAAGACGATCCCGACGAGCAACGCGGCGACGAGAATGGCCGTCAACGCCACGCCTATGCGCCGGCGCCTGTAGACCGCCGGGTCGAGACGCCGGGAGGTCGGTCGCCGGCCAGGTCCATAAGCACCGCTCACCTGCGGAAATCTACCGTGCCGGGCGCGCCGACGCTCCGCAGTCGGTTCGCGTCAGCCGCCGCGGCGCGCCATTCCGTTTCGTCTGGCCGTGGATGACATCGCCGACCTCCGGTGTTGTGCCTGCCATGTTGAAGAGTGCCAGGTGAACCGCGCCCGTTTTTATTGGCCTGCAGGCAACCGGGCAGCCATGCCCTGGCGGCTCGGCACTGCGGCTGACCAATCCGGACGCCCCTCTCGGCCGTACTCCCTGTGATGAGACGGACGCGGGAGGCGACCAACGGGGCCTCCGACGAGTCGTTGCTGGCCGGCATGGCGCAGGGCGACGAGCGGGCCGGGCTCGCGTTCGTGAGGAGGTATCAGGGAAGAGTGTTCGGCCTGGCGTTCGGCATGGTCTCTGATGCGGCTCTTGCCGAGGACATCGCGCAAGAGGCCCTGCTGCGAGCCTGGCGTCACGCGCCGGTTTACGATTCCCGCCGCGGCGCCGTCTCCACCTGGGTGCTCACCATCACCCGCAACCTCACCATCGACGCGTTGCGCATGCGCCGGGCCATCCCGACCGATCCTGACGATCTCGTCAATCTCGGCCTCGTGAGCAACGAGGTGACGCCCGAGGGCGCCGCGGTGAGCGCCGATGCCGCTCGCGGGCTCCGCCAGGCGCTCGCGGGCCTGAGCGCCGAGCAACGCCGGGCCCTGGTGCTCGCGTACTTCTACGGGATGACGGCCGCCGAGATCAGCGAAAGGGAAGCGATCCCCCTCGGAACTGCGAAGACTCGGATCCGCGCGGGCCTCACGAAGCTACGCGAAACGATGACGAGCGAAGGGAGCCATCGATGAGCGACGACGACGTGCGTTCCGGACCCGAATGCGGTCCCTACGCCGACGAGATCCCGGAGCTCGCGCTCGGGATCTCGACAGGAAGACAACGCGCCCAGACACTCGCCCACGTCGAGGCATGCCCACGCTGCCACGCCGAGATGGAGCAGTTCTCGCTGGCAGCCGACTCGTTGCTCGAGGTCGTGCCCGCCATCGAGCCGCCACTCGGTTTCGAGGTCAGGCTCATGGAACGGCTCGGGGCCGGCCGCGCGGCCCGGCAACCCGTGCGCCGGCAGTGGTTTGTGCGGCGTGCCTCCTTCGTGCTGGCGTGCCTTGTGTTGTTGGTTGCCGTCGGCGCAGGTGTCGGCACCGGATGGCTCGTACGAGGTGGCCAGCAACCGCCCGTTGCCCGATCCGCGTTTGGCACCGAGCCCGGAGGGCGCATCGAGACAGCGTCACTCGTCTCGGCAGGCCGCAAAATCGGCAACGTCACGGTGTACGCGGGCCGGACCATGTGGCTGTTCATGAGCCTTGACGACGGGTCGTGGTCCGGCAAGGCGACCTGTCAGGTGCGCCTGGCAGGGGGCAAGACGGTGCTGCTCGGCACCTTCTGGCTCGACAACGGCTACGGAGCCTGGGGCGTCTCACTGGCGCCTGGGACCGCGCGCATCCGGTCCGCCTCGGTGTTGAGCAACGGGGGCGTTCTGGCGAGCGCGGACTTTGCGCCGGGGCCGACGGCATACCTGTCCGGGACGACGGCACAGGTCCAAGCGGCCGGGCGTTAAGCGACAGCGACAGCTGTCAGCCGGACCCGTCCTCATCGACGGACTCGGGGTCGTCGAGCATCACGCCGGCTTCGATCGCCTCGACGACATCGAGAGGCAACTGGTCCTCTTCCTGCTCGTCGTCGTAGTCGATCTCGCTGTCGAGCGAGACCGCGTCCGCGGCGTCGCCCGCGACGAAGGGGTCAGGCCTTTCAACCACTGGGCTGTCCCCGTACACATCGCTCATTGCAACATCGTGGCAGATCCGCGCATCACGGACGCGACAAAGTACGACCTTGGGGAGATCGCCAGGGATGGCAAACTAGTTGTGCTGCTCGAGAGCCTCAGGCCGGCTTGCTGGTTCCGATCTTCACCGGTGCCTGCTTCGCCTTTTTGGCCGCGCGCTTTTCTTTCAGTGATTTGCCGGGCTTCTTACCCGAGTCCTTCTGTGGCGACTTATTGGCCACGTCGAGCTCCTTTACCTGCGGTTCACGTCCGCAGCCTCACAGCTGCGGACGTGAGACTTCAGATCGCGCGGACGCTGCTGGCTTGCATGCCCTTTTTGCCCTGGGTGACTTCAAACTCAACCCTTTGGCCTTCGAGCAGCTCGCGGTAGCCCTGCGCTTGAATCTCTGACTGGTGAACGAAGAGGTCCTCGCCGCCGCCATCGGGTGCAATGAACCCGAAGCCCTTGGTGGCATTGAACCACTTCACAGTACCTACTGCCATCTTTGGAACTCCTCTTGCTCCACGCACATTAGAGCGGGAGTCCAATGACGGATACCAGCACAGCACTCAGCCTGCGTGGTGGAGACTGGTGCATGACAATGATACCCCGTTTCTGAGTCCGCCCGTACCCGAGCTCGCGTCAGTACCTCTACCAGTCCTGCGGAACACGCACCTGGCTGCGGTTCAGCTCTGCGACCGAAGCGCAGCCCAGAAGCCGAAGTGTGCGGTCCAGATCCTCCCGAAACAGGGCCAGGACGCGCTCCACGCCCGGCTGGCCGGCAGCGGCGAGCCCGTAGGCCCAAGGACGGCCGACCATGGCCGCTCGGGCCCCGAGCGCAACGGCCTTGACGACGTCGGCACCGCGCCGGAACCCGCCGTCCACCAACACCTCCACCTCTGCTCCGACGGCGTCGACGACCTCGACGAGGGACCTGAGCGCGCCAGGCAGGGAGTCGAGCTGTCGACCGCCGTGGTTCGAGACGATGATCGCGTCGGCGCCGCTGTCGATCGCACGCCTGGCATCGTCACCGGTGACAATGCCCTTGGCGAGGATCGGGCCGCGCCACTGCTCGCGCAGCCATGTGAAGTCTTCCCATCTGGCCGGCGATGCGACCCAGTGAAGGAACGCCTCCTCGGACGACATGGGCTCTCCACGAGTGCCGAGAGTCTCGGTGTTGACGATGCTGAGCTGGAAGCGGTCGTGAGCGACCCCGGCCAGCCACCCGGGCCGCACCGCGACCTGCGTTGCCATCTTCCTCATGGTGGGAAGGTCGAGCTTGAGCGGCGGACTGATGCGGTGTCGCTGCTCGCGCTCGCGGTTACCTGTGACCTGGGTGTCGAGTGTCACGACGAGCCCGCTGAAGCCGGCTTCTCGGGCTCTGGCGACGAGCTTCTCGGCTCCGGCGCGGCCACCGAGGAAGTAGAGCTGGAACCAAGCCGGCTGAGCCGCCGCAGCCATGACTTCGTTCATGCTGTGGCCCGACATCGAGCTGAGAGTGAAGATCGTCCCTGCCTTGCCTGCTGCCCGGACTCCGGCGACGTCCCCGCCGGGTTCCATCATCCTCGTGTAACCGACCGGGCTCATAAGGACCGGCATGGCGACGGGGACGCCGAGGACAGAGGTCCGCAGCCCCGGCGCCGGCACTCCCATGGTGACAGCCACCCGGGGGCGGAACTGGACGGCTTCGATCGCGGCCAGGTTCGCCCCAAGCGTGAGCTCGGCGCCCGCGCCACCGTCGATGTAGTCGAAGACGGCGCGGGGCACCCGCCGCATGGCAAGCCGGCGCGCGTCAGCCACCGTCGCTATCCGCGTCGCCGCCCGGTCCTGTACGAGCCGGCGGTACTGGTCCCAGCGTGAAACCACCATCGGGGCCAACCTTATGCCGCCGGATCTGTCCGGCCTTCCACGTCTCGTCCGGGCAAGTGGCAACGCCGCGCGACATCACAGTTTCGTGGGCGAGGGGGGACTTGAACCCCCACGTCCTTGCGGACACAGGAACCTGAATCCTGCGCGTCCCACTTGCGCCACCTGCGTCGATCCAATAACAGGTGGTATGACCTGCGTGTTTGATCCACCACTGGCGACCGCCCGCGACCAAGGCCGACCCTTCATTCGCGCACGATCGCGCACGCAGCGCGCACGCGATCATCTGGGCTTTGGAGCGGCTTGTCTCATCGGAGGGTGATGTCATGCTCACCCCGGGCCAATGCTCGCTCCACGAGTTTGCAGAGTCGGTCGTCCGGGATGCTCGTCCGCTTACCGCAAGGGCATGACCACCGCCACGGATCGGGCTTACGGCCAAAGACACGGGGACGGTCATCAGAACTGGTGTGGGTGGCCTGGGCTTCGTGGTAGCCAGTACGGGGACCTAGCTGCTTGGGCAGGCGGCTGGCTGCGTTTTCGGCACGGAGGACGATGACCTCGCCACCCGATAGACCCAGCGCCGGGTACGCACGCGAGTCCTGATCGATCGGCCCGGGCTCAATGAGATCGTCGCCCTCCCGATCGTTGAGCAGAACGACGTGCCCGTTGCGCAGACGGGCCAGGACACGGGCCAGACGCTTGCCGCATTTCGCGCAGTGCAGCTCAACCTCGGCGCCGCGATGCGGCCGAGAGGTACCGTCCGGTGCATCCATGTGGGTTAGTATGTCTCCACAACCCATCGGACGCCCGGGTCATCCATAGGAACCCGCGGGCACCTCCCCTCCCTGCGTCGGAGCGGATCAAAAGGTGATGTCCAGATGGCCAATAGCCCTGTTTCCTCCGCGAATCGCGAGCAGCGTCGCCACCCCGACGAGTTCGTCGATTTTGATGGTGCAGCCGAACACATGGGCGTGAGTCCGCGCCTCGTCCGCAGATTGTGGGCCGAGCGTCGCATAACGGCGACCAAGATCAGCCCTCGTACTGTTCGCTTTCGGATAAGCGACCTGGACGCTTACGCCGAGCGTCACCGCGTAGAGGCTTCCCGGTGACCCCGGCTGAGGTCGCCGCCAAGATCGGCCAGGGCCGCGAGAAGTTCGCGCGGGGGACCTGGACCGTGCCGTGTCCAGCCCATGACGACCAC
>OCTA010002479.1_pt1 | contig 16755 bp, 11 predicted proteins | sample 1538991 | NCBI WGS metagenome assembly OCTA01 (sample SAMEA3539302, study PRJEB22396) | soil metagenome | biome: tundra; feature: field; material: soil | place: USA | collected 2010-05 | depth 0.15 m | reverse complement strand
CTCGCAGCCGCCCCGCAGATAGTAATAGTTGTTTGCTACCAGGACTTTCATATTGATCTCGATTGGTGGTCTCTTTAAGGAACACGCGCAAAACGGCCGCGGTATCAAGCGCGCCGCCCGAAGAGCTAGCGAGTTCCTCCGTTGTTTGGCGGCGCGCATCCGCGCCCTTCGCGCTCTTGAGGAACACGCGCAAAACGGGCCGCGCGGTGTCAAGGGCGCGCCCTTGGCGCTTTTCAGATACTGTTTAGGGAAATGGATCTCCCGGGGAAAGCTGGGCCCGTTGCCCGCTCGCGTTTCCACAGAGCCGCCAGCGGCTGCTTGATCCTCGTCTCCACCGCCTCGCTCACGCCGCGCGCCGACAGGCAGAGGATGAAGAGGGCCATGAAAGGAAAGTTGTCGAGGTTGTTCTCGCTGAACGAATAGATCGCCACGATCAGGCCGATGTAGCGGACTTCGCGCGGGGCCGTCATAATGATGCGGTACCAGACGAAGATAAACAGCAGGAAGCCGACGATCCCCTGCTCGAACAGCATCCGCAGATATTCGTTGTGCGGAAGTATGCCCATAATTTGAGTCGTGGAGCCAATCCCGAATCCGAAGATCCGCTGCGCCGGCGCGCCGTCCAGATATAGGGCAATCGTCTGCCGCCAGTGCGCGAGTCTCCAGATACCGGACGCGCTGCCCGAGCCGAGAACACGCTCTTGCTCGTAATAGGCGATATCGACGCCTTCAATCACGTTTTGCAGTTGGACACGGATAACCGAGATTTGATTGGTCAGGCGCGTCTCGGGGAGGAACCGTTCGCCATTCATCGCGAGTAAGGCGATCACCGCCAGTCCGCCCAGGGCGGCGAGCCCGTAAACAACCGATCGCGACCTCTTCGAAACCATGCCGCACAGATGCACCGCTAGGCCGATTCCATAAGCGAGGACAGCGCCGCTTGTGCCCGTGAAAGCCAGCACGGCCACGACGATTCCATGTGTGGCGACGCGAAGGAACCACTTATCCTTGAGCGGGTTAATCAAGAACAAAAGCAGGAAGGGAATCAGCGCCAGGTTGTTCGGGTTCACGAAAAGCCCCGAATGCCGGGTGCCTCCGTCCCATGAAGTTCCCTTAAAAATCGTCAGCGAAATCAGCAGGATCGTTAAGACTTGCGCGGCCAGCACCCAGCGCCTCTTCGACTTAAACGCAGCGGGCAATTGCAAAAGCCGGGACGCCGCGATCACCAGACACAGTGAGACGTGTTTGAAAAGGGCCTCCGGCTCCGGCGGAGTCGAGAATATGACCTGCAGAACCGGTAGGCATACGGCCGCGGCCAGACTCGCCATGACGACGGCATCCAAGCGGACCCACAATCGTTCGATGAGCAGCCAGGCCAGCACGCCCAGCACAATGACGCCGCCCACCGCATTCAGCTCCTTGCGGCTCAGAAAGGCGCCGCTCACAAATAGCATCCAGTAGGCGGTGAAGGCCCAGGTAATCCAGGACCACAGCGCTTCTCCCTGGGCGCTTCGCTGCTGCCAGATGCTCCGGTCGGGATTCCGGTCCGGGCTTGGCGCCTCACTACTTACTGTTTGCATTGCGTTCTGTGTCATTTGGGTATTCGTAAGTTCAAAGAGAGGCCGGTTTGTTGTTAGCGGCGCAGCGATGGAATGCCGCTGTATCCGCGGTGGCGCCTCGGGCGGGCTTCGCCCATTTTCTTCACATCCGCCTACTTCGACGGCCGGAAGGACAACTCGCAAAACAGACAAGAGCCTGGCCGGGACGTCAGTGGAGCGGCTTAGAAAACGCCGCCCAAGCGCGAACTTTTAGCCGGGATTGTGTCTCTTAAATAACCGATATGAGCTGACTTTAACAGTGCGTGTATACAGCGTCAACGCAGCCCGAAGCGGCTGCGTACTCTAACTGGACCCCTTAGTTATGGGGATGTATACGCTCCGTCTCTTACAAAAGGAGGCATACGGGTAAGTGGTAGGTTGAAGTACCGGAATGGCAATGCTCCTCGCGGGAAGATCGCCGGACGGGAACTTATTCGATTTGTATTTGACTGGTTCTAATAGATCGTTCGCTTCTCGAGTTCGTGCCGCGGCGAATGGTTCGATTCAAAGAACGCTTCGATAAGTGGAACCGCGTCCTGGTACGAGGCGCTTGCGGCGGACACGCGTACCGGACGAATTATACGCGCTGGTTAGCAAACGGGAACAGGCTCGCTGTGAGCTCGCTTGCAGGAGTTCCACAGCAGGTACGCGCTGCCGCCGCATTGGACCACGGCGGAAATTAGAATTGCCATCGCGGCTCCGCGCAGGCCTTGCGAAGGCACCAGAGCAAGACATCCTATGCCGGTTGTCACCGCTGCGACCGCAAACAAAGGTAATTGAGGCGCAAAGCAGCGGACGGCCGTCACCGCATAGCCCAGGGTCGAGCCCAGATAGAAGAAACCGGAAGCTCCCATGAGCCACAGCAAAACATCTTGGTGAACGCTATATTCCGGCCGATAAATAAGCGCCATGGCCTGCTTGCCAAACAGGATCGCGGCGGCGAACCCCAGACCGCCGAGCCCCAGACTGACTACGACTAAGGCCACCAGTAGCACGCTGAATCCGCGCCGGTCGCGGTTCGCGAAGCACTTCGCCAGCCGCGGAGCCGCCGCTTGCCCAACCGCATTGGTCGCAACGCTGCCAGCCGCCAGCAGAGTGGCAATCGCCGAGAAGATCGCCAGTTCGTGCGTCCCCAGATGCTGTTGGATGAAATATCTCGGAATATTCAAGTTGAGCGAGACCATCAAAAGGACGAAGCCCATCGGCAGGCCTGACATCCCGAGCTTTAACAGCCTCCGGTGCCCGCCCTTGGCGGTTACTTCGTCGAAGTAAAGGCCGCATTCACCGATCAGGGTCCGGAAATGAATTTTTCCGACGGCCAGAGTTTTCGGAATGTCGTAAGCCAGCAGAACAAGCGCCGACGAGACCAGCAGGCAAGCCGCGCCCCACACGAGAGAGTGTGTAAAGTAAACGCCCAGACTCAGCGCGGTGATCGACAATATGGCCCGCAGAGTCATGGAGATCGCAATGCCCGACATATTCTCCTGCTGCTGCAAGGAGCCGTAAAAGATGTCGCTGACGTATTCCACCGCCTTGGCGGCTCCAATCACCGCGGTCGAGAGAACGACCGCGGACGTATATCCGGCGATCAGTCCAAAGGCCACGATGAACGCTATCGAGACGCACAACGTCAGCAGTCGCAGCGCCGCGTACTCCAGGAAACGGTAAGAACGCTTGTGGTCGGTTACCTGTAAAGACCGGAGGCTCAGGGAACTGAACATCAGGACAGGCAGACAAATCGCCAGCGCTAGCGCGAAGCTGCCCACCATTTCGATGGTTCCGATCTTGGCCAGGATCACCAGTTGGCCCCATTGGCTAAACCCGTACAACACGTTGCCGGCCAACATCCAGGCGATGTTGAACAGCAACACGCTGGTCGGCTTTGAGGGCTGCTTACCCTCCAGGCCGGCGCGGATTGGGCGGAATTCCGCCCGGATATCGGCTGGCCCGGCTTCGCTGCCGGCTAAAGTTACGGCGCCGAAGCTGGAGCCGTTACCGCTGGGATGGACAAGCAATGCCATGAATCAGACTCCAGCGGGAGCCGCTTCGATGACCAAGCGCTCCGCTGCCGGTTCTTTGTAGGCGGCGTAGTAACTATAGGCCGACGTCTTTGCGTTCCAGCCGTTGAGCACCACTCCCAACACTGGCGTGCCGTCTTCGACGAAACGGCGGTAAGCCGCCTGTATCGCATTGCGGGGCGTCCGGCCCGCTCTCGCGATCAGGACCACCGCGTCCGCGAGGCGGCCCAGAACACGGGCGTCCGGCATCACCAGCATCGGCGGCGTATCGATCAAAACCATGTCGTACTCGTCCCTGTAGTGGGCGATAAGCGCGGGCATGGCACGGGAGAACAACAGGTCGGCGCCAGCTTGAATCGCCGGGCCGCTGGTAAGCACGTGCAGGTTCGGCGTTGCCGTCCGCTGGATAAAAGTGTCCGTGAACACGCCGCTGACCGCGATTTGCTTGAGCGTATTCGTCAGCCCGGCCGAGTTCTCTAATCCAAAGATGCCATGCATGCGCGGACTTCGGATATCGCCGTCGATCAGCAGCACCCTGCGGCCCATATTTGCCAGCGCCGCCGCGAGATTGGAGGCCGTCGTCGTCTTGCCTTCACCCGGACTGGCGCTCGTTATCACCAGCACGCGCTGGCGTTGCCTTGCGCCCGCAAAGAGAATGGAGGCAAGCACGGCTCGAAAGCTATCCGCAACCTGCGGAGAATGGTTGGGAAAAGCCGCCTGCAAACTCCGATTCTCCGGTTCTTTGGAAAACAGGGACAGCACCCGCGAGGCCCGTGTCAATGCGGGTTCGGCCGCCGGAATTACTCCCAATTCGGGTATGCCAAGCAGCATTCCCGCATCGCCGGGTTCTTGCACGGTTCCATCCGCCTTGCTGCGGAAGACGATTCCGGCCACGCCCAACATCAGGCCGAGCGCTAAACCGGCGCCGGCATTCATGGGCAGATTCGGCGTATAGGGGTGCAGCGGCGCCTTGGCTGGATCGATCACGCGCACATTCGTCGCTTTCAAAGCGGAAGCGATACTATACTCATCCACGCGCTGCAACATCACCTGATAAATCTGGCGATTCGTATCCACCTCGTGCTTCAGCATGTCGTACTGAATCGATTTCTCCGAATCGTCCGTGACCAGGCGCGTCTGCGCGGCGTAGGCCGATCCCAGGAGTTGTTCGCGCCGCCGCGATTCATGCAGTTCGTTGTCCAGGCGGCTAACGATCACCGTGCGTTTGCCTGCGATGATCGACTCGAGCGAATCGATTTCAGCTTGAAGTCTCTTTGTCTTGGCATAGTCAGGCTTGAACGTCACTTCCATCTCGGCTTCCTGCTTCCGCAAATCGGTAAGGTTGCTTTCCATCGACCGCAGGTTGGGGTCGTTCAGAATTTCCGGAACGGTTTCGAGACTAGCGCCGCGGGCGATTTCGAAGCGGGACTGCTTCTCGACGCGATCCGCTTGCGCTCTCGAAAGCTCCGTCTGCAGTTCCCGAAGTTTCTCTTCGGAAATAACCTGCTTATCGCCGGTATAGATAAGGCCTTTCTGGCGAGCGTAAGCTTGCAGAGCGTCTTCGGAATGCTGCAGCTTCCCCCGCACCCCATCCAGTTGACCGACCAGCCACTCCGATGTCTTGCGGTTCAGCTGCCAGCGCGCTTCCAGGTTCTGCGCCATGAATTCCGAAGTAATGGCATTGGCGAACCGGGCCGCCAAGGCTGGATTCGATGCCTCGTACGAAACTTCCACAATGCGCGTCTGGCTGACCGGAGTGACCTTCAGGTTTTTGGCAACCTTCTCGACCAGGCTGTCGTGGTTTTCTTCGGCCGCGGGAAGATGAATCATCTTCAGAAAAGCTGAACTGGCAGCCGACTGCCGGCCGGATTCCGCCAGCGGCGAGAGGCCCGTTTTGTTCAGCGCGCGTTCGATCAAAGTATGGCTCTGAAGAATCTTGATTTGCGTTTGAATGTCCGTCAGCGGGTCGATCGCCGCCGGATCGGCCTGCGGGTTTAGTATCCTCGTTCCGAGATCGTCGCCCTTGACATCCTGAATTTCTATCGAGGTCGTGGCGCGATACATCGGAGCTTGCGGCAGCGTAACTCCGACCGCGATCCCGAGACCCACCAGGCCGCAGACCGCCAGCGTGACTTTGCGCCCGCGGAGCGCGTGCCAGCAGTCGAGCAAGCTGCCTGTTTGCGGCTCCGCCGAATACCTGGGCGGGGAGATGAATTCCGGTTCGGCGATCTGCAGACCCGCCAAATCCCGTGTCTTTATAAGTGATTGTTTTTCCATTGCGCTGATCCTTAGAGTCGGCCGAAAGTGGCCATTCCCGTTCCTGCTTGAAGGGCGGCTTCCAGCGCTCGCATGGAGGCGCTCTTAGCCAGGCTATTCGGTATAAAAAGAATGTCGTTCGCCTGCAGCGAAACGTCTTGTGCCCGCCCCGCCAGAATCTTGTCCACATCGATCACCATTTCGACGCGCTCCGCGCCGGGGGTCGGCTGCCGGAGAATGCGCGCCTTCTTTGCGCTGGCCACTCTGTCGAGGCCTTCGGCGAGCGACACCGCCTGCAGCACCGAAATCTGTTCCTTCTCCGAGAGCGGGAAGCCTCCGGACTTGTGAACCGCGCCCACCACATACACCATGTCGGCTTTGGGGACCGTGATTACGTCGTCTGAAAGAACGATGATGTTTTCGTCGGGGTTCTTCGCTTCCATGACGCTTCGAACGTTGAGTTCGGCGACGTAGAACTCTCCCGTTTTATCGGCGGAAGCATTGGGCAAAGGCAACGGGCCCGCCGCCATGGGACGCGTGATCTTCACTCGATTGCTGGCATCCGGATTCAAACCGCCGGCCATTGAAAGAAGCTCGAAAAGCGTCCTTGGGCCCGTCACCTGGTACACGCCGGGATTTCTCACCGCTCCCAGCACGGAAACGGGATGGCTCCGATATTCGGCGACCGTGACCGACACTTCCGGATCGTTCATGATTCCCGAAAGCCGGCTTGCGATCTCCTTTTCCAGCTTCTCAACCGTCAGTCCGGAGGCCTCGATGCGGCCCGCGATCGGCAGACGGATGTTTCCCTGGTGATCCACCCGGACCACTCCGAGGGCCTTCGCATCGAGCTCCGAGAGATCGACCACATTGATCGAAAGCCCATCGTCGGGACCGAGCACGTAGCCTCGGACCGTTGCCGGAGCCGGGTCCGCGGACAGACCGCTGCAACCAAGAACTGGCAGTAAAAGTAGCAAGTAAGTAAGTGTTCTCATCAAAACTCCAAAACGAAAAAGGGGTTATTGCCGGCTATCTATAGCGAAGCCCAGCTTGGAATTGACCGAAAAAGGTCAACTTATATTGAAAGATCCAGCGCCACTCCGGCTTGCGCGGTGAGCGCTTCGAGCGCTGTGGTCAGCACATCGATGCGCCGCCACATTCTGTTGATTTCCGCGTCGAGCGGCGAATGAATCGGTTCGGAAGACTTGCGCTCCAGCGTCGCCGAGCGGGCGAAATGGGAAACACTCGCAAATCCATGCCTCCGGCTCGCCTCTTCGACTGTCCCGTGCTCCTCATCGGAGAGCCGGAAGCTGATGATCCTGGATTTGATACATCCTTCAGGCATTGTTATTCCTAGTTATTTCTTTCGGCTGCCGTCCGTCTGGCCCGCGGCGCGCCGCTGCTGTTAATTACGCTCAATGGGACAGACTTCCTCTTGGCCGATCTCTAAGTACGCGCCCTGATTGAGCAGTTCAATCGAGACCACCAACCGGTCGCCGCCGGCGGCATCCCGCACCAGCACGCCTTCTACGCCCTGCAGCGGCCCGTGCGTCACGCGCACCCGCTGGCCGCGCGGCAGCGACCGGGTGGGCGAGGCGCCCGCGTCAAGCATGCGCCGGATGTTGCTTATCTCTTCTTCCGGCACAGCCGTGGGGCCGTCCGAAAACCCGACGATGTATTCCACGCCGGGGCTGCTGATGATCGGCAGCTTATGTTGCACGTCAAACCGGCAAAACACATAGCCCGCAAACACGGCGGCATCGACGACTTTCATCCGATCGCTGTAGCGGCGGCGCTCTTTCCGCATCGGACAGTATGGGTCGAAACCTATATATCTCAGTGCGGCTAAGGCCGCCGACTCGCCTCCGGTCCGCACCTTCAGCGTGTACCAGGAGAAGGCCTGGTGCCGCACGGACTCCGCGGTTCGAGTCAGCGGCAATGCCGCCGCACAAGTAATGCTGTTAAGGCAGGCTTCGCCCATTTTTTTCACATCCGCTTTCTGTCGCTACTCAGCATGAATATCGGTGGAGCAGCTCAAAAAAATCTGCGTCGCTTCCCCAATGTTCCGCTGGTAATCGCCTCGATTTGGCGATGTGAAGTTGAGTCTAACAATGCATGTATACCGCGTCAACGGAACTGGAGCGGCGCTTGTACTCTAGCGGTTCACGTAGACATGACTAAATCCGGGGATATATGCGATAACCCTATCGCAAGTAATGGCTAAATCGTAGGAACTAGACTGGTGCGCTCGGCAGAGTTACTTTTCCGCGCGGGAAGAGCCTGGAAGTTAGCTTTATAACTTCCATCTGAAGGATCTATAGGGAAGTAGACACACTCAAGTTGTGTTGCCGAGAAAGAAGTCGCTTATGAGACACGCTCCTTCCAGGCAGTTGACGAGATGCCGGAACGACTCTCTGTACTAGAACTCAGGGTTGAAATTCGAGAGATAAGTAATACGTACCCTTCGTTCGGAGATTACCGAGCATAGAGCGCGAAAGCCAGGTGCACCAAGGTTAAAATAGCCCGGTAATCACGTTGTTTACTGGGTCAATTCGTGCCGTTTATCCGCAGTGAATTGCCGAACGTCGTATTAAATCTTGAATCTTTCCACAGTCAGCATAAGCTCCGCGGAAACTCGGGACACCTCCTCGGCGCTGGTGCGCACGTGGCCGCTGCCATCCGCCATCCCCGTTGCCGCATGATCCACCGCGCTGATATCCTTGGCGATTTCCTTGGAGACTTCCGACGACTGCGCGATTCGCTCATTAGCGTCGTTCACGCCAACGGACGCTTCGGCAATGTTTCGGGCGATGTCCTTCGTCGAGACCGTCTGCTCTTCGATGGCTGCGGCGATCGAGCCGACGATGTCGCTCACTTCGAAAATCACGCGGGAGATCTTCTCGATCTCGGCGATGCCGCTCGAAGTCGAGTTTTGCACGCCGCTAATGCGGCTCTTAATGTCTTCCGTAGCGGTTGCGGTCTGTTGCGCGAGTGCCTTGATTTCGCCAGCCACCACGGCAAAGCCCTTTCCGGCCGCGCCCGCGCGGGCAGCCTCGATCGTGGCATTCAGAGCAAGCAGGTTGGTTTGAGAAGAGATCTCGCTGATGGTTTCGGTAACTTTGCCGATCTCCCGCGCCGATTCGCTCAACCGGTTGATCTGCTCGCTGATTCGTTCGGCTTGACTGGTGGCTTGATGCGTGATTCTTCGCGCCTTTTCGGAGTTTCCCGCAATCTCGCCGATAGTAGCCGTCATCTGCTCCGTGGCAGCGGCGACGTGGGCCAGATTGGTTGTGGTTTCCTCCATGCCGGTCGCCACCGAAGTAACGTTTGAACTCATCTGCTCGGTTGCCGCCGCCACCGAGTGGGCCTTGTCGGAAGCGTTCTTTGCCTCCGACGTCATCTGCGTCGAGCTTACTCGCAGCAGCGACGACGCGGAGGATAATGCTCCGACGCCCTCGGAAATCTCGCGCACCGTTTCGCGCAGACGCGTGGACATCGCCTGAATCGCCCGCGCCAACGTTCCAATCTCGTCACGCCGGGCCAGATAACCCGCCGGAAGTTCCTTCGATAGATCGCCCGCCGCCACCAGCTCGACATGCGCGACCGCCACGGTGAGCGGGCGAGTGACTCCCTCCACGGTCAAGAACGCCACAACCAGGGCAAGTCCGAGCGCAATGGAGGTGCCGAGCACGAGTTTCAAGCGATATTTCGCAAAGCCGTCGATTCGCATTTGGAGCACAGCATCGAGTTCCGCTATGCTTTTCTCCCCAAGTGCAAGAGAAGACTCGCCGGCGCGCGTCGCCACCCGATGAAACTTTTCTTGACTGACGGCCTTCCCTTCTCCGGATGCCGCGAGCAGATCTATCAGCATTTGGACGTCGCCCTTGTAGCGCGCGACGGCTGGCTCGATGTTGGCCTTAAGTGTCGGGCTCTGGCCGCGGGGACTCTTCGCATTCTCTTTAAGAGCGGTGTCGAGATCGCCCGTGATCCGGTCGAAATCCGATTCCTTCAGAGTGGCGCTATAGACGTTCATCGCCGTGCGGGCGGATGCCGGCACGTCATGTTCCTGCAATATAGGCTCCAGCATGACCTGTGCCGAGCCGATTCGGTTCAATGTCTGGGCTGTCGTCACCGACGTCACGTCCGCCAGATAATAAGAGTCCATTTCTGGATCGAGAGTCAGATTCGAGGTGTCGCCGGCGTGGCCGATCAAACCGCGCACGTCGCCCAGCAACTGCTCATATCGATCCGACTGAGCCTTAGTGGATACGCCGGAGGATGCCGCCTGCAAAGCCTGCCATTTACTCGCAAGCAAGGCGACCCCAAGGTTCTCCAAGCCGGCGTCCTTCAACGCCTTATCGGTAAATGCCAGCTTTGTCCCAAACTCCTTATTTGCCGTCTCAAGCCGACGGATGAGATCTTCTATTTGCTGCTTTGCCGCACCGGCAGCCGCGCTATCCCGCGCCGCCAACCCCACTTGGTAGTCGCTGAGCGCTTTTACCAGGCCAATCGCCGGCTGTTGAAATCGATTTCCCGCAAGCTCCGCGCGAGCGAAGGCGATTTTTTCCGAGAGTTGGTCGATGTTGAAGTAGAACAACACGCCCAGCGGCAGCGAGAAGAAACAGATACTGGCCAAAAACCGCTGTTTGATGTTCAATCTGTTTAGAAATTTTGCGAATAGAAGCATTTGTCCATCCTGTGCGGATAGCCGGGACAAGCCAATGCCGTTAAGAGCCTCTGCCGGCGTCGTATTGTGAGAGCGGAAAGACGAACGGTCCTCTCGAACTTTTGTCGCGAAAAGCGAAATCAGGTATTATTTCCAATCTTTTGCACGTTCGGGAAGATTCGGCGAGATTTCCCCCGTCCTGTCAATACTTTCTATTTGATGCCGTTCTCCGGAAAACTATCGGCCATGAGTATCTCTCTCTAATGCCGCCGAATATTCTAATCGTCGATGATATGCCTTTGAACGTCGAACTGCTGGAGCAGGTCCTGGGAGCGGAAGGCTTTCAAACTTGCTTCGCGTATAGCGGGGCCGCCGGTCTCGAGATCAGCCGCGCGGAGCGGCCGGATTTGATCTTGCTCGACGTCATGATGCCGGGCGAGACCGGCTTTGAAACCTGCGCGAAGCTAAAATCCGATTCCCGAACCGCCGACATTCCAGTCATCTTTCTCTCCGCCTTGGACGACGTAAAGAGCAAGGTAAAAGGGCTGAAGATTGGCGGGGTGGATTACGTCTCAAAACCCGTGCATGGCGAAGAGGTGTTGGCGCGGGTTCGCGTGCACCTCCGCATCGGCGCGAATAACCGCAAGATTGCGCGAGAGCACCAAGCCCGGCTGGAAGAACTGCGCAACGCGCAACAGGCCATTCTGGTGCGGCCCGAAAACTGCCCGGAAGCTTCCTTCGCGGTCTTTTACCAACCTCTCGAAGAAGCCGGAGGAGATTTCTACGACGTCGTCACCGTGGATACCGAAGTGTTTGGCTACTTTGTGGCCGACGTTAGTGGACACGGCGTGAGCGCCGCCTTCCTCACCTCCGCTATCAAGGCTCTGCTTCGCCAGTACACCGGCCCCCTCTTTTCGCCTGAAGACACCATGCGCGGAGTCGATGCGGTGATGCGTCAGATGCTCGGCGAAGGGCAATATCTGACGGCTTGCTACGCGCATTTGAACCGGCGGACGAAAAGGCTCTCGGTGGTAAGCGCCGGACACCCTCCATTGATCGTCGTTAGCGCCTCCGGCAATGCGAAAACGCTTGAAATGGACAGCGACCCGCTTGGCATTTTCAGTTCTCTGGTGCTTCAGCGCAAAGAAGTCAAGGTCGCGCCCGGGGACAGATTCTTTCTTTATACGGACGGTCTCATCGAATCCTCTCCCGGCGGAGGACGGCGGGAGGGCATCGAGCGCCTCGTCGCTTCCTGCATTCTCCGCCGGACGGATTCACTAAGCGATTCCGTTTCGAAGATTGCCGCCGATATTCAATCCGGCGTCAGCAGTGCCGCAGACGACTTGCTGCTGCTGGCCGTTGAGGTGACGCTGTGAGGCGGCGCGAAGGTGAATGGTGTTTTGAGGTTTTCTCGACGCTTGAGGCGGTCGAGAAGGTCTGCGCGGATTTTAAGCTCTGGCGCGCTGTCGCCTGCGCGAGATCGGACCCTTTTTCCACGGAACTGCTGCTGCGCGAAGCGCTCACGAACTCGGTCCTCCACGGGTGCTCGGAAGACCCTGGCAAAAGCATCCGCTGCGTGTTTCGGGCGAAACCCGGCCGCTTGCTAATCGCCGTTCGAGACGAGGGCGAAGGGTTCGACTGGCGCACGGCCTGGAACCGGCTGTCCGATATTTCGGACACTCACGGCCGGGGCGTCGAGATTTTCAGGCGATACGCCAGCGCCGTCCGCTTCAATACCAAGGGCAATTCAATAACGTTAGTCAAAAGGTTTTAACAGGAAGACGATAGATGAACGACGAAAACATTCTTTCTCAAGACGCAACAACGATGGCAGTCGCGCCGGACGGCGATCTGGTCGCAGCGAAGCTGCCCGCCCTACGGTCGCAATTGCGCGAGCTAGTCGGCCTGGGGATGCTCCATCTAACCGTGGACTTAGCCGCTACGCGCATGGTCGATTCCGCCGGCATCGGTCTCTTAATTTCGGCGCACAACTCGCTGAAGAAAGCCGGCGGGGATTTGAAAGTCATCAACGCGTCCAAGGACATCTTCGAGCTTCTCCGGACAATGCGCATTCATCAGCATTTCAGCGTCTCTGGAAGCTAGCGGCCAAAGGGAATCATGAGCAACTTCGACCTTGAAGACGACCTGGTACTCGAATACCTGGCCGAAAGCCGCGAACATCTCGCGACGATCGAGACGGATCTACTCGCAATCGAACAGGCTGGGGCCGCCATCGACGAACAACTCGTCAACCGGGTCTTCCGGGCCGCGCACTCTATTAAAGGAGGAGCCGGGTTTTTCGACCTCCTCAAAATTCAGGAGCTCGCCCACCGGACGGAGAGCGTCCTCGATCTGATTCGCTCGGGCCAAATGGTCCCGAACTCGGAGATTGTAAGCATCCTGCTCCTGGCTTTCGACAAGCTGCGCAGTATGATTCTGGACCACGCCGACAGCAACAACGCGGACATCGCGGAGTTTACGGAGGCTTTAACCGTCCTTACCGAAGAGCATCTGAGTCCCGCCCAAAAAAGTTCCACCCAGGAAATAGTGGCCATCGCCGTTCCGAAAACGGGCAGGCTGCTAAGCGCTTCCGCTTTTGATCTGGATCAGGCGCGCCGCGGCGGCAAACACATTTACGTAATCGAGTACGACCTGATTCACGATATTCAGCGGCGCGACAAGACGCCCTTGGAAGTGCTGAATCAGTTGATCAAATGCGGATCGATTCTCGCCACCGCCTTCGATCTCGACTCGGCGGGCACGCTGGACGACGAGCCGTCGAATAAATTGCGCCTCGACGTCCTTTATGCAACGGTGCTGGACGGCTACTCCGTCACCCAGATTCTGGATGTGCCGCCGGAACGGACCCACCGGATCGAAAACGACGGCGCCGCCGCTAAAAGCGTGGCGGAACCGGAGGCGGTCGTCGCGGAACCGGTTCCGGAAGAGTCCACCCCCAGTCCCGTTGTCGCGCCCGCCACCCGAGAAACTGCGGAACAAGTCTCCAAACTGTCCCCCGCCGCGCAAGTTACGCAGGCCGAAACCACGGTTCGCCTGAATGTCGCGCTTCTCGATTCGCTGATGACCCTGGCCGGCGAACTGGTGTTAGGACGCAATCAGCTCAACGAGGCCGTTCGCTGCGGCGATCAGCGAGGTATCCGCGCCGGTGCCCACCGCGTGAGCCTGGTGACTTCCGAACTGCAGGAGACCGTTTCTCTCACCCGGATGCAGTCGGTTTCCGCCTTGTTCTCTAAATTTTCTAGGCTTGTCCGCGATCTAGCCGCCGAATTGGGTAAAGAGATCCAGCTCAAACTCGAAGGCGGCGACGTCGAACTCGACAAAACCATTCTCGAAGGGCTCAGCGATCCGTTGACTCATATGGTGCGGAATTCCGTTGACCATGGGATTGAACTGCCCGCCGCGCGTCTCGCCGCAGGGAAAACGGCCGTGGGAACCGTAACGCTGCGGGCCAAACACCAGGCAGGTCAAGTCGTGATTGAGGTTTCCGATGACGGCAACGGTCTTTCAGGCGAAAAGATTGCCGAATCCGCTGTCAGAAAAGGCATGATTACGGCCGAGCAGGCCCGGGCCATGTCGGACCGCGACAAGCAGGCGCTGATTTTCATGGCTGGCGTATCGACGGCCGAGAAGCTGACCAGCGTATCCGGTCGAGGCGTTGGCATGGATGTCGTAAAGACTAACCTGGACAAGCTCGGAGGAAAGATCGAGATCGATTCTATCCCGGGAAAGGGTTCGGCGTTTAAGATTAAGCTCCCCCTCACCCTGGCCATCATTCCATCCTTATTGGTATCCGACTCCGGAGACCGCTTCGCCATCCCTCAGGTGAGTGTTGGCGAGTTGATCCGCATTCCGGCAAATCAGATCGCGGATCGCATCGACCGCGCGGGAGACGCCGAGGTGGTCCTGCTTCGCGACCGGCTGGTGCCTTTGGTTCATCTTTCCGAAGCCCTAGGGAGTTCCCGGAAGGATCAGGGATCGAAAGCTCTGAACATCGTGCTCGTAGACACCGGCAGTTTCGAGTACGGACTGGTTGTTGGAGACCTTCACGACACGGTCGAAATCGTGGTCAAGCCGATGGGAAGACACCTGCAGGGCTTGCGCGAGTATGCGGGAGCTACGATTCTCGGGGACGGGCAGGTTGCCGTGATTCTCGACGTGGCCGGGCTCGCGGAGCGCGCCGGCCTGTCTCGAGCGGTAGCGGCATCCGTCGGAACCACACAGACGTCCGGTGAAGACTCGACGGGAGGAGAAATACACTCGCTGCTCCTGTTTGAGAATGCGCCCAATGAATCGTGCGCCGTTCCGATCGAACTTGTGACCCGCGTCGAGCACGTTCGCAGCGCCCAGGTGCAGTATCTGGGCGGCCGCCGGACCATGCAGTACGGGGGAGTAAGTCTGCCGTTGGTGGCTCTTCAAGATGTGGCGGCGGTTGACGATCTGCTTGAAACTCAGCAATGGGTCGTCGTCGTTTTCGATTGCGCGGGCCGGTCGATAGGCTTGCTGGTTGCCGAGCCGCTGGACATGATCGAAACGCGCGTGGCCATGGACTCGGTAACTCTGCGGCAGCCAGGCGTGGCGGGTTCGGCACTCCTCAATGGACGCACCACTTTGATGCTGGACATCTTCGAACTGGCGGACACCGTGCGCGGGCAATGGCCCGCAACGGAGGCAGTCCAGCCCACCTCTTTAGCTGCCTCTGTAGCTAAAGTCGAAACTATCGGCACTGTGCTGGTTGCCGAAGACTCGGATTTCTTCCGCGGCCAAATCAAGCGCTTAATCGAAGCTGTCGGTTACAAAGTGTTGGCAGCCGAAGACGGCCAGTCCGCCTGGGAAATTCTGGACCGCCACGCGGACGAGATCTCCGTGGTAACGACCGACGTCGAGATGCCTCGCCTTGACGGATTGGGGTTGACGAAACGCATACGCGCCGATTCGCGCTTCGCCCGGCTGCCGGTTATCGCGCTCTCTACGCTTGCCGACGACGACGAAATGGCCAATGGCCTGGCGGCCGGCGTGAGTGAGTACCAAGTCAAGCTAGACCAGAACCGGTTATTGGAAAGCATTCGGAAAGCGATTAGCGGCAAAGACCTTAGACAACCTTTGGTCACGGCATAAGAAGGAAATAAACAAATGACGTCGATATCAAACATAAAAATCGGAAGAAAGATCGCCCTCGTGTTGGGCGGAACCGTCCTCCTTCTGACAGGCTTGTCTGCACTGTCACTTTGGGGAATTCACGCCAATGAAAAGGCGGCGGTAACCCTCATCCAGCGCCTCACGAAGGCCCGTCTCGCGGAAGAGATCAAGGGTTACACTGCTGCAACTGGTAAGAACAAGGCGCAGATGATTATCGAGAAAAATGCGGGCAGCGACCTCGTTAGTCAGAACGCTGAGATCCGGAAGGATCGCGCTGCGGCATTGGAACAATTCAGGGCCTTAGCGGACACGCCGACCAGCATCAAGCAAGGCGCCGACATGGCCGATTTGATCGAGGCAGTCGCGCCTGCCAACGAGCGGATGATTACTTCTCTGACTGCTGGTAGAACTTCGGACGCGGTCAAAGATTTTCGCGCTGCTGACGTTTTTACGAGCGCTCTGGCTGCGAAGGCCAAAGAAGCGGCGAAATTTCAGCTGGATAAAGTCGCCGTAACCGAGAAAAGCCGCGAGGAGACGTCGAACACCATCTGGATGTCGCTGATCCTTGGCTGCCTGTTTGCCATTGCCGCTGCGATTTTCGGCGGAGTCGTTCTTACTCGTGGCATCGCGACGCCGCTTACCGCTGCGGTCACTCATTTGGATCACATCGCCGAGGGTGACCTGTCGAAAGATGCGTCGGCCGAAATGCAGGCGCGGGGCGATGAAGTCGGAACGCTGGCGCGTTCGATGCAGACCATGACTGTGGCATTGCGAAAGATGATTCAAGACATTTCCCAGGGCATTCAGGTGCTTTCTACCTCCTCGACGGAAATGACGGCCAATTCCACCCAGATGACGTCCGGCTCGCGCCACGCCTCCGATAAAGCTCACTCCGTCTCGGCAGCCGCCGAACAAATGAGTTCCAATATCACTTCCGTAGCGGCGGGCATGGAGCAGACCACCACGAATCTCTCCCATGTCTCCTCCGCCACCGAGCAGATGACATCCACCATCGGCGAAATTGCGCAGAACTCCGAAAAAGCGCGCCGGATCACGGATG
>OCTA010002478.1_pt1 | contig 16757 bp, 15 predicted proteins | sample 1538991 | NCBI WGS metagenome assembly OCTA01 (sample SAMEA3539302, study PRJEB22396) | soil metagenome | biome: tundra; feature: field; material: soil | place: USA | collected 2010-05 | depth 0.15 m | reverse complement strand
AGATTGGTCAGTGACTGGAGTTCAGACGTGTGCTCTTCCGATCTGCAACTCCTGGGTGCGGATGACGCCCAGTTCGTCGCCGAGCTCGGGGCCGAGCACGTTTTGCCCGCCATCGCCGCGCGTGAGCGAGAGGTAGGCCGTGCGGTAGTGGCGACCGCGCGCCAAATAGGCGATGAGCTGCGTGTTTTCGTCGTCGGGATGGGCGGCAATGTACAGGACGCTGCCCAGTTCGCGGAAGCTGCGCAGGTCCTGGAGGATGACGGCGGACGACTCCGATGCCGCCGGTTCCGGAGCGCCCGCGGCGGACAGAATGGCCGCCAACACCGTGGCGCCGGCGGCAAGGTCGCGAAGGAGACGCCGCCACCGGTGCGGCACGGACCGTCTGGAAGCCGTGGGGGGATGAGTCATCGGCGCAGGCGGGCGATCAGATCGTCGTTTCTCGTTGGATTGATTCTTGGTCATCTCGTGGATGCGGAGGCAACATCGTTGATGGTCGTGATCAGGGCGAGCAAGACACGCGATCTCCTGGATGGCGGAGGTTTTTCGACCAGGATCCGCAAGACTCGGAACCGCCGAAAAGAAGCCCGGGTCGGCGAGCGACCCGCCGGCCATCGATGACCGCGCACTTCGGTGAACGCAGCAAGAGTTTGACCAGCGGTCATCACGCCGGGCCAAAGGTCCAAAACTCGGGCCTCGGGAGGATCCGCCGGGCGCACCCGCCACGTGGTACCGGGGAAACGCGCGCCACGACCTCACTGCAGGCTGGCGATGAGCGCCTCGTTCAGCCGGGTGTATTCGACCTTCGCCACACCGTTGTCCTTGGCGGCGAGTTCGATCGACTGCCGGGCCGCGGCGATCGCGCCGGTCTTGTCGCCCATCTTGGCGAGGATTCTGGCCTTGTGGTAAAGAAGGTAGAACTGGCCGGGCCGTTCGGCGATCGCGGCTTCGATCCAGGCGGCCGCCTTCTTGAGGTCGAGATCATGCTCCAGGTAAAACATCGCGGCCTGGTCGTAGGGCTTTCCGCTGGGCGCGGCCAGGGCCGCTTCGATCTGTGGCGCGAGCCTGGCGGCGACGTCGACTTCCAGTTTCACCGGCACGAGCGTCTTCTCCCAGCTCAGGCGGAGCGTGGCCGATTCGTCGCGAAGATCATTGAGGCCGATCGTGAATGTCTCGACGGGTTGCGCCAGTTTCTCCGGCGTGGCCTTGAAACGCACGAAATCGTTGGCGGCGTTGTATTGATAGGCGCCCCATTGATCAGGGACCTTGTTGAGGATGATGGTCCATTCGGTCTCGCTGGGGATCGTGAACAGGCCATAGGTGCCCGCGGGGACCTCCGTGCCGTTGAGCTTCACCGGTGTGCTCAAGACGACCTTGGTGGCCTGGTTGGCACCGGTGCGCCAAACTTCGCCATAGGGGACGAGGCCGCCGAAGATGACGCGGCCCTTCGCGCTGGGGCGGGAGTAGGTGATCTCGATGTCGGTGAGGCCGACACGTTGTTTCAAGGTGCAGGCCGGGCTGGCCGCGGGGAAAGCAACTTTCGGCGCCTGGGCGGACAGATTGGCGGCGGCGATCAGGGCAGACGCAAGCAACAGGCAGGAACGGATTGAGCGAGTCTTCATGGTGCGGACGAGGGTTTAAGAGCAATGGTATCTAGTATTGAAAAGGGACAAAATCACAAGGCCGCGCTCGATCGGCTGGCCGGCCTCTGCCCGTGCTTGATGTTGCCTCCCTGGTCCAAACGTCTATTGGTCGGCGGCCATGCGCCTTATCGCGTGCTTCCTGTCCTTCACGGTCGCTGCGCTCCTCGTTCGCAGCGCCGAACCCAAGCCCGAAACCAACATGACGAATGCAGCGTCCATTTCCGCGCGCGATTCGCGGATCACGTACATGGGTCGCGTGGCCCTGGCCGGCGACGAAGCCCGGATGGGTTTTCCCGGCATCACGGTGCGTTTCGTCTATCGCGGGCCCGCGCCGGTGCTGCGTTTGCACGCAGGTTCGGACAACTGCTACTTCAATCTCGCCTGCAACGGGTGGGATCCTGTCGTCATTCATCTGAAGCCAGGCGAAAACGAGATTGCGCTGCCCACGGGGGTGGCGCCGGCGGAAGGATGGCTGATCGAGCTGGTGCGCCGGACGGAATCGTGGCAGGGCGTCGCCAGCTTCCAGGGACTGCTCTTGCCGCCCGGATGCGAGCTGCTGCCCCCGCCGGCCTGGCCGGCGCGAAAGCTCATGTTCATCGGTGACTCGATCACGGGCGGAGAGTACGTGGAGCGGTTTCCTCCGGAGAACGACAATACGCCGCGCGTCGCGAACGCCGCCCGCTCTTTCGGCATGCTGCTCGGGCGGTGGCTGAAAGCGCAGGTTCACCTCGTCAGCTACGGCGGCCGCGGCGTGATGCGGGACTGGCAGGGCCGGACCGATCTTGCCAATGCGCCGCAATTCTTCCAGCGCACCCTGCCGGACGATCCGGCTTCGCAATGGGATCACGCCTCCTATCTGCCGGACGCGATTGTCGTCTGCCTGGGCCAGAACGATTTCAGCAAGGATCTGCCGGACGAGGCCATTTACACGAAGGCCTATGACGATTTCGTCGGCGAAATCCGCGCGGCCTATCCCCGCGCCGCCCTGGTCCTGGCCGAACTCTCGCTCTTTGGCGAAACCCCGGGCACGCCCGACCGCGCAAAGCGCGACCAACTGCGGCGAGTCATCGAATCCGTGACCGCCCGCCGGCGCGCGGCTGGTGACGGGCGGATCGCCGCAGCACCTGTCGGCTACTATCCCGGCACCCCGACCAACGCGCATCCGGTGGCGTTCCAGCACGAGCAGATTGCGCTCGAGTTGCTCGGGCCGGTCCGGGCGCTCACCGGTTGGTAGGATCGCACCGCCAAGGGATTTTCGCCGCCGATCTCGGTCAGCCGGCCGCTACCCTCGACGGGGAGGGCTGACGCGATGGCGCCGCGGCTCTCGCCATGGATCGAGGATGGGTTATCCTTCAATCGATGTCTGCGTCTGACCTGCCGGCGGGGACAACCGGGGATGAAGCGTTCGCTGGACTCACCGAGGCGGGCGTCTATCCGACTGCCGCCGAAGGGTTCGAACACGGCCTGGTGGTGCTCGCGACGGGCCAGCCATACTGGCTCGTCCTGTCGGATGCCGGTTACCGGCTGCTCGTCGAACCGCCGGCGCTGGCATCGGCCTGCGAGCAACTCGCGTGTTTCGATCGGGAAAGTGCCGGCTGGCCGCCACCGCCGGCGACGGTTCATCCGGCGTCGCCGCCGACCGAACGGTTCACCCCGCTGGTCTGGACGATCATGGTGCTCGCCGTATATCTGGTCCAAACCGGTTCGCCTGGACCCTGGGAAGAGGCCGGTGCGTTGGACAGCCAGGCGCTGTTTGACCGGGGCGAATGGTGGAGGGTGGTCACGGCGTTATTTCTTCACGCCGATTTGGGACACCTGGTGGGGAATGTCGTCTCCGGCTTCTTTGTCTTTTCCGCAGTGACCTCGACAATGGGCCGGCTGCGCGGCTGGCTTTTGCTCGCACTGGCCGCGGCCGCTGGAAATCTTGCCGTCGCGGCATTGAACTACCCGGGCCCCTACCGATCGATCGGCGCCTCGACGGCGGTTTTCGCGGGCCTCGGGCTGTTGACCGGCCGCGCAGTCCGCGTGCTCCGCGGGGACGACGGCCAACTTCGCTGGCGCGCGGTGTTCGTGCCGCTGGCCGCCGGAGTCACCCTTCTGGGATTGTTCGGGGCCGGCGGCATGCGCACCGATGTCGTGGCTCATGCGACGGGTTTTGCGGCCGGACTCGTCTTGGGGGCCAGCATCGTTCCGACCCGGCCGGGTCGGGGAGATTCATGATCGTTCGCGCCGCGGGAATACCCTGCAGACCGGCGCTACGGCGCACGATCTCCATGGTAGCGGAAGTTCGTCGCATGCGTGCGCGATCCGTTGGGACCGTCACGCAATTGAGGGATGGGGGTGCGAGCTTGTCGGTGGGCGTTGTGGAAGCCTGCCCGCCGGCAAGTCCGTGCGTCGGTCCGCCAGTTGGCTCGGCGGGTCTCGCCTCGCGGGCAGGTTCTTGGCTCTTGTGGTGGATCCGGGATCGCGGTCGCGGTCAGACGGCGGGGTCAAACCGGGCGGCGTCACCGGATCCATTTACTCGAGTCCATTGCTCAAACCTGAACCGGCGCGGTCTTCAACAGATGACGCCGGAATGCCACCATTCCAATCATGGCGGCGGCCACGAGGAGGATCGTCGCCCCGGTATCCGGCACGTGGGAAATTGCTCCGAACAAACCGTGGTCTTCGACTGCGTCGCCGCCCGGGATACCGGCGGTAAAATAGAGCGTGTCCGCGTTGCCGCCGTTGCCGCCGTTGCCGAAATTCAGTCCCCACAGGCCTTCGTCTATCAGCGGACTGCCGCCGACAGCATCTACGGTGCCGAGATAGCTGCCACTGGACGGATCAAACGCGTTGATGGTTCCGTCGCCGAAATTACCCACCAAAAGATCGCCGCCAAAGGGTCCAAACCCGGTGGGCGCCAGCGTGAGACCCCACGGTGAATCCAGCGGGCCATTGGAGATGAGCCGCTTTACGAAGTTGCCGTTGAGATCGAAGATGTCGACGAAGCCGTTTCCCGGGCCGGCGACATCGTCATGCTTGGCCAGATCTTGCTGGGCGTACGTGACGTAGAGTTGCCCGGAGATGTTGCGAATGCCAAAGGGCGCGTAACCGGCCGGAAGGGTGAGATCAGTGAAAGTCCCCGAAAGGGTCGGTGCGGCGCCGTCGGGGACGACGGTGATGGCGTTATTGTGAAAATCGGTGGCGTAGAGGTAGTTGCTGCTGTTTACGGTCCCGATCGCCAGGCCTTTGAAGACGGAACTGGCGGCGGAGTGATCGAGCAGCGTTTCGCCAGTGGTACCCAGGGCGCCGCGCCACCCGTCAATCGCCCCGTTTTCGGACGCAAAAATAAAGAGATCCTTGTTGAAGCTTCCGGTGCTCGCGGTGCCGTTGAAAACCGCCCCGGTGGGGGCCGACATACCGCCGCCCGGCGCCGGGAGCGTGACCACGAGCGACTGCGGCGCGCCAACGGTGTTGTACAGCGTGGTTACGCCGGAGCCATTGTCGGCGATCCAGAACGGACTGCCGGCGCTTTCGGCGATGCCCCATGGGTTAACCAAATTGGGGTCGGTGAAGGCCGCCATCCCGGGGATGTCCGATACCAGGTTGGTTTGGGCGAATGTGTTCGGTTGGGCGCGAACGTTTTGCGCTGCGATACAGAGGGCCAGCAGACCGAGCGCTGGCGCGAGTCGAATTCTGGAATTACGCTGTTTCACGATTCTCTCCTGTTGAGGGTGGGCTGTGCGCTGTGCAGCAATGAAGGAGGGGGATTCGTTGCTGAATCGCCGCCTTTTGCCGCACTGCCAACGATAGACAGGTCCACGCAATTGGAAAACGGGCGATCGTAACAGAGTTGTTACCTATCCCCGACTTCACAACGTCTCGTGGCGTCCGGCGTCAGTTCCTGGCCGCCGGCGGGCCGACTTCCCTGGGCTGGCCAACAGAGGCTCTCAGGATCCACCCCCGGCACTTGCGGTCGGAATCGACCGGCGCGCAGCCCGCTTCAAATCACGCTTTCCGCAGCCCGTCAGTAACGGCGCTTGTTGCGCGCCTGGAATGCGCCGGCCCGGCGGTCAGGACCGAATGCGCGGCCGCCGCTGTCTTCCTTGGGCCGCGCCTCGTTGACCGTTAGCTTCCGGCCGTCGAGTTCGGCGCCGTTCATCTTTTCGGCGGCGAGTTTGCTTTCCTGCTCGGTGCCCAAGGTCACAAAGGCGAAACCGCGCGGGCGGCCGGTCTCGCGGTCGGTGGGAAGATGGACGTCGGTCACGCTGCCAAAAGCAGCGAAGGCGGTGCGGAGCGTATCTTCAGTGGTTTCGAAGGACAAATTTCCCACGAACAGCTTGGAATTCATATCGATGATGCTCGTATTTATCGTCCTCTGCCAGCCCGTTCCCGGAAGTCGGGTTTCGAATCATCAACTGAACTCAAGCTCACGTGAAGACCCACCAGTCACTGTCATCCTACGATTCTTACGATGGGTCACTCTCCGCGAGAAGGCGCCCAATGGCAAGACGGGCCAATGGTTGCAGCAGAAGCGACTATCAGCCAAGACGATAGGCGTCATTGCCAGGCGTCATGGCGAAGGAGTCTCGTCGCGTTTCGCCCGAGAAACTCGACGGGGGCTTCGAGGTTCCAATTTGCCGAGCAGACGAGATCTCTGTCCTGGCGATGAAATCTGCGGACTGGGGGCGACCAGGATCTCGAGGCGCTGGCGAAATCGCGAACTTGCGATAGTATGGCAACCGCGGAATGCCCTCGGTCAGTCCGAATCCGCCAAGTCTAGCACCGTTTACGCAACCACTCGCTGGCGCTCGCAGCTACCACCAAATCAACCACTCGCTGGCGCTTGCGGCTATCACCAAATCAATTGCACGCTGGCGCTCGCAGCCGCGGCGGGAAGCCGGCAACGCCGCACACTCCGATACTCCAGGATACGCGAAGAACCCTGCCCGTTATGTATCAGAATTTCGGAGCGCGGGATCTCAACCACACGGGAGCGGCGAATTTCCGGCTCTTCATTCCGGACGCAACCCTCGACCCGTCGCAATATCTGCGGGGCACCTTGCCCACGCTTTCGTCCGTCAAGGTGGTCGGCGATTTCCAGTCGGAGCTCGGGGGCCGGGATTGGACGCCCGACCCGGCATTTGAGCTCAGCCGCACCCGATTCACCGATCCGGAAAATCAGGTGACGCAGGGCTGGCTCTACGAGCTGACCACGCCGGTCCTGCCGGAAGGCTTTTACCAGTACAAGTTCTTCGTCACGTTCGCCAGCGGGCAGACCCGCTACGTCTGCGACCCGTGCACGCGGTATGGCGGCGCGGAGAATCAGAACTCGGGCTTCGTGATCGGGGGACCCACCATGACCGTGCCGCCGCTCGCTGCTCCGCGGCCGCTCGAGGAACTCGTGATCTACGAGTTGATGATCGACGATTTTACGGCCGGATTCCGCGCGGGTCGGGCGCCGCTCGCGGCGGTGCTCGACCAGCTGGACTACCTGCAAGATCTCGGGGTCAACGCGATCGAATTTTTGCCCTGGACCCAGTGGCCCGGGACGGGATTCAACTGGGGTTATGAGCCGCAGGATCTTTTTGCGGTGGCGTATCCTTACACGCTCAATCCGGCGAATGACGCCGAAAAGCTTTTCCTGTTGAAGAACCTGGTCTCGGAATGCCATCGCCGCGGTCTGCACGTGATCCTCGACGGCGTCTTTGACCACGTTACCGCGGATGATGCGGGGAACGGCTTCGGCTATCGCTGGCTGTGGGAGAATCCGGACGACTCGCCGTACTGCGGCAATTTCGCCGGCGCCGCGTTCGGCCAGGACCTCGACTATCACAACGGCTGCGTGTTGGACTATGTCACGGACGTTTGCCGCTATTGGCTCGACGAGTTCTCCATCGACGGAATCCGCTTTGACTACACGCTGGGCTTCTACGATCCCAGCCGCCCCGGGCTCGGTCTGCCGCCGCTCCTGGCGCGTCTGCGCGGCCACCTTGATCAGCAAGGTCGCGGCAACTTCCCGCTCATTCTCGAACACGCGTGGGACTACACTTCGATCGACGTGGTAAATACGGTCGGCGCAACGAGCTGCTGGCTCGATCCGGTCCGCGGTCTTTCCCGGCAATACCTGACGCAGCGCGCCATCCAGCCGGGAATCATGCGCCTGCTGGATGCGGCCTGCGATTTCGCGCCGGATCGCACGGCTGTGACGTATATCGAGAACCACGACCATGAATCCATCATGCTCAACGCCGGGAGCCGCGAGGAATGGTGGCGGGTCCAGCCCTATGCGATCGCGCTGCTGACCGCGGCGGGCGCGCCGATGCTGCACAACGGACAGGAGTTTGCGGAGCTGTATCCCATGCCGGAAGATGACGGCGGCGCGCCGGCGGATTCGCAGGATCCCGCCGTGAAGCGGGTGGTGCCGCGTCCGTTGCGCTGGGAACGCGCCGGCGACGGACCGGGCGCCGCGACGTTGGCCCTTTATCAGCGCCTCATCGCCCTGCGGCGCAATCATGCGGGACTTGCCTCACCCAATTTTTATCCCCGCGGCTGGGGCGAATCGTGGACCGAACCTGATGCCGACGGGTTTGGCATCAATGAAGCGCAGCAGACCGTCGTCTTCCATCGCTGGGGCCCGGCGGGCAATGGACGATTGGAGAAGTTCTATGTCGTCCTCAATTTCTCCCCATGGCCCCAAAACGTCGCCGTGAGTTTCCCGGAGGACGACGGGTGGGTGGATCTGCTCAGCGGCTGGACGCCCACCGTGCAGAACCATTGGCTGAATTTCCAGGTCGGCTCGAATTGGGGCCACGTGTTCTACAAGAAATACTGACGGAGCGGCTCCACTCGCTGGCGCTCGCGGCTACAACCAGATCAACCACTCGCTGGCGCTCGCGGTCACGGACTCAAGGAGAATCCGCCGGCGCCCGCTGGTTCACCTGCGAGGAGTCCTGTCCGGTTGGTCTTGGAATCACGGCTGCGCCAGGACCCAGCGGACGTGGGTGCGCAACTGCTCGCGGCTCTGAAACGCCAGTCCAAAATCCTTCTCGATTGCCGACAGGTCGTACAGCAGCGCCGGGCCGTAGCCGCGGTCCTCGAACTCGATCGGCACCTCCCGCCCGTGCTCGGCCATCGCCATCCGGGCAATGTCCGCCCACGAGCACCAATCCTTCGCAAGCGCAAAATGCGTTGAGAACCCGACCTCGTGCGTCAGCAGCGCCTCGTACACTTTCGCGATGTTGCTGGCGTGCAGGAATTGCGTGCCGTCATTCTGGATCAGGTGGACGGGCTGGCCTTCGCGCACCGCGCGGCAGATGTTCCGGAAGCGCTTGTCCGAATACACGCTGGCGCCCTCGACCACGGGCTCGGCGAAAATGTAGCCCGGGCGGATGACATGGACCTGCACCTTGGTCGTGCGGGCGAACGCGCGGGCAAACATCTCCGTCGATGCCTTGGTCGCGCCATAGTAGTCGGTCGGCCGCAACTGACAGTCTTCCCGATCGTCGCCGCGCTGCTCGCCGACCGCGGCGGTGGAGCTGGTGTAGATGATCTTGCGGATGCCGGCGGCGTGGGCGGCTTCAAACAAACCGACGGAGGCGGCGGTGTCGGCCTGGAGCATCAGCAGACCACCCTCGCCCCAACCCAACGCCACGTGCACGAGCACATCAGCCCCGGCGAGCGCCGGGACCCAGCTCGTCGGATCGCGGAGTTCAAGCCGCGCCAGCGTGATGCCGGGCACGGCGCCGAGCGCGGGAACCTTGTTGGGGTTTCGGCCGGTGGCCACAACTTCGTGGCCCGCGCGTGCCAGTCGCACCGCGACATGGCTTCCGATGAATCCCGTGGCTCCAGTGATGACGATTTTCATGGGAATGACGTTTGATTATGTCAGTTTTTGTGCCCGAGTCCACCACAGACCTGAAGACATGATCGACCAGGCAGGTTCCGTCGCCCGCCGGGGGCCTTCGCCGCCGCCGAACAGATCCACTCGCCCGTTCGACAAGCTCAGGGCCCCGAGCCTGTCGAGGGGCTGGCGCTCGCGGCGACGAACTGGAAAACTGCTCGCGGAGCCAGTGGACGCTTGCCAGCCGGACCGCGGGTGCCGTTTGCTACCCGGCTCGCATGCGCGAAATCCTATTCATCTGCACCGGCAACTATTACCGGAGCCGTTATGCCGAGGCGTTGTTCAACCATGAGGCGTCGCGGCGCGGCCTCGACTGGCGCGCGTTTTCCCGGGGGCTGGCGGTCTACCTCGCTCCGCCGGACGGTCTGTCTCCCCATACGATCCGCAGGTTGCAGGAGCGTGGGATTACCCGCGACGGCACCGGGGCGGACCCGGTTCAGGTGCAAGCGTCCGACTTCCGGCGCGCTGGGCTGGTGGTGGCATTGAAGGAAACCGAACACCGGCCCTTGATGGCGCGGCTGCATCCCGGCTGGGAGAACCGGATCGAATACTGGGAGATCAGCGACCTCGATGCGGCGACGCCGGAGGTGGCGTTGGGCGCGATCGAGGCCCACGTGATGGCTCTCCTGGCCGAATTGGGGAGCGCCTAGGCGAAGGATGCGACGCCGCAGCGAAAGGGGATTCGGAAGGAATCGCTGCACAGCGGCAGAAGGCTTACGAGGCGCCCGACAAGATGGGGAATGTGGAAAACAGGAACCCGGGGAAGCCGTTCTTTGCGCATCTGGCACCACCGTCAGGGTCGATCGCTCATTTTCACGAGGCGTTTGGGTCTCGTTGCGGTGACACTCCGTAGTTTGGTCTGCGGCCAGCCACAAGAGGATCAGGCAACACGAGAACAGCGTTCCAGCCTTCCTGATTTCCACATGCTCTTTTCCGACGGATCCCGCGCTTTCAGCTTTTCCGCTGTCAGCTTTTGGTCACGGGTGAGATTCGAAACGCGTGTCCGGCGGTGAATCCGACTTGAGACGCGACCGGCGGCGCCTATCGTTCGATTCACCCATGGCTTCTTCAACAGCGTCCCAAGTTCTCCAAGGCCGTCGCATTCTGCTCACGGGAGCATCCCGGGGCGTCGGTCTCGAATGTGCCCGCCTGTTCCTGGCATCGGGCGCCCGCGTGATCGGAGCGGCCAAAGACCCGGAGCGGTTGGAGGCCGTGGCGGAGCAACTCAAACCGCTGGGCGAATTCCATCCGCTGGTCCTGGACCTGACCCAGCCGGGCTTCGAGCGGGCCGCGGCCGCGGCGGTGACGCGCGATTTTGGCGGAGCCCTGGACATTCTCTTCAACAATGCGGGCATCATGTCGGGGAGCGATGGCGCCGTCAGTGAACCGCCGGGAAACCTCGAGAAAACGCTCCAGGTTAATCTGATCGCGGTCCACAATCTGATCCGGGGATTGTTGCCCGCCCTCCTCAAGGGCAAGGAACCGCGCATTTTGAACACCAGCAGCGGGGCCGGGAATGTCGGCGCTGTGGGCGAGAACAGTCTGGCGAGTTATCGCGTCAGCAAGTTTGCGCTGAACGGTTTGACGCTCAACTGGGCCGGAGCCTTGAAAGGACAGGTTGCCGTGAACGCGTTCGACCCCGGCTGGGTCAAGACGGACATGGGCGGGCCGAACGCGCCGGGCACGCCGCAGGAATCCGCGCGGGGTGCGCTGGATTTGGTGCTCAAGCCTTTCCCGGTCACGGGAAAATTCTGGAAGGACGGGAGCGAGATTCCCTGGTAGGGCAGAGGCGCCCTCTTCAACCGCGCTCCGCCACCGTCGCAGCCGGGTCGGACGCCGGTTTCTTGCCGGCCAGCGCGGTCTGTTCCGCCGCCAGCAACGCGGCATACATCGTGGCCGCGTCGGGCGCCGCGAGGAGGCGCGACACGACGTCGGTCTTCTGCACGATCAGACAAAGGCGAGCCAGCGTGTGCAGATGAATGCGTTCATCCTGGCAGCAGATCAGGAAGAACAACCACGTGGGCCGGCCGTCGGGCGCGCCGAAGTGGATCTCCTGGACGGTGCGGCCGACCACGATGAACGAGTCCTCAAAGCGGTACGGCTGGTGATTCCGGCAATGCAGGATGGCGAGGCCGCCCGGCAGGCCGGTGGAGCAAAGTTCTTCCCGCGCCTCCACGCTGGCGAGCAAATCCGCCGGATCCAGCACCCGCCCGATTGTCTCGGCCAGGGCGACCAGGTCGCGGATGACGGATTTCTTCGTCTTCGACACCATGGCGTCCGCGATGGAATTGGACTGCAGCAGATCGGGAAGCAGTGTGTCATGAGCGAAAATCGCGCGGGTGCCCTGGGTCGATTTCTGATGATAGGCCGCCAGGCGTTTCGGCGGCAGGCCCAAGATCCGCTGCGAGGCCCAGGCATCGAGCTCACCGCGCAGAAAGATGGTTCGCCCGCCGCGATTTTGGTGCGGGATCTCCGTGGTTTTGACCAATTGCTCCAGCTCATTGCGCGTCACGTGCAAGTAGGCGGCGGCGGCGGTCAGATCCAAGATCCGGTATGGCATCGGACGCAGCTTAGCACCGCTGGCGCGATCAGGGCACAAAAAAACGTGCGACCCGAGGAGGGATCGCGCGGGGTCTGGTCGCGGGCGCTGCCGGTGGCGAGCTTAGCCAACGATGCAATCGAATGCAGGGCGGGGTCACCGCACTCCAAGTCGTGCCAGTTCGGCGTTACGCCACCGCCGGTTTGAGCGCGGCCAACGCGGCGCGCTGGGAACGGCGGCGCAATTTGTCCAGGGCCACGTAGGTGACCGGCGTGGTGAACAGCGTCAGGGCCTGGGAGAAAACCAAGCCCCCGCCGATCGAGATGCCGGTGCGGTCTCTCCGATGCCGGATGTAACCGCGCCGGACGCCCGGCGTCTCTGCGAACGAGTGAAGATTGAACAGAATGTTCAGCATTCAAACGGCGATCCGGCAGCGGTGATCGCCGTCGTCGCGCAGTCTCACTTCCGGCGTTATGGCTACGCCCGGACGTCGATGAAGGAGATCGCGGAGGACTGCGGCATGTCCGTCGCGAATCTCTACCGCTACTACGAGGGCAAGCCGGCGCTCGGCGCCGCCGTGGCGGCCGCCGGACTTGCGGCTCTGTTTGTGGCCTGCGATCGCGCGGTCGCGGGAGTGCGGGGAGACCCGGCCACGAAACTCATCGCCCTGTTTCAGGCCCTGATCGACGGTACCCGCCGGCAGGTCAAATCGGCGCCACTGCTCTTCGAGCTGGGAATGACGGTGGCGCGCGAACGGCCGGAACACCGGCAACGGATTCTGCAGGAAACCGAAGCCCGCATTGTCGCAATCCTCGTGGCGGGCGGCGATGCCGGGGCGATGGCGGCGATCGACGCTCGGGTCGCCGGCCGGTTGATCCTGATGGCAAGCGCGCCCTTCGTCCTCCCCTGGATGCTGCGGAGCCTGCCATTCGGCAATCCACGTCCCCTGGTCGAACCGCTCGTGAAATGCTTGGTTTCCGGCCTGAAGAAGGCAGATTCGAACGGGCCAGCCGCCGCGGTTTGCCACAGCGGTCAACCCTGAAAATCAGTCTTCCGTTTGTCGCGAAATCCCGGCCTCATACACCTTTTTCCCATGACCGACCAATCCCGGAAGTCCTCCGTATCCGCCCCAGTTCTCCCTGACCCGCCGCCGCCTGCCGCCCGCCGATGGAAGCCCTGGCAAAAGTGGTTGCTGTGGCTGCTGATCGTCGCCGCCGTGCTCGTAATCGGTTACGCGCTCGTCGTTCGGCCCCTGACCCGCGCCGGTTCGGGCCGCGTTCGCGCCGGTGCCGGAGCGGTGCCGGTCACGGCGGAGCCTGCGCGCAAAGCCGATCTGAATGTGCGCATTGTCGCCCTGGGCACAGTCACGCCGCTGAAGACGGTCACCGTGCGCAGCCTGGTGGATGGCCAGCTCCAGAAGGTGCTGTTCACGGAAGGCCAGTCGGTGGAGGCGGGCGCGCCCCTGGCGGAAATCGATCCGCGTCCATTCGAAGCGCAGAAAGAGCAGGCCGAGGCCATGCTGGCCCGGGACCGGGCGCTGCTCGACAACGCCCACCTGGATTTCGAACGTTTCAACACGCTGCTCGCACAGGATTCGGTGGCGAAACAGCAGGTGGACACCCAGGCGGCGCTGGTGCGGCAGTACGAGGCAACCGTGAAGCTGGATCAGGCGCAGATCAACACCACGGCGCTCCAGCTCACCTACGCGCATATCATTGCGCCCATCACGGGTCGTGTCGGGTTGCGCCTGGTGGACATCGGAAATCTGATCCATCCCTCCGATGCCAACGGGATCGCGGTGATCACCCAGCTTCGACCTATCTCCGTGCTGTTTGCCATTCCGCAGGACGCGCTGCCCCAGGTCTTGAAACGTTTCAAGTCGAACGAACCGATGGCCGTTGAGGCCTACGACCGGGACGGCCGGGCCCTGCTCGCCACCGGCCGGCTCGTGACCATCGACAACCAGATCGATCCAAGCACCGGCACGGTCAAGCTGCGCGCCGAGTTTCCCAACACCGACGAGATGCTGTTTCCCAACCAGTTTGTGAATGTGCAGTTGATCGCGGATCAGATCCAGGGCGCCACCGTCGTGCCCACCGCCGCCATCCAGCGCAGCACCACGGCCACTTACGTTTATCTTGTGGCGGATCAAAAGACGGCCTCGGTCCGTCAGGTTGAGACCGGCCCGTCGGAGCATGGCCTGATCATCGTTTCCAAAGGTCTCGCCCCGGGTGATGTCGTGGTGGTGGATGGCGTCGACAAGTTGCGCGATGGCTCCGCAGTCGAACTCGTGAGCGGGACCGCCGGCGCCACCGCCGGCGCGGCAGCCGGACCGGAGAAGCCAACTGGCAAGCGGGGAGGCGCGGGCTCCCGGCCGCCACAGAACTGAGCAACCTGCCCACCCGTTCACGTGAATCCTTCAAGACCGTTCATCCTCCGTCCGGTCGCGACCTCGCTGCTCATGGTCGCCATCCTGCTGGGGGGCGCCTTCGCCTACCGCATGCTGTCCATTTCGGCGCTGCCGCAGGTCGATTACCCGACGATCCAGGTCGTCACGCTGTATCCCGGCGCCAGTCCGGACGTGATCACCTCGTCGATCACCGCGCCGCTCGAGCGCCAGTTCGGCCAGATGCCGGGCCTCAGCCGCATGGCTTCGACCAGCTCCGGCGGGGCTTCGATGATCACGCTGACCTTCAGCCTCGACCTGACGCTCGACGTGGCGGAGCAGGAAGTGCAGGCCGCGATCAACGCGGCCAGCAATCTTCTGCCGGTCGACCTCCCGACGCCGCCGATCTACAACAAGGTCAATCCGGCGGACGCGCCCATCATCACCCTGGGCATCACCTCCGCGACGATTCCATTGCCCAAGGTCGAGGACTTGGTCGACACGCGGCTCGCGCAAAAACTGTCGCAGATTCCCGGCGTCGGACTGGTCAGCATCAGCGGCGGCCAGCGCCCTGCGGTGCGCGTGCAGGCGGATCCCCGCGCTTTGGCGGCGTGCGGACTGACCCTGGATGACGTCCGGACCGCCATCGGCAACGCCAACGTCAACCAGGCCAAGGGAAGTTTCGACGGCCCGACGCGCGCATCGACGATCGACGCCAACGACGAGCTCAAGTCGGTGGAGGATTATGAGAAGCTGATCATCGCCTACCGCAACGGCGCCCCGATCCGCCTGAGTGACGTGGCCAAGGTGGTCAACAGCGCGGAGAATGTGCAACTGGCCGCCTGGGCCAACGAGCGCGCTGCCATCATCCTGAACGTCCAGCGCCAGCCCGGGGCCAATGTCATCGAGGTGGTCGACCGGATCAAACAACTGCTGCCGCAACTGCAGTCCGGCCTGCCGGCCTCGATTGAGGTAATCCCGCTGACCGACCGGACCGTCACGATCCGCGCGTCGGTCAACGATGTGCAGATCGAGCTCATGATCTCGATCGCCCTGGTCGTAATGGTCGTGTTCCTGTTTCTGCGCAACATCCCGGCGACGATCATTCCGGGCGTGGCGGTCCCGCTCTCGCTCGTCGGAACCTTCGGCGTGATGTACCTGGCGGGGTTCAGCATCAACAACCTCACGCTGATGGCGCTGACGATCGCCACCGGCTTCGTGGTCGACGACGCCATCGTGATGATTGAGAACATCGCCCGCTACATCGAGGAGGGCGAAGCGCCCCTTGAAGCCGCGCTGAAGGGCGCCGAGCAGATCGGCTTCACGATCATCTCGCTGACCGTGTCCTTGATCGCCGTGCTGATTCCGCTGCTCTTCATGGGGGACGTGGTCGGCCGTCTGTTCCGCGAGTTTGCGATCACGCTCGCCGTCTCCATCCTCATCTCGGCCGTGGTGTCGCTCACGCTCACGCCGATGATGTGCGCGAAGCTGCTGCACCACACGCCCGAGGAGAAACAGGGGCGTTTTTATCGCGCCAGCGGCCGTTTCATCGAGGGCACGATCGCCCGTTACGGCACCCTGCTGCAGTGGGTGCTCAAGCACCAGGGCCTCACTCTCGCCGTCGCCCTCGGCACGCTGTTGCTCACCGTCGGGCTCTACATTGTCATTCCGAAGGGATTTTTTCCGGTGCAGGACACGGGGGCGATCCAGGGAGTTTCCGAGGCCGCGCAATCGGTTTCTTTCACCGCCATGGCGGAGCGCCAGCAGGCCCTGGGCCGCGTGATTCTCAAGGATCCCGCCGTCGCCAGCCTGTCTTCCTACATCGGGGTCGACGGGACCAACTCCACGCTCAACAGCGGGCGCTTTCTGATCAATCTCAAGCCCCAGCACGACCGCAAGGAGAAGGCCATCGAGATCATCCGCCGCCTGCAACCGCAGCTCGCCGCCGTGTCCGGCATCACGCTCTACCTCCAGCCGGTGCAGGACCTTTCCATCGAAAGCTCGGTCAGCCGCACGCAATACCAGTTCAGCGTCGAGACCGCCAGTCCCGATGACCTGAACCACTGGGTCGGGAGTCTTGTTGACCGGCTGCGCGAGCTTCCCGCCCTGGCCGACGTGGCGAGCGATCTGCAAAACGACGGGGTGCAGGCCTACCTGGAGATCGACCGCGACTCGGCGGCGCGCATGGGCGTCACCGTTGCGGCCATCGACAACGCGCTCTACAACGCGTTTGGCCAGCGCCTCGTCTCGACCATCTTCAAGATCGGCAGAGCACACGTCTGAACTCCAGTCACTGACCAATCTCGT
>OCTA010002476.1_pt1 | contig 16771 bp, 12 predicted proteins | sample 1538991 | NCBI WGS metagenome assembly OCTA01 (sample SAMEA3539302, study PRJEB22396) | soil metagenome | biome: tundra; feature: field; material: soil | place: USA | collected 2010-05 | depth 0.15 m | reverse complement strand
AGACGATGGCGATCAGCCGGTCGTTGCCCACCTGGTGCACGTGATCGGTGGACGAAAGAATGCCGGGGCCAACCTGCGTGACCGCTTTCGGGTCGTGAGTTTGGTCGCATGTGTACCGGAAAGCGGGGAGACCGAATTCATCTTCGAACCATTCACCGAAGGAACCGGAACCGTAAGGCTTCTGGCTGGGGCTGGTTTGAGCTGCGAGCCACGATGGCGACGATGCTCCCGCTGCGGCGAGGGTCGATCCGAACGCGGCCACGAATTGTCTGCGATCAAGGGGCATGGCGTATTATAAGCGTAGCGCACGCACTCTGCGTGCCGGGCAAAGGGGGGTAGCGTTGTCTTTTCCGGGATATTGCAATCCGCTAAATCTTTTAGGACGATTTCTCTTGACTGTACTATAGGGGGTATAGTATGATCAAGTTGTGAAGTGAAAGAGAAAGCCCCGATAACGACGCCAATCGCTACCGGGGCCGAAATCCGCGCGACCGAAGCCGCACAGACTCTTATGGCTAAGCAAAAACTACCAGACGATATAAAAGCCTTCTTTGTTGAAATGGGAGCACGCGGCGGACGCATCGGCGGAAAGCGCCGCATGGAAACCATGACCCCGGAACGCCGGAAGGAGATCGCACATAAAGCTATCACGGCCCGATGGGCCAGAGCGCGCACACGGGCAGACCAATAAAGCGCGTGGAACGTCAAGGAATCATCAGCAATGTAAGCCACCCGTTTTTAGGATGCTCCGAACGTGGTTGATGTCTCAAATAGAGCCTTTGCGAATTGCTGGCCTCTCAGATCGTTCGGAAATGTAAACGTGCAGCCTACAAAGTACACGTTGTTCAAATCGATAAGTTTTCCAGTGTAGGTCAAATGCGAGTTCTTGAGAATGATGTTCCTGAGACGCATTCCATCGAGTATGACCGTTTGCCCAAGAAAATCAACAACTGCATACTCCGCATTGCCTTGTTCAGGGTGCACAATAGGATTAAGTTCAGGAGGTAGCCCGACCGCCGGAATGGGCCCAATATGCTCAAACAATGCGGCTTTATCTGCTGTCGCAAAACCGAACGTTGTTATATCCGGGTTTTTGATAGGCCGCCCACGATTATCAATTGGGGCCGCCAGAGCAAATCTCCCAGTCTTCGGGCGTTGCGATGACCCGAGCACTGGCATCATGTTCGCCCTGAGAAAAGAAGCGTAGTTTGTCAATTGCTGACTAGCGGCCCACGCCAAGGCTGCGAGATCATCGTTATTAGTTGATAACAGTGCATCCCTTCCGGCCTCAAAAACTAGACTCGAATCAATTTTGACACCAGCTTGAAGCGCGGCGGCAGTAGCGGTGTTTGCCAACCCGAGAGTCTTTTTTGCTTCTCCGACGTGCGCTTGCCCCAGGTGTTTCAGTTGTTCAAGAACGCCGCTAACCAAATCTTTAAGCAGCCCGTCGACCGTACCCTCATTTTTGTCCGCACGCGATTTCAATTCTCCGATGCCGGTTTCGATACCAGCAACTTTGAGGGCAAGCGGCTGCATTTGACTGTCAATCTTGGCAGGCAAAAACACCATGAATGCAACCCCGAACATCGCGGCTACAATGCCAACGGTCCACGATACTTGCTTCGCCCAATCCGGGATCTTCGGTACCGCCACGTCCGATAAGTATACTACCTCTACGGGTCGCTGGTTTGGGGGCACCAAGTCCGGCATGCCGCCATCCCATAGATCAGTTAAAGATTGAGTGCCCATACAGACCTCTTCCCCCTGATTCAACGATGGCACAAGACGTTTGCCACCTCTGTTAGGCATTTGACGCAAGTGATTGAAATTGCAGGGCAAAATAAACTGCGGACTGTAGCGAACGCAAAAAAACGTCCCGTTGTTCTTCACGTCCTTGCGCGCAAAGTTTGCGGGTTTGGATTCCGGTAGGTCCGTGCGATAAGGCCAGAAGTGGGCCGGTGGTGCAACTGGTAGCACAGGGGAGTGTCGTTCCCCGTATGCGGGGTCAAGTCTCGCCCGGTCCACCTCTGGCTTCAGTTCCCGAGGTGACTCAGGGTTGCAGCCCTGAAATCTACCCTCGGAGGAGGAGAAGCAACGATGCCTTTACGCCCCGTTGCGTTCATCCTAATTATCCAAATCAGGCCCGGTCTAACCGTGGTCCTGATCTGGATAACGCCCCGCCCCCGTCAGAAGATCGGCGGGGGCATCTTCGTAAACCGTTGTGGCTAAAAGCCTTAAGCCGATCTACTTTTATAATCATACAAAACAACGTAGTTTGTGTCAACCAACTACCGCTGTTTTGTCTGGCCAGTGGCTTGCCGCTCAACCGGCCAGCATGGCCCTAATCGCCTAAATCTCCCATGCGTCTCCTCCACTCAAAGCCGAATCACGCCAGTTTCGATTCGAGCCCGCAGATGCTGGAAAGCATACTGCGATCCACTTGTCAAGCACGATTCCCGCGGCACCCACTTTCATATCCTCTCAAAAGCAACACTACCCAAAGGGGGCACCCCCCGCTCGTGGGGAGGCCTCCCCATCACCGCACCGCAGCGTCCCGCCGCGCCCTCTCCGCGTTGAGCCTTTCCGCCGGCGCGTCCAGGATCGCCCGCATCCGCTCCCAAGCGTAACAAAGCGAGGTGCCGTAGCCAGTTTTGCGCGTGCCTGAACGCCCTTCAGTCTGGGAAGCAGACTGCCGATAAACAAGAGGGCTTCCCCGGAAGACCCGTATCGGACGGAAGGAAGAGTGCGCGAGTAGCTGCTCTCAAAAAAACATGATGAACAGAAGCGGCTTGAAATGGAGGCAGGCTCGGTGGCAGTTCCCTGTTCCGGCGCTTTCCGTTTGGCTCTTGGGCCTCGCGGCCGTTCACGGCCAGGTGCCGCAGGGACAGCGAAACAACTTGCGAGTCCTGACTACTGCGCGGGAAGCGCACAGCCTGACAGCCGAGGAGGCCGCGCGGGCCTGCCCGGTCCACCTGCGGGCAGTCGTCACCTATTACGATCCCTACATCGATACACGGCGCGGGGCGCTCTTCGTACACGATGCAACCGGCGCGGTTTTTGTCTCCGTTCCGTCCCGGCCGATCCTTCCGCTGAGAGCCGGCACGCTCGTTGATGTGGTAGGCGTAAGCGGATCAGGGGACTTCGCGCCGATTGTCGATCGGGCCACCGTGACGGTGATTGGAGATTCCCGCTTGCCCGACAGCGCTCCCCGCGTAAGCCTCACGAACCTGCTGACCGGGACGCACGATGGACAGTGGGTGGAAGTCGAAGGCGTGGTCCATTCCGCCACGCGCGAACACAGGAGTGTGGTCCTAGGCTTAGCCCTGAGCGATGGCATGATCCGCGCGACCACTGTGGCCGAAGAAGGCGCCAACTACGCCGGGTTAGTCGACGCAAAAGTGCTTATGCGGGCTAACACGGCTCCCCTGTTCAACAGGGATCGCCAGATGGTCGGGGCGCGCCTGTTCTTTCCGTCAATTGCCGGCATACGAGTCGAGGAAATCGCGCCACCCGATCCCTTCGCGTTGCCGATACGTCCGATTAGCAGTCTGTTGCGCTTCGCACCCGGCGATGGACTCCGCCATCGGGCGCATATTCGGGGAAGGATCACGCTGCTGTGGCCGGGACGCTTCATTTGCCTTCAGGATGGTGGGGCGGGACTCTGCGCTGCAACGGAGAAGATCGCGCCCGCCGCTGCGGGAGACGTGGCGGATGTGGTGGGCTTCCCGAGCGCTGGCGAGTACCATCCCACATTGAGGGAGGCCGCCTTCAGGCGGACGAGTAGCGGGCCACCCGTGATTTCCAGGAACGTGACGGCCCAGCAGGCCCTCAACGGCGACTTCGACGCGCAGTTGGTTCAGATTCAGGGCAGGTTGTTTGGCAGGGACAGGGCTGCCAAGGATCCCAGTTTGGTCTTGTCGTCGGGAGGGTTCCTATTCTCGGCGGTCCTGCCCAACAGCGCGAACGGTCACGCGACGCCAGCCTGGAACGAGGGCAGCCAACTCAGCCTAACCGGAATCTGCTCCGTGCAACTCGATGCCGAGGCGACGGCGAGGCAAGAAGGCTTTGCGCGGCTCAAGTCGTTTCGCATCCTGCTCCGTTCACCTCAGGATGTGGTGGTTCTGGAGCGCCCATCCTGGTGGACCGCAAGTCACGCCTTCTCTGTGCTCGGCCTGCTATGTGCGGCCACGCTGGCGGTGCTTTCCTGGGTCGTAGTGCTGCGCAACCGAGTGAACCGGCAGACCGAGGTAATCCGCCGCCAGCTTGTGCAGGCCGCCGCGCTAAAGGATGCGGCAGAGGCCGCCAGCCGGGCCAAGAGCCAGTTTCTCGCCAACATGAGCCATGAAATCCGCACCCCCATGAACGGAGTGATGGGCATGATTGAGCTGGCGCAACACACTCACCCGCCCCAGCAGGCGGAGTGCCTGCGGATAGCCAGCAGTTCGGCCGAGGCTCTACTCACGGTCATCAATGACATCCTCGACTTCTCCAAAATCGAAGCCGGCAAACTGGAAATGGACGCCGTCGACTTCGACTTGAACGACGGCCTGGAGGAGATCGTCCAGACCTTTGCTCTGGAGGCTTCCAAGAAAGGAATCGAGCTGACCTGCGAGGTGTGCCCGGACACCCCGGCCGTGGTGCGCGCGGACCCTGTCCGCCTCCGCCAGGTTGTCACGAATTTGGCCGGCAACGCGCTGAAATTCACCGAACATGGAGAAGTGAGCCTGCGCGTGTCAAAATTGGGCGAGTCCGACGATGGCTTCGTCCTGCAGTTCACGGTGAGCGACACCGGAATCGGCATCCCGCAGGAAAAACGAAACCTCATCTTCGAAGCCTTCTCTCAGGCGGATGCGTCGATGACGCGCAAGTACGGAGGGACGGGCCTGGGCCTCACGATTTCGTCCCGTCTGGTGACGCTGATGGGTGGCAAGATCTGGGTGGAGAGCGAAGCCGGCCGGGGCACGAGTTTCCACTTCACGGTCCAAGTCGAAAGTGCCTCCAAAGCGGGCGGCCTCCCGCCTGCGGAGATGGAATCTCTGCGGGGGATTCCCGTGCTGGTGGTGGATGACAATGCCAACAACCGGCGCATTCTATCGGAGACGATGCGCCGTTGGGGCATGGCGGCGAGTGAGGCGGCCAACGCGGCCACCGCGCTCCAAGCGCTCGAGCGGGCGGCCGCGGCCGGGGAACCGTTCCGCTTCGTGCTCGCGGACGCGTGTATGCCGGAAACAGACGGGTTCGCCCTGGCGCAACAGGTTCAGCGGCGCTCGAAACTGGTCCAACCCATCCTCGTCATGATGCTCACTTCCGCCGAACAAGACGGGCACGCAGCGCGCTGCCGCGAGGCGGGCATTGCCACTTCTCTGACAAAGCCGGTGCGCCAGGTAGAGTTGCGAAAGGCCTTGCTGCACGCCATGCGCGAAGGAAAACAGCCGGAGGCAGCCATCCAGGCGCCCCCGAGCGAACATCGCCAAAAGGCGGAAGGGACCGGCTCCGGCCCGTGGCGAATTCTTGTTGCGGAAGATAACGCCGTCAATCGACTCCTCGCCCAAATGCTTCTGGAGAAGCGTGGCCACACCGTGGTCACCGCCGGCAATGGACGTGAGGCCTTGAGCCTGCTCGCGCTGCAGTCTTTTGACCTGGTGCTCATGGACGTGCAAATGCCGGAAATGGGCGGCCTGGAGGCCACCGCGGCCATTCGCGAAAAGGAAAAAAGAACCGGCCAGCACCTTCCGGTTGTTGCCATGACGGCGGAGGCGATGAAGGGCGACGAAGAACGCTGCCGCCAGGCCGGAATGGACGGCTACGTGGCCAAGCCCATCAAGTCGAGCGTGCTTTTTGCCGCCATCGATCAAGCCTGCTCCGCGCCGGTCGATGAAATGGCCTAGCTTACCACCGCAGTTGGATCTTTCCGCGAGATCCCGACTTCGCCGAGAAAAGCCGGTCGCTTGTTGGATCTGTATGCCCGCCAGTGGCAGAGCAAACCGCTGAAGGATGACGAGTTCGTCATCTCAGCAGATGAAAAGACCAGCATCCAAGGGCGCGTTCGGAAACATCCAACCCGGTCTTGCCGGCCGCGCCGCTCGTTGCGGGTAGAGCATTAGTACCAGCGCGGCGGAGCCTGGGTGTACCTCAGCGCCCTGGATGTCCCGTTCGGCGCTTCGCCCGGTGCCCGCCCCGCTGCCCTCTGTTTTAAGTTTTGTTCGCCTATTTTTCGTCTATTGTTCGCCGTTAAATGCCCGGACTAGTCGCCACCGGCTGTCCCGCTCCCCCGGCCGGATTTAAGTGGTTTGCCGCGAGTCAACTAATTGATTTTAAAGAATAATTTGGCTTTGTTCGGTCGAATTCAGGCGCACCGCCAAACGCACAACGGTGCACAATTCTGCACAATTCCGCCCAATCGCCCACACTCGGGTCCAACCATAGGCGTTAGAGTATGCCGCAGTCGCCTTAAGATCTTGGAAAACCACTCGCGGGGGAGGCCTCCCCGGTTACCGCACCACAGCGCACGAACGCACCCTCGCCGCGTTAGGCCTCTCCCCAGGCGCATCCAAAATCCCCCGCATCCGCGCCAGAAAGTGCGCCTCGGAAAACTGCTCCGCCCAGGCCTGCAACTCACGTGGGCGGACCCGCGCTTCCACCCGCTCGAAGCGGTCGAGCGCCTCGACGAGGTGTGCCTCGTCCGGCTCGTCAAAGAACACCCCGCCGAGCGGATCGGCGGCCGGTACGCTCTCCAGAGTTCCGCCGTGGCCCAGGGCCACGACGGGCTTGCCGCTGGCCAGCGCCTCCACCGGGGTCATCCCGAAATCCTCCTCGCCGGGCACGATGAGCGCCCGCGAGCGGGCCATCAGATCGCGCAATTCGCTGTCCGGGACGCGCCCGCAAAACTCGACACAGGGCGCGGCCATGCGTTTCAAATGCTTGAATTCCGGCCCATCGCCCACCACGCGCAAACGCCGGCCCAGCCCCGCAAACGCGCGCACGGCCACATCCACGCGCTTGTAGGCCACTAACTCGGATACCACCAGGAAGTAATCTTCCGGCTCGCGCCAGTAGAAGCTCTCCACAGCTACCGGCGGATGCACCACGCGCGCATCGCGCCGCCAGGCTTTTTGGATGCGGCGGCGGACATTGTCGCTGTTGGCGATGAATTCATCCACGCGCGCGGCGGAGGCATAGTCCCAAAGCCGCAGATAGTTGCTCACCGGCGCGAACAGGCCGCGTTTCCACGCCGGCAGCCACTCCTTGGCATATGCGGGATACAGGTCCCAGATATAACGCATGGGCGTGTGGCAGTAGCAGATGTGCCGCGTGGAGGAGGACGTAATAACGCCTTTGGCGGGGCCCGATTCGCTGCTGATCACCAGATCGTAGCCGCGCAAATCGAACTGCTCGAGCGCCAGCGGCATGAGGGGCAGCAGTTCGCGGTAGTACCGGCGCAGCGGATTGAGGAAAGACGCCGTGACGTTGTGCCGCCGGATTTCGGGGCTGACCGCGCGCGGATCGTAAAACAGCGTGAAGATATCGGCATCCGGCAGAAGCCGGCAGAGGGACTCCAGCACCTTCTCGCCGCCCCGCCAGTTCAACAGCCAATAATGTACGATCGCGGCACGCATCCACATCCAGCATAACCGCTCGAACCGCGCACCCGCGAGTTTCGGCGCATGTTTTTACTCTTCTTACTTATGCGCGTGTGTTATTAGTCGAATAGATGCCCGGAGCTAACGCCGTCGAGACTCGAATCAACGATCCACTGCTGTATCGCGCGCCACTGCCCTATGAAGGCCGGTATTATCCATACGGATTCCCGGTGGATGTCGCCAGCGATACGCGCGAAGTGCTGGATGCCGCCCAGGAAAGCTTTGGCGCTTACGCGCCCAGGTTCGACCGGCCGCCCCTGCGTGTGCACGTGCTCACCAGCCAAGGAAGCGGTGTGCGGCCGCCAGAGCCCGTGCTGCGCGGCCAGCGCAATCTGCAGACGTGGGTGTCGGACCGGGAGAATTTCGCGGTGATCGACCGGCGGGAGCGCTTCGGGTATTCCTGCGTGACGCGCGCCACCGTCGCGGACCGGGTCTTTTTCCGCTGGCATTTTCTGGACGCGCTGGTTTACATGTTGCTGGAGCTGAACTATGTGACCTCGCTGCACGCGGCCTGCATTGCCTGGGAGGGAGCCGGCGTGATGCTTTACGGCGAATCCGGTGTGGGCAAGAGCACGCTGACCTACGCCTGCGCGCGGCGCGGGTGGACGTACATCTCCGACGATGCCAGCAGCGTCGTATGGGACGGCGGCCGCACCGTGATTGGCGAACCGCATCATTTCCGGTTTCGCGCCGAGGCGCCGGACTTATTTCCGGAACTGCGCGGCCACACCGTGGGCCACGAACTGGATCGAAAACCCACCATCGAAGCCCTTACGGCGGATCTCCCGATTCGCACGGCGCCGGAATGCCGAGTGGAGTATATTGTGTTCCTGGACCGCCGGCCCGGGAACCGCGCCGGCATGACGCGGATCGGAAAAGAGGAGATGCAGGAACGCTTACGGCAAGACATGCCGGTGTTCGATCCGGCGCTGGACACGCAGCGCAGAGCGGCAGTCGAGTTGCTCGCCGAAGCCCCGGCCTTCGAATTGCGCTACTCCAATTATGAGCAAGCCGCACTCCTGCTCGAGCAGATCGTGCGTGGGGGAGAGCAGGCATGATGCAGAACATGCGGGGCAGACCCCCTGGTCTGCGCCGGTCCCCTTGGACCCGCTCTTGGCTACCCCGCTTTTGCAGCGCGGCCGTACTCTTAATCGCGCTCTTGGCCGGTCATGTGCAGGCGCAAGTCGCGTCGGCCACCCTGTCCGGAACCGTGCTGGATGAATCCGGGGCCGCGGCGCCGGGGGTGGCGGTTTCGGCGCGGGAAGAGAGCACCGGATTTGTGCGCAACACGCTCACCGGCGCGGAGGGCGCCTATGTCATCGAGGAACTTTCGCCGGGCATCTACACGGTGACCGCGGAAAAGACGGGCTTCCGCACGGCCGCCTCCGAACACGTGGCGCTGGAAGTGAATCAAAAGGCCCGTCTGGATTTGAAACTGAAAGTGGGCGAGGCGCGGGACAGCGTGACGGCGGTCGCCACAGTGTCGCCGTTGCAGAGCGATGAAGCCTCCATCGGCTACCGCCTCGATTCTCAAACCACGGAGGAGTTGCCGCTGGACAAACGCAACGTCGTGGCTCTGGTCACGCTCGGGCCGGGCGCCATTCCGCGGCAGTTGGGCGGGTTCACGCACGATATCATCAACGACGTGCAGCAAGGCTCGCGCGGCTCGGTAGCCTTCAACCCACCGATCAACGGCAGCCGCTCCACTATGAATGCATTCCTTTTGGACGGTGCTTATGACACGGACCGCAACACCTTCTCGATCGCCGTGTATCCGCCCATGGACTCGGTACAGGAATTCCGGATTCAGACGTCGCTGGCGCCGGCCGAGTTTCCGCAGGCGGGCGGTGCAGCCATCGATGTGGTCACGAAATCGGGCGGCCGCCAATTCCATGGCAGCGCCTTCGAGTATTTGCAGAACGAGGCCCCCGACGCGCGCAACTATTTCGACGATCCCAGGCTGGCCGCGCCCGTCGTGCGCCAGAATCAGTTTGGCGGGTCGCTGGGCGGCCGCTTGCCCATCGCAAACACGTTTTTCTTTGCCACCTATGAAGGTTTGCGGTCGAAAATCGGCAGTCCCGTGCAAAGCAGTGTGCCGCCCGCGGCGCTGCGCACCGGCGATTACAGCGGGCAGGCCACCATCACCGACCCCCTGAACGGAGGCGCGCCGTTTCCAGGCAACGTCATTCCGCCCGGCCGGATCGATCCCATCGCCAGCAAGTTCCTATCGACGTATGAGCCGCTGCCCAACCTGAACAATGGGGGCTTCAACAATTTCGTGGACGAAACACCGAACACCAGCCGGAACGACGCGTTTTCGACGCGCATCGACCACCAGTTCCGCAATCAAAGCCAGTTCAGCGCGCGGTATACGTACAATTGGGAGCGGAATATCATGGCAGGCTCGTTTCCCCTGCGCCCGACCGAGGAGAACGTACGTGCGCAGCAGGCGGCCCTGAGCTACACATACGGCGGCAAATCCTGGCTGAACGAAGCGCGGCTGTCGTTCACCAGGCTAAGCATTTACGACACGCCGCAGAGCGCGTTCCAGACCAACGTGATCCAGGAGCTGGGAGTGGAGGGCCTGACCAGCGATCCGGCAAACTATGGCCTGCCGTATTTCCAGTTGACCGACTATTCGCTGGTGACGGACGATCCTACGTTGCCGCAAGTGCAGCGCGACAACCTGTGGAACGCCTCCGACAGCGTCTCGTGGGTGAGGGGAACGCACACCGTCAAAACCGGGTTCGATTGGATCCATTTCCAGTTGAATTACCTGCAGAGCAAGTTGGCGCGTGGATCGTACCTCTACACCGGGGCCTATACAGGCGAGTCGCTCGCCGACTTCCTGCTGGGCTATCCGCAGAACACCAGCCGCGATGTGGGCGACACGCAGGCGTATCTGCGTCAAAACAGCTTCGGAGGCTTCGTGCAGGACGATTGGCGCGTGAGCCCCCGCCTGACGTTAAATCTGGGTCTGCGCTACGAGTATGCTACCCCATACACGGAAACGCGCGGGAACCTGCTGAACCTGGCGTATGCGGCCGGACCCAATCCGCCGCCGCCGCAGTTGGAGCGCGTCAGCCAGGCTGTGCAGCCTGACACGCGCAACTTCTCGCCGCGGGTGGGGCTGGCGTGGCGGCTTCCCAGCTTGCCGTTCTCGCGGGGCGAAACGGTCTTCCGCGCGGGTTACGGCATCTATTACAACCCGGAGATCGCCGTCGAGACTTACGACCTGTTGCTGAACGGCATCGGGGTGCAGAATAACGTCACCAGCGGCAGCCTGCCGCCCATCCTGACCACTCGCAACGGATTCCCGCAAACCGCTTCGACCGGATTTCCGACTTACTTCGGAATCGATCCCCACGCGCCCACGCCCTATGTGCAGCAGTGGAACGCCGGCTTCCAGCACGAGTTCGCGGGACATGTCTTGGGAGAGGTGTCCTACCTGGGGAGCAAGGGCACGCACCTGGGCCGCTTCCGGCAGTTCAACACACCGCTGCACACCGAAACTGGCCAGGACCTCAGCCCGCGACCGGGCGATTTGCAGTCGCTGCGCACGTGGCCCAGTCTGGGCGAAATCATCCAACGGCAGCACATCGCCAATTCGTCCTACAACGCGCTGCAAGTCAAAGCCGAAAAGCGGTTGACCGCGCGTGTGTCGTTGCTGGCCAGCTTCGTATGGTCGAAGTCCATCGACGATGCCGATACCGTGCTTCCGGGTCTCTACGACAGCGTTGGCGCTCAGGACGAGAATAACCTGCGGCTGGAGCGGGCGCAGTCGTCGTTCAACGTGGGACGGCGCATCAGCGGCGGCTACGTCGTCAGTCTGCCGGCGGCGCGCGCCTTCGGACCGGTGCTGCGGAACTGGCAGTTCACCGGCACCGTCTTGTTGCAGGACGGCGTGCCGCTCGATATCTTCAACTACGCTTACGACCCTGCGAACACCGGCTTGCCCAACCGGCCCGATATCGTACCGGGGGTCGGCTTGACCTTGCCGCGGAGCCAGCGCAACACTTATGAATTCTTCAATACGGCTGCGTTCTCGCAGCCTGCGCCCTACACATTTGGAAATGCCGGACGGAACATCGTGAATGGTCCGGGCAACAACATCTTCAACATGGCCCTGCACCGCCGGTTTCCGATTCGCGAGCGCGGCGCGCTGGAATTCCGCGCCGAGGCTTTCAATATATTCAACCATCCGAACTGGGGGGTCCCCTTAGGGTACACCGATTTTCCAGCGCCCAATTTTGGAGGCATCGTCGGCGTTGGCGATCCCCGCCGCCTGCAGTTCGCGATTCGGTACGATTTCTAAGTGACTCCCCGGGTTCCGCACGCGGTGTCGGCGGTGATGGCGGCGCTGCAATTTCGGGAGGTAGGACAGGCTTTAGCCTGTGATCTGCCCTGGCAGGAAGTGCTCGATTTCTGCGATCGCTACTCGCTGACCCTGGTGTTCGGCGCCATGGCTGGCGATGCCTTGCCGGATTGGGTGCGCGAACGCATCGCCGGGAACCTGGCCGAGAACACGGAGCGCCTGGAGCGCACTCGCGCTCTACAAGATCAAGTGAGCAAGTGGTTCACCGCGGCCGGCATCCGGTACATCTTCCTAAAGGGCACTACACAATCGCCCCATTTTGTTTCGGACCCGCGGCTGCGGCCGCAGTACGATCTGGACCTGTTCTGCCCCCCGGAAGACGCACGGCGCGCCTGGAATCTGCTGATCGAGCGCGGTTACGAGCCGGTGGAAAAGCCCGGCGAGCACCCCACCGACCACCTGCCGTCTTTGGTCCGCAAGACCGGATGGGAGTACCGCGGCGGGAGTCACTTCGATCCGGAATGCCCGCTCGGAATCGAAGTACACCTCCAGTTCTGGGACGAGAGCACCGAGCGGTTGCGCGCGCCCGGCGTCGACGAATTCTGGACGCGGCGCAACGGGCAGGCCCTGGACACTCCCGACGCGCTGGCATACGCCGCGTTGCACTTGCTGCGGCACCTGTTGCGCGGCAGCGCGCGCGCGTGCAATGTGTACGAGATCGCCTGGTTTCTGGAGCGCCACTCTGGCGAAGAACAATTCTGGAACCGTTGGCGGGAACTGCACGCGCCGGAATTGAGGCGCCTGGAAGCCATTGCGTTTCGCTTGGCCCGAGAGTGGTTCGGCTGCGCGCTGGGTCCCGTGGCGGAAGAGGAAGTGTCCGGGCTGCCCGCGCGTGTCGGGGAATGGTTCGAGGCGTTCGCCTTCTCGCCGCTCGAGTCCCAATTCCATCCCAACAAGGACGAGCTGTGGTTGCACCTGGCGCTGCTCGATTCCGCGCGCGACAAACTGACCGTGGTCCGGCGGCGGCTGCTGCCTCAGCTTCCGGGTCCTGTGGATGCCGTCTGCATCCCGGAGCGCCAATTCACGCTCCGCCGCCGCATGCTTAAGTACGCCCGGACGGCCCGATTTCTCGCTGGGCGGGCGGTATTTCACACGCGCGCGTTTGTCTCGTTGCTCCAAAGCGGCGTCCGCTGGCGGATGCGCTCCAGCGGCCTGAGCGGCGGTTACTGGCTCTTTCTGGGCGCCAGCTCGTTCTTTGTGCTGGGCATGTTCATCTACGTGCTGCTGTACAACCTGTACCTGCTCGACCTGGGCTTCCGCGAGGACTTTGTGGGGCAGGTGAACAGCGCAGCTACGGCGGGCATGGTGGGGGCCATTCTGCCCGCCGCGGCCCTGGCGCGCCGTTGGGGATTGGGCAGGCTGTTGTTGGTGTCCTTCGCGTCGGTGGGCGCGATCTCGGCTGTGCGCGTGTTGGTAACCACCCGCCCGCCGCTGCTGGCGCTCGCATTCCTGAGCGGCGTGGCGTTCTCGCTGTATGCCGTCTCGCTGGCGCCCGCCGTCGCGCGGCTCACAAGCGATAAGGCGCGCGCTGCGGGCTTCAGCATCTCGACGTCCAGTTCCATCGCGCTGGGAATCTTCGGCAGCTGGTTGGGAGGACACTTGCCTGGCTGGCTGGGAGGCAAGCGGCCCGCCATGCTGGCCGGATGCGCGCTGATAGCGCTGGCGCTGTGGCCCTCGGCGCGGCTGCGCATCGCGCCCGCGCCGGCCGAAGGGGCAAAGCTCTATCCGCGGAATCGTTTCGTCGTGCGGTTCCTCGTCGTGTGGGCCATCTGGAACCTGGCGACTGGATCGTTCAATCCATTCTTCACCACTTTCTTCGCGCGCCTGCATACGCCGGTGGAGCGCATCGGATTGATCATGTCCGGTTCGCAACTGGCGCAGGTAGTGGCGCTGATGCTGGCGCCGCTGGTGCTGCGCAGGATGGGTCTGGTGAGCGGCACGGCCGCCATGCTGATGGCTACTGCCCTGGCGCTCGGTGGTCTGGCTGCCGGTCCCACGGGCTGGGCCGCGGCGGCAGTGTTCATGGCCTACACATCCTGCCAGTGGATGACCGACCCCGGCGTCAACACGCTGCTGATGGATCGCGTGCGCGAGCAGGAGCGCACTGGCGCAGCCGCTCTGATGATGCTGGTATCGTTCGCGGCGCAGTTGGTGGCCTCGCTCGCCGGCGGAGCGACGATCGCGAAGTTCGGATACTCCGCAATGCTGGCCTGCGCCGCCGGGTTGGCGGCAGTGGCGGCGGTGGCGTTCCGGGCACTGCCGGCGGGGCGGGTGGCGGATGGCGTTGCGGGGCCGGCGTTGGTGGAGGCGCGGGTGGCGGATGGCGGTCGGGAGTGAGAAGGCGGACCATCGGAAAGTCGTGTACCCGGCGCGTGTGTTAGACCGTTATGCCCGCCGAAACGAGACGAGCCGCGATGGTTTCAGCGTGGGATCGCAGACAAGGACTCGATTCGGTGTTCTTATCTCTTGGTGAAGCGTCCTCGCCGCAGAACGTCAAATCACTTCCGATTGCTGTTGGGAACAGCGTATTGCCCGGCGATCGGGCACGCGGTCCTGGGCGTTCGAGGAAGGGTGGCCGGACAGTGGCCGATACGTGGGCCTATCGAAAACGTGGCGGAACCCGGCGCGCGTCGCTGCGATCCTTGGATCGCCACCCGATGTCGGGCAAAAGCGCGATTACCTGGAGCGCCGGGCGCGAGGAGAATGATGCGATGAATAAGGCGAAAGAGCGAGTGGTGAAAATGCCGAAGTTCATGAACGAAGACGAGGAAGCGAAATGGTGGGCGAGCGCATACGGACGGGCGTTTCTCAAACAGCAGTCAGCCGCGAGAACTTCCAAGAAGCAGAAGGGATCGTCCCTCGTGTCCAACCTAAGCCGGGCGGCCAGTGTGCAGATCGCGCTGCGGTTGCCCGCGCCGGATCTCGCCGAAGCGCGTAAGATCGCCGGCCGCAAAGGGATCGGCTACCAAACGCTTTTGAAGATCATCGTGCACGAGGGGCTGCAGCGCGAAGCGAGACGGCAATAGCGCATTCGGTTCCAGATGCCGTCTGGCGAGGATGCCGGGAGCAATGGATGGCCGCGCGGTCTACGATGGATCGCGTGCGCGAGCAGGAGCGCACTGGCGCAGCCGCTCTGATGATGCTGGTATCGTTCGCGGCGCAGTTGGTGGCCTCGCTCGCCGGCGGAGCGACGATCGCGAAGTTCGGATACTCCGCAATGCTGGCCTACGCCGAAGGGTTGGCGGCAGTGGCGGCGGTGGCATTCCGGGCACTGCCGGCGCTGATGGAAGCGCGGGTGGCGGATGGCGGTCAGGAGTGAAGGAGGGCGGACCACCGCAACGATGGTCCACCCCCGCATCCCAATCCGTTCCATCGCCACTTCCGCGTAGCTACAAACGTTCCCGACTGCACCTCGCTCGCCATCGTCCCGTGCATCCTATCCGACGAGTCCAAAGTGCCTTGATAGCGCACGGTGATCTCTGGGTGCTTGGGTGGGCTGAAAGAGAATGTGACCTGGTCTCCCACCACTGTGCCTTGCACCTTCCAGTGCTGGTTGCCGAACACGCCGTCCAGCCGGCCATTAGATTGCAGCAAGGAAATCATAGGCGTATCGACCTCCCTGCCGTTGTGGTCGGTGGTATTCGATTTGCCACGTTCCCGTAAGGTTGATGTTTTGGTTCGACTGAGCCGCAATCCCAAGAAGTCAGGATTGCGCCAGCAGAACCGCGAATGCGGCTTTCTTCATACAGCATCTCCTTTCTATATTTCAATGGCGTCCGCCTCCGAGAATCCCGTGGTACCAGGCATTCAGCACCAGGGAGTGCTCGAATGCCCACAAGAGAGAGAAAAACAGAGCGCTCGTGGCTACCAGCGAGGCGGCCGGGACCGTCATGGCCGGGCGCGCCAGTTGCTGCGGCAACGCGATCGAGGTCAGTTCCAGCAGCGTCAGGGACCACACGTGAACAACCCCGGCCAGGCGTTCCTCCGTCCACGCATCCGCGAGTTGTCGGGCGAAGGTGTCGGCCATCTCGCTCCCGAACGAGCGGCGAACATCCGGCGGGTGAAACGCGAGGAGAACGTGGTAAACCGCGCTACTCAGCTTGATGAAGACCTTCATCCTCGCGACCTCGCTGTCTTGATGTGCATCGCTCTGGCTTTGAGGACCGGCGCCGGCTATCCGCGTCCGCGGGCCCGGCAATCTCTTCGATCATGGAGAGTTCGAGCAGCCGCTGGATCGTGGTGTACAGGGTGGCCGGGCCCATTCGGAAGGTATCGTCGGACAGCCTGCGCGTCTCCCGCATGATTCCGTACCCGTGCTTCCTGCCGGGCGCGAGCGCCAGCAGAATGTAAAAGACCGCCGGTGTGAGGGGTTGTTCGGGTTCCTTCATGATCGGAAAATATATCAGTAATAGATATATCTGGCAAGGAAGAAAATCGTTGCGACGCGATACTGGCCTACGCTGCCTGGTTGGCGGCGGTGGCGTTCCGGGCGTTGCCGGCGGGGCTGGGAATGGGGGCAGTTGGGAAGGCCAAACGGGGATCGCTTTCGATCTGACGACGGTGCGATCGACCGCTCGTCATACCCAAAGGCTCGACGCATCTGGCTTCACAGGCCGGCTGAAAAAACCGCCGGATAGGCCGGTTCGGTCGCAGAGACCTCTACTTGGGTGCTTAACCGTTTTGGGGAACGCACCCGCTCGCTTAGAAGCCGTGAAAAAATCGCCCGTGATCGGGCTTGGCAGGCGGAACCGCCTGC
>OCTA010002475.1_pt1 | contig 16772 bp, 13 predicted proteins | sample 1538991 | NCBI WGS metagenome assembly OCTA01 (sample SAMEA3539302, study PRJEB22396) | soil metagenome | biome: tundra; feature: field; material: soil | place: USA | collected 2010-05 | depth 0.15 m | reverse complement strand
CCCTTGGGAAAGGACTTGCGACTTTTCGTAAAGTACTTTACCGGACACTAGTGACTGGCCTCCTACTCCGAACACTTGAAGGGCATAGGGATTATGTGGTCTCTGTGGCCTATGCGCCGGATGGGGTGCTGCTGGCGACTGGGTCGGGCGACCAGATGGTGAGGCTGTGGGATGCGCGCACCGGCCGCCTACTTCACACCCTGGAAGGTCATGTCCACGTGTTAACGTCGATATCCTTTGCGCCGGATGGGCTGGTGCTGGCTAGCGGGTCATCGGATCGTACGGTGAAACTGTGGGAGGTACACACCGGCCGCCTGCTCGATACACTTGAAGGGCATAGGGATTATGTAACCTCTGTGGCGTATGCGCCGGATGGGGTGCTGCTGGCGACTGGGTCTGGCGACCGGACGTTGAGGCTGTGGGATGCGCGCACCGGCCGCCTCTTTCACACTCTGGAAGGTCATAGAAGTGCTGTGCACTCGCTGGCGTATTCGCCGGACGGGGTGGTGCTGGCCAGCGGGTCATCGGACAGTAGTGTGAAGCTGTGGGACGCGCACACGGGTCGTCTGCTGGACACCCTGCAAGGAGGGCATAGGGATAATGTGAACTCGGTGGCGTATGCGTCGGATGGGGCGCTGCTGGCGACTGGGTCGGGTGATCGTGCGGTGAGGCTGTGGGATGCCCGTACGGGCCGCCTGCTCCGCACCCTGGAAGGGCATCGGCATATTCTTACTTCGGTGGCGTATTCGCCGGATGCGGCGGTGCTCGCGAGCGGGTCCTGGGATGGGACTGTGAAGCTGTGGGATGCCCGGACCGGCCGCCCGCTCCGCACCCTCGAAGGGCATGAGTGGTCCGTGTACTCGGTCGCGTTTGCGCCGGATGGGGCCGTGCTGGCCAGCGCAACCGGAACTACGATAAAGCTGTGGGATGTACGCACCGGCCATGTGCGCCACGCGCTGGAAGGGCATTGGGACAAGGTGACCTCGGTGGAGTATGCGCCTGATGGTGTGGTGCTCGCCAGTGGGTCAGCCGACGGGACGGTGAAGCTATGGGAAGCGCGCACTGGCCGCCTGCTCCATACACTCGTAGGGAATAGTGTCCACGTAACCGCAGTGGTGTATTCACCCGATGGGACCCTGCTGGCCAGCGGGTCGGAGGACAGTAGTTTGAGGCTCTGGGAGGCGCACACTGGCCGCCTGCTCCACACGCTAGAAGGCCATGCGAATTCGCCCACCTCGGTGGCGTTTTCGCCGGATGGGGCGGTGCTGGCGAGCGGATCGAATGACCAGACGGTCAAGCTTTGGGAGGCGCGAACCGGCTGCTTACTCCACACGCTGGAAGGGCATGAGGGGAGGGTGACATCGGTGGTGTATGCTCCTCATGGGGCGGTGCTGGCGAGCGGGTCAGAGGACAGTGCGATACGATTCTGGTCCGCCAACGGCTACCGCTTGTTGGCGACGCTTCTCCTCCTCCCCAGCGACCAGTGGGTCATCTTCACTCCAGACGGATACTATGATGGGCCTGACGACGTCGAGCGGCAAGTGATGATGGCTCTTGAATACGCGAACGCCGACGTTCGCCTGCCCGGCGGACGCCGCAACCCGGACAAGGTCCGAGAGGCCCTGGCAGGGAAGATCACCGAAGAGCGGCCGGTGCAACTTCACCCGCATGGCTTTTTGCCGCCCGCACCACGGCAACTTCCTCCAGGTCTGGAGAACGACTGATGGACGACGAAAAGGCGATCCAGAAGGCCGAACCCGCGTCGGTGACGCGGCGGGCCGAAGCCGAGTCGGCGATTGCCCGGCTGATCGAGAAGCAGTTTCTGGTGCGCGGGTGGCCAGCGGGTCTGGGGACAACACAGTTAAATTGTGGGATGCGCGCACCGGTCGCCGGCTCCACACCTTGGAAGGACACGGGAGTTGGGTAAATGCGGTGGCGTATGCGCCGGGTGGGGCGGTGCTGGCCAGTGGGTTATGTGACAAGACGGTGAGGCTGTGGGATGCGCGCACCGGCCATCTGCTCCACACTTTGGAAGGGCACGGGGATGAGGTCCGTTCGGTGGCGTTTGCGCCAAATGGGGCAGTGGTGGCGAGCGGCTCATCTGACAGCAGCATACGCTTCTGGTCCACCACTACGTATCGTCTGCTAGCAACGCTTCTTCTGCTCCCTGGAGGCCGGTGGATCATCTTCACTCCCGATGGGTACTATGATGGTCCCGACGACGTCGAGCGGCAGGTAATGATGGCTCTCCAATACTCCGAGTCCGATGTCCGCCTCACGGGCGGTCGCCGCAACCCGGAAAGAGTCCGCGCCGCGCTCGCCGGGCATGCCGTCGCCGCGCCGCAGCGCAAAACCACTTCGCTCCCCGCCGCGCCGCCTCAACTCCTCTCCGGAAACAACCCATGACCGCGCCCGATTGGAACCGCAAACAGCGCCACGAAGAGGAAGTGCTCGAACTCCTGCGCCACTCGTGCTGCAAGCTCAGCCTCTCCGGCGCCGAATGGGGAACCGCCTTCTTCCTCTCGAAGGACCTCGCGGCCACGGCCGACCACAATGTCCGCCCCGAGCACAAGACCGAATTCGACGGCTACTTCGGTAAGTGCAAGGTCCGCTTCCGCTGGATCGAAGAGTGGTCGGATGAAGAAGCCGATATCGCCTTTCTCCGCCTGATCGACAAGCCGGCGGAGCTGGACATCGGCGTCCTGCCGGCGCGCCACTTGAACCCGCTGGTCCCAGAGCGCGAAGCCACCGCGCTGCTGCGCAACATGCCCGCCGGCGTCTACGGCTTCCCCTGCGGCGGTTACGGCCAGGAAGAGGTCTACATCGACGGCCGCGTCGATCCCAACCTCACCCTCGCGCGCCGCGACGATAAGACTCACGGGGGCGACAGCATCCGCTTCGAAGCCCGCCGCCTCTCCATTCTCGGCAACCCGCGCGGTCTGCGTCTGCCCGGAATGAGCGGCGGTCCTATCTTCTCGCTCGACTGGAACTGCGTGATCGGGGTGGAGAACGAATGCTCCCCGGACGGGCTGGTGGTCTACGGCACGCTCTTCTCCGATCTGTTGGGCCGCCTGCACGACCGGCGCGTGCCCTGCGCGGAACTCCTGGAGCACATCCCAGATCTCTTCGGCGGCACCGCGCAGTCCGCTGGCGCTGTTCGCTTTTTGTCGCGCCGCGCCGGCCAGCCAGGCCTCGCAGCGGCCTCGGTCACTGTGCAGTTCTCCGGCGCGCACGAACCGGGGGCCTCGGTCGCGCCGGAGAGCGGCGAGTTGAGCGCGCTCGCTCTCTCCGCCGTCCACCGGGCCGGCGAGTATCTGGGCCGCTTCCCGGGGTCACTCGAAAATGTGGCCGACGCCTGCCACCGCGGGCCGGACAAGCCTTACAACCACGCCCTGTTCTGGCTGCGACCGGGCGGCGATTACCGGCAGCCGGAGATGGTCCACGCCGCGTTCGTGCTGGCATACCTCGCTAAGGTGTTGGGTGAGACTCTGGCCCGCGACCTCAAAATGCCCGCGGGATTCCCGGACCGCGCGTGGTTGGTCGGCGTGGGCTTCGACGCTTCGGGACCCGGCATCGCCGCGGACCCCGACCTTCCCGAAGCGCTGCGGAACTACCCGTACTCCGGCCCCACTCTCGTCCTGCACGCGCGCCGGCAACAGGACGAAGTGGCGCGGGTAGCGCTTCCGGCCGGTCTGGGCGTGCAGATGTATCCGGTGGATGCGCCTGAGGACGTGCCCCGCGCCCTGCTGCTCGATCTGCTGGCCTGGCTCGAGTCCGAGCGGGTGCGCGAACACTACCGCACGCGCTTCACGGACGCCCTCTCGGACCTACTGGAGCAGGAGAAGGCGCTGCACGATGCGGAGATGGCGGGTCGCGGCGTCGAGGCACAACTGGCGGAGCTGCAACAGCGGGTACTGGTGCAATCCAAGAAGAAGGACTTCCTGAGCGCCAAAGTGAAAGCGGTACGGCAGATGGCTCCGGAGGATCTGCCGCTAGCCTCCCAGGTGGAAGAGGAACTGGACGCCTGGAGCCGTCTGTGGGAGGCGGAGGCCGGGCTGGTGGAACTGGTGGAGGTGCAGGAGGATCGGCGGGAATACGTGGAGCAGTGCAACCGGCTACGAAAGCGGCTGGCTATCTTCGTCCATCCCGACAAGGAGAATCAACGCCAGAAAGGTCTACCGCCCAAGTTGCCGCAGTGCCTCGAGTTCACAACTCTCGGCCAGCACGCCGAAGACTACCGCTACCTGCAAGGGATGGAGGCCGCCATCGATCCCTTCTTCGGGGCGCGGCGCGATCCGAACCTGGAAGAGCAGGTGTCCTGGTGGTTCGACAGGCTATTCGCCCTGCGGGAGTTACACAGTGCGTTGCGCGCCGTCGCCGCCGATCTGCGTACGCAGGCTGCCGCCTACGGCGACGACTGGAAGACGCGCGTCGATGAGGGGGTGGAGGAAGCGCAGGAAGCGTTGCGCGTCGTCGAGTCACAGGTGGATGCACTGTGGTGGGAGCTGCGCTGGCGGCTCGGCGCGGAGTTCCCGAGTCCTCAGGATTGAACGCATGGATGAAAAGGCGTTAGCGCGGCAACGTCAGCGTGACCTCGTTCGGCGAGAGGAGGCCGAATCTGCGATTGCCCGTTTGATCGAGAAGCAGTTTCTGGTGCGTGGCGGGCACACTCAAGAGGTGAATGCGGTGGCGTTCTCGCCCGATGGGAACCTGCTGGCCAGCGGATCTCTGGACAACACTGTGAAGTTGTGGGAGGTGCGCACCGGCCGCCTGCTCCGCACCCTGGAAGGGCACTGGGACAGCGTGCTTTCGGTTACGTATGTGCCTGATGGGAGTGTGCTGGCCAGCGGGTCTCGGGACGGGACGGTCAAGCTGTGGGAGGCTCGCACCGGCCGCCTGCTCCACACGTTGGAAGGGCACGAAGGTTTGGTGAATTCGCTGGCTTATGCGCCGGATGGGGCGGTGCTGGCCAGCGGGTCAGATGACAATACCATAAAGCTGTGGGAGGTGCGCACCGGTCGCCTCCTCCAAACCCTCGAAGGGCATACGTATGATGTGGAATCGTTGGCGTTCGCGCCCGATGGGAATGTGCTGGCCAGCGGCTCTCTTGATCGGACAGTAAAGCTGTGGGAGGCGCGTACCGGCCGACTCCGCCATACCCTGAAGGGCCACCAGGATTATGTGTTTGCCGTGGCGTATGCGCCGGATGGAGCCGTGCTGGCCAGCGGGTCTGCCGACAATACCGTGAAGCTGTGGGATGCGTTAAGAGGCCGCCTCCTTCAAACTCTGGCAGGACATGATAGCTCTGTTGACTCTGTTGTGTATGCGCCAGATGGGGCGGTGCTGGCCAGCGGGTCTGCAGACAAAACGGTGAAGCTGTGGGATGCGCGTAGCGGCCGCCTCCTCCAGACCCTCGCGGGGCATACGGATCGTGTGGAGTCGGTAGTGTTTGCGCCCGACGGGGCGGTCCTAGCCAGCGGATCACAGGACAAAACGGTGAAGCTGTGGGAGGTGCGCACCGGCCGCTTGCTCCACACCCTGCACGGTCACGACGGTATTGTGCGCTCGGTCGCTTTTGCGCCCGATGGTGCGGTCTTGGCCAGCGGATCAGCGGATAACGCGGTGAAGCTGTGGGGGGCGCGCACGGGCCGCCTGCTCCGTACTGTGCAAGGACATTGGAGCGGTGTGAACTCGGTGGCGTATGCCCCGGATGGGGCAGTGCTGGCCAGCGGGCAAGGAGACAATACGGTGAAGCTGTGGGATGCGGGCACCGGTCGTTTGCTCCAAAGTCTGGAAGGTCATACGAGCGGTGTGTATTCGGTGGCGTATGCGCCGGACGGGACGATCCTGGCCAGCGGGTCTACGGACAAGACCGCAAAGCTGTGGGAGGTGCGTACCGGCCGCCTGCTCCGCACCCTGGAAGGGCATACGAACGGGTTGCATTCGCTGGCGTATGCGCCGGATGGGGCGGCGCTGGCCAGCGGGTCATGGGACCATACGGTGAACTTGTTGGACCCGCGCACTGGTCGGTTGCTTTACACCCTGGAAGGGCATGGAGAAGGGGTGTGGTCTTTGGCGTACGCGCCGGATGGGGCGGCGCTGGCGAGCAGCTCAGGTGACGGGACGGTGAAGCTGTGGGATGCCCGCAGTGGCCGCCTGCTCCACACCCTGCAAGGGCACGGGGGTACGGTCTGGTCCGTGGCTTATGCGCCGGATGGGGCGGTGCTGGCCAGCGGGTCTAACGATGGGACGGTCGAGTTGTGGGAGGCGCGCACCGGCCGCGTGCTCCACACCCTGAAAGGACATGGGAGCGAGGTGAGCTCGGTGGCGTATGCGAGGGATGGGGCCGTACTGGCAAGCGGGTATAGCGACGGGACGGTGAGCCTGTGGGAGGCGCGCACCGGCCATCTGCTCCACACCCTGGAAGGGCATGAGGGCCATGTGCACTCGGTTGCGTATACACCCGATGGGGCGGTGCTCGCCAGTGGGTCAGACGACAATACCATTCGCTTCTGGTCGGCCACCACCTATCGCCTGCTGGCGACGCTCCTCCTGCTACCGGGCGACCAGTGGATCATATACACTCCCGACGGCTACTACGACGGTCCGGACGACGTCGAGCGGCAGGTGATGATGGTTTTTCAATACACGGAGTCCGACGTTTCCAAAGAAGGTGGCCGCCGCAACCCCGAGAAGGTCCGCGCCGCGCTAGTCGGCCACGCTCCAGTCGGACCGAAGCGCAAACCAGCCGTGCTTCCCGGCGCCCCGCACCAATTACCTCCCGGCAACAACCCGTAGACAATCCCGACGACCTTTTTCCGTTTGAATCTGCGGCATCGGCACGGTTCCGCTGTTTATCCTCCAGTAACCGCGTATCTGGAGGATTTGCATGTTGCTTGCCGCCGTAGTTGCCGCCGTTCTTGCGTTTCTCTTCTTCCCCCGGGCAGTCGGGGGTCTGGCCGCCGCGATCACAGCCGGCGTGGCCGACCTGTTCGCCGCCGCCACCGCCGCCACGCAGGGGATCGTCAACTCCGCCGTCGCGTGGATCAAAACCGGTATTGGCGTCGCCGCGCCCCGCTCCATCCTGGGCGGATTGCTGGTGACCGTCGCCGCCGTGCCCATCGCGCGCTCCGAGTTCAATGTTATGCGAATGAGCATCGAACTGGTCTGGCCTCCGGGGATGCACCCCGAACTGATCGCTCTCAGCTTCGTATTAATGACGCTCTCGGTGGGCTTGCTGCTGCACGCTTCGCACGGTTCGGGGGCGCGCGTGCCCCTGGCCGTGCTGGCACTGGCGCTGGCCGCGCTTCAATCCACCCTCGCCTACCACCGCACCATGGAACTGACCCGGCCCAGCGTTCCGTCCGTGACCGCGGCAGCTTCTGACACCGACCTCATCATTGCGGGTCAGCCGGGCGCCGAACCCGCCGCCGTTCCGTCAGCCGCGCCGCCGCCCGCCGCCGAAGGCAACCGGCTGATGGCCTACATGGCGTCGCTGTTGGCCTTCACGCTCTCTCTCGGCGGCGTGGCCGTCGGCTGGGGCGCTTTCTCGCTCGCCAACCCGGGCCTGGTGTGGATCGCCGCCGTTCCCCTGCTGCTGCCGCTGCTCCTCTTCTCCTCCCTCGTGCGGCTGGCGCAGGTTCCGCTGCGCGCCTTTCACGCTGCCGTCGAAAGCGTGGTCGAGCTCTGGGTCGAGCGCTGCCGGGCGTTGCTCCGGACCATCAAGCGCCTGCTCCCCGCGGACTGGTCCGAAGAAGGTGACGCTTGGCATCGTGCCCGCTGCGCCCGCCGGACCGGCGTGGCGGTGCAGCAGCGGGATTGGGAAGTGCAGACGGTGGAGCACCAGCGGATTCAACGCGCCGAGACGGACTGGGAGGAGAGCGACCGCGCCTTCCAGGACGCAGAGCGCGAGCGCGACCAGCAGAGCATCGCCGCGGCGCACCAAGCCACGCGCGAACTTATCCGCACGAACCACATTGAAGCCGTGCGGGCATTCCTGGACGGTCTGAAGGAGCGCCGCCAGGCCTTCTTGGATGAAGCCAGCGCGGAAACGTTCGCCGAACTCAAGAGGCAGATTCCCAAGGTTCCCCGCGAATACGCCGAGATGCTGTTCTGGCCCATGGGCCGCCTTCGCCGCCTGGCGAAGGAACTGCGCAACACTTTGCCGCCGCTTCCCCTCCCGGAGCCGGTGGCCGAAGCTCAACCAGTCCCAATTCAGGAGGATTCCCAATCATGACCACCCGTCGCATCGCTTCGCCTCGTATCGCTCTCACTCTCGTTTTCGCGCTCTCCATCGCCGTGTGCGTTGCGGCGAGCAACCCCGCGCCGTCGCGCTCGCAGTCGCGCTGCATTCTGGCGGTGCTCGACGTCACCCCTTCCTACCACGGCGGTGTGGCCGCCATGGACCGGATCAAAGGCGTGGTTCGCGCGCTCGGTCCGGGCGACACGTTCCTGCTGCTCAAACTGGGCGGGACCTTCTCTCCGGAGGACAGCGTCAAGGTGCAGTGCCTCATGCCGCCGGTGGCGCCGGACTTGCTCGAACCGGCCCGCAACATCCCCGAGTTTCAGCAGCGCAAAGCCCGCCTGGACGCGGAGTGGGCTGCGGCCGCGCGGAAACAGGCCGCCTTGCTGCGCGCGCTCGACAAGCCGTGGCCCGGCCAGTACGTTACGCCGCCCTACCTGCTTTTGGAATACGTCTCGCACTGGCTGGCCACCGCGCCGCCCTCCGCCGAGAAGCGGCTTCTGCTGTTCACCGATTTAAAGCACGATGCTGCCGGGGTGAACTCGGCCATGCCGCCAAAACGGCCGCTGGCCTTCGGCGGCGTCTCTGCCCTCGCCCTTTTCGTGCCCTGGGAGGACGACTGGGCCGCGCGCGAAAAGGCCTGGGCGGACTGGTTCGGCCGCTCCGGCTCGCCCGGCTTCTCCATGCTCGACGCGGCGCGCAGCAGCGTCGCCCCGCTGCTTGCTCCGAACTCCACGCCCCGGGAGCCGGGCAAGACGTGGTGAGGCGAATTTTCAATGTTGAATCAAATTGATTCACGTGATATAAGAAACTATATGGCTAAAGATACCGAACCCCAAGTCCTCGTCTCCCTCGGAACGCCGCTGCTGGCCCGCGCCACCCGCGGCTTCGTCCCCGCTCAAACCACCGTCGCCGAATGCATCCGCGAAGTCAGCCGCGCCGACCCGGCCGAACGGCGCGTCGTGCAGCAGATCCGCCGCGAGGTCGAAGGCGTCCGCTTCGACATCCTGCTGGTCATGCAGGGCGGCAAGATCGAAAAGGCGCGGCCCGACCAGAAGCTGGGCGAGATCGCCCCCCCGCGCGATCTGCAGACCCCAGGCGGCCCGGTCAAGCAGCTTGTGGCGCAGCTCGAGCTGCAATCCTACGCGCCCGTCGGCGATCGGCCGTGACCGTTGAGCCCATTCCGCCGCTCGAGTTCCAGCAACTGCAACCGGTGCTGCTACGGGAGGGGATGGCGTGGGTGGCGGGCGGGAACGCAACCGGTGCAGAACTAGTCTTTCCTTCGGGCGGGCGCCTGCCTCTCCGCCAGTTCTGCCCGGTTGCGACCCTCGCCGGCCACTCCCGCCGGGCCCCAGGGGCCTGCACTGCTGGCAAACGCGATGGCGGCGACCTCACAGCCGCCGGTTCCCGGCCAGACGGTAGCCGCCTTCCTGGGCGTGGTCTTACCGGGCCTGGCGCGGTGGGATGCCAAGGGCGCGGTTCCGCCGGAAACGGCGGAACTGGCCGCCGGGCCGGTGGCTCTGCCCGAAGTGATGCGGCTGCTCCTCGAGCCCGCGCTGCCGCAGCCCTCGGTGTTGATCTTCGGACGCTTCTGGCTGCTGGCGCCGGGCAAGAACGAGCGGTCCCTGCGGATAGAGGTGGATGGCCAATCGCTGGTTTCCACCGGCCAATACCGCCACGTGCGCGACATCTCGGCTTCCTGGGCCCAGTCGTCCTTCGGCCTGTTGCAGGGCGAATGCCAGCGACGGAGGCTGGCGTTTCCGGAGGACGCGCCAGGCTTGGCTGAGGCGCAGCGCGCGTTTCGCGAACAGGGATTGGTGGAGCGCGGCGACCTGCTGTTGTTCGGCGGCAATCCCCCTCTACTCGGCCACGTGCTTCCGGAACGCGGAAGGAATCTGGCGATTGCGGCGCCATTCACTTTCCCCGTGCGGGTGCCGCCGTCCGGGCTGGCGGTGCTGGAGCGGCACGGTTCGCAGTGGCGGCACTCGGTCCGCGAGAACGGCGTGTGCTTGGGTCCTGCCCCGGACGTTTCGGAGTGGGCGCAGGCGTCAAGCCCTGCCGTGGGTTTGGCGTTGTTCCTGCGTTTTGCGGCGGTGCGCTTCGCCGCCAATGGGAAATTCCATGAACGAGAGTGAATCGAGGTATAGACGATGACCGTACTGATCCATTCCCGCGTGCTGCGCGAGATGCACCGCGCCGCCCGCGCTCACAATCACGACGAATGCATGGGCCTGCTCACTTCCTCCCCCGGCGAGCCCGCCATCACCGGCGCCTACCTGCTGGACGCCGAGGTCGCCCCCGCGCACGCCGAGGCCGACCCGATGGCGCTCAAGCACGCCGCCGACGAGATCCGCGCCAGCGGCCAGGTGGCACGCGGCATGTTCCACTCCCACGGCAAACACGCCGTCTTCCACTCCGGCACCGACCACGACACTGTACACCGCATCCTGCCGGCGATGGCGGAGGCCAACTTCGAGAGGCACGGGACACCTGCCACGCCGTGGACCGCCGGGCCGGGCCATGCTGCGCTGCCGCTGGCCGACGGCCGCGTGCGCACCTACCGCTTGTCGGCCAAAGTGGGCTCGTTCGAAGAGACACCGGACTGGACCGGTATCCGCTTCGCTCGGCGCGACACCGCCGAGCCCACGGCGACGCACACCACCGGCCTGCTGGAACTGGCTGCCGGCGGCGTGGTCCTGAGTTGCAGCGTGCCGGAGGGCGCGGCGCTGACCTCGACCGAATCCGACGATGCGCTTTCGCGCACCGCCCGCCTGTACTCCGTGGTGGTGAACTGCGCCGGCGACTACGAGGCGAAGTGCCTGGTGGTGGCCGAGCTTGGCGGCGAAGGGTTCGTCCGCTTCGAGCCGTGCGAAATCCTGGAAGTGGAAACCGATGCCGCGGCGCGCCCCGGCGGGCGCTTCCTGACGCCGCGTCCGCGCCTGCTGGTGGCCTGACATGAGCGTTTTTGCCAGGCAGGAGATCATCGCGGGTTGGCGGCAGGACCTGATCGGCGGCAGCCGCGTGCTGGTCTACGGCCGCGGCTGGCTGGGCTGCTTCACGGTGTGGGCGCTGACCAGCCTCGGCGTATTCGAAGTGGTGTGGGTGGGCGCTCCTTCGCCGGCGGCCGCGTCGTTCGGCGGCTTCCTGGTGCGGGACCACGCGCCCAGTCTGAACGCGCTGCTGTGCGAATACCCGGTCGAGCCGGAACGGCCGCCCGAAATCGACTGGGTGTTGAACGGTCCGCCGGTGCGCATGGCGATCGCCTGCGCCGCTGGACCCGCGCGCCGTCTGCTGGCGGCGACTGCCGCTTCCCGCGGCATTCCCTTCCTCGATGTGGCGTGCGCGGCGCGCGGCGAGGCGACCGGCCTGGAAGACCCGGTTCCCGCCATGATGGCCGCGGCGCTCGCTGCCGATGAGTTCCGCCAACTGGTGAACCCCCTGCCCGCGCTGGCGGATCGGGAGTTAGGCGGAATTGGGTTCGTTTCGCCGGCCGTCGCGGCGCCGGGGCCGGTGCTGTTGGTGGGTGTGGGCGGCATCGGCGTCTACTGCGCGGTGCTGCTGGCCGCCGCCGGCGTGCCGACCCTGATGCTCGACGGGGATACGATCGAGATCACCAACCTGAACCGGCAGGGGCTGTTCACCGCCTCTGACGCGGCGGCGGCGCGTGCCAAGGCCGAAGCCGCGGCGGAGCGCCTGGCCGCGCTCTTCCCCTCCTGCCGTCTGCGCGGCGTGGCGGCGCGGATCGGCGACGATGCGGAGGACGCGATGCGGCAGGCGGCGCCGGCGGCCATCGTCTCGGCGGTGGACAATGCCGCCACTCGCCTGCTGCTCTCGCGTTTCGGCGCGCGCCTGGGCGTGCCGGTGGTGCAGGCGGGCACCGACCTCTTCTCGGCCGATTGCTTCGTGCAGGACCCCGACGGTCCCGTGCTGGACCAGCAGATGCGCGGCGCGCTTTCGGCCGCGGCGGCTTCGGGGGCGGCGCGGCGCGGCGGTGGCTGTGCGGCCAATCCCAGTTATGTGGTGCCCGGCATGGTGGCCGGGGCGTTTGCGGCGGCGCGCGCGCTGGCCGTATTGGGCGGGGCGCGGGCGCTGCCGTCGTTGCATTGGCGGAGTGGGGTGCTCCCCCGCGAACGCCGGGAGATTCGCGATGAGTTCGCTTGCGCGACTGTCTGACGCGGCCGTGAACCTTACGGCGGAGGTGAATCACACCGGTGTGGCCCCGCCTGCCGTGGCGCAGGCCAACCCGCTGCTCGAACTGCTGCTGGCAGAGGTGCGCCATCATTTGCGGCAGAAACTGGCGGCGGCCGGCGATCCCGCCGCCTTTCTCGACTGGTTCGGCGTGGCGCTGCTGTTGCGGGCCATGCCGCAGAATATCGACCGCAAGCCGCTGCTGGCCGAACTGGGGATGGACCCTGCGCGGACGGCGCTGGCGTGGGCCCGCGTAGTCGCGCCCCACGTCCCGCCGGCGCCACCCACGGAGCGCCAGAAAACGGCGGACTACATCGGATTGGCGCTCCAGTTCGGGCTGGTGGCGCTGCTGCTGGCGCTGCGATGCGGCGCGGTGTATCTCCTTGGCACCGCGCCCGCGCCGGCTTCGCCGGCATCGTGGGCCGGGGCACTGGTGTACCAGCCGCTGCTGGCCCTTCCGGGCCGGGCGTGGCGCCTGCTGCTGCCGATCGGATTGTGCGTGCTGGAAATGTACACGCCTCGTTGGATGAGGAGGCTGCGGCTGTGGGTCTCCCGGGTGGAGGGCGTGGTGCCGCTCAGTCAGGTGCGCGTCGATGCGTTTCCGATCGCCTGGCGAATCCAGGCGGCGGCGCTCGGAGCGGTGTGCGCGTGGCGGTTGGTGGTGGGTTAACGCGGGTCCTCGATGAGAAAGTCCCAATGGCGCGGGACGCCACCTTCGCCCGCTTCGGCGACGAAAAGGCGGCGGGGGTTGTGGGGGTCGAAGCGGAGGGCCAGAATCCAGGAGCTGAATTCGCGGCGGCAGAGGCTTTGGCCGGTGTGCACGTCCCACAAAAGGACATCGCCCTGGTGGCACCCGCTGGCCAGCACTCTCCCGTCAGGTGCATACGCCAATGCCAAAACCGCGCCTCGATGCCCCACTAGTGTGCGGAGCACGCGACCGCCGGGCAGGTCCCAAAGCTTCACTGTCTGATCACCTGCTCCACTGGCCAGCACTGCTCCATCAGGAGCGTACGCCACCGATGTCACCCAACCTTCATGCCTGCCCAAAACGGTGGACAGGCGTCCGCCGCGTACGTCCACCCTGCCGTCCCGCAAGCCGCTGGCGAACGCCGCCCCGTCCGGTGACCAGGCCACCGAAGCCACTCCATCGTGATGCTCAATGGAGAGGATCAACCGGCCGAGGGGAACCACCCACAGCTTGACCGTACAGTCCAATGCACCGCTAGCCAGCACTAAACCACCCGGCATATACGCCACTGACTCCACCCAACCTTTATGCTCTTCCAGCGTGTGCAACAATCGGCCGTTTCGCGCGTCCCACAACCTAACCGTCTTGTCTCTCGACCCACTGGCCAGCACCGCACCGTCTGGCGCATACGCCAGAGAGATCACCCAGTCCTGATGGCCTTCGAGGGTATGTATCAGCTGGCCGCTATGTGCATTCCACAACTTCACCGTCGTGTCCTCTGACCCGCTGGCCAATATCGACCCGTCCGGCGTGTACGCAACCGATGTCACATCGCGGCGATGGCCCTCCATGGTGTGTTGCAGTTGGCCGCCGACGATCTCCCAAAGCCTTATAGTGTTGTCAAGTGACCCGCTAGCAAGTGCGGCCCCCTCCGGCGTATATGCCACTGACGTCACACCGGACCGATGCCCTACCAAAGTATCGAGCAGGCGGCCAGTTCTCATGTCCCACAGCTTCACCGTGCTGTCCTGTGACCCGCTGGCCAGCACCGCATTGTCCCGCATGTATGCCACCGAACTAACATCGCCTCGATGGCCTTCCAAGGTGTAAAGCAGACGGCCGCTATTAGCATCCCACAGCCTCAGCGCATCGTAATCTCTCCCGTAGGCCGCCAGCGCCCCATCCGGCGCAAAAGTCAACGAGAACAGGTAATACAGACGCTCTTCCAAGGTGCGGAGCAAGTGGCCGGTGCGTGCATCCCACAGTTTCACCAAACCGTCCCACGACCCGCTGACGAGCGTCGCCCCATCCGACGAATGTGCCAACCCGGTCACAGAGTCCTCGTGTCCTTCCAAAGTGTCGAGTAGGCATCCGTTGCGCGCATCCCACAGCTTCACCGTCTTGTCGTCTGACCCGCTGGCCAGCACCGCCCCGCCCCGCAGCCATGCCAATGATCCTACGCCACCTTGATGTCCTTGCGGGGTGTGGAGCAGGCGGCCGCTCCGCGCATCCCACAACCCAACCATTTTGTCTCTCGATCCACTTGCCAGTAGCGCCCCATCCGGTGACCACGCCACCGTGACCACAGAGTCACAGTGCATTGACAGGGTGTGGAGCAGACGCCCGCTGCGCACATCCCATAGCATTACCGTGCCGTTCTGTGACCCACTGGCCAGCACCGTCCCATCCGGTGACCACGCCACCGACCAGACCGGTTCTTGACACTCGAGCGTCCGAATCAACCCGCAGCCGAACCGAGCGGCGGACGATTCGTTAGCCGCAGCCACTTTTGCTCGCAGTGCACACCGCTTACCATCCGCTCCGACTCCCCAGTCGCTGGTGCAAGGTGTTCTGCACGTGCTGCAACCACAACTCCGGTTCGCGCGCCTGGAGATGCGTGGTCTGGTCGAGTGCGCGCTCTACTGCCCGCGTCACCTCGTCACCGTCGGATACGTCGCGGAACAGTGCCGTGTAGCCGTATGGCCCAAACTCCGCACACCGCCGGGCTGCGAATTCGAGGTCGAGAAACAGCGTCCTCAGTTCGTCGCGCTTCCCCGTCTCGGCCAGGTACGCCGGCAGATTCTCCAGCGCATACCGCCGCGCGTAGCCTGTGAGTCCGCGCCAGCCCGCCACATACGACGCCCACCACTCGCGCGCCGTCGTCAGATCCCCTTTAAGTTCCTCCAGCAGAAACGCTCGGAACGTCTCATGGAAGAGGCGCCACGTGGACTCTCCCGTCCCTTCCTTCCGGTAGCTGCCTTCCACCAGGAACTGCCGCGCGCGCAACATGCCCTTTGTCCATTGCGCGCTCTTCAGACCGAACGCCTCGCACACCATACCCTTGCTCACCGGCCCGTGCGCCGTCACCATGGCGGTCAGAACATCGTACACATGCTCCAGATCCGGACTGTCCTGCAATCGCCGGAAGAAGTCCGCGTACACCCCGCTCACCGAGGAGGCTAGGTCCTCGGCCGCAGCGGCCAACTCGTCGAGAGATTGCCCCGTCCCCGCGTGCGCCTTGAAAAAGCTGGTCAGCACCAGGAAATTGCCCCCGGCGCGTTCGGCCATTCGCGCCGCCAACGCGCGGACACGCTCGCCCGCGCCGACCATCTCCCGCGGGCAGACCGAGCTGAGCAACAACTCGCACGCGGCGCGCGCATCGCGCAGGTGGTCGTCCGAATCGGGGACCAGTTCCACCGGCTCCACGCCGCGCGACCGGAGTTTCTCCACCGCCGGGCCGGGCCGCGAAGCCACCAGCATCGAGATCCCCGGCGGCACGCGCGGCGGGATCACCTCAACCGCCCGGAACTCCTTGTCCTCCGCCGCCTCGTCGAGCGCATCAATGACCACCGGCAGCACCATACCCCGCGCCAGCGCCGCCTCTCCCGCCCGGCGCAGCAGGTCCGCCAGCCCGGCGGTGGTGTAGTGAGGCTCCTCGGTCCAGCCAAAGCAGCGCTGCACCGCGCGGTAGAGCGAGCGCAGGCACTCGCCCGGGTCGGTGACGCCTTCGGTATCGCGATAGAAGAAGTGCGGGGTGTCCCGCGGACCGTGCCGCACCACGTGCCACAGCAGCGCCGTCTTGCCCACGCCCGGCTGGCCCGTCAACACCCAGATGCCGCCCGCGCGCCGCGCCAGTAGGTCTTCCCCGTACTCCCGCACCCTGCGCAGCAGCGCTTCGCGGCCCACCAGCGATTCGTAACCGGAGAGAATCTCCTGGAAGTCGCGCGGATAGGGATCGCTGACGGTGTGCTCGAACAGCCGCACCCCGCCCGGGTGCGGCAGGTAGACCACCGGCGCGCCCCATTCCGGCGTGCCGTCCCCCAGGGCGTGGATGCCGGCGAGCTCGCGGCGGCAGTGGGCCACCGCCTCCTCCAGCGGCAGGTCGCGCAGGCCGGCGTAGAGGCGGAAGGCCAGACCTGCGCGGAGGCGTCGGTGGCTGGGGTCTGGTAGGCCACCACCACCGGCGAGTTGCCGGCCCCCGACAGCAGGCGCTGCGCGAAGCCCGGCGCGAAGGCCTGCGAGAAGCCGCCGAAGCAGCAGTTGAGCACCACCACCGCCGGCGGCGAAGCCGCATAGGCGGCGGCTAGGCTAGTATTACAACGTTAAGTGCTAAGGGCCGCAGGCGTGCTCTGCGGGGCACCCGCAATATGCACA
>OCTA010002474.1_pt1 | contig 16780 bp, 15 predicted proteins | sample 1538991 | NCBI WGS metagenome assembly OCTA01 (sample SAMEA3539302, study PRJEB22396) | soil metagenome | biome: tundra; feature: field; material: soil | place: USA | collected 2010-05 | depth 0.15 m | reverse complement strand
TAGACTTTCATACTATGTGTATGTTAAATAAAAATTAACTTATTTCCTGTATCCGGCAGATTGGTTTGAAACCACAATAACGGCATACCACATTTTCACGATCCTTTAGAACTGAAAGATTAAATTTACCTTCAGCAATTTGACTGACATATTTTTCTAAAGCAGCAAGGGTAATATTGATTAGTTCGTCGTAAACAGTAGAGCCTTCTGCATGGGGGAGTTTTTTATCTGATATATTTATCGGGAACTTACCGAAGTCGCCCTCCTTATATTTCAAAGAAAATATTTCCGCACCAGCGGGCGTATAATCTTTTTGTAGCTGCTTTTTAATAATTTCTTTTGCAGCATACATATACAATGGCAACTGGAGGGAAATGCCATTAAGCAGCTCATCTATTTTGGGCTTTTTACCGCCAAGCTTATAATCCACAACCTTAAAAGACTTTTCCTTATGGTTTATATCTATGCGGTCAATTTTGCCCCTTATTTTAACACTACCCGTTGAAATATCAATAGGGGGCTTATCAGGGCTATTATATTTAGAGTTGATATTTCCAAATCCTACTTCAAAGAATTCAGGGACAAAGCCATCATCATTTTCTTTTTCCGTAAGAAGGAATTTATACAGGATAGAATTTTTTCTATTGCCTTCTATACCAAGTATTTTTTCCTGCTCAAAGAAATTATAGGGAGACTTAAATCCAATAGCTTTTACTTTTTTATCGGCGATATTGAAAATGAGTTCTTCAGCGATAGAGAACTGCTGTTCGTCAGCACCGCTAAGGATAATATTCTTTTTCTTTAGTTCGGTGTAAAACTCATAAAGGATTGCGTGTAAAAGGCTGCCAAGCTCCTGCCCTTCTATTTCCTCCTCCGGCTCTTCAATCGGTTTTAGTTTAAGAATCCTTTCGGCAAAATATTTATAGGGACATTTTGCGTAAGTCTCAAGCTGAGTAACTGAGAATTCTTCATTGAGTTTATTTTTGAGGTTATCGTTACTTACAGAAGCCTGCTGCTCCGGAGGGAGCGACAATTGTGCAAGCCTTTGCTGATCTTTCAGGATAGATTCTTTCAATTCAGAAAAATTTATATCAGGAGGGATTTCACCCTTGAATAAGTCGCGGGGATCAAGATTATGATATTTCCCCAAGTGGACCAACAGCTCTTCTTTGGAATAAATACTATCGCTATAGTGCGATTCATCTATTTTAGTAACCTCAAAAAGATCTTCAAATTCATTAAGGAAAATGGAGCGGGATAATTCCTTAGTGCCATCAATTGCGGGATAAGAGAGATAGAGTCTTTTCCGCCAACTACAGAGCGATTGATAGAAGTGATAACGTTCTTCTGCTGTATGATGCTCTTCATATTTGAAGAAGCTACCGGAGAAGAATATTTCGGGAGCATAGCGGGTCGGGAGCATGCCATCTGTCATGCCACCAATGAATAGATAGTCAAATTCAAGTCCCCTGATCTCATTTAAATTAGTTACGAGCACGCCATAGCCAGGTTTTTCCCTAATATTAAAGCGGGAGGAATTGACAGCAGTTCTAATATTACCAAGGAAATACTTAAGGGAAAACTTAGTATCGCCATGTTCGAGTTGAATCAGGTATAATATTTCCTGAATGGTTTCAATAAAGAGATTAAAGGACTTTATGTTTTCCTCCAAAGAGAAAGTGCGGTTAACCAACTTTGGATAAATCCTGAGAGATTCAATTATCTTAAGGAATTCAGATTCAAATTCTTTGGCGGTGAGATTCTTATCGAACGGAGCGATCAGCTTATAGATATATTTAACATCAGTGAGGGCTTTTTTATAGATTTTCTTTTCGAAGTTAAAGCCATCGGGTGTCATTTCTTCTGATTGTTGGATTGCAAATTCAAGGGAGTCTATCCAATTTTTATATCCAGAAATAATTTTAAGATTAACGGCCGTTTTCCTGAGATTAGAAATATCCAGATTACCTGGGTTAAGAATATCACTACTAAATGCACGGAAAACATTATTGTAATAGAAATCATTTTCCAATATTTCTAATAGATTAAGGACGGCAATGACAGGAGAGGATGTTTTTAGGGAGAGTCTATCAGTAAGATTAAACGGAATTCCATGCATGGCAAAGCGATCTCTTACAATCTGAGAATAATTGGAGATCAAGTTAAAGACAACGCATATATTCTGGGGTTCGACATTATTTTTATAAATAATTTCCTTAATTTCTTTGGCGATAAGGTCAACTTCCTTTTCCTTATCGGCGGCTCTTATTTCGAAGACGGAAGATTCAAATTCCTTGTATTTATCTTTTGGGTTAAGGAATAGTTTTTCTCTAATAACTTTCCTGAATTTATTTTTTTCTTTTTCCTCAGTGGTATAGGGGGTGAATCTTTTAGTAATCAGTTTGGAGAAAGTAGATTCGAGATGTTTGAAGATCATAGGATTATTGGAAGAATAATCGAGCTCAAGGAAGAGACTAGTTTTATTTATATCGGAGACTGTATTGATGATTTCAATTTCAGGGGATGTAAATTCATCAAATCCCTGGATAATAATCAGATCAACATCAGGATATAATTTCCTAAAGCGGGCTTGGAATTCTTCCGGGAGGAGATTATTAAGATTAAAATATATATCCCCTATTTCAAATAATTTGAGTTCATTTATCTTTATACTATAGCGATCATAAATGAGAGAGATATCCAAGGCTTTTAATTTTTCCGAACCAGTTAACAGCTGAGATTCTTCTTTTAGTCTCTCAGGAGAGATGCCTAATCGTTTATATTGAGAAATTACGTTCTTAATTCTTTCAAGAGTGCCAGAGGGGATGTTTTTCTTATAATTTGAAAAGTAATTAAGATCGACTTCCCGGAAGCTTTGTTTCAATAATACTGCGGCAGCGGCTTCAGAAAGAATCTCATTCCGAAAATCCTTGTTTCCAAAGAATAGCTGTTGGGATAAAGTACCGATAGTAGCAAGGTTCATTGGACCGCAAATACCACTAGGGGAACGAGATATAAGTTCTTTTCTCAGATATCTAACTTTCCGGTTTGTCGGGACTATCAGGATAAGTTCGTTTAATTTGCCGGCAGTTATTTTTCCGCTGAGTAATTGTTCAATATCCGATTCCCCAGCATTACTTTTTGTAAATATCATTTATTCAAAACCAGATCTCTATAAGAACATTTAATTTGTTTGGTAATATCTATTCCAAATTTCTTTATTAAGAAGTTAAACCTTTCTTTGGCGTCATCCATCCCGTTAATTACAAGGGTTTCGAATTCCATAAAAGTCCCAAGACCTTCAACAGTATCAAGATGAATCCTCGTATTATTATACAAATAGAGGGACCTTTTTTTGATGACAACGGCTTCGACGGTGAATATTGAATTAAAGATTTTTTCAGAACCAGTGGACTTCATATAAATAACATCATAATCGGAGAAGCGGTCGGGGTTAACTTCATCCCGGTTATATTTTATAAGGCTTTCACCCCCGTCTTCAACTCTAAGTTTTAACAGACAGCCATGCATGGTGTAATAAACATCTTTCTGATTTATATCATTGACAAATTCTGCATGCAAATTTTTCAGTACGTACAAAGCTGATTCATGTGAATCCAACTGAATTTTTATTTCAAGATTTAGCGGCATATATTATATAGTATGAGTGTTAAAATGTGATAAAAAGATCATGGGTTTTTTATTTTTATATTGAAATTAATGTATAGTTAACTGATATTTAATAATAAAAATAAACGACTTATGAAATATCTAATAATTGCTGCAATTTTAATAATTCCTTCTTTAAATATAAAAGCACAAGGAATAGGAGAATTAGCACCTGAAAAAGCACCAATTGTTTTTCCGAATAATGCATATGGAATGGATTTGATGTTCAGCGAGGGAGGGTTTGGATTAGGTGGGTTTTACAGGAGAGCCGTTTCAGATGAAATAACTCTATTTACTGATTTTTCTGTATCTGAAGCAAAGGATCCGCAGGAATTTACATATATTGATTATTATGGGGATACACAGACTCCCAATAAGATAAACAGAGCTTTCCTTCTCCCACTGAATTTCGGTATGCAGTACAGATTATTTGAAAATGTTATTTTTGATAATTTACGTCCTTATATAGATGCTGCTATAGGACCTTCTATGGTAGTAACCACACCATACGCCATGGAATTTTTTAGTGCATTCAGAAAAGCCCAAGCAAGGTATACAATAGGCGGATATTTTGGAATTGGGGCTAATTTCGGGTTGGATAAATCAAGTCTTGTGGGGCTTAATATAAGGTATTATATAATTCATTTCTTTACTCAGGGGATTGAAATTATGGATCCAACCGTGACTAATGGACGACTTGAGAATGATCTTGGGGGAATATTTATAACACTAAACATCGGATTGATGTATTGACCCAAACAATACTACCTTTTGAGGGGTTTCATCCGGACGCATTCAAATACCTTAGGGGATTGGAAAAGAATAACAATATTCAATGGTTTGCGAAGCATAGGGATGAATATGAGGAGCATCTTGTACTTCCAGCAAAATCATTCATTACTTCAATTGCTCCTTTTTTTAACCAGCTAAATCCTGCGATAAGAACCGAGCCAAAATTTAACCAGACGATAATGCGGATCAGTAATGATATGCGTTTTTCCAAAGGGGATCCTTACAAAAACTATTTTCTAATTCATTTCGGCAGGTTCAAAATGGATAGTGAATTCTATCTTTATTTTGATAAAACAGGAATTGATTTCGGATTATTTCTTAATAATACAGAGGGTGAGGAGTTATATTTCAAGAATAATCTTAATGAATACAGGAATGAAATTATTAAATTATTTTCTTCATACAAGATAAACGGGAAATTCAGTCTACATAGTATAAATAAAAAGCCACAGTTAATAATAAACAGATTCGACGCTAACAAGAATTTTGATAAATTATCATTAGTAAAGCATGTCCTATTTGAAACCGAATTAGGATTGGAAAAGAAGCAGATCTGTTCGGCAGAAATACTGACAAAAATAATCAAAACATACTCCCACCTCTACCCTCTTTATTGTTTTGCGATAAGTCCTGATCCCTTAAAATTATTGGAAGCTTTCGAAGATAATATGGGAGTAGTATTTTAAGGTTTCCATTTAATAGTGCATCCAATAGTAAAAGTTTCGGGGACTGAGATTTCTTTTCCTTGAATAAGTTCCTCAATAGCGTCTCTCAGGTACATTGATTTTACTTTAGATTCATCCCTCCAGTTATCATCAATTTTCCCATGAAACACCAATTCCTTTTGACTATTAAACAAAAAGATTTCGGGAGTGTGAGTTGCGCCATAGGCTTTTGCAACATTTTGTTCTTCGTCCCTCAGATATGGGAAATTAAAAGCCATCTCTTCCCCTCTCTTTTTCATATTTTCAAAGGAATCGTCCTCATACTGATCTGAATCATTAGAATTTATGGCAAGGAGGCAGACTCCTTTACTACCATAATCTGATTGTATTTTCTTTATTCTGTGCTCATAAGCGCGGACGTAAGGACAATGGTTACAACTGAATATTATAATAAATCCCTTTCCCCCATTAAAATAACTGAGCGAATAATTATGACCATCAATTCCCGGTAAATTGAAATCAGGAGCAACGGATCCAATTTTGAGTGTTTCCATAGATAATAAATAATTTATTGATTAAATTTAATAAACTAAGAAGTCATAAAAAGTGTTATTTCCAAAGGAATTGACCTATGGATTTTGAATTTGCAGCTGCGCTTTACTACAATTATTTCAAATATAAAGAAAATTTACTTGCAACGAGAAGGATTAAACATTCTGATATTTCTAAGTTGATTAATAGATTAGACGATAAAATTTTTGATGTATCGAAACAGGGAGAGTCCTATTCAGGAAGAGATATAAATTTAATTACTACGGGAAAGGGGGAAAAGAAAATCTTTATGTGGTCCCAGATGCACGGGGATGAATCAACAGCGACGATGGCTTTGTTTGATATTTTCAATTTTCTATCAGGAAGTGATGGGTTTGACTCAGTCAGGCAGAAGATGTTTAATAATGTATCGCTTTACTTTCTTCCGATGGTCAATCCAGATGGAGCTGAAGAGTTCAAAAGAGGAAATTATCTTGACATAGACATTAACAGGGATGCGATAAGGATGCAATCCCCTGAAGGGAAAATATTAAGAAATACATTTGACATGATAGAAGCAGATTTCGGTTTTAATCTACATGACCAAAACATAAGATACACGGCCGGTAATTCATATAAAACTGCAGCTATTTCATTTCTTGCACCACTTTTTGATCAACGAGGTTCCGTAAACGTTACCCGTGGGAATGCAATAAAAATCATTAGCAGTTTGACACGTATTATGAATAATTATATTCCGGGACATATTTCAAAATATGAAGTAGATTATGAACCAAGATCATTTGGCGATACATTTCAAGGACTTGGAACAAGTACTATTTTAGTAGAATCGGGTGGTTGGAAAGACGATAATGAAAAACAATTTATCAGGAAACTAAATTTTATTCTTCTTCTTTCAGCCATCAATATCATAATTGATAATGATTATGATAATGAATCCTCTGAATTGTATAATGATCTTCCATTTAATCAAGAATCTTTATATGATTTGATTTTAAGAAACCTTACAATTAAGAATGAGAATAAAGTGAGTCTAATTGATATAGGGATTAATAATAATGAGGTTTTTGATGAAAACTCAAGCAATACAAAGATTATTTCATGTATTGAGGAAATTGGGGATCTAACAAATTTTTATGGAAACGAGGAATATGATCTTGCCGGTTATTATATTGAGCCAACAAGCGAAAGACTGAGAATAGGGGATACAGCTAACATACTGATTAAAAAAGATGAACAAATTAAATACAAAATAGCAAACGGAAACCTAATCAATTCTGACCTCCATTAGTTTTTTCACTCTTTTTATGCTCTTTTTAGATTAAAAAACGATATTTAAACCCCGAAATAGTTTGCTTATCGGGAAAAACTTTCATAAATTTAAAATCCGTTTAATCTATTAAAAGGTTATTTGCAATGGCTAGAATTAAAAATGTTGAAGCTTTTTGTGGTGTGTGTAATGGTATAAGGAAAATGGAATTAGCCGGTGATGTAAATGGACAGGAGAATAAACGCTGGGCTAAATGCAAAAAATGCAAGCAGACCATGGTCATTGATATGACCGAAACACTTAAAGAAGCAAAACCTTCTCTTGAAGGTATAGAATCAGGAGATTGTTCATTATATGCTCCTTCGAAATCTTTTACAGTCGGTGAATCGATATATCACAAGAACTGGGATGATTTCGGGAAAGTAGTTTCCAAACAAATATTATCGAATGGAAGAAGTTCTATAGCCGTGGAATTTCAGAAATCCGGACATAAGAAATTAATTGAATCATTAACTATTTGAAATTACCATTAAAGTGAGGTGAGAACTTGGTAGGCATTACTATTGGCGAGAACGAATCTATCGACAAAGCTCTTAAGAGATTTAAGAAGAAATATGAAAGATCGGGAATCTTAAAGGAATTTAAGAAAAGGACATTCTTTTTAAAGCCATCTATTAAAAAGAGGATGGAGAGGATCAAAGCAGCAAGAAGAGCTCACCGAACTGAAACGATGGAACATAGATTTTAATTGATCTAATTAATTAAATTTTCCAGTAAGTAATTCCCACTCTAAGATGGGAATTTTTATATTTATGCCAAATTATTTTAAGGCAATCTTAGGTTCGATAACTTTCAAGACTTTATCATTCAGATAATTATCTTCAAAGTGTTTAGTAATAAGATTGAAAGCTTCATCAACGGTATTACAGAAAGAGAACAAATTAACATCCTCTTTGTTAATCATACCATGATTATGAAGATTTTCGAGATTTAAAATACTTTTCCAATATTTTTCATCATATACAACTAATAAAAGCTTCTTTTTTATTTTACCTGTCTGAACCAAAGTCATTATTTCAAAAAATTCATCCATAGTTCCAAAACCACCAGGGAATACAATAAGAGCTTTAGCCAAGTAAGCGAACCAGAATTTTCTCATGAAGAAATAATGGAATTCAAAACTCAGATCAGGCGAAACATATTTATTAACGAACTGTTCGAAAGGGATACTTATATTAAGTCCGACTGAGAGTCCTCCGGCAAGTTTAGCACCCTTGTTTGCAGCTTCCATTATTCCAGGTCCTCCCCCAGTGCAAATAATAAACCTATTTGAAGAAGATTTTAGCCCCAATGACCATTCAGTTAACCTTTTGGATAATTTAACAGCGTCCTCATAGTAATTAGACATTAATACTGCATGCTGTGCAGCTCTAAGCTTTTCAGCAAAACCTTTTGTTCTTTTAGGATCGAGAGTATTAAATTTCTTTAAAGCTTTAACTGCCTGATCTCTTGGAAGTATCCTAGCGGACCCAAAGAAAACGATTGTGTCAGCGACATTAAGTTTCTTGAATTTACCTTGTGGTTCAAGGAATTCCGCAAGTATCCTAAGGATTCTAGCATCAGCTGAATTAAGGAATTCTTCATTCTCGTATGCTTTTTGAAGCATCTTTTTTTTAACCATTTGTTTACCTGTCCTGAATAAAATATTTTTAGACTGTTAATTAAACCTTTTATTTGAAATATGATACTTTATATTTCAAATGGGCTTTTCAAAATTTTTGAATGGCAAATTTAATCATTCTTAATAAGAAAACACACTTTTTATAATTCTTTTTATGAAAAAAATATTTATTCTCTTTTTATTACTCATTTCTAATTCCTTTGCAACTTCAAAAGAAGAGATTAAAGGTATTATTGCCAATATTATAGGTAAGCTACCTGCTTCTACCAATGTAGGTATAATAATCTATAATCCACTGACACAGGATACTATCTTCCAGAAAAATGCTTTCGTTTCGATGACTCCAGCTTCTAATACCAAGCTATTTACAACAGCTACAGCACTATCGCTGCTTGGAGGAGATTTCCCATTAGTTACAAGAATAATGACCAATGATCTGAATATAAAGAACGGTGTAATAAATGGTGACATTTTTATAAAGGGATATGGAAACTCAACCTTTACGGTTCAAGATCTCGAACGCATGGTTAACACAATAAAAAGCAAAGGGATAAGAAAAATCACCGGACGGATAATAGGTGATGATACATATTTTGATGACGTGTATTTCCGAAGCGACTGGATAACCGATGAAGTGGCTAATGTCAGTCTTCCACCCATTTCCGCAATTGTAATAGACAGAAACAAAGTTGTAACCTACAAAAAAATAAGAAGGAGAATGAGGTCATATACGACCGATATAAGTGATCCTCCTCTGTATGCAGCTAAATTATTACGGGAGAAGCTTGCTGCTGAAGGTATTGAAATTGGCAGGGTCTGTATGAAAGGCGAAACACCAAGAAATGCAGTAACACTTGCTGAATCAAAAATTATTCTCAGGGATCTAATAAGTCTTATTAATAAACACAGTGATAATTTTCTTGCCGAATGTCTATTCAAAACAATAGGGGCCGAATCATCGAAACAACAAGGAAACTCATTTTATTCAACGCAAGCAATTACAAATTTTCTTGAAGAGAACGGGGTATATTTAAAAGGTTCATCTATTGTAGACGGATCGGGGATATCCAGATTTGACCAAGTCACACCTATTTCCATCTCCGGCATTTTAGAGAAAATGTATTTTGACATTGCCAATTTTGAAGATTACTACAATTCCCTGAGCATAGCAGGAGTTGATGGAACACTAAGAAATCGTTTTACTGGCACAAGTGCCGAAAACAATCTTCATGGAAAAACAGGTACACTTGATGGAATTTCTTCACTATCAGGTTATTTGACTACAGCGAGGGGGGATGACCTAATAATAAGTATGATAATGGAATTTGATAAAAAAGGGAACAGATTTCATCATGAAATCCAGGACCAGATAGTAAAGATTTTAACAGATTGGAAATAGAGGATTAAGAAAATAAAAGGCTGCCATGACAGCCTTTATTTATTTAAGAATTTTTATGGTTTTCCAGGTGGAACATTTGGATTTTGTCTAGGAAGTGTAGGTGTAGTAGGAACAGTTTGCCTACCAGATTTCTGTATAATACTTTCTCTATCCGAAGAAGACGATCTACCGGGCAAGAAAAACAGATTGATTATCAATGCCAAAGCGGCTAAAGTTCCGCCAAGCCACCAAGTAGCTTTGCTTAAGAAATCTGCAGTTCTTCTAGTCCCGAACATGGAACCCATATTGCCACCGCCGAAAGTTCCGGCTAATCCCCCTCCCTTGCTAGATTGAAGAAGGACCATAATTATTAAAAATATTGCAATTATAGTAACAAAAAACACTAATATAGTATACATATTTTAACTCCTAAAATGGTAGCGGGGGAGGGAGTCGAACCCCCGACACATGGATTATGATTCCATTGCTCTAACCTACTGAGCTACCCCGCCAATAATTAAATTTTAGCTTGTAAATATAGAAACAATAGGAACTATTTCAAAAAAATTATCTATTACTTCTTTTTCAGAGCCTCCCATAAATAATCTATGAGTTCTGAAATTCCTTTTTTAGTAGCAGAGGAGAAAACCAAAGTTTTTGAGTCGGCATTCCTGATTTTTTTCTTGCCAAGTTTTAATAATTCCTGTTCCGGCAAAAGGTCGGCTTTAGAAAAAGAAACTATTTTCAGTTTTTTTGCAAGAGCAGGTGAATAGCTTTTCAATTCATTATATAATACAGTAAAATCTTTCTGATGATTTTCGGAAGTAATATCAATAAGGAAAAGAAGAACTTTAGTTCTTTCAATATGCTTTAAAAATTTTATGCCCAGTCCTTTACCCTGGTGAGCTCCTTCAATAATGCCAGGGATATCGGCAACCGTAAAACTCTGGAAGTCTTTATACTTTACAATACCAAGATTGGGTTCAAGGGTCGTAAATGGATAATCGGCGATTTTAGGGCGCGCAGAGGAGATTGTAGAAATAAGAGTAGATTTACCCGAATTAGGAAAACCTACCAAACCGACATCGGCAATTAATTTTAACTCTAAAATTATTTTTATCTCTTCACCTTCCCTGCCCTGTTCAGCATAACGAGGTGCCTGATTGGTTGAGGTAGCATAATTGCTATTCCCCTTTCCCCCCCGACCTCCTTTGGCTATCATTACTTTCTTATCATTTTCATCTAGATCAAAAATTACCTTTTGAGATTCTGCTTCCTTAACAATAGTACCCACCGGAACTTTAATAGTAATATCCTCTCCATCCTTACCATGTTTAAGCGCAGAAGCTCCGGGATCACCATTTTCAGCGATATATTTTTTATGATATCTAAAATCCAGAAGAGTAGAAAGGTTATGATGAGCCTGAATATAAATATGTCCACCTCTACCGCCATCCCCCCCAGAGGGACCTCCTTTAGGCACATATTTTTCTCTTCGGAATGTTACAGCACCGTCGCCACCCTTACCGGCTTTAATTTCAACTTCTGTATAATCAATAAACATATTAATTAAGCCTGATTAAAATAATTTGCAACAGCATTAGTAAGAGAGACAGCATCCCTTGAATATGGATTAACCCTGTAAGTTAGAAAAACGCTTTTCAATATTTCAGTAGCTTCATCATAAGAGGAACATTCAGAGATCCTGTCCATAGAAATCGCAAAATCTTCACGATCATCATCAAATACGGAATTCACAATTTTGTCGATTTCTTTATCTTTAAGATAAGTTAACAAATCATTGGGGAAATTATTTCTTTCCCTAAAATGCGATTCCTGCACCTTTTCAATTCCAGATTTCTCTTCAGTTGTATTATCAAGATTTCCAGTGTCTTTTTTATTCGGAAGAGGACCCTCATCTTCCGAATCGGCAGAAATTTCGTCAACATCCAAAAGTTCATCATCAGGATCATTTCCAAAATCATAAAATTCGTTAAGAATTTCCTTGTGAGAAATATCCAATTCTATTTCTTCATTATCTTCCTTGATCTCTTCTTCAAGTTCTTCAAGTGATTTAAGCTCGTCATCATATAATTTCAAAAGATCATCTTCTTTGGAGGAAGAAATAATTATCTCCTCATCAACATTTTCTTCCACATCTGAATTTTCATCACTAATGAAATCGAAGGGTTCATTCAGTTCTTTCAACAATTCTTCAGTGGACTTTTCAAATAGAGAGACAGGCAATTCTTCTTCTTTTTGCACTTCCTGTTTGGTCAAATCCTCTTCAACAGAAAGATCAGAGAAATCTTCAGTTGGAATTTCTGAATCCTCAGGTTCAACAGATCCAAGCACCTGTTTACCCAAAGGCATGGTAGAATAAATAATGGAGCACAACTCTTCAACTGAATATTTCTGTTTAGAATCAATAGGGAGAGCTCGCCTCAGTTTAAATAAATATTCTATAAGATTTCTCTCCTTAAAAAATACTTCAACCGATTGAACCGGAACCTTATTACTGCTGCTCCCAATATTCATAAAGTCCGCAATAGAATAAAGAATATTATCTACCAATTTATTTGATTGAACAGAAAAGAGTTCTTTATCTATTTTATTAAGAAGGACCTCAAATTCAATCAAGGTTAAGGAAACTGATTTTTTTTTATTTAGATATGATAATAGAATATTTTTCAGGTATTCATAATAATAAACATAATTAAGAGAAAGTCTTATTTCTTCAATGGGTTTCAGGTCGGAATCATTAAAAATCAGTTTAGACAATGACCACTTAGGACGAGCCACAAAATTTACATTAAATGAAACAGCCTGAGTAATAAGTTTCTTTATATCTTCAACGGAAATCTTCCTTGTTTTTTTAACTTCTTCTCCGATGAGATTAAAATATTTTGCTATTTCAGGACCTGAGTAATCAAATACCGAATTCTGGATAAGTTTCTTTCTATCCTCAAATATCAAAAAGTCTATTTCTGCAGAGATATAATGTAGTATTGCGGGATGTATATCGGTAGTGAGTAATTTTTCAAAAGAAAAGAAAGAACCGAGGTTCTTCATTTTATTTAATGAAAAATCGACTATAAATTTAATTTCTTTCTCAAACATTCTAAATATTCCGAAATATCAGGGGTAAAATAAACAAATGTTATCAATATTTCTTATCACTGAACTAAAATAAAAAAGGGCGAAACTTCCGCCCTTAAAATTAGAGTTTATAGCTATTTTAATCTTTTTCGTGCCTAATAGACGCCCTAAAATATTCACGTCTAAGTTGGGCGATTACATCCATAGAAATTCCTTTGGGACATTCTGCAGAGCAAGCCTCAGTATTTGTACAAGAACCGAAGCCTTCTTTTTCCATCTGATTCAGCATAGCAAAAACTCTTTTTTCCCTTTCAGGTTTCCCTTGCGGGAGCCGTACCAAGTGAGAAACTTTGGCGCTAACGAAGAGCATAGCAGAGGCATTTTTGCATGCTGCGACGCAAGCACCACAACCGATGCATTCTGCAGCATCGAGAGCTTTTTCCAGATTATGCTTTGGAATAGGTACAGCATTTGCATCGGGAGCGCCGCCGGTATTAACAGCGACAAAACCACCAGCGGCAATTATTCTATCGAAAGCGGATCTATCCACCATAAGATCTTTAAGGACTGGAAATCCTTTAGCTCTCCACGGTTCAAGAACAATAGTTTCACCATCCTTAAAATGACGCATATACAATTGACAAGTTGTAATCCTTTTCAAGGGACCATGTGCCCTGCCATTGATAAAGATACCGCAGCAACCGCAGATACCTTCCCGACAGTCATGTTCAAAGGCAACCGGATCCTGACCTTCCTTAATAAGTTTTTCATTCAGAACATCAAGCATTTCCAGAATTGACATTTCTGTTGAGATATCCTTAATGCTATAATCTACAAAACGACCTTTGTCTTCGCTATTTTTTTGTCGCCAAACTTTTAGGTGTAAATTCAATAATGCCATTATTTATAACTCCTTTGCGAAGGTTTAACAAATTCAAATTGAAGCTGTTCTTTATGCATAATTTCCGGTTGATCGGCCGATTTATATTCCCAAGCAGCTACATGAGAGAAATTTTCATCATCTCTTTTAGCTTCGTTTTCTTCAGTCTGACTTTCTTCTCTAAAATGTCCACCGCAGGATTCATTTCGTTGCAAAGCATCTTCTGCCATAAGTTCACCGAGTTCAAGGAAATCAGCAACCCTAGCAGCTTTTTCAAGAGACTGATTAATTTCTTCATTAGTTCCAATTATTTTTACATTTTTCCAGAAGTCTTCCCGAATTTCCTTAATCATCTTTTTAGCTTTAGTGAGACCTTCGGCATTACGAGACATGCCTACATAATCCCACATAACCATGCCAAGTTCGCGATGCAGTTCATCGACAGTTTTGCTGCCATTTATATTTAATAACCGATTAATTTTATCGCTAACATCCTTTTCTGCCTGTTTAAATTCAGGGGCATCGATAGTAAGTTTATCTTTTTTCGACTGAGCAAGATAGTCACTAATGCTATAGGAGATGATAAAATATCCGTCCGCAAGTCCCTGCATCAGAGCACTTGCGCCTAACCGGTTAGCACCATGATCTGAGAAATTACATTCGCCTAAAGCAAACAAGCCTGGAATAGTTGTCATTAAATTATAATCAACCCAAAGTCCGCCCATCGTATAGTGTGAGGCAGGGTAAATCCTCATTGGCACCTTATAGGGGTCTTCGTTAGTTATTTGTTCATACATTTCAAATAAATTGCCATATTTTTCAGTAATAGCATCTTTGCCTAATCTCTGGATAGCTTCAGCGAAATCGAGATATACAGCTTTGCCAGTTAATCCTACTCCTTTGCCATCATCAATCATTTCCTTGGCATTTCTTGATGCAACATCGCGAGGGACAAGATTACCAAAAGAGGGGTATTTTCTTTCGAGGAAGTAATCTCTTTCAGATTCAGGTATTTCATTAGGCGGACGTTTATCTTTAGGATCATTAGGAACCCAAATTCTACCATCATTTCTGAGGCTTTCGCTCATCAATGTTAATTTAGACTGATAGCTACCCGAAACAGGAATGCATGTCGGATGGATTTGAGTAAAACATGGATTAGCAAACAGAGCACCTTTTTTGTGTGCCCTCCAGATTGCAGTTGCATTGCATCCTTTTGCATTTGTAGACAGATAGAAGACATTGCCATAACCCCCGGTAGCAAGAATAACAGCATCAGCAATATATGATTCGATTTTACCGGAGACCATATCCCGAAGAACAATACCTCTTGCACGTCCGTCGATAACCACGATATCCTGGACATCGCTTCTTGGAAATATTTCTACATTACCTAAGCCGACCTGCCGCATCATGGCACTATAGGCACCAAGTAAAAGCTGCTGACCGGTTTCGCCTCTTGCATAAAAAGTTCTGGAAACCTGAGCACCGCCAAAAGAACGGTTATCCAAGAGCCCACCATATTCACGAGCAAAAGGGACACCCTGAGCGACGCACTGGTCTATAATACTAGAACTTACTTCAGCAAGTCTGTAGACGTTAGCCTCACGGGAGCGATAATCACCGCCTTTTACGGTATCATAAAAAAGTCTGTAAACAGAGTCACCATCGTTCTGATAATTTTTAGCAGCATTTATTCCACCTTGTGCAGCAATGCTATGAGCCCTTCGGGGGCTATCCTGATAGCAGAAAGCTTTAACTTTATAACCTAATTCAGCAAGAGAGGCAGCTGCAGAAGCACCAGCGAGTCCAGTTCCGACGACAATGATTTCATATTTTCTTTTATTAGCAGGGTTAACGAGCTTATAATTAAATTTCTGGTTATTCCATTTTTCTGCCAGATTACCAGCCGGGATTTTTGCATCTAATTTCATTTTAATTACCTCCCGTGTTATTGATATAAAGGAAATAAACCGGTATTAAGGCAAATCCGGCGCAAATAAGAATTGAAAAGATAACCCCGAAACTTTTTATAAAGGGTGTATATTTATTATGCCTGAGTCCTAAGGTCTGGAAGGCGCTCTGGAATGAATGTATCAGATGGAATGCAAGAAATATCATAGCAAGAATATAGAACCATGAGTAAAGGGGGTTCTGGAAAGTTTTAACAACTCCCTGATACATAGTATCTTCCGGAGTTCCAAGTCTATAATTCACAAAAAAAGACTTTAAGTGGATAACAAGGAAAATGAATATAACAGTCCCGCTTTGAATCATAAAACGGGAGAAGAAAGAACTATTTTCAGATGCCCTATTTTCAAAATAAGGGATGCCTTTAGCTTTTCTATTGCTAAGCCAAAGCCTTAGTCCATTTAATGAATGATAGATCAGGAAAAAGAAAAGCCCAAATTCTATAATCCGAAGGGGAATATTATAAGCACTCCCCAAAACCTCAGCATAAATCGTGTAGGCTTCACCGTTATCATTATTCAACAGCAAGAGATTTGCTATTAAGTGCTCGATTAAAAAGAGATATAAGAATAATCCGGTTAAAGCCATAACCAGTTTCTTGCCGACAGATGAGTCTATAAACTTTAAAAACCAACCCATTAAAATCTCCTCATTAAGAAAAGTTCGGAAATTAAGTCAATATATTAATATTTCTAGTATAAAACGTGTGAAACTTATTCATAAGAGAAAAGAAATGCAATATTTTAATAAAGTATAATTCATTTGTAGGTTTAATAAGAAGATAGTATTTTGGAATCAAGTTCTTTAATAATTACGGTGTCCC
>OCTA010002471.1_pt1 | contig 16798 bp, 19 predicted proteins | sample 1538991 | NCBI WGS metagenome assembly OCTA01 (sample SAMEA3539302, study PRJEB22396) | soil metagenome | biome: tundra; feature: field; material: soil | place: USA | collected 2010-05 | depth 0.15 m | reverse complement strand
GATACGGCGACCACCGAGATCTACACTCTTTCCCTACACGACGCTCTTCCGATCTCAGGCGATCGCGTACCGCTCGACCAGGAACTGGTCGAATCCGACCTTGCCGACCGGGTGGTCAGGGGCCAGATTCCCGCCTCGACGAAGGCCGGCGAACGCCGGGCCCGGAAGCCGGACGGGCACGATGAGACGTCGCCGTCCCCGCGCGCGAAGGTAGCTGCGCGCGAGGTCTCGCACGCCGCGAACTTCTGGTCCGCCCATGTCCGCAACCCGCCCCGACGCTGTGCCATCCGCCAACTCGACGAGTCGCGCGGCGACCTCGCGAACGTCGATGGGCTGAAAGCTCGTACGCGCCGGCACGACCATTACCGGGAGGCGCGCCAGTGACTCCATGACGCGCGCGATGAGATTGTGGAACTGCGTGGTTCGCAGAATTGTGAAGGGCAAACCGGAGTCGGCGATGCGGTGCTCCACCTCAAGTTTTGAACGGTAGTAGCCGAGTGGGACTTTGTCGACGCCCACGATCGAGATGAAGACCACGTGCGAGCAGTCGGCCTTTCGTGCGGCTTCAAGAAGGTTTCGCGCCGCATCGACGTCACCGCGCTTGCTCGCACAGTGGATGATCGTGTCGATCCCCGCCACCGCCGCGTCAATACCGTCACCGCTTCGCAGGTCACCGACCGCCCAACTCGGTGCGGTCGCACTGCTCGGCGCGGCGCGACGACTGAGCACCCTCACCGATTCAGACTTCGAGATCAGATCCTCGACGACAACGCGACCGAGCGTTCCAGTGCCACCCGTTACGAGGAACTGACCCACGTCGCCCTACACCTCGACGACTGTGCGCGAACTGTGATCGTCACGCACACAACGGCCTTCGCGACCGATCTTCGTGCGGCACGTCGTGTCAGCAGCCGTTCAATTCACCAGTCAGATACGCACTCGGCGCGGGAGTCGTCCAGCCATTGTTGGGCGTCGCGAAAGCGAAACCGATGTTCTGTTGGGAAACCGCCGAGCAAAAAACTCCCGGGAGATTGGCGTTGGTCGCGTCGTAGACGAGCACCGAAAAGTGCGAGGCCGAGTACGACGACTCCCACGCCACGGGCGACCACGGTTGGCCGGAATTCGCGTAGCTGACGTATTCGCTGTAGGGGCTTTCAAATATGACGAGGATGTTGGCGTTTTGCGCCACGATGCTGCTCGAGAGGGCCCAGCCACTCATCGGGTTGACGCCGTAATTCATCGTCACAGTTTGAGTGCCGCCTTCGGTGTGGATATAGTCCGCAATCGTCTGGTAGTAGTTGACGGCCGACATGGTGCCCGAGAGGCAGTCGGATTGACGCGTCGGAGAGTAGGGGTTGGCCGCCTCGTCAACGAAGATGCCGTCCACCCCGTCGCTGGTGTACCACGCGTACCAACTGTCGATCTGACTCTCCACCGTGATGAGTGGCACCTGGCAGTACCCCGAGTCCACGTAGCCGAGCACACCGACGTTGGCGCTGTCGCATTCGTTAAAGTTCTCGGCCCAACTCGAGCTTGACGATGTGCCGGGACCACTCGGGTTGCCAATGTCGGCGACAACGAATGAGTTGGAGTTACTCAGATTCGCACACGTGCTGATCCAGTCGGCACTGCTTGCGTCATAGAGGGGCACAACTAGTGACGACGTTGCATTCGTTGGCAACGTCGTTGTGGTCGTTGTGGTCGTTGGAATCGTCGTGGTCGTTGTGGTCGTTGTGGTCGTTGGCAACGTCGTTGAGGTCGTAGTGGTCGTTGGAATCGTCGTGGTCGTTGTGGTCGTTGTGGTTGTTGTTGTCGTTGTGGTTGAGGTTGTCGTCGTCGTGGTCGTTGAGGTTGTCGTCGTCGTTGGAGCCTCGGGCGTTACGGAGTTCGAACTGGTCGATGTTCCGGTGCCGGCAGCGTTCACCGCGGCGACGCTGAACGTATACGAGGTGCCATTCGTGAGAGCGCTCACAGTATCGCTGGTGACATTGCCCACGTTGATCCGGGATCGGCGAGAATACGTGATGACGTAACCGGTGATGGCGCTACCGCCGTTCGAGCTGGGAGCGGTCCACGTCAAAGCAACCGAGGCGTTACCGGCGCTCGCCTCTACGAGCGTGGGCGCACCGGGCGGCGTTACGCGCGACTGTCGACCAGGGTCAACACCGGGAGTGCTTTCAGATGAAGTGTTGGTGCCGGTCGTCGACGACGCGCCGGCGGTGGAAGACGCGACGATGGGCACGATCGAGAGCACCAACATGGTCGCCGCACCAACGGCTTTGATCGTCATGAATCGTGACTCGCGACGACGTGCGACGCGACGAAGCGCAGCAGTGCGACTGATACGGTCCCTCAACGACATGTCGCCCTCCGCAGCAACGATGGGCGTTCACCCACCGCGTAATCGTGCCGGTAACGATGCCCGACAGTGTTCTGGTCGACCGCCATGAATAACTGCGATCATATGCCGTTTTCACTTCAGATCGTGAAAGGAAAATGCCAATTTTTGGGGGCAAATCCGGTCCCGAAACGTGACGGGCCGGACCCTAGAGAAAGCCGATCCGGGACAGGGGCCAAATCCGGAAGAACGCCTTGCCGATGATGTCCGAGCGCGGAACGGTGCCCCAAAAGCGACTGTCGCACGAGTTGGCCCGATTGTCGCCCATGACGTAATAGGTATTCGCGGGAACCTTCACCTTCGTGATCTGGGGGTTGAGGTCGGGAAACAACGTCCAGGGCTCCTTCAAGGCATGACCGTTCACGTAGACGGTGTTGCCCTTCGAGGTCATGACGTCACCCGGCAACCCGATCACGCGCTTCACGAGATCCGGGTAATTCCCGTCGTCGCAGTGCTCGCTCGGCGGCGCCTTGAACACGATGATGTCACCGATGTTGATGGTCCCGAATCGGGCGCTGAGTTTGTTGACGAGGATTCGATCGCCCACGTGAAGCGTTGGCTCCATCGAACCAGACGGAATGTAGAACGTCTGTACCGCGTACGCGCGAATGAGGAACGACGCGATGACGGCGACGAGAAGGATCACGCCCCACTCGATGAGGGCCTTTCGACGCGGCCTATTCACCGCCCGATGTCCTTCGAGGAGTTGGCCTCATCGATGACGACGTGGGAACACGGTCGAGGGGCACGGTGACATCATTCAAGGCTACCGATGCCCGCGACCCCGAAAAGCGGCACCCGGGCTCGAGTGCGATCAAGCGTCTCGACGCTCGAGCAGCGCGAGTCCAATGAGCAGCATCCCCACGGCGTAGAGAGCAAGGATCAGCATCCCGGTCCACGGCGCGAACGAATTGAATTCATGCCCCTTCGTCGTGATTATGTGGGCGCCAATGCGGTCCGGCAAGAATCGCCGCAGATCGACCGAAAGCTGATAGGGCAGTACCTGGATGATGAGCGGAAGGATGAGGAGCATCCCGACGAAGGCACTGATCGCTCCGGCGGTGTGACGAATGATCGTGCCCATCCCCATCGCGATGAGTCCCAGCACGCAGACGAACAGACCGCCGCCGAACACCGCCCGAAAGGCCCCGGGACTCGAAAGCGTCGCGTGCGTGGCCGGCGACGAAAGAAGAAACTGACCGAGGAAGAACGCCACGAACGACGTCAACTCTGCGACCACAAAAGAGAGCACGCCGAAGACGAAGATCTTGGCGGCGTAGACCCGTGAGCGCTTAGGAGCGGCACTCAGCGTGGCGCGTATCGTCCCGGTGCTGTACTCGGCGCTGATGACCAGCACACCCAAGATACCAATGGAGAATTGAGCGATCAAGAGTCCGATAAGGCTCACTTGCGTCGGATCGAAACTCAGGTGCTGTCCGGGATTCACACTGGACCAGTGCGCCCGGGTTTCCGCCGTGACGAGTGCGCCGACACCGATGCCCAACACGATCGTTACCGCGATCGTCCACATCGTGGAGCGGACGGTGCGAATTTTCGTCCACTCTGATTTCACGAGATCGAAGAAGCTGTAGTGCCCCGACGGCAGAGCCCTCGGTGTCGTTTCGGTTTCGGTGGTGACGGTCACAGTTTCGCTCCGGTCGAGTTGGTTGGACCGGTGGGGGTCGTCCCGTGGTATTCGATGCTGTCTTCGGTAAGTTCCATGAAGGCCTCTTCGAGCGAGGCCGATTGTGGTGCCAGTTCGTGCAAGACGACCGGGATCGTCGCCGCCAACTCGCCAATGGTGACTTCGTCGGCTCCGCGAACCGAGAGCGAACCGTCGTCTTCGAGAGCGACCACCGCCCCTTGGTGCTCGAGCGCCGCCTTCAACTTCGCGGCTTCGGGTGAGCGCACTCGCACGAAGTTCTCGGTGCTCTGTGAGAGCAGTTCTTCGATCGAGATCTGCGAGATCAGTTTTCCCTTGCCGATGATCACGACTTCGTCGGCGGTGAGGGCCATCTCGCTCATGAGGTGACTCGAAACAAAGACGGTGCGGCCCTCACGCGCGAGTCCCTTGAGAAGATTCCGCACCCAACGAATCCCATCGGGATCGAGACCGTTCACCGGCTCGTCGAAGAGGAGGATTTCGGGATCGCCGAGAAGAGCGGCCGCGATGCCGAGACGCTGACCCATTCCCAAGGAGAACTTCCCGGCCCGCTTTCCGGCGACGGCCGTCAACCCGACGACCTCGAGCAACTCGTCAATGCGGGCATTCGAAATGTGATTCGTCTGAGCGAGCATCTTCAGGTGCGACCTCGCACTACGTCCGGGATGGATCGCCTTGGCTTCGAGCAGCGCGCCGACTTCTCGAAGTGGCCAATGGAGATCGTTGAAGTGCTGGCCCTTCACGGTCACGTCGCCGGCGGTGGGCGCGTCCAAACCCATGATCATTCGCATCGTCGTCGACTTGCCCGAACCGTTCGGCCCCAGGAATCCCGTGACGACCCCCGGTCGCACCGTGAAGCTCAACTGCTCCACGGCGTGTTTCGAGCCGTAGTGCTTCGTGAGGCCCTTGGCTTCGATCATCGAACGTCTCCAATCGTGGCCGAGCGTGTTGCGGCCCCCCCTAAACCTACGGCACCCGTTGGAGGTGCAAATCGGTTGGAACCCTGGTTTCGGCGCCCCCACGGCGCTGAGTCTCAGGGTTATCCCCCAGACCGCGACCTCTGTTCACGACTTCGACACGTCCGAGCACAACGCCGTTACGCGCTCGCGGTGCTTATCGCAATGAGATGTGGAACGCTCGATTCACGATTCGGCTATTGAAGGTCCCGATTCCACGAAGCGTCGCAGAGCGATCACGTAACGTCGCGTCACCGAACGTTGCACCGCTCGACCGACCGGCCCCGACAGTCGCGCCAACGGGTCGACCGGTCTCGAAAAGGCGCGAATGGCGAAATACGTCGAACCTTCGCGACGTTCGAGGACGAAACTCTCCTCACCTCGCTCGGGATGGCCGGGCAGGGTGCCGTACGCGAAACCGAAGGCGTCGGGCTCTTTGAATACGGCGACGATCCGACACGGCGCCGCCACCTGCGCCGGTCCCACCGACGTGACCGCGATGACCGTGGCGTCGGGTTCGACGGGCTCGTGCGGGAAGATCCGAAGTCCGGCGCCCTCGTGAGCCACCCAGGTGCGAAGGCCCTCGACGGCCCGATCGAACGCTGCGGCGTCAGCGATCCTTTCCTCGACACGCACGTGGTGATAGCCCGACGGAAGGTCGTCACTGCGCGATGCACCGATCTCTGGGTACGTCGGCGACGCCCGTCGCGCCTTCCCCAGCATCGCTTCGAGTTGCGTAGGGCCGAGTCGGCGTAGCGAGAGCATGCCTACGTGTTATCAGACCGGGCTCTATCACTCGATGTCCGCGACTTGCCACGCGACCACGCGACCTCGGGCCCATACCTCAAAGGAATCTCGTGCATCGCTTTGTCAGATGTGGCGTATTTGCGCGCCGGCGCGGCCGTTCGAGCCGCCCGAGTGTTATTAGGAGCGACTCGCATTGCTGCCTAAGATTGGCGAGGCGCTCGAAAGTGTGCCCGAATCAAGGAGCGTGCGTGACCGCTGTGGAGAGTTCGACAAAAGTTGTGCTGGGTGGCGTTCGCGGAGGACCCGATGTCGCGACTCTCCGGAAGGATCGCTGGCGGGTCCAACCGATGGTCACAGCGTCGATTCTCACATCGTTCATCATCTACTCGACGTGGGCCGCGTTCCAGAATCGGTACTACTACGTCGGCGCCGGTTTCGGTCGTGATCTCATCAGTCCGTTCTATTCACCGTGCATCGGTGGTGTCTGCGTGCCGGGCGCGAAGGCCGGATTCGCCATCAACTGGTTCCGGCTCTCTCCGGCGCTACTGATCTTGATTTTCCCCTTGGGTTTTCGTTTCACGTGTTACTACTACCGACGCAGTTACTACCGAGCGTTCTGGTGGTCACCGCCGGCGTGTGCCGTCGCTGACGCCCACGGCAAGTACTCCGGTGAGACCAGATTCCCGCTCGTCATGCAGAACCTCCACCGTTACTTCTTCTACGCCGGTCTCGTCTTGAACACGTTCTTGACCATCGACGCCGTCGAGGCGTTCCGCGAACCGGGACTCGGCTGGGGTGTGAGTGTCGGCACAGTGGTGTTGTGCGTGAACGCTGCACTGCTCTGGATGTACTCACTCAGTTGCCACGCCTGTCGCCACCTCGTCGGCGGTCACGTCAAGAGCTTCAAGGCCCACCCGCTTCGGTACCGGTTCTGGAAGATCATGTCGCCGCTCAACGCGAAGCACATGAACCTCGCGTGGGCCTCACTTCTCTTCGTCGGCTTCACTGACATCTACGTGCGCCTCGTAGCTTCCGGCGCCATCACCGACTACAAGATCTTCTAGAAGGACAACGAGTGACCGACTCCCCGTACGAACATCACGCCTACGACGTACTCATCATCGGCGCCGGCGGCGCCGGACTGCGCGCCGCGATCGAAGCGAAGCAGCGCGGTCTCACGGTCGGCATCATTACCAAGTCGCTGCTCGGCAAGGCGCACACCGTCATGGCCGAGGGCGGCATCGCGGCGGCGATGGGCAACGTCTCCGAAGAGGACAACTGGATGGTGCACTTTCGTGACACCATGCGCGGCGGCAAGTACCTCAATAACAACCGCATGGCCGAACTGCACGCCAAGGAGTCGCCGGACCGCGTCTGGGAATTGGAGCAGTGGGGGGCGCTGTTCGACCGGACCAAGGACGGCAAGATCCTCCAGCGCGACTTCGGCGGTCACCGCTACGCTCGCCTCGCCCACGTCGGCGACCGCACCGGTCTGGAACTGATCCGCACGCTCCAACAAAAAGTCGTCTCTATGGACACCGACGTCTTCATGGAGTGCAAGGTCCTGAAGCTGGTTCACGACAACGCCGGTCACATCGCCGGATGCGTCGCCTACTGGCGAGCTACCGGTGAGTTCGTCACCTTCGAAGCCAAGTCGGTCATCATCGCAACCGGCGGTGTGGGCAAGTCCTGGAAGTTCACGTCGAACTCGTGGGAGGGCACCGGCGACGGTCACGCGATGGCCTTGTGGGCCGGCGCGAAGTTGATCGACATGGAGTGCATCCAGTTCCACCCGACCGGCATGGTCTGGCCAGTAAGCGTGCGCGGACTCCTCGTGACCGAGGGCGTTCGCGGCGACGGCGGGGTGCTGCGTAACGCCGAAGGCCAACGCTTCATGTTCAACTACGTCCCCGAGATGTTCCGTGCCGAGACCGCCGAGACCGAAGAAGAGGGCGACAAGTGGTACGACGACCACACCGCGGGACGTCGCCCGCCCGAACTCCTGCCCCGCGACGAAGTGGCGCGCGCGATCAACACCGAGGTGAAGGCCGGACGAGGCAGCCCCCACGGAGGTGTCTACCTCGACATTGCCTCGCGACGGACGCCGGAGTACATCCGTCGCCGCCTGCCCTCGATGTACCACCAGTTCATGGAATTGGCCGGCGTCGACATCACCCGTGAGGCGATGGAGATCGGACCGACCTGTCACTACATCATGGGCGGCGTCCAGGTCGTCGCGGACAGCGCGGCGACCGCGGTCCCCGGGCTCTTCGCCGCCGGCGAAGCGGCCGGCGGCTTGCACGGCGCGAACCGGCTCGGCGGTAACTCCTTGAGCGACCTCGTCGTCTTCGGTCGTCGCGCCGGCATGGGCGCGGCCGAGTACATCGAAGCCGGGGACGTCGCGACGTCGTTCGATATGGAAGAGGCCGAGACGGCCGTCAAGGAAGCGCTCGCGCCCTTCGAACGAGCCGACGGCGAGAACCCGTACACGATCCAACACGATCTCCAAGAGATGATGCAGTCGCTCGTCGGCATCATCCGCACCGGCCCCGAGTTGGAAGAGGCCAAGGGCAAACTCGACGAGTTCATAGAGCGCGTCAAGAACATTTCGGTCAAGGGCGGGCGGGCGTACAACCCCGGATGGAACCTCGCGACCGACCTGCCGTCGATGCTCACCGTCTCTCGCTCCACGGCGCTCGCGGCGAGCCTGCGCAAGGAGTCGCGCGGCGGTCACACCCGCGAGGACTTCCCGAACCCCGACCCCGAATTCGCGAAGTTCAACTTCGCGCTGTCGTGCGACGGCGGCGACTGGGACAGCCCTATCACGGCCGCCGAATCGCCGTTACTGCCGATGCCCGATGAACTGAAGGCCCTACTCGAGGAGGCGCACTGATGGCCGACGTGACGATGCGAATCTGGCGCGGCGACGCTACCGGGGGCGACTTCGAGACCTACACGATCTCCCAGAACGAGGGCGAAGTGGTCCTCGACGTCATCCACCGTATTCAGGCCACCGAGGCACCGGACCTCGCGTGCCGATGGAACTGCAAGGCCGGCAAGTGCGGCTCGTGCTCCGCCGAGATCAACGGCAAGCCGCGTCTCATGTGCATGACGCGAATGGACCAACTGCCCGAGGGCGAGGTGACCGTAACGCCGATGAAGGCCTTCCCCATCATCCGTGACCTCGTGACCGACGTCTCGTTCAACTTCGAGATGGCCAAGCGCGTGCCGGCACTCCTCCCGCCGCCGATGCCCGAAGGCGGATATCGCATGTTCCAACAGGACGTCGATCGCGGACAGGAGTTCCGCAAGTGCATCGAGTGCTTCTTGTGCCAGAACGTCTGCCACGTCATCCGGGACCACGAAGAGAACAAGCCGCACTACGCCGGACCGCGTTTCTTCATTCGCTACGCCGAGCTCGAGATGCACCCCCTCGACACCAACGACCGTCGCGAACTCTTGAAAGAGGAGATGGGTCTCGGCTACTGCAACATCACCAAGTGCTGCACCGAGGTCTGTCCCGAGCACATCCACATCACCGATAACGCCATCATCCCGTTGAAGGAGCGCGTCGTCGACGCCGACTACGACCCGATCGCGTGGCTGGGTCGAAAGATCCGTCGACGCACCAAGAAAACGGCCAGCGAAGCCTCCGTGCAGCCCGCGCCCTAATTCGTGGCGGACTTCCTCTCGACCGAGTGGTTCCAAGAACTCAACGACACGTTGGAGAACGCCGGTCCCGTCCCCTTGGACGATGACGCAGCGACGACACGCGTGGTCATCGAGTTCCCGGACGCCCCGAGCAACGGACCGCACGCCATCACGTTCTCGATCGGACCCGACGGTGCCCGCGTCGATTCCGGGGATCATTTGGCCGCCGACGCCATCGTGCGACTCTCGTTCGACGACGCGTCGGCACTAACCAACGGCGACATTGACAGCGCGAGCGCGCTGCGCGACGGACGCGTCAAAGTGCGCGGTGACGTCAACGCGATCGTCCCACTTCTCAGTTGGCTCCAACGCGCGCACCCGAGCGCCGACTAGTTGCACAAAATGGATCTGCCGCTTCACGAAGACGACCTCGCCGAACCCGGCGTGCTCGAAGCTCATATGCTCCATCGCCACGGCGCCGATATCCCTCCGGTCGCCGTGTTGTGCTTCTTCAACGAGCTCCTCGAGGATCTGGCCGCCGAGGGTGTGCTCGAGACGAAATACACCTTGCGAAGTGAGATCGGGCGCAACCCGGTCTACGAGTTCCTCACCGACGAGGGCCCCGTCTCGGTGATACATCCGGGTGTCGGGGCACCGTTAGCGGCCGGCTTCGTCGAAGAGATCGCGTCGCTCGGCGTGACGACGCTCGTCGCGTGCGGCGGTGCGGGCGCCCTGGTCGACCGGCTCGACCTCGGCCACGTCATGGTTGTGGCCTCGGCCCTGCGCGACGAGGGCACCAGCTTCCATTACGCCGCGCCGAGTCGGATCATCGACGCCGACCCCCTCGGTGTTCGCGTGCTCGGTGAGGTCCTCGACGAACACCACGTCGAGCATTTCATAGGGCGCACCTGGACGACTGACGCGTTCTTCCGAGAGACGCGCTCGCGTGTCAATCGACGGATCGACGAACACTGCTCCGTCGTCGACATGGAGTCATCGGCCTTCATCGCGGTCGCGAAGTATCGAGGACTGCGATTCGCCCAACTGCTCTACGCGGGCGATTCACTCGCGGGCGAAGAGTGGGACAGTCGTTCGTGGTCCGGTGCGCGAGACGTGCGCGAGGAACTCTTTCGCGTGAGTGCGGTCGCGGCGCGGCGACTCCACGTCGCAATACCGTAGGCGCAACGACAACATAGAGTTATCCGGCCGCGATCTCCGTCATGGAGTTGGTCCCGTTGTTCGCGACCCAGACGCGTCCGCCGATGTAGGTAATGGCGTTCGGTTCACTGAATCCGTAGCGAGCACCGGACAGCACGGCCACGAGAGCGCCGCTCGAGACACGGAACTCGGACACCGTATTCCCGGTGGTGGCTGACGTGCCGAGATTCGTGACCCACACGTCAACGCCGTTCGACGCGATCGAGGTCATAACGTTGAGTCCGTAGTTCTTGCCCTTCACGAAGCGCATGAATTTGCCCGACTTCGCGTTCACCTCGGTGAGTGAATTCGTCCGGTCGTTCGCCACCCAGATGTGGCTGCCGTCGGTCGTGATGGCGAGGGGGCCGTCAAATCGGTAGGCGTTACCCTTCAATACCTTCACGAGCGATCCCGACCCGGCGTTGAGTTCCGCGACGGCATTCGTGTTGCTATCGACCGCCCAGACGTGCGTCGAATCCGAGGCCAACGCGTTCACCTGATCGAGTCCAATCGACGAGACCTTCACGTCCGTGATGAGCTTCCCGGTCATGGCACTGACTTCGGCCAGCGTGGTGCCGCGCAGGTTCGAGATCCACACGTCGACGCCGTTCGACGCGATCAGTCGGGTCCCGTGCAACTTGTAGGTCGAACCCTTGATCACGCGCACGAGAGCGCCGGTCGAGGCGTTCAGTTCGGTGACTGAGTTCGCGGCGTCGTTGGCCACCCAGACGTGAGTCCAGTCATCGCTAAGGTGCGCGGGACCATCGAAGCCGAATTTTCTATTCTTGAAGAGGTTGACGACGTTTCCGGTGCTGGCGTCGAGTTCGGTCACGGAGTTGCCCGCGCTATTGACCGCGAAGACGTGGGCGCCGTTGGAGCCGACGTCGGTCACGGCGTCGAAACCGTACGCCGTACCTTGAATGATCTTCACGGTGGGAGTACTCGTCGCTGAGGCGTTCACGGCGCCGACGAGCCCGCTCAGGGTCACGGCAAAGGCGATGGTCGCGCGTAGTGGAAACTTCATCGGTATCTCTTTCGGGGTGTGTGGGGCCACCGAAATGCTCGTCGGTGTGGCCCGCTGAATTCACGGGCTTGCGTCGTCTAAGCGTAGGGCATGCTTCGACGCAGATGTCATCGGCCAAGACGGTGCGCGCCACGCACTGGTATCAGTTTCCGACGCGATGTCCGAGATTAGCCTTGTGCGCATGACGAAATGCGGTAGTTGATGCACGGTTTCGACTCCTTCCTCCATCACCTTTTCGGTTGGACCGGTACGTTCAACGAGCCCGGCAGTTGGTACGGCTTCTGGTCCGGCTTCGCCGGTGGATTCGGCATTTTGACCATCGTGATAATTGGCTATCGCAAGATCAACTGCCACACCCAAAAATGTTGGCGCATTGGCCACCACGACCTCGTCGTCAAGCACTCGCCCACCGATCCCGGCACGACATATCGAGTCTGTCGGCACTGTCACCCCGAGATCCAGGGCAAGCGCTTCTCGCGAGAGGAACTCCATCAAATGCACCGTGATCACGTCGAAGGGAGCACACAATGACCTGGTGGGATCGATGGGTATGGCCCGCCGGAGGCTCTGGCGGCATTCCCGGCGACATCGTCGCCACACTCATTTGGGTAATCCTCGCCGCAATCATCACGGTCATCGCGTGGCCGCCGCTACGTCGACTGTTGTGGAAGGCGCTCGGTTTGCACGCGTTGCACGCGAAGCTCGACCACATCATCCTCGAACACCCTTCCATCGCGAATGAGATTCCGGGGCTCGAAGCCGAGTATCAACCCAAGCGACAGACGTTACCCAAGGGAACACCGGCGACACCACCAACGACGCCGCCCGCAGCCTCAAGCCCACCCAGTTGAATTTGATACGAGTTGACTTCGAGGGTGAGTTCGTAACTTGGGTCGCCCGAAACGACCATCGAAACCGTCACCGAGATGAGACATCAAGATCGTTCTTCTGAGTCGTCTTGGGACCGGATTTCACAGTTGCGATCGCCGACTCAACTAACGCCTCCAGCGCATCGAAACGATCCGTCACGCCTTTGAGGCCACCGGCCGTTTGAACGTCGAGACGATCAAGCGCCGTTTTCATGTCACCGCGCACGTCTTCAGTGTCCTCAAACTGCTTGGCCGAGCACACGTCGGTCGCCGCTTTGAATGTTTTGGCCGACCATGATTGCCGGAAGAAGTATGACCTGAATTGTCGTGGAAATGAACCACGTCATCAGTAACTCAAAGCCAAAGGTGAGCATGAACGCCGGGAAGAGCGAGTGCTTGTGAAAGATGCCCATCGCGTAAAGCACAGAAGGCAGGCAGATCAGACTCAACACGCAGAAGAGCCAGAAACATGTCATGGTCCCGACGTTTTTGTCAAGAAAATGGCGACCTTCTTGTTGAAGCGTTGGTATGCGGTTCCATCAGGGAGGTGGTCCTGGGTCTTACCGTGAGCAGCGAAGCCGTGCTTAGTAAATCCGTGCGTTGGATTCTTGACGTCGGCCATGAGGCTCCTAGATTGACTGATGGATTGTTGAAACAATCGCTAGTTTGAATTAAGTAATTCTTCTGAATTGATTCTGTCAAGACAGAGTTTGGTGTCGCCACGATCGCCAGGTCTCAGGCGAACGCAATCCTACGATCTCGAACATCGACGTTCGCACAAAGTTCACTTCTCACCTTGGGGAGCACTCGAATGGAAGGAGTGACCTGTGCGGGTAGTCATGGGAAATAAATGGTCGAAATTGTTCATCTCTCATCAACTTCACCATCGACCGTTTCAACGCGATAGAGCGTCCAACGGCATCTGGACTCGAGCCACGATCACGTCGGGGTGCTTGCGCAGGGCCGTGCTCAGCACGAGATCGAGTTGGTTATGAAGGAGGCGATAGCGCCATTGACTAGGAACGACGATTGGAATGAGAACCACGATCTGTCGATCCCCTTCGTCTCTCGCATCTTCGATGAACGCGCAAATTGGTTCGACGATTGACGAGTACTCAGTGCGCAGTATCTGCAAAGGTGGGCCAGGATGCCACTGCGCCCACTGTCGTTCGAGATCATTACCTAAATCGTGCTCCCCCTCCGCTTGATCGGTTAATACCGAGATCGCGATTACCTCGGGACTAAGCGACAACGCTTCGGAGATAGCGAATCGGGTGAGTTGCGACATGGTGTGCACCGGAACAATGACCAATGTGCTCTTGCCGACGGGCGCCGCAGGGACCGTGCCGACGCTCAATTCCAACGCGACTTTGTCATAGTACGAATGGATCCGGAGAAAGAGAAGGACGAAAGCCGGGACGGCGATGACGACGATCCATGCGCCCTGCGCAAACTTAGAGATCAAGAAGATCAACGTGGCGAGCGCCGTCACTACCGCGCCCCCACCGTTGATTGCAGCGCGACGGCGCCAGCGAGCTGGTCGCGTGCGCCACCAGTGCACGACCAAGCCGGTCTGGGAAAGAGTGAATCCGGTGAAGACGCCGATGGCGAAGAGCGGAATCATCTCGTTGGTATTGCCACCCACCGCGACTAACAGCACTCCCGACAAGACCGCGAGAACCCAGATGCCGCTGTCAAAAACCTGTCGGTCACCTCTCAAGCCGAAGAGGTGAGGCAAGTAATTGTCGCGCGCCAGGAGACTGGCCAGGATTGGCAGACCGCCAAAGGATGTGTTGGCGGCCAGCGCGAGGACGACCGTAATGGTCAGGGATACGACGTAGTAGGCCCAGTGGCGGCCCACTGCCATGCCCATGATCTGGCTGAGCACCGTCTGGTTCGAACGTGGTCCGATGCGCCAGCGCCGCGCCAGGACGGCCAGACCCAGCAACATCGCGCCGAGGATCAAACCCAGCATCATTTCGGTGCGCTTGGCGCGCTTGGCGCGAGGCTCGCGAAAGAGCGGGACGCCGTTGGCGATAGCCTCGACGCCCGTCAGCGCGCTGCAGCCCGCGGAGAATGCCTTAAGAATGAGTAGCACCGAGACGACTTGTAATCCGTGAGTTTGCAACAGCGAGCGTCCAGGCAGCGACTCCTTGAGCCCCAGCGGGTGGATGAGACCCACGGCGATGACCGCCAGCAGACCGACGATGAACATCATCGTTGGTAGTAGGAACGCGCGGGCGCTCGCGCCCAGGCCACGCAAATTCAACAAGGTGATGAACGCCAGAATTGCGAGACAGATCGGCACGGTCGCCGACGTCAGACTGGGGAAGGCCGACGTCAACGCCCCCACGCCCGCGGCGATGGACACCGAGACCGTGAGCGTGTAGTCAACGATGAGCGCGGCGCCGGCGACGAGACTGGACCCCGCGCCGAGGTTGGCGCGCGAAACGGCGTACGCTCCGCCGCCTCCGGGATAGGCGTCAATGACCTGGCGATACGAGAAGACCAGGATCGCCAGCAGGGCCACGATCGCCAGGGTGATCGGCAATACGAGGTGCAGAGAACCCGCACCGGCAAGAGCCAGCACGACGATGATCGCTTCAGGTCCGTAAGCGACTGAGGTGAGTGCGTCAAGCGAGAGTGCGGAGAGTCCTTCGACGGGAGTTATCTGCTCTTTGTCCATCTCACTCGATCGAAGTGGCCTTCCAATGAGCAAACGCCACACGGATCGGCCCGACGATTCTCTGTTCTTCAGATCGGTCGCCACTCACGCATCGTAGGTGCCGACTACCCACCCGTCGTGTAGTGAAAGCCTCGAGGGCAGCTCATTGTCGCGACAATCAGCGGGGACACTTCCCACCAGGGACCACTCAAGTGGACGTTGCAGGAATCCGACGGCGGTGGATATCCATTCAGATAAACGAGACCAGTAGAACGACTGCCCACGCCGGTCATGAAGGACACCGCATCTCCTTTGCGAGACGGAAACTTATCCACGACGACTTCGACGGGCTTTCCGACGCCGGGAACGTCACGGAGTGGACCGATGAGTGGAACGGGACTACCCGAACCGCTCTCGGAGAGCGCAAACTTCACGTCGGTTGACCATGCGGCGCTGTTCGCGTTCACCTGATACGGGTGAGCGGGGCGGTTATAGAGATGCCAGCCAACGATGAGTGCCGCCACCATTGCGACGAGCAAGAATATTCCAGTTACGCGGCCGCGTCGCCATCGGGTCACGCCAACCGCCGGGTGCCTCTTTCCCTCTGTGGGTTGGCCGACTTCATTCGGCGCGCTCGTCATCGAACCAACGGTAACCGCGACGAGTCCACGGGCTCGGTCGCACGAGATGCCTCCATCGAGAACCTCTCGCCCCCGGTTTCGTCATTCACCCGCCACGTCTACTGAGGACGGAATATGGCGAGATCATTGGCAATCTTCTCGGTAGTGAGGTGATCGACGCCGGACTCGGTGGAAACCTCCGGCCACGACTCGATGGCGGCCGCGACTTCACGAAGGGCGTTCTCGATGCCCGGGACGTCGTGACGGTCACCCAATGCGCGCAAGTCGTCACGCGTGATGTCACTGAAACGTCCGTTCACGCTCATCTGGTGTTGCGCCGTCCAATCACTCCCCCAATTCGCGTGCGTGAGGTCATAGGCCGGCGCCAACTGCCACTCACCGTTCTCGGGCAAAAGAAACGACACGTTCTTCGTGTGGTCGTCTCGATTGACGCCCATCACGTTGAATACGATTCGACGAAATATCTGGCCCCGATCGGTCGCGTCCAGACCGAGCCGATCCGCCACGAGGAAAAAACTCGAATAGGAATGCGTACGGGCGAGATTGAAGTCGAGGTGGTCGAGGGCGCAGAGTGATTGAAGATGAAGACGGAGATTGTCCGGGCCCCGATCGAATCGCTTGGTCACGAAGTGCGACCGGGGGCCTTCGGGGAGGAGAAACGAGGGACTCATCACGAGGCCAGCGCGCAGAGCCATGAGGTAGTACGCGTACTCGACCCGGCAGTACTGCGGGGACGGCACCGAGGCGTCGGGCCGCTGACTCGTCGGATCACCCACGCCGTCGAGCTTGATCAACCACTGTTCGAAACCTTCGGGCGCGTCCAGCTGACCGGACCTCATCTCCCGGGTCTCCGGGTTATACGCCACCACCGCTTTCGCGCGCGCTCCGCCCGCGGTGGAACCGACATTGATCAGTTGGTGCAGCGCGTCGTGCACGCCTCGCGAACTGAAGTCCCCGTGGATGGCGGCGCGTGCGGCGACCACCAGC
>OCTA010002469.1_pt1 | contig 16807 bp, 8 predicted proteins | sample 1538991 | NCBI WGS metagenome assembly OCTA01 (sample SAMEA3539302, study PRJEB22396) | soil metagenome | biome: tundra; feature: field; material: soil | place: USA | collected 2010-05 | depth 0.15 m | reverse complement strand
TCGTCAATCCCACGGTGGCCGGAGAGAACTTCTCTATACGCTCAATCGTGGCAACCTCGTACTCGGTGGGTTTGCCCGGAACCACCTCAGCAACCAGCTTCAATGTCCATTTCATCCCAACAGCCTACGCCACCCCACAACTTTGCATGCTCTCGTTTTTCAGCGGCTCCTCCGAAGCACCCTTGACAGCGCGAGAAACAACTAAGTTAGACTGGCAATCCATCCGACTGATGGGTCGGGACGGAGTTTTGTCCGGATGCTGAAGAATGGAGGATAGCCCAGATGAAGGCAGCAAGCGGAGCGAATGTGGCATTGTTGCGCGTCGCCGTATTGGTAGTGGGGACAGCATGTCTGGCATGCATGGGAACTACTCAGACGGCACCGAAGGCAGGTGCGCCGCTGAAACCAGGAGCCTTGATCGATGTAACCGTGAGCGAGGGGACGTCGATGGCGGTTGCGGTATCGCCCGATGGCAAGACGCTGGCAACGGACCTGCAGGGGAGCATCTGGACGCTGCCGGCAACAGGAGGAATGGCGAAACGAATCACTGGTCTGTTCAACGACGCGCGCCAGCCGGTTTGGTCGCCCGACGGAGCTTGGATTACGTTCTTCGGATATCTTGACGGAGGATACAATATCTGGACGGTTTCGCCGGACGGAAGCAACCAGCACAAACTCACTTGGGGGACCTACGACGATCGCGAGCCTGCCTACTCGCATGACGGAAGGTACCTGGCGTTCGCGTCGGACCGGGACAACCCGGAGGGAAGCAGCTACAACATCTGGACGCTGGACCTGCACAGCGGGGCGTTGAAACGAATCACCAAGGATCCGTCTGAGAACCACATGCCCACATGGTCGCCGGACGATAAAGAAATTGCGTTCTCATCTACGCGCGAAGGAGGCAAATCCATCTGGGCGGTGAACCTGGCGGACGGCACGGAGCGCAAGCTGGTAACCGCAACGGGAGTAACGAGCGCACCATCTTGGGGCGCAGACGGAGAGATTATTTACCACAATACCGAGACCAACATAAGTCGGCTTGAGAGCGCCGCCAAGCCGCTGACCGGGGACGAGAACGCATTTGCTTTTCGGGCTTCATGGGCATCGGACCGCGATTTTTACTATGTGTCTGACGGGAAGATCCGCAAGCGGTCCGTCAATGGAGAACAGGCGGAGACGGTGCCATTCCAGGCCACGCTGCAGGTGACGCGAGTCAACGGGACGTACGCGCGCCGCAAGCGCGATTTCGATTCCAAGGCGCCGCGCAAGGCGCTGGGGATCGTGCGGCCCGTTCTCTCGCCGGACCGCACCAGGGTGGCATTTGCAGCGCTTGGGGACATCTACGTGATGACCATTGGCGGCAAGACTGAAAACATTACCAAGGACCGGTATCTGGACACGGACCCAGCGTGGTCGCCGGACGGCAACCAGTTGGTGTATTCGTCTGACAAAGGCAGAGACCATCTTCAATTGTGGGTCCACGATATGCACACCGGCAAGGAGCGCGAACTGACCAGGCTTGCAACCCAACCGCAGGGGGCATCGTGGTCGCCGGATGGGAAACGAATTGCGTTCTTCGACGTGAACGGGATTTGGCGCGCGGCGCAGGTGTCTGTGGTGGATGTGGCCAGCGGCAAAGTAACAAAACTGCACGACACGCTGAATGCGCCGGGGATGCCGACGTGGTCCCCGGACGGAAAGCGCATCGCAATTGCGTACCTGGCGCCATATTCGGCCACTGTGCGAGAGGGCACGAACCAGATCCTGACCATGTCGTCGGAGAACGGAGCAGCCAACCCGGACGATAAGTTGTACATGCCAGAGCCCAACATGTCGATTGATTCCCGAGGCTACTGCGGGCCGGTCTGGTCGCCCGATGGAAAGAAGATGGCCGCCATCTACGAGGGCGTTCTGGCAGTGTGGCCGGTGTCGACAGCCGGAGAGCCGCTGGGGCCGCCGCGTCATATGACGAGTGAAATCGCATATGCGCCGAGTTGGGCAGGCGACTCAGAACACATCCTGTATCAGTCGCTGGACAAACTCGAGGAGATCGACATCCTTAGCGGCGAGAAACGCGAGGTCCAGCTGGATTTGACTTACACGCCGTCGATACCCGAAGGGGCCATGGTGGTGCATGTAGGCCAGCTGGTGGACGGGAAGAGCCAGACTGCGCGCTCCGACATGGATATCGTTATCGAGAGAAATCGAATCGCGAGCGTGAGGCCGCACTCGGCCAATGTGCCGGCCGGGGCGAAAGTGGTAGATGCCACAAGGTGCACGGCGATGCCCGGATTGATAGAGTCGCACTCGCATCTGCAAAAAGACTACGGAGAGGCGGCGCACCGCGCCTGGCTGGCCTTCGGAATAACGACCGTGCGAAGCCCGGGTAACACGCCGTATGAAGGCGTGGAAGACGTCGAGGCGAACGAGTCCGGCGTGCGGCCCGGTCCGCGGCTGTTCAGCACAGGATATTTGTTCGAGTGGCGAAGGACCTATTACAAGATGGGCGTGGCGATCTCCAGCCCGGCACAACTGGAGATGGAACTCGAGTTGAGCAAGGTGCTGCAGCATGACCTTATCAAGAGCTATGTCCGGCTGCCTGACCTGCAGCAGAAGCGCATGGTCGAGTTTGCGCATGACATCGGTATCCCTGTGGCAACCCATGAGATTTACCCGGCGGCATTTGTGGGCGTGGACGCGACCGAGCATGTGGCCGCGACCAGCCGGCGCGTCTACTCCCCGAAGCAGGCCACGCTGCAGCGCAGCTATGAGGACGTAGTCCAGCTCTTCGGACAATCCCAGCGGTATTTGACGCCCACCATATCGGCGCCTGGACTGGCAAAGCTGTTTGAAATGGAGCCGGAGATGAAGACGGATCCGCGCTTCGGTATCTATTCTGACTGGCTGCGACTGAATGCAACGGGCCAGAGCCACGAGAGATCCGGCGCCGCGGGATCGCTTAGCGCCGTTCGCATTGAAAGCGCGAAGCTGGTGATGGATGCGATGCACGCGGGTGCAAACATAGTGGCTGGGACGGACACGCCGAACGCCTTCGCGCTGCACGGAGAACTGGAGGCGTATGTTATGGCGGGGATGACGCCATATGAGGCACTGCGGGCGGCGACGGTGACGCCGGCCGAAGAGCTGAATCTCGATGCTGGCAGCATCGAGGCAGGAAAGCTGGCTGACGTAGTTATCGTTGACGGGAACCCGCTCGATAACATTGCCAACGCACACAAAGTGAAGCTGGTCATCGCGAACGGACGGCTATACACGTTGGCAGACCTTATCTCCGGCAACATTCAATCCTCAGTAGTGCACTGAGTCATGTTTTGGGATCCGCGAGGGCGACAAGAAGGGAAGCTTGAAGATGAAGGGCAAGATACCGACCGTGAGACTGTAACTTCGAAAAAACGCTGGGCAATCGGCAAAGCATGGAATGTGCAAGCGGAAGTAGATCCCCGCGGCCCTTCGTCTAGAATCGAGGGGTAGCGCGGTCCGCCGCGCGGAGTCTGACCGATGCGAGTGCGACTTAAGGACATTGCCAAAGACCTCAACCTATCGAAGATGACTATTTCGAAGGTGCTGCGCGGGCAAACGGACATCAGCGACGCAACCAAGGCCCGCGTTATGAAACGGGTCAAGGAGTTAAAGTACATTCCCAACATCAGCGCAAGCAGCTTGCGCACCGGCCAGACCAAGACCATGGGACTGATCCTTCCCTCAATAGGCAGGCCGTATCTCGCGAATGTCGCAGCCGGCATCGATCAGACGGTCAATGTGGCGGGCTATAGTCTGATCGTTTGCTCATCGCAAGATGACATAGATTGCGAGCAGCGGCAAATTGAGGTCTTTTTTTCTCTTCAGGTGGACGCGCTGCTGATTGTGTCGCTGCAGGAAACGGCCGCATTTTTTGAGCAGATGCAAAGCTCAAGAAGAATGCCGGTGATCTTTGTAGGAGACAGGCCGTCTCGAGCGGCGAAAAGTTTTGTGCGCGTTCACGAGGAGGAGGTGGGCCGGATTGCGTGTGATCATCTGATTCGGCGCGGGTGCAAGCGAATCGCGTATATTCGTGGCCCCCGCACGGCCGTCGGTGACATGCGATCCAATGGCTATCGCGGGGCGCTGAGTGAATACGGGCTCTCCGTTCAGCCCGACCTGGTGGTGGAGAGCATGAGCCCGGAAGAGGGCGAGTACAAGCACGGGTACGATGCCATGGTGCGGTTGCTGGGCCGGAGCGGCCGCCCGGATGGCGTGATGACATACACCGACATGATGGCTGTAGGCGCCATGGATGCGGCTAGCAGTCATGGAATCAAGATCCCGGAAGAGATGCGGTTTGTGGGCTGCGGAGAGGACCCGCTGCTGTGCGGGATGAGGTTTCCGCTCACGAGCATTGACATGGGGGGACGCGAAGTTGGCCAGAAGGCCGGGCGACTTGCGCTGCGTGCCATCGCTAGTGGAAATGACAGCGGTACGCACAGAGCATTGGTGAAACCGAAACTGGTAAGGAGAAAGTCATCAGACGGATTACGTTGATCGATAAGGGAGCAGCACGATAGCAATCTGAGGGGACAAAACGATGGCCAAGAGGCGAGAGTACAGGGAAACAAAGTTTGATCTGGTGGTATTCGGAGAATTCTTTTCCGACATGATCTTCTACCATTTGCCACGGCGTCCCCGCTTCGGAGAAGAGTCGAAGACCGACTCATTTCTGGTCGCGCCGGGAGGAGGCCTGTCCACGACAGCGATTGCTGCAAGCCGGTTAGGCACAGTAACGGGAATCATCACCAGAGTTGGCGCCGATGCAGATTATCTGCCTACATGGAACCAGATAAGGCAGGAAAAACTGGACATCACGGCATGTGAATACCGCAAAGACCTGCCCACAGCGCTGACGGTCTGCATAGCCTTCAAGACCGATCGAATGATGGTGACCAACGAGCCGATAAATCGGCGGCTTGAAGATCTGCTTGACAATGAAGCGGTGCAATGCAAGCTGGGCCAGACTCGGCATGTGCATCTGGCATGCGCATTGAGGCGGCCGGCAAAATGGCAACCAGTGCTGCGCAGCCTGAGGGATCGCGGCGTGACAATTTCCGCAGACTTCGGATGGAATCCTGAAATCTCCGTCAACCAGTTAATGTCGATCATCAGCTACTGTGATTTCATATTTCCCAACGAACATGAGGCCCGGGCTATTACTGGAGCAACAAGTCCCAGGAGTGCATTGGAGAAGTTGCAGGACTGGGTAAGAGTGCCGGTTGTGAAACTGGGAGCAAAAGGATCGCTGTTGATGGCAGAGGGCAAGGTTTATCGGCAGCCGGCATTGCCAGTACCGTTGGTGGATGCCACAGGAGTAGGGGACGCATTCAACGGTGGATTTCTGCATGCCTTTCTGCATGGCATGGGATGGGATGATTGCCTGCGTGCGGGAAATATCTGCGGCAGCATGGCCGGAACACAGCCAGGCGGTTCGCGGGGACTGCCGGGGTCACAGGAGTACAAACGGCGCCTGATGAAAATGCGGAAGGGCTGAAGCAGGGCTCGAACTTTCGATCTGTGTCTTTCCAAAAGGGGATTCCGTCGACAATCGGACCTGCATTTTTTTCTTGACAACATTCTCGGCGCTGTGTAGAACCGTTTCATTGCTTTACCGGTAACGCCCGTGATCTAGGGGTGTCCGCCGAATCGCCAATGCGAGCTGTTCGTCTGGTCAGGGCTTCAGCCTTGTCATGTGGGGGAATTCAAAGCGCCGAGGTTTTACAGGCCGCGGCAGGATTCCATTTCAAGGGTACGGGCCTTGGTCCGTATGCAAATGCAATAACGGGGGTTTTAGCCCCTGAAGGCCTTCCCTTTTAGATTGGGCACATAATGTGGCCTTTCACGCAGCCTTTTTTGCACTTGCGGGGTATTTTCCCGGTTTGCTCCTGCGATTCATAAGACGCTGCCCGGCAGCATGTACACACGGGACCGGACCGTTGGGGCAGTGGAGTTGTTTCTAATCTTGGCTCGACACTAAGGAGGTTAGTTCCATGCATGTTGCCTATCTTTCCCAGGACGGAATGGAGACCACCCGCATCAAGCAACTTTGCACCGCATTCGCAGTGTTAGTGCTACTGGCGCTAGCGATTTCAGCCTACGCGCAAACAGACACCGGCGCGATTGTGGGTATTGTCCAGGACAAGGGCTACGCGCGGATTCCCGCAGCAACCGTGGATGTCACCGACACAGCGACCGGGGTCACGCGATCGTATGTAACCAGCGGGCAAGGCGAATATCAGGCGTTGCAGCTAATCCCAGGCGTGTACAGCGTCACTGTAAAGCATGCCGGATTCCAAATCGAGGTGCGGCAAAACATCACCTTGAACGTGCAGGACCGTATCGAGGTAGACTTTTCGCTTGGCGTATCCGCGGATCAGCAGCAGGTCGTGGTGAACGAAAACACCGTGGAACTGCAGACGCAGTCGGCGGAAGTCAACGGAGTGATGCCGTCGCAGGAAGTGAACGACCTGCCGCTCAATGGCCGAGATTACGATAGTCTGGTGCTGACCCAACCGGGCGTGTTCCGCGACAACACGGTGTCAAACCCGGCTGAGGGATTGTTCAGCGCAAACGGAAACCTGCAGCTCCAGAACTATTTCCAGTTGGATGGAATTGATAACAACTCAAAATCAGAGAACCTGCAAGAGCAGTCGACGCAGTCGGTGATTCCGCCGCCGGACGCATTGCAGGAATTCGTTCTGCAGACCAGAACGTATTCAGTGGAGTTTGGCACCGCTGCCGGTGCCGTGGTGAACGTATCTACCAGGTCTGGCACTAACCAGTTTCATGGGGATGCGTGGGACTACATCCAAAACGGGGCGTTGAACGCGAACACGTATTTCAATAACTACAACGGAATTTCCAGGGGCCAATACAATCAGAACCAGTTTGGCGGAACCGTTGGCGGGCCGATCAAGCGCGACAAGACCTTTTTCTTCGCCTCCTACGAGAATCTGCTGAGCAATACGGACCTAACGGAACAAGCAATTGTGCCCACGACTGCCATGGTGCAGAACGGCGATTTCAGCGCCGCCACCAACGGCAGTTATATGAGCAAATTCAACATGGCCGCAGTGGTACCGAGCCAGTCAGGCTGTATCACCGGAAACGTGGTCAGCAAGGGCTGTTGGGACCCGGTCGGAGCGAAATTGATGGCCCTTTATCCTACGCCCAATATTGCACCTGTTAACACGTTCACCGGCGCGAACAATTATGCGTATGTCGGATCGGTTCCGAACAATACGCGGACCTTGGACGTTCGTATCGACCATGCACTCAACAAGACAAACCAGATATTTGGCCGTTACGCCTTCGAATGGGCGAATTATGAGACCCCGCCGACATGGACATCCAATGCCGTAGCAGGCAATGGCGCGGGTTTTCCCACCTCCTACATTCTGCACGATCAATCGGTCGCGCTTGGATGGACGGATACGATCAACCACAATACCGTGAATACCGCGCATTTCGGGTATTTGCGTACGTTTTCCCATAGCAATCCGATCGGCGTCACGGTAGGGCAATCTCAGGCCGCTTCTTTACTTGGGCTGCAGGGGGTTCCTCAAAACCCGTGGGCCTTCGGTATCCCGCCTTTCCAGGAAAGTGGGCTTACCAGCATAGGCGGCTCATATTATCGCCCGCAGTACCAGGTTGCGCAGACCTATCAGATGCTTGAATCGCTGTATTGGATGAAGGGCGCGCACAGCCTACAGTTCGGTTACGAGTACCATCAGGATGCTTTGAATTTCTTCGACATTCAATCCCCACAGGGAATCATTTACAACTCGGGCATTTACAGCAGCGCCAATGGATTCAGCGGAGCCGACATTCTTCTTGGGGATGCTTCCCAGCTGATTCTGAGTGAGCCCATTGAAATCAACAACTACATTCGCGGTAACTCGTTCTACGCCCAGGATACGTGGCGCACGACAAGCAAGCTGACGGTCAACTATGGTCTTCGCTATGAGCTGTATCCGCCATTCTGGCTTAATCGCGAGGGGCGCACCGCTAACTTCTCCTGCGGAGCCCAGGCCTATCCCGCCTGCATCGCATCGGGGCCGCCGGCGAATGGCGGCACGATTGTGCAGGCTACTTCCAGCGGCGGCTGGTCAGGCGATACGCAGATGCAAACCGACCACACGGGTTTTGCGCCCCGCATCGGAATTTCATATCACCTCAGCAACCCGCTCGTTGTCCGCGCCGGGTACGGCATCTTCCACCAGTTCATCAACAGGATCGGGTCCGAATCCATGCTGCAGCAGAATCCACCGTATTTGGGATCATGGCAGATTGCCCAGCAGAATGGGAGCACGACGCCCGTATTCCAAATGGACTCCGCAAGCGGCATGAACTCAGCGGCCTATCTGAGTTCTACAAGCATCAAAGATTTGCTGTCGCCGGGCCCGAATGTAACTTGCGTCACAGGCACTCTATCCGGTGGAGTCTGCGTGGGAGGTGTTGCGGGAGGACTGCCCACACAACATGTGCGCGCACAGGGCGTGAACAACCGCACCAGCTATATTCAGCAAACCAGCTTCGGGCTGCAATACCAGCTGAGCGGTAACACGATTCTCAGCGCGAATTATATCGGTAACTGGGGCCGCAAGATGAACCGGGTGCAGAATGCGAACCAGGGATTTATCAAGAGCTGCCCGACTTGCGCCACTGTAACAAGTACGGCAAATATTTACTTCCCGCTGACCAGCTTCAATTCCGGCAACACAATCGATGTCAACGACACGGCGAATGGCGCCGGTCAACATGCGTTTGTCGAGTTGGCTACCAATGACGGCAATACCGATTACAACGCGTTGGAACTGAACCTGCAGCGGCAGATGAGCCACCGGCTGATGTACAACTTCAGCTACACTTGGTCCCACAACATGGGGGACTTTGTGGACAATCTGACGGGGGGCGATACGCCGCAAAATGCGCATGATTACGCCCACGAGATGAGCAATTCCGCGCAGGACGTTCGCCAGCGGTTTACAGCCAACGGGGCCTATCAGTTGCCTATTGGCCAAGGCGGTCTGGTCATGAATAACAACAGCCTGGCCTCGCGTTTGCTAGGCAACTGGCAAGCCAACGCAATTGTCACGTTGCAGGGCGGTCAGCCATTCAATGTTACGGCAACCAACGTGAGCGACACGGGCGGAAATTCAGCATCGTATGCGAACTGCGTCGGCGACCCATGGGCAAGCGCATCCAAGAGCCCGAGCAACTATGTTGGAACGCACGCCACGGGATTCTTCATCAATCCGGCGGCCTTCTCAGCGCCAACGCTGGGGACCTTTGGCTCATGCCGGCCGAGGATGTATTACGGACCCGGGCTGGATGACGAAGACCTCAGCCTGTTCAAGCAGTTCCCGTTAAGGGAGGCAGAAAAGATTGAGCTGCGCTTTGAAGCCTTCGATGCGTTCAATCACCCTAGTTTCGGCAACCCGGCGGCGAACATCTCGACCTCTGGCGCGAACTTCGGAAAGGTCACCTCCACTACGGCCGGACCCCGCATCATTCAGATTGCGGCGAAGTTCTACTTCTGACCGGCCACAACTTCCGCGCCGTCGGGCTTCGCAGATCTCGACGGCGCGGAAAAACGATCAAGATCCACAGGGGTATTGAGCAGACTTGTCTGCAGCGCGGGGCTGCGGTCTGCCAGCGTGCGCTGAGTAGATTTAGGCGGCTGAAACCTATTCCGGCACAGCCGGATACCAACATAGCCTGTTAGGGATACGGGAGATGAGGTAAATGCAATGATGACAATGGACAAGAAGAAGCGGACTCTTATGTGCGCGCTTGCAGCTCTGATGATGATCGCACTGGCGCCGAGTTTGAAGGCAGAGCTGCCATGCAGGACGCAGGGAGGCGAGCGAGAAGATGCTCAGGCGATTCCCGAGAATCGCGGGGCTGCGGCGCTTACCCTCGCATTGCAGCAACTTCACACCAGGGCCAGCATGTTGATGATCGTGGCGCATCCGGATGATGAAGACGGAGCCACGCTGGCATTCGAGTCCCGTACAGTGGGCGCGCGAGTGGGCCTGTTGACACTTAATCGTGGCGAAGGCGGCGCAAATGAAATGTCGTCAGATTTCTGGGACGCACTGGGCTTGGTCCGTACCGAAGAGCTGCTGCAGGCAGACCGCTACTACTGCGCCACACAATTCTTTACTACCGCGGCGGATTACGGCTTCTCGAAAACCCTGGATGAAGCTCTGCAGAAATGGGGCGGGGACGATCGCGTCTTCTATGACGTTGTGCGTGTGGTGCGACTTATGCGGCCGCTGGTCATCACCTCTGTCTTTGTCGGTGGGCCAACGGACGGGCACGGTAATCACCAGGCCGCCGGCCGCTGGGCCCAGAAGGTTTTTCTTGCGGCCGGAGATCCGAATGTCTTTCCTGAGCAGATTAAAGAAGGCCTGCTTCCATGGAACCCATACAAGGAATATGCGCGCGCTCCATTCTTCCGGCGAGCATCGGCCGGAATCCAGAATTATATCTCCGAACAGCTTGAGCCGGCGCCCTTAAGCGTGACGGTGAAGATACCGACCGGAACCTACAGTACAGTCAACGGACTCAGCGACCAGCAAATATCACGCACGGGCCTTGGCTTTCAGAAATCGCAGAACGGGGGCGGAGAAGTGCCATCCGCAGGATCCGCGGATTCCCCGTATCACAGATTCGGCTCGCGAATTTCGGCGGTCGACCAGGAAAACACCTTCTTTGATGGGATTGATGTCACTTTGCAAGGAATTGCCAGCCTTGCGGGTAACCAGGAGCACGGCTTTCTCACGGATGGACTTAACAAGATCAATGAGCTTGTAGAGAAGGCAAGCCATAACTACTCCACCAATGATCCGAGCGAGATTGCTCCGATGCTGGTCGACGGGCTTTCGGCAACGGATCAGCTCATCGACCAGGTGAAGGGCAGTGCGCTCTCCGACGAGGTAAAGTACGACGTGCTCCACGAGCTGAACGTGAAGCACACGCAGTTCAATGATGCGCTGGCGCTCGCCCTGGGAGTGTCGCTCGATGCGAACGTAACATCCGACCAGACGAAAGCAGTCCCGGAGCAGGCGCGCGGTTTCGGGCGCATGGACCAGCCGAATTTCCCGATGGCCATCCCCGGCCAGAGGTTTCGCGTGCTTGTGCATGTGGCCGACAATGGCAACGCACCCATTAATCTTGAAAACGCAACCCTGGAATTGGATGGAAATGCAATCCAGGCGGACAGTACCGCCGGAAGAACATCGGGCCAGATCGACGGAGGCGGGATACTGAACACCCTGTTCAGCGTTCAGATCCCGGAGGACATCGGCTATACGAAGCCGTACTTTGACCGTCCTGGCCTCGACCAGGCGTACTACGATGTGCGCAAGCTCGAGTATAGAAACATGCCGCTTGCGCCGTACCCGCTGCAGGCAAAGGTGAACCTGTCCTATCATGGGGCACATTTCCAAATGACAGAAGTGGTGCAGACGGTCCAGCGCGAGGTTGGAGCAGGGACCGTGAACGAGCCGATGCCAATTGGGCCTGCGATCTCCGTCACCATGGTGCAAAGCGCCGGAGTCCTTCCCTTGGACAGGACATCAATTCCGTTGAGCGTCAGGATCCATAACGATGTGAACGGCCCCGCGCAGGGAAGCGTGCATCTTGATCTGCCTTCGGGATGGAAGTCGCTTCCAGTCAGCGAGGCATTCTCCTTTGCCCAGAATGGACAGGAGCAGATTGTCACCTTCAAGGTGACTCCTTCGGGAGTCAAAGAGCAGACCTATCACATCGAAGCGGTGGCAAACTATGACAACCACGAATACAAGGAAGGGTTTGTCCAGATAGGCTATCCCGGCTTGAGGCCATACTTTGAATATAGCCAGGCGAACTATCAGGTTACCGGAGCGGACGTGAAGGTAAGTCCAAACCAGGAGATTGGCTACATCGAAGGAAGCGGCGATGATATCCCTGCATCCCTCGAGAACCTGGGGATACATGTTCACTTCTTGACCCAGGATGATCTCGCCACCGGCGATCTTCAGAAATACGATGAAATTCTCGTCGGAGTGCGCGCCTATGCCGTGCGCGATGACCTGCGGACATTCAATGGACGCTTGCTTGACTATGTTAAGAATGGCGGAGCAGTGGTAGTGCAATACCAGACGCCCGAATTTGACCATAATTTCGGTCCATATCCCTACAGTATGACCTCGAACCCGGAAGAGGTCACCGATGAGCACTCGATTGTAACGATACTGGATCCCAACAACCCCACCATGAAATGGCCGAATGTAATCACTGCAAGAGATTTTGACGGGTGGATTGAGGAACGAGGATCTAAGTTCTTAAAGACGTGGGATCCTCAATATGAAGCGCTGCTTGAAACTCACGATCCAGGGCAGGACCCGCAAAAGGGTGGAATGGTTGTTGCACATTATGGGTCAGGGGTCTATGTGTACACAGCCTATGCTTTCTATCGAGAGTTGCCATTGGGTGTGCCGGGTGCATACCGAATATTCGCGAATCTCCTGAGCCTTTCAAAAAAACCGCAGTTGAAAGCGAAGGGGACAAAGTAGGTGCGCTGGAGCGCGATTGCGGCTGCCACGGTGTTGATAGTGACTTCGTAACTGGTAGGGCATGGTCTATACGAACAATCCAAAGCGGCAGCAACTCGAACGCGGCCTGGGTCCATTTGGTGCGATATCGGCGAACGTGCTAAACATGGTAGGTGTGGGGCCGTTCCTTACCATACCATTGGCGCTCTCTGCCATGGGCGGTCCGCAGGCTATGGTTGGATGGGTCCTGGGAGCGCTGTTGTGCCTCTGTGACGGAATGGTGTGGTCGGAACTCGGATCGACAATGCCGAGTTCCGGCGGCTCTTACTATTATTTGCAAGAAGCTTATGGAAAAAACCGTCTGGGCCTACTCATGAGCTTTCAATTTCTCTGGCAAACGCTGCTGATTGGACCACTCTCCATCGCCGCGGGCGCTGTTGGATTCTCAGAATACATGAGCTTTATCTATCCCAGGCTGTCACATTATGAGTTAGTGGCTGTGGGTATAGCGGTATGCCTGGTCAATGCGTATCTGCTGTATAGAAATATCCGGTCGATTGACCTGATATCGGTTGTGATTACCTCCGTAGTTGTTGCGACCTGTTGTTGGATCATCGTAAGCGGCGCATTGCACTTTCATGCGTCCATGGCGTTTGACTTCACTGCCGGTGCATTTCGAATGTCGCGCACCTTCTGGACAGGGCTCGGCGCCACAACATTAATCGCGGTATACGATTACGGCGGCTACAACAACGCCTGTCTGCTTGGAGGGGAGATCAAGCAGCCACAGAAGAACATCCCGCGTGCCGTGATGATATCCATTTTTCTGGTGGCCGTGTTGTATCTCCTTATGAACCTGTCGATCATCGGCTCGTTGGACTGGCGCGTGGCGCAGCACTCGCAAGCGATTGCGGCCGATTTTATGCAGGTGGTTTATGGCAGGTGGGCCGCGCTGCTGGTATCCATCCTGGTGCTGGTTGTGAGTTTTGGTGGGGTATTTGCCAATATGCTCGGGTTTTCACGAATCCCATATGCGGCGGCGGTAGACGGTCACTTTTTTACGGTATTTGCGCGGCTCCACAAGACCGGAGGATTTCCCACCTGGTCGCTTTTATTCATGGGGGTGTTTTCTGCGGTTGCATGTCTGTTTTCACTGGACGAGCTGATCAAGGTGCTGATTGTCGTTCAGGCGATATTTCAGTTCGCCGCGCAGTGCATTGCGGTCGAGCTGATGCGTCGTCGAAACCTAAGAGCGGAGGACAACTACCGTATGCCGCTCTATCCCCTTCCGGCAGCAATCGCGCTGTTTGGGTGGATCTACATTGCGGCAAGCAGCGGTCTGCACTATATCCTCATCGGCCTGGGAATGGTGGGAGCCGGAACCGGCATTTATCTGATCAAGGCGAAATATGAGCAGGAGTGGCCATTCGCAGCTTTATGAAGAAATTCGACATTGCGGTAGTTGGAGAAATATACGTTGACCATGTGCTGACCGGCTTTGCGAAGTGGCCGCAGCCGGGCGAGGAGGTATTTACTAATGAATATGCCCAGGAAGTTGGAGGCGGCGCGGCAATAACTGCATGCGCGCTGGCACGGCTGGGCCGCTCCGTTAGCCTGATTGGTGTCATTGGCAAGAATGAGATGCCATGGATTTTGCAACGGCTCTCGAGTTTTGGAGTACCCAGTGCGGAGTTGCGCAGCCGCAATGGATCCACAGGTGTAACGGTGAGCGTATCGAGCAATGTGGACCGGTCATTTTTCACTTATGTCGGTGAGAACGCGCGACTTGAAGAGCAACTGGCCGGCGATTCCATCCTGGAACATATGAGCGAGGCGCGCCATGTCCATTTTGCAATGCCGATCACAGCCCGACTGGCAGAGAGAATGCTGGGCAGGCTGTGCGCAGCGGGCTGCACCACCTCCCTTGATGTTGGACATCAGGAGGCCTGGCTTCATGATGCAGCGAACCTTCCGACTTGTTCCACCGTGGATTACCTGCTGCCCAACGAACGCGAAGCAAGGATGATCTGCGCTGCGGACGCACATGCCTATCTTGACTTTACTCGCAGAAACCGGTGGCCTAGCGGCGTCGTAAAAATGGGCGCGCAGGGTGCAATCATGCGCAGCCATGGCGGCATGCTGCACGCTCGCTCGCCTAAAGTGCAGACGGTTGATACAACTGGCGCGGGCGACGCGTTTAATGCGGGATTTATAGACGGTCTATTAGACGGAAAAGCTGACGAGGTGTGCTTGCGCCTCGGATGCGTAAGTGGCGGCCTGTCAACCCGCGTGGTAGGCGCGCTTCGCGGGCTGCCTACCCGCGATGAGCTGAAGAGATGCTACGAGGAGAGTTATGGGTAAGGTGGCCTGTATCGGTGGGGGCGGCGTGCGGACTCCGCTTGTCGTGTTCGGCATCAACGAGTCAGCGCGCCATCTTGGCGTCGATGAAGTCGTGCTGTACGATCCGGACCTGGAGCGCGCACGAATTATGGTGTCGCTCGGGCGGGCCGCTGTTGAACGCGATGGTGGCAGCCTGCGCGTGCGTGAAGCCGCAACCCTTGAAGATGCGGTAGACGGAGCAGATTTTGTGCTGAGCAGCATTCGCGTCGGCGGAATTGCCGCGCGCACCAGCGACGAGCGGATAGCGATGCTCCATGGCTACCCAGGGCAGGAAACCACCGGTCCGGCAGGAATGGCCATGGCGCTGCGCACCGTGCCGATTGCGGTGGAGCAGGCGCGTGCGGTGAGCCGGCTTGCGCCCAAGGCGTGGTTGATTAATTTTACAAATCCCGCGGGCCTGATTACGCAGGCCATCCTGCATCACACCGATGTACGCGCAATAGGAATATGCGATACGCCATCGGAGATGCTGCACCGCATTGCGCACACTCTCTCGGCCAACCCAACCGAAGTGCGTTGTGAGTATATCGGCCTCAACCATCTGGGATGGGTGCGAAAGGTCGAGCTGCACGGTAAAGATGTGACGGACCAGGTGCTTGCAGATGACCAATTGCTGGACCAGTTATACCCCGTGCCCATGTTCGACCATGAACTGATCCGTAGCCTGAGATTGATACCCACCGAGTACTTGTACTTCTATTACTCCCGGGGGCGGGCGCTGGCAAACCAGCGGGCACACTGCAGCACGCGAGGCGCTGAAGTGGGACAACTGAATGAGGACTTGTTCCACCGCCTCGGGGCTTTGCTTGCCGCAAAGGACGGGCGGGGCGCGCTGGCCGCTTATATTGAATACCTCAAAGTGCGGTCTGGGACATATATGGTGTTGGAGTCAACCAGCGAGGATCGACTGAGAAAAGACGCTAGCCAGGACGAAGACCCGTTCCGGGCGGCCAATGGATACCACAGAATCGCACTGGATGTGATGAATGCATTGCGTGGACAGGACAGCCGGCGCCTGATTGTGAACTTCAGGAACCATGGAGCCATTGACGGGCTGGACGCGAGCGATGTGGTGGAAGTGCCGTGCGGAATCTGCAAAGACACAATCACGCCGGAGCCATGCGGGGCACTGCCTGCTCCAGTGCGAGGGCTGGTGTTGGCGGTGAAGGAGTATGAGCGGGCAACGATTGAGGCAGCGCTGACAGGCTCAAGACAAATGGCCCGCAAGGCCATGTTGTTGTACCCCGCAATCGGAGAGTGGGAACCATCCGATGGTCTGCTGCGCGATTTCCAATTCGGCAAGTAGCATGTCCTGCTGGAGCGACGCCGTTGGAAGAAGGATGGATATGCCGGAAGTACACTGCCGGCTGAGCCAACCGCCGACAGCAACCGAACGATGTCCGTGAACATGCCTGGTTGCGAAACGTGGCGTGATACGCGAGCAATCACAAGGTCGGCCTTTCGGAGTAAGGTGTCGGCTGGTTAGTCAGTGTGCACTGATGAGCTCCGGTATATCTGAGCCAAGCTGAATCTTAGTCTTCGGCAAAAGCCAGCCTGAGCATAGCTCACTTTTGCTTTGTGACAAAAGGGTTACCTCTTGAAACGACTGGATTGGACAGGTCCGGTGATTGCTGCGCCTGGGTCTAATGGACCAGTTCGGAAACCCTTTTGAAACACGGAGGGACGGTCCTGGTGCAAGCCGAATGTCGGCTTGTTGAAAGCTTCCTTCACGCGTACCGACCAGTCAGATGTTGGTAAATCCCCTTGTATTGAGTCGACTGAGTGTCCTGCGCTTAAGCGAGTTTTCTGTTCCATTG
>OCTA010002468.1_pt1 | contig 16808 bp, 20 predicted proteins | sample 1538991 | NCBI WGS metagenome assembly OCTA01 (sample SAMEA3539302, study PRJEB22396) | soil metagenome | biome: tundra; feature: field; material: soil | place: USA | collected 2010-05 | depth 0.15 m | reverse complement strand
GCAGTCGCTTCTCGAGCTCGGCGAGACCGGTACCGTCGTCGCCGAGCGCCTGCGCGATCGGCGGTGACATCGCTCCAAAAAGCGGACGCCGGTCGATCTTCCCTGTCCATAGGCCTTCCTTCGGGGCGCGAACGCCGAAGCGGTGCGTATCGAGAAAGCGAAGTCTGACACGCCAGCAAGCGAGGCCGTTGCCGATCATCGAGAAGCCGACGAGCCCCGCCAGAACCGGCGAGCCGCCGCTCAGGAGGTTGAAGGTCGCCTCGCGCTGCGGACCGCAACCCACGCCCAGCCCGACGAGGCCGGCAATCGTTGCCACGACGGATAGAACGATCGCGCTCCATGACGCGTCGCCGAATTTGCGGAGGGCATACGTCCACGGCAAGCCCAGCAACACCGCGCACACGCCGATGCAACACACGGTTCCGCCAACCAGCGCAAAGTCTCGATCCCGGGCCACCCGGGTGATCGCCATGAGCAATGCGGGACAACCCGCGACGACCAGGAGCGCCGCCGTGACGAACCGATCGTCGGCGGCCAGATCGACGTGCTCGCAAGGGCCTACGTAGGTCCAGAAGGTGCCGCGGTGCCTGAGGAACCCCGTCGTCTTCGACGGGTCGAGGTGCCAGTGACGGCGCGCCAGATCCGTGAGCGACGGGGAAAGGACCCCGACGGTGACGATTCCGAAGATGAGCACGAAGAGCACCAGCACGAACGTCCAGCCGACCGGCACGCGCTTTACCGTGAGACCCGACACCTGCGTACCCGACATCGAATCAGCCGCGGTCCCATCCGGGCCGATCTGCCAGAGGGCGCCGTGGCCCACGAGCGAGATCTGCACGGGAAGCTCGGAACCCTCGTTCTCGAGGAGGCGGCGACCGGCACTGTAGACGCCTCGTACGACCTCGCTCGCCAGCGACACCGACGCCATCGACGCGTTCGGGTCGGGTGCGGCGTGGGCCACGAGCATCCCGTCGAGCGCGTTTGCGTAAATCGGATCGACGTAGCGAATATCGCCACCGAGCGTGAAGAGGCGGATGTCCGGTAGCTGAGCGTGGATCAGATCCGCGAGGGCGATGACATCGTGGGGGTTCGTCGCGACGAGGCCAACGAAGCGCGTGCGCGTGCGACTCAGGTCGCGCAACACCTCGCCTAGCGCCAGGCTATAGGCGAGGGGGGTGTCGTTCGCGCCCTCCGTCGCGGGGCGAGACGGAGCGCCCGCGCCTTCGCTCTCGGCCTCGCTGCTGTACGCGTCGCGAATCGCCGGCAGGTCCGGCGGGAACTTGAGCACCTGGAAACACGAGAGCGCCGATGCCGAAGGGCCGTGCCCGGCGCCGGCGCCGTAGGCCGTCAGGCCCTCGGTGAAGAGGACGACGTTGGCGGGGTCGGGAGTCTCCGCGCATGTGGCCCCCCGAACAGAGAGAAACGTCAGCATCGCGCCAAGCAGCTTGTCGTCGGTCGGCGTCATCACTTCGAAGGAAGTGCTTGCTCCGCCCGTGGTCTCACTCGGCCCCTCGAGCGTGCTCTTCACGTCGACGTTGGTCGCGGTACCCGACACGATCCGGTACGAGAGGTGCAACCCGACGGCACCGAACGGGGTCGCCGACCTCTTTCGCAGCACCGCCGCGAGAGACGGCGCCGTCCCGGAGAACGTGGGACCGAGAATTCGAACCTCGCGCTCGTCGCCGCCCTTGTCTTCCCAGGCGGCGAAGCGGTCGACGAGCCCGAGCGCCGATTCGAGTTGCTTGGCTCGAACTCCCCACGTCGGGGTCTCGCCCACGAGGAAAACGAGATACGTCGGTGCGAGCCAGGTGGCGACAGTCGGGCGGTAGATCAAGACCCCCGGCTGGGTCTTCCAGCATCGGTCCTCTTTCTTGGTCGCGCCGGACGTCGGCCACGGGAACCAGCCTCGGTCGCGCACGTAGTGGGTCGCGGGCGCGCTGGGCGTCGGCTTCGGCCCGCCAGCGACGGCTTCTTCGATGCCTTCGAGCACCGTGTCGAACGATCCCGACCGCGCCGCGTCGACGGGATCCGGCACGAGGGCGATCAGATGGCGAAACCCGAGGCCCTTGAATCTCGGGTCCACTGCTTGTCGAGAATAAAGCGCTACGTAGTCTTCAATCCTCGTGACCCCGCCCGCACACGGGTCGGCCCTCGAAGGGTCGTCTGCGAACGCGACTTCGACGTGCGCGAGGGATAGAAGGAGCCAGAACGCTGCCGCCCAGCCGACGAGAGCGAGTCTGAAGCCGGCCTTCGATGAAGCTCGACGCATACCTCCCTGCCCCTCCCATTCTCTAGCCATCGCTCCACCCCCCTGCGTTCCTCAAGCGAGCGCTCGAAGTGCCCCGGACCGCGGATCCGGGCGATCAATAAGTCACGGTCAGGTGCTGGGTCTTGGGACTCACGTCCCACTGCATCTGCCGGATCGCCTTCTCGACGCACGACGCGACCGCGGGGTTCGCCGGGTCCGTCGTCGCCGAGGCGCCCGCGGCGCGCCCCGTCTTGACGGTCACCTTCACGACGACCTTCATGTCGTCCGCCGCTCCGCACTCGCTGACGAACCTCCCGTGAACCAGAGGCGCGCCGAGCTGTGCGCTCGATAGCGGCGCCGCCTGCGTGAGCCTGTGGGCGGCGACGGAGCCGGCGTCGCCCGCGTCCGGTCCGTCGGAGGCCGTACGCGAGGCGGAGAATGCTCCCGATGCGGAAGAAGCGAGGGACGCAACGCTTTCATAGGCGTCGGCCAGCGCCGGCGGGAGCTTCCCCCTCGAGCCCAGGAAGAACAGCGCGCCGATGCTGATCACGAACAGAGAAAGGAGGATCGGGAAGGTTCGTCGCACTTGCATTCACGGCTCGTGGCAGGCATCGCCCCTACGCATCGCCGGCCGACAGTCTAGCTGCGGAGACGGCACAGCGCGATCGTCATGACGCCCCTCGTACGGCTCTTCGCATCCGACGCACGGCCTCCTCGGCGCGCGGGCGTGCAATTTCGAGCATCCCAGGCTTCGGCGATCCAGACTGGAGCGTCTTCCCGGAACGTCCCCATGCTCGACACGCCCTCGAACGCTTCTGCCTCCACCATCGTGGTCGGTCGGCTCGCGGCGCCGGACATCGTCGCGATGGCTCAGTGCATTGCGATCGACGTGAACGCCTTCCCGTACCCGAGCTCTCATTTCGTGTTTCGCCCGGCAGTGTCGCCGGTGTGGATCGCGCGGAGCGCCGGCGAGTCGCGCGTGCTCGGGTTCCTGGCGGCCAGCGAGCGGCGCAAGCTCGACCTTTACCTCGAGGGGCTCGCGACCGCGGTCGCTGCCCGCCGCCGCGGCGTCGGACGCGCTCTCCTGCGCGCCGCAATCCACTTCGCGCGCGAGATGCCGGCCCATACGCTCTCCCTTCACGTATGGGTCGGGAACGTCGCCGCCATCGGGCTCTATCGATCAGAGGCCTTCAACGTCAGCCTCCGCGTGCCTCGCTTCTACCGGCACGGGACCTTCGCGAGCTCCGACGCCTACCGGATGGTGCACGTCGTCGCGTGAGGCGCGGAGTCACCCGCGCGGGCGCGCGCTCGCCGTTCGGAAATGAATCCTCATCTGTTCGTCGAGCAAGGACTGAACGTGCGCGTCCGTGAACTTCGACCCATGGTGGGTCATTGCTCGGGTCAATATCTCGACCAGTAAAGTCCGGCTCGGCAGGTCAACGGCTCGAAGATTGTGCCGGGTCGCATAGACCTCGATTGCCGCCAGGGCGCGCACGCCCTCGCCGCCGTCCACGGCCTCGCTCGCGACAGCCCCAGCGCCCGGGTTGACCACGCCGGGCGCGTTTTCGATCGAGAGCGCCTCGACGAGAAGATCGGACGCCGGCTCGCGAGGGGCCGGCAAGGGCGCCGGCTCGCGAGGGGCCGGCGAGCTCGAGGTCCCGGGGCCTGCGGTTCCAGGCGCGGGAGCCACGGCCACGGCAACTGCCTCGAGTGCGTCGCCGACCCGCGCCATGAGGCCGAGCGTCTTCCGCGCGACCTTCGAGACGGCGTTCGCCTTCCTGGTTTTCTTGCTCTTGGTCATGCCATTGAGAGCTCGTCTCCGGCGTTCAGAAGTCGAATTGACCGAACGAGTTGAGATCGTGGAACGCTTGAACGAGGCGCGCGGTCATCCCCTTCTCGCCCAGGTGCATCCACCCGCGCGGGTCGATGTATTTCTTGTTCGGCTCGTCGGGCCCCTTCGGATTGCCGAGCTGCGCCTGCAGGTAGGGCGCGTTCTCGTCCATGTACTTCCGGATCGGCTCGCAGAAGGCCCATTGCACGTCGGTGTCGATGTTCATCTTCACGACGCCGTACGAGACCGCTTCGCGGATCTCTTCTCGCGACGAACCCGATCCCCCGTGGAACACGAAATCGACCGGCCGCTTGGACGTCTTTCGTTCCTTGGCGATCTCGTCTTGTGAGTTCTTCAGGATGACCGGCCGGAGCTTCACGTTCCCCGGCTTGTACACCCCGTGCGTGTTGCCGAACGAGGCCGCGACCGTGAACGCTCCGATGGGCTTCAGCGCGTCGTAGGCGGCGAGCACCTCCGAGGGCTGCGTGTAGAGCTTGGCGTTGTCGACGTCCGCGTTGTCGACGCCGTCTTCCTCGCCCCCGGTGACGCCGAGCTCGATCTCCAGGGTCATCTTCATGGGCGCCATGCGCGCGAGGATGCGGCTGCTGATCTCGAGGTTCTCGTGGAGCGGCTCCTCGGACAGGTCGAGCATGTGCGACGAGAAGAGGGGCTCGCCGAGCTTCGCGAAGAACGCCTCGCCGACGGTGAGCATCCCTTCGACCCAGGGCAAGAGCTTCTTCGCCGCGTGGTCGGTGTGCACGATCACCGGGACGCCGTACGCGTCCGCGACGTTCCGCACGAAGTGAGCGCCCGCAACGGCCCCGGCGATCGACGCCTGCTGCGTCTTGTTGTCGAGGGATTTGCCGGCAAAAAACTGCGCGCCGGTGTTGGAGAACTGGATGATGATCGGGCTCTTCGCCTCGCGCGCCGCCTGCAGCGCCGCGACCGCCGAGTGCGAGCCGATGACGTTGACGGCCGGCACCGCGCAGCCGACGCTCTTCATGTACTCGAACGTCTCCTGGAGAGCGGTGCCAGCGATGACGCCGGGCTTGAGCTTCATCTTGGCCATGGCGCTATCCTTGGCTCTGCACGTTTTCGTCCGTGTTTCCGACGTCGCCAGCGCTGTTTTTTTTCGCGTCGGATGATCGTTTTGCGAACGTCGCGCATTAACCCTGGCGGACAAGGCGGCCGCGCGCGACATGACGGTAAGCAGCATACTCGCGGGGCGACGGCTAGCACTGATCGCAATGGGCACACTAGTGGGGACAGCGGTGACCGTGACGGCCGCGAGTTGTGCCTCGACCGTACCCTCCAACGCCAGCAAGACCTCGGCGGACGGAAGCGTCGGCGAGGGCGCGGGAGGAACCGGTCCCACGTTCAGCGGCGGCGCCCCGGAGGGGGGCAACGCCGCCGCATGCGTCGCGGGGTCGTGCACGGCGTCGAACGGCGCCACGAGCCTCAGCGCCGGCGGAGACTTGGCCGCCTACGCCGCCTTCCGCTCCGCCGCCTCCGCCGCCTCGCTAACGATCGGCGGCCGTGGATCGTTCCAGGCGTCGCGGCGCCACGAACGGGCACCCATGCTCGGCGACATGCGAGGGAACCAATGACCGGGAGTCGATCGTTGACGGGGTATGAAGAAACTCAACCAGCTCATCGACTTCTTGTTCAACCCATCCCTCTCGGCTCCCCGGTCCGCGCTCATCATGCGGATCATGGCGGGCGGCGTCTTCCTCTCCGAAGGCATCCTCAAGTTCGTCTACACGAACCAGGGAGTCGGCCGCTTCACCAAGCTCGGAATTCCCGCGCCCGAGTTCACTGCCACCTTCGTCGGCGGGCTGGAGATCGTCGGCGGCATCCTCCTGATCGCGGGGCTCTTCACGCGCGTCATCGCGATCCCCTTCATCATCGAGATGGTGGTCGCGATCCTCACGACAAAGATCTCTCTCTACCTCGGGACGTCTCCGCTGCCGCTCCCCGCGTCGCTGCCCAAGGTGGGCTTCTGGGCGGTGATGCACGAGACGCGCTCGGACTACGCCCAGATCCTCACCTCGATCTTCCTGCTGGTCGTGGGTCCCGGCCCGTGGTCGCTCGACGCGCTCCTCGCCAGCCACCGGCGCCGGGAGGCCCCGGTCGTCATCGCGTCGGGCGAGCCGCTGGCTTCCCGGTAGAGGGCGATCCCCGGCACGGGGACGACGCCCCCGATCGACGCGACGTTCACGACGTGCCCCTCGCCCCCCCTTGAACGCCATCCTCGGGTGGCTCCGCCTGCGACGAGAGGGCCTGCTCACGGAAGAGAAGCGAGTGCACGCTATCGACGTGATCGAGCGAAACGCGCAGGCGCTGAACCAGCTCGTCGGCGATCTGCTGGACATCAGCCGGGTCATCACGGGAAAGATTCGCATCAGCGCGTCCCAGGTCGATCTGGGCAACGTCGTCGAGATGGCGATCGAAGGGGTGCGCCCCGCGGCCGAAGCCAAGCAGATCGACCTCGCGGTCGACCTCGACGGCAACAACGCGGTCATGCGCGGCGACGGGGATCGACTCCAGCAGGCGGTCTGGAATCTCGTTGCGAACGCGGTGAAATTCACACCCAAGAACGGGGCGGTCAAGGTCCGTCTTCGACGCGTCGACTCGGACCTCGACCTGACGGTCGAAGACAACGGCGCCGCGCGCCAGCTCGGGACCAACAATCTGCCCGATTGTTCGAACATGGCCGCGAGCGAGCAGGTCCCCGGCCGCGACGCGACCCACGGCTCCCATGGCGTGCCGCCCATTCTGCACGGGGAAAGGCCGATCGTCGTCTGCGCGCACGCTCGGCAGGGGATCGACGACCCCAACGCGGACGAACTTTCATGGCGGTGGGTGGGCATCGTCGCCCGGCGCCCCTAAGCTCCTCCCATGACCGAAGCGCCGGCATGGTTTCGCCAAGCGCTCGCCGCTCCGCGCACCGACCACTTCGTCGAGGTCGCCGGCTGTCCGATTCATTACCTGCGCTGGGGAGAGGGCGTCAAACCCGGGCTCATCCTCGTGCACGGCGGCGCCGCCCACGCCGAGTGGTGGTCCTTCCTCGCGCCGATGCTCACGCGCCAGTACGACGTCGTCGCGCTCGACCTGAGCGGTCACGGCGAGAGCGGGCGTCGCCAGGAGTACCCCCGACGGCAATGGGCCGACGAAGTGCTCGCCGTCGTCGCGGACGCGCGGTTCGCGGGCGCGCCCGTGCTCGTCGGCCACAGCATGGGCGGCCTCGTCGGTATCGTCGCGGCCTCGGTGTACGGCGAGGCTCTTGCTGGTGCGGTCATCGTCGACGCGCCGGTGCGAAAGCCGGATCCAGAGAGCCAGGAGGGAGAGGCCGGCAAGAGCTTCCGCAATCCGAAGGTCTATCCGACGCTCGAGGAAGCGGTCGCGCGTTTCCGTCTCGTCCCGGCCCAGCCGTGCGAGAACGCGTTCATCGTCGACCACATCGCGCGCACGTCGCTCCGGCAGGTGGCCGGCGGCTTCACGTGGAAGTTCGACCCGCGCGTGTTCACCAAGTTCTCGCTCGAGAAGATGAGCGACTACCTCGCGAGCACGCGCTGCCGCATCGCGCTTCTCCGGGGCGAGAAGAGCGTGGTCGTGCCGCCCGAGACGGGCCAGTACATGTACGAGCTCCTGAACCGCTCCGCTCCGCTCGTCGAGATCCCGGAGGCGCACCACCATTTGATCCTCGATCAGCCGCTCGCGTTCATCGCGGCTGTCCGCGCGCTGCTCGCGGACTGGGAGCACTCGATCCCCAGCAGGCGTTGAACTCGAATCCGCGACCTCGAGCCGAACGCGCGTCGCTCGCGGGCGTTACCCCGCCGTCGCGGTCGTCCAAGGTGCCGAGCGGACCGCATGCGGCGCTCGACGCGAGCGGAGCGAACGACTTCGCGACGCTCGCCCCCCTCCTGCACCAGGTGTTCTTCATCGGCGATGGCGTCGATTCCGACGTGACGCTCGAAGGGCGAAGTAGGCTCGGCTGAGCTATCGCTCGATCATGCCGACTCACGCAGCAGCCTATCGGGTCGAGCGGCTCGTCGTCGGCGATGCCCCCGTGGCCAAGACGCTCTTTTCGATGATGGCCGACGTGTTCGAAGAGAAGGACGACCCGTTGAGCGACGAGTATGTCGCCCGGCTCCTCGCGCGCGAAGGACTGTGGGTCCTCGCAGCGACGTCGGGCGACGAGATCGTAGGTGGCCTCACCGCGCACACATTGCCAATGACGCGATCAGAGTCGCGCGAGATCTTCATCTACGACATCGCGGTGCAGGCGGATCATCAGCGCCGAGGCGTGGGCAGACTTCTGATGTCGCATCTGAGGCGACTCGCTAGCGACGCCGGTATCCACGACGTGTTCGTGCCCGCGGACGACGACGACGCGCACGCGCTCGAATTTTATCGGGCGCTCGGCGGGGTCGCGTCTCCGGTCACGTTCTTCACGTTCGGTCGCGAGCCGTGACCATCAGACCCAGGGCGCGAGCGATGAACACTCGGAGCGCCGCGCATCGGGAGCCATCACGCGGACGACGGGCGCTCGGGACGCCGCGTACCGGGCCCCAGCATGCGAGCGATGAACGCTCCTCGCGCGCGCCACCACGGCCTGGCGGGCATGGATCCAGACGCCGGCAAGGGTGGCGCGTCATCGCGCGCATGCGCGACGGCGCGTCGCCGTCTGACCCAGCCAGCAGGCGCCGATCAAGGTGATCACGACCCCGAGTCCGAGATACGCCGCCTGCAACGGCGGATGGCTGGAGTACCCGACGATGAGGATCTCTACGACGAGCCAGATGAGCAGTGCGCCCCCGACCTGCCGCGACCCACCCGCACGCGCCGCATGACGTCCTCCACTACCCCCACCACCACGCTGCTCCCCACGCGCGCTGCCCACCACGCGCCCCAGCCGCGCTTTGCCCGCGACTCACGCAGACTCCGCGCTTCCCCCGCCCGATCGCCGTCCCCGCGTGGACCCCAACGCGATCGCGCGTTGCACGCCACGACAGAAGCCCCATGGTCACCTGCGGCCTCGTGGCTCGCCGCTCGGGCTTCGTCATCGTCGCAATTCATCGGCGGCCGTTGCAAACCTGCATCCTCGTGGAGCGCCGATGAATCGCTCATCACTCGGAATCCACCCCGGTCCGCTCGAGACGCGGTCCGTTTCGCGAGCGGCCCGCGCCGCCCTGGTCGCGGGTGGCCCCGCGTCGCTCGAGACATGCGTTTCGATCGATCCTCCGCACGCTCCGAAGGCCGCGGGCTTCGATACGAACGCGGAGCGTGCGAAAGCGGAGGCCATGATCGCCGTTCTGATCGGGCCGGGCGGGGCCCCGAAGGAAGAAGCGGACGTGGCGCGCGAAGGTCAGGGCTGGGTGAGCGCGCCGGCCCCGCCCGCAGCACGGGCGGCGTGCGAACCGCGTCGATGACGAATGGCGCCTTTCCCGTGAGGCTTGGACGTCGTTCGCCGGCCGTCGTAGAATCGAGCATGGCATCCCGTATGTTCCGCGCGATTGTTGTCGCCGGTGCGGCGCTCGCTGAGGCTTGCGGCTCCTCCGGCAAGGAGCCGGATGGTTCATGGGAGGTGCCCACGTTCGGTGACATTCCCGACGGGGGACGCGTACCCGCGAGCCCCACGGCATCCAAAGCGCCGGATGCGGGGGCAGCCAAAGCCGCAACGGATCCCTCGGTCGACGCGAACGTAACACCCGATGTGGACGCCGCGGTCGTCGATGGGATGGGCGGCGACGCCCCAAGCCGGCCCGAGTGGGGCAGCATCCTCGTGAAATGATCGCCGTCGCGGGAGATGGCCGCTGGGGAGGTCGTGTGACCAGGCGCCCCCTGCCCGACGACCCGGCACTGGATACCCTCTCGCCGTCATTGCGCGACACGGTCTCGCGCGGCTGGTTCGAACGAGCCGCGGCCGAGCTGCAGACGAGCGCAATCATGGCGGTCGTTTGCCAGGACGTCGTCGCCCTGCGACCGGGCAGCGAAGCAGCACGACTCGCCGCCCGGGCGGTCGACGATGAGCGCCGCCATGCGGAAATCTGTCGCCAGGTGGCCTCCCGATACGCGGGCACCGACCTGGCGCTACCCGTGGAGTCGCCCGTCGTCGTGCCGCGATATGACGGCGCCTCGGAGGAGGTCGAACGGTTGCTGCGAATCGTTGCCCAGTGTTCGATTGGCGAGACGATCGCCGCAGTGTTCCTCGAGGCGTCGCTCGAAGCCGCCCGGGGGCCCCTTGCGCGAGCCGCGACCCGCGAGCTCCTTGGCGACGACGTCCAGCACGCTCGCATAGGCTGGGCATTACTCGCTGGCTGCAGCGCGACGACGCGAAGGGGCGTCGAGCCTTGGCTGTTGCCGATGCTTCGGGGCTACGTCCGGCTTTGGTCTGCTGCGACCCCATACACGAGCATGCCAGGTGTCCGCGAACACGGCCTGCCGACGCCGGAAGACGTTGCCGCGGCCGCCCGGCGGGCCACGGTCGAAGTGATCATCCCTGGCTTCGACTTGCTTGGTGTCACGCCGCGAGGCCTCGAGCGCCAAATATGATGCGCGAGTCCTCTGGCGCGACGGGGCGACGCGCCAGGCGGATGGGGTAACGGGCGCCTCCCGCCTCGGATGTGCCACAGCGCCGGAGGCCAACGATCCGAGCCCGACGAGAGAGACCACCGCGCCGGAGGTATCGACCGACAGCCGGCGCTGACTCGACAAGTCGGTCCGCCATCGACGGAGCGCCACGCTGCGATTTGGCCCGCTCGAAGCGTTGATCGCGTCGCGTGCGCCGCCGCGCTTCGGTTTCGCTATATGCCTAGGCGCCGATGCGCCGTCTCTTGCCCGACTTCCGCGGCTTGCCGCGGGCTTCTGGCTTCTGGCTGCTGTGGGCGGGGGCCTGATCAATCGCCTTGGCACCTCGGTGCAGGCGTTCCTGAGCCCAGCCGCAGTGATCGCGATCGTCGGGAGACTCCGCTAAACTCACTGGACCCACGATGCGACGAGGTAACCTCCGCCGGCTTTTGACGAGCCCGGGCGCGTGTTCGTTCGCTCTCCTCGCATGCGCGTGCGGCAACGGGTCCACCGACGGCGGGGCGGCGTCCACTGGGCATCTACTCGTCGACGCGGGCGCATCTCCCGGCGACGACGGGAGCGAGAACGTCATGGACGGCTCCAATGCACCAAAGCCATCCGACGCGACGACGACGGACGGGGCATCGGCGGACGCACAGTCCCCAGATGCGATGCCGGTCGGCCCGCCCGCGATCCGGTACATCGGCCGCTTCGACGTGAGCCAGCCCAGCGCACCGACCGCCGAGTGGTCTGCCAGCGCGATGGAAGCGCGCTTCTCGGGGGCGCAGGTCTCCGTCCGCCTCGGCGGATCGAACAACTACTTCGACGTCGTGCTCGATGGCGTCGTGCAACCAGTTCTCAAGACCGCGGGGCAGCCGTCCTATCCCATTGGCGCAGGGCTCGCCTCGGGCGTGCACGACGTTCTGGTGTTCCGTCGCGACGAGGCGTTCGACAATCCGGCCACGTTCTCGGGATTCGGTTTCGACGCGGGCGCCCTCCTCGCGCCACCCCCGGCTCCCGCACGCCGGATCGAGATCGTCGGGGATTCGATCAGCGCGGGTTACGGCAACGAATGCGGCAACGCGAGCGACGGGTTCGCGGCGGCGACGGAGAACGAGTACATCGCCTACGGGCCGCTGGCTGCACGCGCGCTCAGCGCGGACGTCCACGTCGTCGCTTGGTCAGGCAAGGGCCTCTACCGCAACCTCGACGGTTCGACGACCGAGACGATGCCGATTCTCTGGCAGCGGACGATCCCGACGGACGGCAGCAGTCACTGGGATCCCTCGCAGTGGGTCCCGGACGTCGTCGTGATCAACCTTGGAACGAACGACTACAACTCCGGGGGCGCGGACCCCTCCGCCAACTTCCAGTCGACGTACCTCCAGTTCGTCAAGCAGCTCGAGAGCGCGTACCCGGGAGTGTTCGTCCTTGGCGCCGTGGGCCCGATGCTCGGAGGCTCGAGCTACGCCTCCGTCAAGACGGCCATCTCGAACATCGTGTCGATGCGAACGACGGCGGGCGATGCGCGTGTGCAGCTGGTGGAGTTCCCCACCCAGAACTGCGGCTCGGACGGGTCCGCGTGCGGATGCGACTCCCATCCGAATGCGGCAGAGCACGAGAAGATGGCTACCATCCTCGAGGCTGCGATACACGGCGCGCTCGGATGGTGACCGGTGAAGTGGCGACCACCACCCTCCCCAGGTGCCCGATCAATGCTTACGATGACACCGCCCTTCGGTCGCGATGGGGACGGATAGTCTAGTCGACAGCCGATCGAACGTCGTGCGCATTCTCCCGAACCTCCACCGGGCGAAATCTACCGGCCACCAGTCGACGAGCTACGGGCGTGGAGGCACCCTGCGAGGATCTCGACCTCGACGCGATCGGTAGCTCGGATTACGCGGAACTGCAGTGACGGCAGCTCGAGAATCCCGAACGTCCCGGTCGCGGGTGGATTGGTCGCGCCCTCGGCCGGTGCGCGTAGCAGCGCGGCTGGATTCAAGATCCTTTTCACATCGCCGACGACGAGCTCGAATGCGCGATGGGTACGGCCAGAGCTACTGGCCTAGATCTTTACGGGGACCCCGTTCTGGCGCGCGGCGCGTGCGATGTGGGTGCCGCCCGTGTCGACGCCGTCGCTGCCCGCGTCGCTCGTCCGAGCGCCGGTTACGACGCGTTCCAGTGCAGCGCGGTGCCGTCCGACTTTCGCACCGGTTGCACCTCGGAAGGGCCGATTCTCTCATGTCCGATCGCGAGCCACGATCGTTGGAGGTTCTGCCGCACGCTCGAACCATGCGGTGGCCCGGGACACATCCACGCCGGCGCGCGCGAAACCGGGGAGCACCAGGTCGAGTACCGAGGCGCGTGACGCGCGCTCGATGGCGCCCGCCGATGGGCAGCCGTGCTCCGCTCGCTCGCCCTCCGGGAGGGTGGCGATCTGATCGGACCAGCCCTGCCACTGCGCCCGGAGCATCGGCATGAGCCAGTCTGAAACCAATCGCCGTTCGGCGTCGCCGACGAGAGGCGAGCCAAGGCAGGCCCAGCCAATGCGTGCGTGACGGACCTCGTCTTCCAGCACGCAGCGAAGGCCCTCGCGGATCGGCGCCACCGTGGCGCCCTCGAGACAGAGCTCCAGAAAACTGCACGCCATCGTCTCGTTGATCGAGCACATGCCAATGGCGCGGAGCAGCCGTTGCCCGTCATCGCCGACGCCCGGATAGACCGGCAGGTCGATGGGCTCGGGCCGAGGCGCGGGCACGTCATCGGTCGAATAGGCGCGCGCGAACGCGAGGTAGATGCCGGAATGGTCGATCTCTTCCGCGATCGCACGCGCCGAGAGCTCCACGATTCGCAGATCCGCGCGTAATTCAATCAAGGCTTGGGTCACCGCGGTGAACGCAGACGCTCCTTTCAATTCCAGAGATGCGCGTCGCGCGGCGCTCGAAGCGATGAATCGCCGCGACTCGGCGTCGAGGCGCGCGATCACGGAGGCAGAATCGGACAGCGAGGGGCCATGATGCGGCATCACACGTAGGTGGGCCAACACCCGACCGCACGACTGCCCGCGTCGCACGACAACGTGGCGTCCACGGCGGTGGCGCCGTCGTGTTCGACGCCCGCGTCTTCGGACGCATCCGTTTCCCCGAATTCGAAGCCTGCTTCCGCCGACGAAGACGGAGCATCGGCATCGGAGGGGTCCGGAACGCGTGCATCGTTACCCCCCTCGCTTGCGATGACGGTTCGCGTTCCACCGCAGCCCGCGGAGGCCGAAGAGAGGCCGACCACGACGATCGCGTGAAAAAGCTTCGATCGCGCGCTGACGCCCGACATGATGCGCGCCTCCCATGGCAAGAGTGCCTTACGGAACCGAGCGGTGCAACATCGACGGCCCCGGCCTCGAAGCCCGGGCTTGGAGCCTTGTGAATGCCATGGGCCATCGGAGATGGCTGCCGCGGTGCGAGGACCAGTGGTTGGCGCTGCTTGGCACCCGGCAAATCGGCGTACCGTCGACGAATCCGCACGAATGATGGCGGCCTTATAGACGATCCGGCACGGCGATAGAACCGCGTGACCATCGTTCACCTGCCCTGGTACGGCAATCTGTGGGACGAGCTCTACGTCGGGCCGGAGGTCGTGACGGCGTGCGGCGACGAGGAGGCCGTCAGCTCGCCGGCCCTGGCTGCCGAGGTGGCCAAGTTCGCCGCGGACGCAGGGCCGTCGGGCGCTTGCCCCTGAGGCTTCCGGGATCGCTCGTCAGGGGGTTTAGTCTGGCGCCTACGTCTCAGCCGCCGATCTGCACCGCGTGCCCGACCCACGTCGGCACTTCGCATGCGGCGAGCAGAAAGTCCGCGACGTCGGCGCGCGAGATCGACGAAGGAACCGACTCGATCACGGTCTTTCTCACGTACCGGTGCTGCGCGGGACCGTTCGTTAGCCTTCCGGGACGAGCCACGACCCACTCGAGGCCGCTTGTCCGCACTTGTTCCTCTTGCCGCGCGTGGTCCTCGAACGCGACCTTGAGAATGAAGTCGACCATGAGCCATCGCACGATCGGATTGAGAAGCGGACGGCTCTCCGCCGTACCGAGCGCGCTCAGGACGACGAGGCGCTTTACCCCAGCCTTCTTCATCGCGTCGATCGTGTACCCGGTCCCCTGCGAGAAATAGCGCGGGTTCTCCTTGAAGGAACCGAGGCTCATCGCCGACGCGGTCACGATCACCGCGTCGTGTCCGGGCACGGCCCCCTCCACCGAGGCGGCCTGATGGAAATCGCCTTTCACCTTCCGGAGCTCCGGGTGGTCGAGCGCGAGCTTCTGCGGGTTCCTCGCGAACGCCGTCACCCGGTGCCCCTTGTCGAGCGCCGCGCGCACGGCGAGCGCCCCAGTCCCCTGCGATGCGCCGATGACGAGAATCTTCATTCGCCCTTCTGCTGTTTGGATGCCGCGTTTCGCGGGCTCGTTGTGACGCCGCGGGCCAGCGGCTTCCGGGCCTCGATGGACGGTGGCTGCATGCCTCAGAAACCAGTAACGGGCACGGGAGTATCGGAGAAGGTCGGAGGGTTCTCAACAGCGCATCGACGGAAGTCCCCCGGGAGTCCCTCCAAGTGCGGCCGCCGCCCTTCGCGACGCAAGCTCCGTTACTTCGCTGTCCGCCGCGCTAGAAAGCGGTCGGGGCGCGGTATTGGACTTTCGCGTTCGCCGCGAGCACGAGCTGCGTCGCAGCGAAGAATCCCGAGTGCGGGCCGGACGAAATGGCCTGAAGCATCACCGTCGCCGACGGTGCGATGATCGACCCGACGAAGGGCAGGCACGTTCCGCCGAGAATCGTGCACGAGTCATGACACGAAGGCGATGCGAACCATCCCCGACGCGGCCCTTGATCGAGTCGAGGTCGAACCCCGGTCCGCGTCCGATTGTTGAGCCGGATTGGCTCGAGCTCACGACCAAGAACGCGTGGCAAAGAGCAGACGGGCGTTGATTCTCGTGGCCTTTCGAACCAGCGTCTTCTTGGTGGGCGCTGCCTGTGGAACGGCTCCACAAGGGCCGGGCGGCTCGTCGGAGACCCAGGACGACTCCGGTTCCGGCTCGAGTTCCGGCGGGGCCGCGTCTTCGGGGGGAACCCCCTCCGGTTCGGACGCCGCGGCGTCGTCATCCTCGTCGGGCTCGAGCGGGGCTTCAGGGTCCAGTGGGGCATCGGGGGCAAGCGGGGGGCCGGCGACATTGGGTGGAACCGACGGAGGCATGATGACGGTGCCTGTCGTCTGCGTCGACAAGGCGGCGGCGTCCGGTACCGTCGCGCAACAGTTTGGCTCGGCGCAGATCGGTGCGGGCGTAGCCAAGACGTACTTCCTGCAGAGCAACTGGTGGCAGACGTATGCCAACGAGACCGAGAGCTACGCGGGTCTCTCCTTCACCGTGCACAACCCCCAGGGCGCCTCCGTTCCCCAGAGCAACGGCGCGCCCATGGGCTTTCCGTCGATCTTCATCGGGCAGTACGCGGGCAACTCCACCACCGGGAGCAACCTGCCAAAACAGGTCTCGGCCCTCACGTCCGTCCCGACGATCTACGAGACGAACAACGCGTCGATCGGGATGAGCAACCACAACGCCGCATACGACGTGTGGTTCACGCAAAACGGCACGCCGCTGCCGAGCAGCCAGAGTAACCCGGGCACCGGCGGCGCCTACCTGATGGTGTGGATGTTCAAGCCGACGGATCGCCAGCCTCGCGGAAACGACAGCGGGCGCGCGGACCAGACCGTCGCCGGCGTGTCGGGTACCTGGAACGTCTGGGTCGACACGACCGAGCCGCCCTGCGTCTCCTACGTCAGCACGACGCCGCTCGACGGCCTGGCGTTCGACCTCAACCAGTTCATCAAAGACGCCGTGGCCAAGCGCTATGGCGTCACGAACTCCATGTACTTGAGCATCGTATTCGGCGGGTTCGAGATCTGGGGCGGCGCCGATGGCATGCAGCTGAGCCAATTCTGCGCGACCGTCAACTAGGCGAGGCGCGTAGGTCGGTCAGCCGACCGGGTAGAAGAACTCTTCCCGCGTGATCTTCCCGTTCACCACGGTGAAAAGCCCGACCTCGTCCATGGTAAATCGCTTGCCGCTCGGCTTGTTGGTGATGTCGTAGAGGAAGCGCACCGCGAAGC
>OCTA010002467.1_pt1 | contig 16813 bp, 20 predicted proteins | sample 1538991 | NCBI WGS metagenome assembly OCTA01 (sample SAMEA3539302, study PRJEB22396) | soil metagenome | biome: tundra; feature: field; material: soil | place: USA | collected 2010-05 | depth 0.15 m | reverse complement strand
GGCCGGGTCCGGCGGCGTCCTGCTCGGCATGCCCGCCCGCCGCAGCCCGGCCTGAGCGTGCTGGTAGCTGCCGCCACCTGCCCGCATCCGCCGCTGCTGGTGCCCGAGGCGACGGGCGCCGCAAGACCCGGCCCCGGCGGGATAAGCACCGCCGGGATAAGCGCAGCCCGCCGTGGCAATGACAGCGGGCAAGACGGCGGGCATGCCGTCGACGCTCAGATACGTGCGCTGCGCGCAGCCTGCCGCGAGGCGGTCGCCATGCTGGCTGCCGTCCAGCCCGACCTGATCGCGGTCGTAGGCGGCGCCAGCCGCAGCGCGCTCTACGAGGAGACGGCCGCGGGCAGCCTGCAGCGCTTCGGCATACCTTTCGCGACCGGAAACGGCGATCCGGTCCTGCCGCTGTCCCTGACGGTAGGGGCGTGGCTGATCCGGGGACTGCCACCGGGCGGGCCTGGCAGCGCGCGGCCCTGGCGGCTGCATCTGCAGGCTGTCGGGCATGCACTGCCCGCGGGCGAGTGCCTGCGCATCGGCGCGGCGCTGGCCTGCCAGGCGCCCAGGGTCGCGCTGCTGGTCATGGGGGATGGCCCGGCACGCCGCGCCACCAGAGCGCCCGGCGCCCGCGACCCGCTGACCGACGAGTATGCAGCCGTAGTGGCGGCGGCGCTTGCCGCCGCGGATCCGGCGCGGCTGGCCGGTCTCGACCCGGCCAGCGACGCTGAGCTGATGGTGACCGGTCGGCCGGCCTGGCAGGTCCTGGCGGGCGCTGCTGACGGGCGCCGGCTGCGCGGGCGGCTTGCCTTCGCGGCAGCCCCGCTGGACGTCAGTTACCTGGTGGCGGTCTGGGAGCCGATATGAGGGCGCCCGAGAGGGGTTTGGACATGGCGAGCAGCAGCGTTCCTGCTTCGGGGGCGGACGGCGAGGCGGCGCCGTGGTGGAAGAGCGCGGTCGTCTACCAGATTTATCCGCGCAGCTTCGCCGACTCTGACGGCGACGGCGTCGGTGATCTCGCGGGCATCATCGCCAACCTGGACTATCTGTCCGCCCTCGGCGTGGACGTCGTCTGGATCTCGCCGTTCTACCGGTCTCCGCAGGACGACAACGGCTACGACATCAGCGACTACCAGGATGTCGACCCGGTGTTCGGCTGCCTGGCCGACGTCGACGAGCTGATCCGAGCACTGCACGCACGCGGGATGAAGCTGGTCATCGACGTGGTCGTCAACCACACGTCCGACGAGCATCCGTGGTTTGCGGAGTCCAGGAGCAGCACCGAGAACCCGAAGCGAGACTGGTACTGGTGGCGCCGCGCGCGGGCGGGCATGCAGGCCGGGGCTCCCGGCACGGAGCCCACCAACTGGAGATCGTTTTTCTCGCAGTCGGCATGGCAGCTCGACGACACCACCGGGGAGTACTTCCTGCATCTGTTCTCCCGCCGGCAGCCGGATCTGAACTGGGAGAACCCGCAGGTCCGCCAGGCAGTCTACGCAATGCTGCGCTGGTGGCTGGACCGTGGCGTGGACGGCTTCCGGATGGATGTCATCAACATGATCTCCAAGCGGCTGCCGCTGCAGGACGGCCCGCCGCTGCCGGGACGCCAGTACGGCGACGGATCGGCGGGCTTCATCTGCGGGCCGCGGATCCACGAGTTCCTGCACGAGCTGAACACCGAGGTGATCTCCGGGCGCGACAAGGTCCTGATCACCGTCGGGGAGATGCCCGGCGTCACTATCCAGGACGCCGTTCGCTTTACCGACCCGGCGAGCGCTGAAGTCGACATGGTGTTCCAGTTCGAGCACGTCGAACTCGATCACGGGCCCGGCGGCAAGTTCGACCCCCGGCCGCCGAGCCTGCTGGCCCTCAAGGCATCGCTCGGCCGCTGGCAGGCTGGGCTGGCAGCCGGGGGCTGGAACAGCCTGTACTGGAACAACCACGACCAGCCGCGGGCGGTATCCCGGTTCGGCTCCGACGACCCCGCTTACCGAGAGCTGTCAGCCAAGCTGCTGGCGACGGTTCTGCACCTGCATCGCGGCACGCCCTACGTCTACCAGGGCGAAGAGCTCGGCATGACCAACTTTCCGTTCGCCGCTCTCAGTGACTTCCGGGACGTCGAGTCGCTGAACTACTACCGGCACGCTATCGAGGCGGGCCGGGAGAACGAGGAGGTCCTGGCCGCGCTGCGGTCCAGGAGCCGGGACAATGCCCGCACCCCGATGCAGTGGGACGGCAGCCCGCAAGCCGGGTTCACCACCGGCACCCCCTGGCTCGCGGTGAACCCGAACTACCGCGAGATCAACGCCGCTGCGCAGCGCGGCGATCCCGGCTCCGTTTTCAGTTATTACCAGCAGGTCATCGCGCTGCGCCACGAGCTGCCCGCTGTGGCGCATGGCGACTTCACCATGCTGGCACCCAGCAACGAGCACATCTATGCGTTCACCCGGCGGCTGGACGACGTTGAGCTGCTGGTAGTCGCCAACTTCAGCGACAAGGCCGCCACTGCCGCCCTGCCCGGCGGGCAGGAGTGGGCCGAGGCGGAACTCCTGCTGTCGAACTATCCGGACCTGGCGGGCCCGCGGGCCGGGCCGATCACGCTGCGGGCATGGGAGGCCAGGGTGCAGCAGCGGGCGGGGCAACGGCCTCCGGCGGCCCGGGCTCCGGACGGACCGCCCTGAGGTAGCGAGAGAGCCGTGACAACGCCCGCCGCCAGAGGCCCGGCAGCGACCAGGAGCTGCGGGGCGATCCATTCCGGTTCCTCGGGCTCGGCCCCCTCGCCGAGGTCGACACATCCGGCCGCGTCGATGTGCCCCAGCTCGCCGCCGCGCTGGCCCGGCTCGCGGACCGCCTGACGGTTCCGCCCCTGCAGCTGGCAGGTGCCGGCCGGTGCGGGCAAGACCGCCTATGGCGAAAGGCGGATCCTCGGGAGCCTGTCGGGGTGGGCGAGATAGCGCGGGAATTCCGCAGCCGGCCCTTCCGGGCGCTCGCCGGTCACGGTCACGGCGGTCCGCCTTTTGCGGGAGACCAGCCGCCCGCTTGCGTTCGGCGTCAGGGCTGCGGTCCGGTCAGCCGTTTCTCGGCGGCCTGGTCAATCGAATGCAGCAAGTGCACGCCGGTATCTGCCGCCTGGATCGTATAGCGCAGTAGCTCGAATACCTTGCCGGTCGCCCCGACCACGCTGCTGACCGTCCCGGCCAGCGAGAAGCCGGCTTTGACCGCGACTCGCTGGCACGCGAGCCGATCCCGGCCGACCCGCAGCTCCACAGTCTGCGCGCCGCGCTCACGGATGAGCCACCCGGCTGCCAGCCAGACGGCCCGGGTCGCCAGTCCCTGGCCCCGCCAGGACGGTGCGGTACCATGCACGAGCTCTATAGCGCCCTCACTGTGCGGGATGAATCCGATCTGGCCGACCACCGCCGGGCTGCCCGGGACTGTCAGGACAAGCGCGGGCCCGTTGCAGCTGCCTTCGCCGACCCACCCAGCCAGCCAGTCAGCGACCATCCAGAAGCAGCGTTCCCTGGACGCGCCGGAGTACAGCGACGGCAGCCAGCTGCCGTCCAGGCCGCCGTCTTGCCTGGCGTAGCCGACGATGGCATCGACATCCCCGACCGACGGGACCCGCAGCGACACGACGCCATCGGTCAGGGCGTCCTGTGGCGGCGGCAGGGGCGGCATGCACTTGATTATGCGCGATTGTGTCCTGCCCTGACCAGTTAAGTTGCTCCGGCCTCACTCATCCAGCCGGAAGCCGAGGTCGGCGGCGAGGTCGGCGACGTCCATCTGAGCCTTCTGCAGGCGGCCGGAGTAGTCCCAGTTCAGCGCCCGCCAGCGGGTGAACTGGTCGAGCACCCAGATGCCGGACTGGCGGCTGCCGTTGCCGGGCTTGCCGTTGCCGCCGAACGGCAGATGCGCCTCGGCTCCGGAGGTGGAGTTGTTGGCGCTTACCATGCCGGCGCCGATGCCGCGGCGGAACCGGACGTTGGCGAGCGCGATCGCGCTGCCGAGGCTGGCATAGGTCATGACGCTGACGATCGGGCCGAAGGTCTCCTCGCGGAACAGCGCGTCGCCGGCCTGGACCCCGTCCACGATCGCCGGGTGGTAGAACAGCCCGTCGCCGGGGTCACCGACGAAGCCAGCGCGGGGGTGGCAGCGGTGATCCTGCCCACGCCGGTTGATCCGAGCACCGTGTGGTGCGGCTGGATCCAGCCCAGGTACCCCTCGAACCGGTCGGCAAATTTGCGCGCGAGCACCGGCCCGTAGAGCACGTCCTGCGCCGGGTCACCGATGGCAGCGGCCGACACCGCGGCGGCCAGCTTTCCGATGAACTCGTCGTGGACGGACTCGTGCACGAGGAGCGTGCCCAGCGACATGCAGCGCTGCCCGGCAGGGCCGAAGCCGGAGAACAATGCGCCTTGCACTGCCAGCTCGATGTCCGCGCCGGGCGTTACGACCATCGGGTTCTTGCCGCCGAGTTCCAGGCACGGGCCTGCAGATGGCGGCCGGCGAGCTCGCCGATCCGCGAGCCGACGGCCGTGGATCCGGTGAACCCGATCTTGTCGATCGTGCCGGCCTGCAGTCCCAGCTCAAGGCCGGCGAAGCTTTCCGGTCCCTCGGCGTACACGATGTTGAGCACGCCGTCGGGCAGCCCCGCTGCCTGGATCAGCTCGAACAGCGCCATGGCCGAGGCGGCGGCGTATTCGGCCGGCTTCCAGACAACCGTGTTGTCGGCCACCAGCGCCGGGATGAGATACCACGACGGCACCGCGACCGGGAAGTTCCCGGCCGTGAGCACTGCTCGTCGGGCATCTCGCTCGGGATGGTCTGGCCGCACAGGCGCCGGCCCTCGCCGAGAAAGAAGTCGCAGGTGTCGATGATTTCCTGCACCTCGCCGAGCGCCTCGGTGTAGGGCTTGCCCAGCTCACGAGTGACCGGTCGGGCGAGGGCCTGCATATTTGCGTCGACGATGCGGCCGATCGCGCCAGCCGTCCGGCCGCGGACCGGGGCGGGGACATCGGCCCAGGCCGGCTGAGCCGCCTTGGCCTGCGCGCAGGCCGCGGCGAAGGTAGCGGCGTCGGCGAGCACTCCCACGGCCACCACATCCGCGAGCCGGGACGGGTTGGCCGAGCTGATCGCGCCAGCCGGCCCGGCCTGCGCCCGCCGGCCGCCGATGGTGGAAACCAGTGTGCTCGTCATGCTGACCGCCTCCCTGGCTGCGTCACGCTCGCCGGGCCGCGGCTCACTTGCTGAAATCAGCGGCTTCGGTGTCCTTCCGGACGGCCCCCTAAAGCGCCCGGAAGACACCATACTGGGGACGGCGAACGGCATTTCTGGCAAAGGGGCGGGTGCCATGGGATTGCGGGCGAGCGTAGCTATCGACCTTGGCACGGTCAACACGCTTGTCAGCGTCGCCGGCCGCGGGCTCGTCATCGAAGAGCCCTCTGCCATTGCCCTTGACCGGGCGACCGGCAGGGTGACGGCCGTGGGCACCGCGGCGGATGCGCTGGCGGGGAAGGAACCCCAGTACATCGAGGTCATTCACCCGCTGCGGGACGGTGTCATCGCCGAGCTGGACGCGTCGGTGGCCATGCTGCAGGCTTTCCTGCGCCGCGCCCGGCTGCATCGCAGCCCGCTGCGATCCTCGGTTGTGGTCTGCGTGCCGAGCGGCGCAACCGGGGTGGAGCGGCGATCCCTGGCAGCCGCGGTCGAGGCGCTGAGGCTGCACAGCGTCGTGCGGCTGATTGACGAGCCGGTCGCGGCCGCCGCTGGCGCGGGCTTCGACCTCGCTGACGGGTCCGGCGGCTTTATCGTGGACGTCGGCGGCGGGACCACCGAGGCCGCGCTGCTCGCAGGCCGTCACGTGGTGCGCGTCCAGTCGCTGCGCGTCGCGGGCAACGCCATGGACGAGACGATCGTGCAGGCCGTCCGGGCCGAGTACGGGCTGCTTCTCGGCCGCAACGGCGCCAGGAGCCTGAAGATGGCGGTCGGTGTCGCCGCGGACGCGGCCGGCTGGGTCGAGGCGGTCGGCGTCGACGCTGCGCGCCGCACGCCGCGCGCGCAGCAAGTGCCGGGGTGGCTAGTGGCCCAGGCGCTCGAGCACCCCGTCGCGACGATCGTCGGCTCGGTGCAGGAGATCCTCTCAGATATCCCGCCGAACCTTGCCGAGGACGTGGTGCGGGGAAAGATCCGTCTCGCCGGGGGCGGGGCCCTGCTGCCGGGGCTGGCAGACAGGATCGAGGCGGCAACCGGCATCCCCGTGCTCGTCGTGGACGATCCGCTGCGGTGCGTCGTCCGGGGAGCAGCCGAGATCCTCGAGCGCGGCGACGGGCTTGAAGGTACCCGGCCCGACTGAAGGTGCTCCGCGTCAGGGGGCAGCGGCGCGGTAGCGAAGCCCGTCCATCAGCAAGTCGAGCAGGCGGCCGGCCTGATCGCGCTGGCCCGGCTCGCCAGCGGCCAGGGACACGCCGGACAGGCTCGCCAGCACATCGCCGGGCTCGCGGAGCGGGTCGATGCGCTTATCGCGGCGGGCGACGCCGCTTCGATGCGAACAAGGGCACCCCGATGAAGGAGTGGTTCAGCCTCGACCCGGAGTCCGCCCTGGCGTGGCTGCCGCTCGCGCGCGAGGCCGGACTTCGCCAGCGCCGCCCGCTGACGTGATCACCGTCGTGACGGCTGAGATGGCTGTAGGCGGCGACCATGATCCAATTATCACGGTCACCGCCCGCCAGCGAGCTAACTGCATACGAGCTTGGCCGTCGTGCGACGGTCAGGCTTCCTGCGACTCAGCAGCCGTCGTAGGGAGCCCATGGCGAGGTTCCGAACTTGGCGTAGGCCGAGGCGAACACATGGTTCTGCTCGGCCGCGGAGGCGTTCCCGAAGTCAGCGGGGTTGCCGCCAGAAGCCACCCAGGCCGCATCGCTGAACTGATACAGGCCGTAGTGCCCGGATCCGTTCATCACCTGGGACTGGCCACCGCTCTCCCTGGAGACGACGCACTGCTGGAAGGAGCCCGCAGGCGCGGATGCCTGCGCCGGGGCCTGGGTCTGCGCCGGGGCCTGGGTCTGGGTCTGCGCCGGGGCCTGGGTCTGCGCCGGGGCCTGGGTCTGCGCCGGGGCCGGGGCCTGGGCTTCGGTCTGCTGCTCAGAGACCTCCTGTGTCTGTGCAGACGCAGGCTGCACAGACACAGGCTGCGGGGTCGCGGGTGCCGGGGACACAGGCACCACGACCGCAGCGGGCCGGTAGGACTCAGCCAGGCGCACGGCTGCCGCCGCAGAGGGGATGCGCAGGCGCTCCCCGATGGTCAGCAGGTTGGGGTTTGCGCCGACGACTTTACTGTTCGCTTCGTACAGGCCCGGCCACTCGATACGGTACCGGGCGGCGATCCCGCTGAGGGTGTCGCCTTTGCGCACTGTGACGTGCGCCGGGGGCCTAGCGGCTGCCTCGCGGTGGACCTCCACCGCTGTAAGCACTGCTGCCGCGTGGATCATGGATCGTCCTCTCGTTGATGAGAGCACGATCCGCATCGATCACGGTGCAGCCAGGGTTAGGGGTCTGCCATCATGCCCTCGTCTCTGTTCGGTCGTTCGGCGCAACCCTAGGCACAATGCCGCGAAACTACAAATTCGCCCCCTGCTGGGCTCCGGATCCGCTATGTCCGATCCTCGCCAGTCCTGTGCCTCCCGGCAACCTCAGGCTGGCCGCCAGCCCAGCCCTGACCTGCCCGGAGATGGCCGTCCCGAACTGGTCAGCTCCCTCTGCCGCGGGGCACCAGTGCGCCCAGGCCAGTCAGCACGCGCCGCGGGCTCGCCCTCGGCCGCGTCCCCCGCCTCTCCCCGGCTTTGGTCGCCGGTTCGTGCGGCAACGCCGCAGCCCGCACCGCTGCCCGGTGCGGGAGGCCGGGCGGCCGGGCCGGCCGGCTACCGACTGGGAATTCAGCTGCGACCGGAACGGTGTGCCCACCGACGTCCTCAATCGCAGCGTGCTCGCGGGTTCCCGGCATGCCTACGCTCTCCGCGGGTCCACACCAGCCAGCGAGCGGACCCGGAGCTTTCACCTCTTCCAGGTCTTCGCCCGCGCATTCCAGCCGGCCCGGCCGTAGCAGCGTCGCCGGCCTGACAACCCAGTGCCCTGGCCGCCGCGAGTACCTTCAGCCAGTCCGGCCCATCATCCCGGCCGTCTATCAGCCTTGAAGGCCCGCATGGTGTTGCAGCGGATGTTCCCCGTCGAGCCGACCTGCAGCAGCGCGGCCCGCGCCCCTCTCCTCGTCCGGGAACTCGGCGATGCAGACAAGGTCGTACTGGCCGACGGTCCAGACGAGTTCATGGATCTTGCCACCGGCGTTCTCCACAAGCTTGGAGAAATCCTCGGCACGCTCTGTCGTGTCTCGGAAGTTCTTGATGCCCTGCTCGGTCCAGTTGATCAAGGACACGCAGGTTGCCAACCTCGTTCCCCCCGTAGATCGAGCCTAGTGATCATCGTGCGGCCTGATGAGCCGCAGGTCAAGGGCACTGTCACGACCCCGGCCGCGCGATCTGCGTGGTGAGCGGGCATCCAGGGAAGCAATCGCAGATGATAGGCAGTACCCAGGGGGGAACACATGTGCACCGACCTGCGCCTTGTCCGGCTCAAAGAATTCCGCATTTCGGCCCGGACGATGGATTTCGCCTACGAACTCGGGTCAAAGGTTCAGGTTGTCCCGGCCGGGCTCAAATGGTCAGCCACCGAAACTGGCAGCCCGGTTGACTCGCTGAAATGGACGAACTCCCGCGGCTACGTGGCGATGGATGCGTTCGGGTTCGACTGGGCCGCGTGCGACGGGCTGAACGATGCGGGCCTGTCTATCGCCACATTGTGGCTCCCGGAGACCGATCTCCCGCAGACCCCGCCGGCCTCTGGCGCCGCTCCCGCGATCGATCTCATCCACTTCGGGTCCTGGATCCTGGGTACCTGCGCGACCGTCCAGGAGGTGCGCGATGCTTTTGCGGCGGTGCAGTTGTGGAATGCCCCGATCAGGCGGCTGTGGCCGCATGACCGGCCTGTGCCCGGCCTGGTGAGACCGCTCATGGACAGCTCGTTCCCTATGCACCTGGCCGTGCACGACGCACGCGGCGGCGACCTTGTCGTGGAGTTCCTCGATGGCGCCGCCGTCTTTCACGACAACCCCGTCGGCGTCCTCACGAACTCGCCCACGTTCGAGTGGCACACGACCAATCTGCGTAATTTCGTCAACTTGACGAACGCCGAAGCCAAGCCAATCAACCTCATGGGACTCGAGGTCGATCCGACCGGCAACGGGACCGGGCTGCTGGGCTTGCCCGGCGACGTCACGCCGCCGTCCCGGTACGTCCGGGCCACAGTGCTGTCAGCGGTCTCCGCCAGTGCGGAAGACGCGCGCTCGGCTGTCAACCAGGCGTTCCATGCCCTCGACCTGGTTCACGTTCCCCGGCAGGTGGCTGCCTCTGGCGATTACACGCAGTGGTACGTTGCTCGCGATCATGACAACCTGGTCTACTTCGTGCGCACATACGACTCATGGCGCACGGACGCTCACGACCTCAGGAACCTGGGTGTCTTCGATCCGGCCGCACAGCGGCGCTCGCTGCCGCTGCCGAGCGCCTGATCGGGCTTCTTCGCCGGGCGGCACGACCCTCGGCTGGCCGCCGCGCCAGGACCGGCATAGTGTCGCAGCATGGGCGAGACGCTGCCATTGTTCCCGCTGGGTACCGTGCTCTACCCGGGAGTGCTGCTGCCGTTGCACATTTTCGAGGAGCGGTACCGGCAGCTTGTCCGCGACCTGCTCGACGGGTCCGGGCCGCAGCAGTTCGGTATCATCGCCATCCGCAAGGGCCGCGAGACAGGTGCGGACGGCATCTCCGCGCTGCACGAGATCGGCTGCACCGCGTCGCTCCGAGAGGTCACCGAGCACGAGGACGGCCGGTTCGAGCTGGTTACCGTCGGCATGCAGCGCTTCCGGCTGACCGCGCTTGGCGACTCGAGGCCCTACCTCCAGTGCGAGGTCGACCTGCTGGCCGAGGATACAGGCGACGAGGCGGCCGCGGGTCTGGCGGCCCGGGCCGTACAGGGCGCATTCGGCGGCTATCTCGGCGCCCTGGCCGAACGGGGCGTCCGGGTCAGCGTCCCCGATGTGCCCGATGAGCCCGTTCTGCTGTCGTATCTCGTGGCCGCAGCGATGGTCGTCGATCTGCCGGACAAGCAGAGCCTGCTCGCCGAGCCGGACGCCGTCAGCCGGCTGGCGGCCGAGCGCGCGCTGCTCGCCAGGGAAACCACGATGCTGCGCTCGCTCACCTCGACGCCTGCCCCGGATCTCAGATACTCGCCGTACAGCTCCAACTGAGCGCCGCAGAGTTCCAGCTGAGGGCCCGATTGGCTGACTGAGCGCCCGGCTGCGCGGCACCCCGCCGCGCCGCCCGTACTGTTGGGCTCGTGTATGACCACGATCGTGACGAGGTAGAAGCGCTCGGGTGGGAAGAGTTCATCACCCGGCAGTGGGGATCGGTCTTCGTGGGCTACCGGTCCTGGACCGGCCTGCGAAGGATCTGCCGCCGCTGGAGCGACCTCATTGAGGTCGGCCTCGGCTGCTCCCAGGACCTTGCTGACCAGCTCGTCAGGGCCGAGGTCATCGACCGTCCCGATCGCGACCTGGAGGGCGCTCCCGATGCGCAGGCCGTCGTGTCCAGGATGATCGACGTGCTCGCCGGCCTTCGGATTGACCTGGCGGAGATGAGCGAGCTGGGCCCCGAGCTCTCATCCGCCCTGCTCGACCGGCACGCTCGGCTCCTGCGCCTCGTCCGTGCCTACGCGCTGGGCCAGGATGCCGAAGAAGCGCTCGAAGCCTGACTGCGCCGGGCGAGCAGCCGCCTCTTCGCGGGAGTTTCGCTGTCCGGCAGGTCACGCTGGCCGCGGACCTCGAAGCTGGCCGGGAGCAGTGCGGCAGGCTCGCCGGGACCCAGGCAGCAGGCAGGGGACAGGCCTGGCCGCCGGCGCAATGCGGCAGCGGTAAATGCCTCCCAGCCCAGCAGGCCGCCGGCCGTCACGGATTCGGCCGCCGCGGCGAAGACAGCACGGTCCCAGTAGCCGGTGCACAGCACGAGCGAATAGCGGCCTGGCTCCGGCCGCCATTCTGCAAGGTCCGCGTGCACGAGCGTGATCCGCGCGCTGAGCCGCCGCCGTTCTGCTTCCCCGCCGAGCAGGCGGAGCGCCACCTCGGCGGCGTCCACGGCCGTCACCTGCCGCCCGGCCGCGGCCGCCAGCAGGACGCTGCCCGACGGCCCGCTGGCCCGGTCAAGAACGGGACCATCCGGCAGCGGCAGCGGCAATGCCTGCCCAGCGAGCGGGTGAGCGGCAAACGACGCCACGACGCCGGAATACCGCGCATTCCATCGCAGCCTGTCCGGATGACCGGCAAGTTCCGGCGGCATGCTGGCCATGCTGCGCACCCTGACGCGCCCGCCGGGCCGGCTTCGTCCGCCTGGCTCCATCAGGCCAGCGCGATGCCCGCAGCGCGGATGCGCTCGGCCGCGGCGGCGAGCTCGCCGTGGCCTGGCGTGCTCGGCTGGGCGCGAAGGCCGAAGCCGTCACCGGCGGTCCGCGGGATCACATGCAGGTGCACATGGAAGACTTCCTGGCCCGCGACCGCCCCGTCGGCGAGGAACAAATTCACTCCTTCGCACGGCAGGCCGCTGCGGCGCAGCGCCCGCGCCAGCCGCTGCGCCACCTGGAACACCCGGGCACCGCAGTCCTCGGGAAGGGTCTCCAGCGACGCTGCGTGCAGCCGGGGCACCACCAGCAGATGCCCTGTCGTCACGGGCCGGATGTCCAGGAAGGCGACCACGTGCTCGTCCTCGTGCACGCGGCTCGCTTCGCCGCGGCCGGCGGCGATGGCGCAGAACACGCACGGATTGTCCGTGCCGGGGATTCCCATCAGGCTGGCCGCTCAGGACCGCTGACTGGCTGAGCCGGGCGGCTGCCCTTCGCCGCGTAGTCGAAGAAGCGCTCGGTAACGCCGTCAGCAGTCCACTCGGCCCGCAGGCGGGTGCGCCGCTCGGCGCGGCGCAGAGCGGACAGCAGGGTCCGGTTCAGCTCCCGGGCACTGGCGCCGGTCATGGTCGCCTCAAGATGAAAGCCGCCAGCGATCTGCGTGATGCCGCCGCGCACGAGTTCGCGCAGGACCTGCTCAACCGCGGCGGGGTCCGCCGAGCTCACGTCCGCGACCAGATGAAAGACCGGCTCAGCCATGTCCCCATCCTTGCGCGCGCGGTTCACATTGGCCAGCAAGGATGCCCCAGTGCCAGTCCGGGGCCGGCCCCCGCCGCTGACTGCTGCCGGTCACTCACCCGGTCTGGGCAGCCCGTCCGCGACTTTCTCCGCGACCAGCTCGAACGACCGGATCCGGTCCTCGATGTCGTACACCATGGTGGTGAGCATCAGCTCGTCGGCGCCGGTGCGCTCGAGCAGCCTGGCTAGCTGCCGGCTAACTGTCTCCGGTGAGCCGACCGCCTGGTCGGCGGAGCGCTGCCGGATGAGTTCCAGGTCGACATCGGAGTACGGGTAGGCGGCCGCCTCCCCGGGGCTGGCCAGCGGCTTCGGCGCTCCGGCCCGCAGGTGCACGAAGGACAGGGCAGACGGGCCGGACAGCCACTGAGCCCGCTCGTCGGTATCGGCGCAGACCGTGGCGACTGCCACCATCGCGTGCGGGCGCTGCAGCCATTGCGAGGGCCGGAAGGACTGCCGGTACAGCGCGAGCGCTGGCACGGTGTTCGCGGCGCTGAAATGGTGGGCGAACGAGAACGGCAGCCCGAGCAGGCCGGCCAGTTGCGCGCTGAACCCGCTGGAGCCCAGCAGCCAGATCGCCGGCACGTCCCCGCGGCCCGGCATCGCGGTGATCCGCTGCCGGGGATCGTCGCCGGTGAACAGCCCGATCAGGTCCTCCAGCTCCTGCGGGAAGGCCTCGGCGGACAGCCCTTCCATCGTCCGGCGCAGCGCCAGCGCAGTGAGCTGATCGGTACCCGGTGCACGGCCGATGCCCAGATCGATCCGGCCCGGATGCAGCGCCTCCAGGGTGCCGAACTGCTCGGCTACCACCAGCGGAGCGTGATTGGGCAGCATCACCCCGCCGGAGCCAACCCGGATTGTCGAGGTCGCGGCCGCCAGGTGCGCGATCAGCACAGCCGGCGCCGAGCTGGCGATAGCCGGCATGTTGTGGTGCTCGGCTACCCAGAAGCGCCGGTAGCCGAGCTCCTCGACGCGCCGGGCCAGCTCGGTCGTCTGGCGCAGTGCCTGACCTGAGGTCGTGCCCGCGGCTACCGGCGAGAGGTCCAGAACGGAAAGCGGTACGTCGATCACATAGCTGGCAACCCGTGACCGCGCGGGTTTCTTCCGCGGCCGGTCCGTGCCCGGTCCGGCGCAGCACGAGCCCGGCGGCGTGCGGTGCGCGGACCTGCACGTCGCTGGCAGACTGAAACCATGCGCCGGCCAGTCATCGCGGTCGTGGGACCGACGGCCGCGGGGAAATCAGAGCTCTCGCTGCAGCTGGCCACGGAGCTGGGCGGCGAGGTGATCAATTCAGACTCCATGCAGCTCTACCGCGGTATGGACATCGGCACCGCCAAGCTGACGCCGCAGCAGCGGACGGGCGTGCCGCACCACCTGCTGGACATCTGGGACGTGACCGAGTCCGCCAGCGTCTCGCAGTACCAGCGGCTGGCCAGGGCCGCCATCGCCGACGTTGATGCCCGCGGCCGCATTCCGATCCTGGTCGGCGGATCTGGCCTGTACCTGCGGGCGGCGATCGACAACCTCGACTTCCCCGGCACCGATCCCTGCCTGCGAGGGCGGCTGGAAGAGGAGCTTTCCCGGCTCGGTCCAGCAGTGCTGCACGGCAGGCTGGCAGTCGTCGACCCGGCGGCTGCTGCGGCCATCCTGCCCGGAAACGGCCGCAGGATCGTCCGGGCCCTGGAGGTCATCGAGCTGTCCGGCCGGCCGTTCAACGCGGCGCTGCCGCAGTACGAATCCGTCTACCCGAGCGTGCAAATCGGGGTGGAGATCCCGCGGGCCGAGCTCGACGTGCGCATCGCCAACCGGGTGCGCCGGATGTGGCAGCTCGGCCTGGTCGACGAGGTCCGCGAGCTGGAACAGATCGGGCTTCGCGGCGGCCGGACCGCCAGCCGGGCACTGGGCTACGCGCAGGTGCTGCGTTTCCTGGACGGGGACTGGAGCGAGGCGGAAGCGGCCGAGCTGACCATGCGCGCGACGCGCCGGTTCGCCCGGCGGCAGGAGTCGTGGTTCCGCCGTGACCCGCGGATCCGCTGGCTGCCCGGCCGCGATCCCGGCCTTTTCGGCCAGGCGATGGCCATGGTGCGCGAGGCGGCCGGGCGCGGCTAGCTACCATCGGGGCATGCGCTTCGCCAAGGGCCACGGCACCGGGAATGATTTCGTCATCCTGCCCGATCCGGACGGCCTGCTGGAGCTATCGCCGCAGCTCGTGGCCCAGATCTGTGCGCGACGCACAGGCCTTGGCGCCGACGGGGTGCTGCGGCTGGTGCGGTTGGCGGCGGCCGGCCTCCCGGGCACTGGCCTCGCCGGCGCTGGCCTCGCCGGCAGCGGCCTCACCGGCAGCGGCGCGCCGTCGGCGGAGTGGTTCATGGACTACCGCAACGGCGACGGCAGCATCGCAGAGATGTGCGGGAACGGGATCCGGGTCTTCGCGCGGTACCTGCTCGACCACGGCCTGGCGGCGGGGCCGGTCATCCCCATCGCCACCAGGGCCGGGATCCGGCAGGTCCGACTGGCGGCGGCGGGTGAGCTGACCGTCGACATGGGCGGCGCCCGGGTACTCGGGGCCGGCTCTGCGATCGTGGCCGGGCGGTCCTGCCCGGGCCTGGCCATTACGGTGGGGAACCCGCACCTGGCCTGCCTGGTCGAGGACCCGGTGGCCGGTTTTGACCTGTCGTCAGCGCCGCTGGTCGACGGCCGTCAGTTCCCCGGCGGTGCGAACGTCGAGCTGGTCCGGGTCACCGGGGACCACCGGGCTGAGATGCGCGTCTACGAGCGGGGGGCGGGGGTCACGCTGTCGTGCGGGACCGGTGCGGTGGCCGCTGCTGTGGCGGCGGCTGCCGCGGCGGGGGAGTGGCGCGGCGGGCCAGCCACGTCGTGGACCGTCGAGGTGCCGGGCGGCATCCTGGCCGTCACGCCGGATGTGACGGCCAGCCTGCTCACCGGTTCCGCGGTGATCGTCGCCGCGGGCGACCTGGACGAAACGTGGCTTGCGGGCCTCGGGGCAGCGGCGCGGTCAGTCGTCTGAGGGCGGCTGGCGATTCGCAGGCCCAGCTCGACCAGGGTCCAGCCCGCCCGGTGGCGGACTGAATTGCGAGGGGTGGCGGCGGCCGGCCCGGCTGTTGCTCGCGGCGGCTGCCGTCCGGATCTCGTCGCTGCGCTGACGGCAAGCTGCTCGATGGCGCGGGGATACATCGCGGGTCTCCTTGCTAGCGCGGATTTCCGCGCCGGTATCTCGGCCCTTGGGTCAGGCGAATTCGAAGTGGAGCTGACGTCCGTCCCACCAGGGGACGGTGGTGTCGGCGGGGAGGCTGCGTGGCGGAGGACGGGTTAGGGTGTCGGGGGTGGCCTGGGCGTAGTTGCCGGGCAGGCGCTGGCGGAAGGCGGCGGTGAGGGCCCGGGCCAGGACGCACAGGACGACGTCGAGGTCGACGTTGAGGTTGACGGCGGGGGAGAGGGCGTCGGCGCAGAATGCCTGGATGATCTCGGCGAGGCGCTGCCCGGTGGTCATGCGGCGGGCGTGCTGCCCGATCAGCGCCCTGGTGGTGTATACCGCGGGCACGGTCCGCGCAGGCCACGCGCCGCCCCGCCTCCCTCAGCGCGGGGGGCCACCCCGGGGTGCCCGCTCGCTGAGCAAGATCATCACAACGAGAGTCTGCACGGTTTCAGGGGATTGACAGTTCCGCTGAGGGGAGTGCGGTGCTGGAGACTGGCGCCGCTTACGCCAGCAGCGTTGCTACTTCGGTGCCCTGGATGGACGCGTCGAGCACCTCGGCGATGTGCGCCATGGGCATCGCGGTGCCCTGTGCCGCCAGCGCCGACGAGATCTGGATGGCGCAGCCCGGGTTGGCCGAGACCAGCAGGCCGGCCCCGGTGGCACGCACCGTCCGCGCCTTGCGCTCGCCGAGTTCGCTCGCCGCCGCCGGCTGGACGAGGTTGTAGATGCCGGCCGAGCCGCAGCAGGTGCCGCCATCCGCGATTTCCGCAAGCCGCAGACCGGGGATCGCCTGCAGCAGGTCGCGCGGCTGCCGGGTAATCCCCTGGGCGTGCGCCAGGTGGCAGGCGTCGTGATAGGCCACCGTGACCGGGAGCGGGTGCCGCTGCGCGACCGGGCCGAGCTCGGCCAGGAACTCCGTGAGGTCGCGGACCTTCGCGCTGAACGCGGCTGCCCGCTCAGCCCACTCCCCATCGCCGGCCAGCAGCTCGGCGTACTCCTTCATCGCCGAGCCGCAGCCGGCAACGTTGACCACGACAGCATCGACCCCGGCGCGCTCGAACGCACCGATGCTGCGCCGGGCGAAGCCGGCTGCCTCGCTGCGGCGCCCCGCATGCAGGGACAGTGCCCCGCAGCAGCCTTGCCGCCGGGGAATCACGACGTCACAGCCCTCGGCCGCGAGCACCCGCGCGGTCGCCGCATTCACCTCGGGAAAGAAGACCTGCTGCACGCAGCCGGTCAGCATGCCGGCCACGGCCCGGCGCGGGCCCTGGGCTGGCATCAGCTCGGGCAGCGCCGTCCGGCCTCGCAGCCGCGGGC
>OCTA010002464.1_pt1 | contig 16827 bp, 2 predicted proteins | sample 1538991 | NCBI WGS metagenome assembly OCTA01 (sample SAMEA3539302, study PRJEB22396) | soil metagenome | biome: tundra; feature: field; material: soil | place: USA | collected 2010-05 | depth 0.15 m | reverse complement strand
GTTCTGGTTCAGAAATACGCCCAAGTTCGGGTCCAAGCCATAATCGCCGGGACGGATATCCACACCATCGAACTGGCCGCCGCCCACCTGGGCGAAGCTGCCGGCGATCATCACGTTGCCGTCGTTCTGAATTCCGGAGGAATAAACCGTCCCCGGCGGATCGTTGAAATGAATCCGCGTCAGGCCGGCGAACTGGTTGTAGGCCGTGTCCATGAAGCTGGTGTCCACGGTGCCATCGGCGTTCAACCGGGCGAAGCCGAGGCGGTGCGTGCCGTTGACGGTGGTGAACGCCCCGCCCAAATAATACAGGCTGCCAGGCTGCGGGTGCATGATGTTGTAAATGGTGTTGTCCGCGCCCGTGCCGACGTAGAAGTTGGGATCCCACGAGCCGTCGGCATTCAACCGCACCAGGCGGTTGTAAGGACTGCCATTGACATGGGTGAAGGCGCCGCCCGCGACAATCTGGCCATTGGGTTGCGTGTCCAAGGCCCACACCGCGTTGTCCATGCCCGAGCCGAGATTGGTGAACGTATTGTCCAGCGAACCATCCAAATTCAACCGCGCGAGGTTCGCATAGGATTGCCCCGCCACGTTAAACAGGCCGCCCATAACGAGAAACCGCGGCGCGCTGACCGAGGCGGTATACATCCATGCCGTGGCGCCGTTGGTGGAATTGCCCTGGTTCATGACGATGGTGAGCAGGTTGGTGGTAAGGCCGCCAATCGGGCCAAAGGGGAGCATAAACGTGACGGGGCCGTTGGTTCGGTTGCCCGTGTCGTAAATGAGAACGCCGGTCCCGGCGGTCACATTGGTATCGCCATAAAACACCCGCAGATCATTCGTCATGGCAAGGAAATTATAATCAACCGTCAGCGTGCCGGCGGTGAAATTGCCCAGATTGATGGCCTGATCATCCTCGTTGGTGCCGCCGCCGTCAAAGCGCGTGAGGTTGAAGAAAGTCGGGGAATCCAACGACATCGAATAGACCGGACCGGAGAGGATGTTGTTGGGATCGAAAGTGGTGTCCAGCGAACCATCCGAGTTCAGCCGGGCGACATGGTTGCGGGTCGCGCCATTGTAGGACGTGAAATCACCGCCAATCAGGACCCGGCCATCCGTTTGCGCCAGAACACTCCAAATCGTGCCATTGGCCCCCACGCCCGGATTGAAGGTGGTGTCCACCGAACCATCACCATTCAAGCGCGCGATGTTGCCGCGCGAATAGCCTTCGAAGGAACTGAAATGCCCGCCCACGACCAACTGGTTCCCGCTCAATGCGATTGACCGGATGAACTCGTTGCCGGGATGCACGTTGATGCCGACCCCGGAATTGAACGTGGTGTCCAGCGAACCATCGAAGTTCAGGCGGGCAATGCCATTCACGGTGTAAGTGTTGTTCTTATCCGAGTAGGTGGAGAACGCGCCGCCAATCACCGTCTGGTTATTGGGCGTCACCGCCAGACTGTAGATTTCGCTCAAGGCCTCGGTGCCGGGATAGGCCACCACCGAGCCGTTTTGATTATTCACCATCGCGTCGGAGTAATCCGGATTCCAAAACTCGTCCACCGAACCGGCCGGCGGACTCAAATCGTCAAACAGAATGGTCAGGGTGCATTCGTCCACCATGCCGCACTGATACGTGTTGCCGTCCTTGTCCTCCTCAAATATGGACAGATGGATGTCCTCGTTGAACTCCGTCAGGTTGTTGTCGGTGATGTTCAGCAGGACCGGTTGCGAGGTCGTTTTCTTGGCCTTGAATGTCAGCGTGCCGCTCGCGCCGTTGACGGGGTTGAAGTCACTCTTGAGCGATTGGAATATTCCCGCGTTGTTGTTGCCGCCCGGAGGCGTGGCGTAGTCGGAACCCGGTTGCAGCGGGAAAACATAGTTTTCGTAGTCAGCGTCGCCAGCCGTATCAAAATAGCCGTCAATGGTGTAATAGACCGTGGCATCCGCGGTGTTCGTGCCGAACCGGTTGACGAAAACACCCACCGACGCACCCCAATACGACTGAACATCGCGCGGCACGCGGAAGCTGGACTTCGCGAAATTAAAGATCGGGTTCGTGGGCGTCAGACTATACACGGCGTTGGTGATGACATTCGTCACCAACAACACCGGATCAATATTCGTCACCAGCAGAGGCTTCCCAGTTGACGGCCCGTAATACGGATCTATGTCGCAATCCAGTATCCGGCACAGAACCGTGCCGAAGATCGGATCCACCCTCGGCGCCGACACATCGGACGATTCCACCGGGTCACGCCGCGGATTCGACAGCACCACCTTGAAATCACGATTCGGTTCAGGCACTCCAAGGCCGGTGACCAGAATGGTGCCACCATTCAATATACCCACAGATTGCGCATCATCAACAATGGGGATGAGTAGGGTCTTGCTCATCTCGTAATCGTCAAACACCAGCGTGCCGCTGACCGGGTCATAATCCGTGTAAGCCACTGCCGCGAGGTCGCCGTTGGCGGTCACGCTGGCATCGCCGTCCACCGTCGTGTAGTCCACGGCCATGCGGCCGGAAGACCCCGCCACGCGCGTCACCGTCACCAGCAAACCGGACGGGTTCCAAAAGTGATTATTGTAGCCGGCAAACACATCGTCATAGTGACCCGCGTTCCCGGAACCAATGGCAAGCCCCCGCAGCGAGGACTCCGTCTCGGCGGCCTGGTAAAGCAGAATCGGGTTGCCGTTCGTGCCGGTGATGCCCGTCTCCGCCACATTTTCGCTCGCGAACCGGAACACGCCGGACGGATGATAGGCCCAGTTCAGGGAAATCGTTCCCCGGCCAATGTCCGTCAACACGTAATAGGGCGGAGTCAGCAAATAGGTGTAGATATAGTTGGGCTTCGAATCCGCCACAATGTAGTAGGTCGTGCCGGCGGTGGCGTTGAACCGCAGGCCGCTCGGCCCGCCGAAGGGCTGGTAGTATAAATACAACCCACCCAAAAACTCCGACAACACGAGGTTGTTCAAACCGTTGGTGCCGCCGTTGCCGCCGTTGAAGCCACCATTGGACCGGTTGTTGGTAAAGTTGACGCCGCTTAAGCCGTTGATATTGTAAATGTTCTGGGCGGCTTCATTGAACTGGCCTTCGCTGGGCGGGAATGGCAGCGGATAAAGGTCGTCGTTGGCGGCCACCTGGTTGAGGCCGTTCAACGCGCTGCCCGTGAAGACCGCCAGCACGGTGTCGAGTTTGATCCCGTTGGTCGCCAGGCTGCCGATGGTGTCGAGCGACACCTCGCCGTTGGCGGGCGCGGTCCATTGGAACCAGACCGGCGCGTTGGGCGCGGAGCCGGCGATGTTCGGGGTGCCGTTGTCCGCCGCGCCGGCGATGTTGCTCGCGTTGGTGGATCCCCAGTCGCCTTTGGTGACAATCGGGCTGAAGAAGCTCAATCCGAGGGGCGTGTTGGTCTCAATGATGGTGATCGTCTCCGTGACCGGCGGCAGCAACTGGCCGGGCGGCGTTGGGTTGGACAAACTCACGGTGAACGTCCGGTTGCTGGACTGCGCCAGATTGTTGGGCACGATGGGCACCGTGAAATAGCCGATGGCCGCGCCGTTGGTCAACACTAGGGTGCCGCTCGTGCTGGTGTAATCCACCCCCGGCTGGGCGGTGCCGGGGCTGGTCGAGTAATTCACCGACACCGGCTCGACACTGGGATTGGAACAAACGACGGCAATCAACGCGCTGCCCGCGCTCTTGGCCACGTTCATCGCGGAGGCGAGGAAGCTCAATCCCGCGTCGGCGTCGTGAATGGTCACCGTGGCCGTGCTGGGCGGCGTGAGCTGTGCGCTGCCGCTCGGATTGGACAGGCCGACGGTGAAGATCAAATCTCCCGTCACGCGCGGGTCATAGAGCAACGGCACGGTGATGGTCTTCACTGAATCGCCGGGGTTGAAGGTCAGCGTGCCGCTAGTCGCGACAAAATTCGTGCCGTCCAGCGCGGTGCCGTTGGTGGTGGCGTAATTGACCGTCGTCACGGTGTTGGTGGTGTTGAAGCGAACCACGCTCAAGGTCACACCAGATATAAAACCGTAAGGCTCGGTGACGGCGTAGGTCGCGGCGCCAAAAGCGATGCCGATGTTGGTGTTCAAAATGGTCAGGGTCGCGGTGGTCGGAGCCACGAGCACCGCGCCGCCCGTGACGTTGGTGAGCAGCAGATTCAAGTATTCAGGCCCTTCCGCCGTGGGGGTGTTGCGGACTTGAACGGCGAAGGTCTTGGGGACCGTCTCACCGTCGCCAAAAGACACCACGCCGTTGGTGGCGACGTATTTTGCCCCCGCCACCGCCGTGCCATCCAGCGTGCTGAAGCGGACCGAAACCGCGCCCAAGGAACCATTGACGCGCACGACCGTGATGTAGGCATTGGTGTAACCCACGCCGCCGCCCTCCGTAATCACGTAGCTTGGCGCGGAAAAACTCAACTGTCCGGGCGTATGCACCGTGTCTATGATGGTGAGCACGGCGTTGGACGGGCTGTATAAGGCCGAGCCGGTCGCACCCGACAATTGCAAGTCCACCGTCTGGTTCCCTTCCGCCACCCCGTTGTTGATGATCGGGACGGTCACCAAGACGTTCGACACTCCGGGATTGAAGACAACCATCTGGCTCACCGGCGTGTAATCCGCGCCCATCGTGGCCGTTCCACCAGTGGTGGTGTTGAAAGCCACCGTGGAAGTTCCACTCGTGCTGCCCAGCCGGAGAATGTTGATCGTGCCCGCGCCGTTGATGGCGTTCTTGGCCACGGTGTAGGTTGCGGAGGAGAATTCAACCGCGCTGTCGTCATTGATGATGGTGAGCGTGGCCACCGGCTGGTTGCCAAACGCCGCCGGGAGCGCCGGATTGAGCGCCAGATTCACCGTCAGGTCGGGCGTGATGACTCCGTCATCCAACACCGGTATGGTGACGGTCTGTAACACTTCGCCCTCGGGGAAGTCCAGATTGTCGGTGACGGCGAGGTAATTGGTCCCGGCCACGGCCGTGCCATCGCTGGTGGTGAAAGGCACAAAGATGTCACCCGAACCGTCCGCATTCGTCCCGCTGGTGCCGCCGGTGCGAAGAATGGTGATGACCACATTGGTGCCGCGTTCGTCCACCTGGTAGTTGGCCGAGGAGAATTCATACGCGCCCACGCCGCTGATGGATCCGCCGTAAATCCGGGCCAGATACGCGTGCGGCTGGCCGTTGTATTGGGTGAACCCGCCGCCGATGATGATTTTCTCGTCGGGCACATTCGTCGGGTAACCGAAGATCGTGTCCTCCTGAATGGCGATGGCCGCCACAAAATTGTTGGCCCCCGTGCCAAAGTTGATGGTCGGGTCCACCGTGCCGTCCGGATACAACCGCGTGACCCGGTTCCGGGTGACCCCGCTGCAACTGGTGAATTCGCCGCCCAGCACGATCCGGGCGTCGGACTGCAACGCGATGCTGAAGACCGCGTCGCTCGCGCCCACGCCGGGCTGGAACGCGCCGTCCACCGAGCCGTCCATGTTCAAGCGCGCGATGTGGTTCAGGGCGACGCCGTTGACATTGGTGAAGTAGCCGCCGATGAGGATTTTCCCGTCAGACTGGATGACAATGGCATGAACCGAATCGCTCGCGCCGATGCCCGGATTAAACGTCGAGTCCACCGAACCGTCCGTGTTCAAGCGCGCGATGTGGTTGAAATGGGTGTTGCCGTTGACGGCGGTGAAATCGCCGCCGATGACCACCTTGCCGTCAGCCGGCTGCACGGCGAGGGCATACACGGTCGCGTTGGCGCCGGTGCCTGGATTAAAAGCCGCGTCCAGCGAGCCGTCGGAATTGAGCCGGGCGATGGCGTTGATGGGCGTTCCGCCCACCGTCGCAAAGCCGCCGCCAATCATAATTTTGCTGAATCCGCTTACGAAGGTCTCGGCCAGGGCATAGACCGCATTGTCCGCGGCGGAGCCGGGAGTGAACTGGCTGTCCAGCGTGCCATCCGAGTTCAGCCGCGCAATATGATTCAGCACCACGCTGTTGAAACTGGTGAAGAAACCGCCGACCAGTATCCGCCCATCCGCCTGAAGGGCCAGCGCCCGCACGGAATCGTTGGCGCCATAGGCTGACGATGGCAGCGAGAATCCGGCGTCCACGGAACCGTCGGAATTGAGGCGGGCGATGCGCTGGCGAGGCACGCCGCCAGCCATGGTGAAGTCGCCCCCGACCAGCAGTTGGTTGTTCGGCTGGAGCACCATGGCATAGGCGGTGTTGTTCAGGCCGAGTGAATCGTAGGTGATGTCGCCCTGCCCGGGCGTCTCGTCAACCGATCCGGTGTCTATGATGTTCAAAACGGTGTTGCTGGGACTGCCCAGGGCATAACCCGGCGTGGCATTGCTCAACATCAGGTTCAGAAACACCGGGCCGTTGCTGATGCCGTTGTCAATGATGGGCACGGCGAAGAACTTGCCAACCTCGCCGTTGGCGAAGGTCAACACGCCGTTGGTGGCGGTATAGTTCGCGCCGGCAAACGCCGTGCCGTCGGCGGTGGTGAATTGAACGCTGACCGTCCCGACGGTGCCGCCGGTGCGCACCACCGGAATGAGCGCGAAGCCGCCATATTTTTTGACGGAATAAACCGGGGAACCGAATTGCACCGTGCCGGCGGAATCCACGTTGTTGATGAACAGCGTCGCGTTGGTGAACTGGCTCAATGCCAGAAGATTGGCGCTGAATTGAGTATTGATGGTGGCGTTGGTCAACCGCAGGTTGACCGTCAGATTCGAGGTGACAACACCATCATCCATCACCGGAATCAAAATGTTCGTTGGCCACGCTTGGCCGCTGTTCCAAGTAATCACATTGGTCGAACCGATGTAATTGACGCCGTTGACCGCCGAGCCGTCACTGGTTAACACGGTCACTTTCAGCGTGCCGGTGCTGCCGCCGAGGCGGTTGATCGTGATGATTGCGGTGCCCGAATTTTCATTGGTGGCAAAGGTGGCGGAAACAAAGCCGACATGGCCCGGCGTGTAGGTGCTGTTGATGATGGTCAGCACCGCGTTGGTCAGCCCCAGCGTCGCGCCGCCGGCCGGCGTATATAAACGCAGGTTGACCGTCTTGTCCGGCTGCAGGGACGTGTGGTTGATGATTGGGATGGTATAGGTCTTGCTGGTGACGCCGATGCCAAAGGTGAGTGTGTTGGTCACACTGTTGTAATCAGTGTGATTGACGGCGGTGCCATCGCTGGTGACGGAATTGACCTGCACCACACCGTCAGTGCCATTGGTGCGCGTGACGGTGATGGTCGCGGAACCGCCATTGGCCGTCACGGAATACGTGGGCTGGGCGAAACCCAGAACGCCCGGATGAGTGTTGACGTCAATAATGGTCAGCGGCGCGGTTATCTGCGACCCCAGCGCCGCGCCCAGCGGAATATACTCGCCGCCCAGGGTGAAGTTGGCGCCTGACGGATTCGCCAGCGCGAAATTGAGATTCAGATTGCCGCTGACTTTGCCGTTATTGAAGATGGACACCCGGGTGCCGGTGTTTTGGCCGGAAGAACCCTCGCTATACATCCAGCCCATGTTGGCGGGGTTGTTGTTGTCGGGCCACAGTGTGCCCCAAGTGGGCATCGTGTAAGCCGTGCTCAACGAAAAATCAACATTGGGAACGGCGATGCCCGGCCCCGGCGCGGCGGTGTTGGTGGAGAAGGTCGCGGAAATGATTCCGAGACTGCCGTTGTCGCGCTCAAGGGTGATGGGATCCGGAAACGCATTGGTTCCAAACTGCGGCTTGTCCACGGTATAGCTGGTTTTGGTGAACTGAATATTGCCGGGGCCGGGCGTGACGCCGCCGATCAGCCGGGCCACATTGCTGCGAGGATGGATGGCATCGCGGGTGGAGCCGCCGCCCACATAATAAAAGCTGCCGCCGAGGATGACATTGCCGCCGGCTTCCAGCGCGAGGGCATAGACATAATTGCGCGCGTTCGTCGGCGGGTAAAGCGCCATATTCACCGCGTCAGGGTTGTGATAATGATTAATCAGCCCGGCAAACTGGTTGTAAGCCGTGTCCATGAAGCTGGTGTCCACGCTGCCGTTCGTGAGCAAACGCGCCACGCCCACGCGGCGGGTCTGGTTGAAGGTGGTGAAATTGCCGCCGATGAGAATGGTCCCGTCCGGCTGGAGCGTCATGGCATAGATGATGTCGGCAACGCTCGTGATCGGATTCAACGTGCCGGTGCCCGGATTGAAATTCAAATCCACGGTGCCGTCCGGGTTCAACCGCGCGATGCCGTTGTAGCTGTTCAAATCCAGATAGGAAAATCCGCCGGCAATCAAAATCTGCCCGTTGGGCTGCAACGCGAGGGCATAAACCGGGTCGGTGTCCAGCGTGTCCGAATTGTAGGTGCCGATGCCCGGGGCAAACGTGGTGTCCACCGAACCGTCCACGTTCAACCGGGCGACGCCGCCGCTGATGACGCCGGAAACCGTGTCAAAATCGCCACCAATGATGACGCGGCCAATGGCGTCCACCGCCACGGCATTCACGGTCCCATCCGGGCCGACGCCCTCCGGGCTGGAACCGGGCTGGAAGCCGGGATTGAAACTGGTGTCCACGGAGCCGTCCATGTTCAATCGCGCCACGTGGTTAAGATTGATCCCGTTGACCGACGTGAAGTCGCCGGCGATGATCACCTGGACGTTGGTCAGGGCAAAGCCGAGGATATTCTGGACGCTGGTTTCCAAAGCGATGGACCAGACCGTGCCATTCGCGCCCAAGCCGGGATTGAAGGTGCTGTCCAGCGTGCCGTCGCTGTTCAGGCGCGCGATGTAATGCCGGTTGTTGCCGTTGAAAGCGGTGAAGTTGCCACCGATGATGATGTTGCCATCGGGCTGCAGGGCCAAGGCGGCGATGAAGTCGTTCGCCCCGCTGTTGGGCGCGGCCAGAAACGAGGTGTCCGCAGTGCCGTTGGTCAGCACCCGCACGATCCGGTTATACGGAGCTTGATTGAAGGAATTGAAACTGCCGGCGATGATGGCGCTCCCATTCGGCTGTTCGGCCACGGCATAGACCGTGCCGCCGTAGCCCACCGTGCCGGGATAAGGAACGAATGAATTTTCCACGTTCCAATTGCGGTCCACCGCGCCGGCGGGCTGGTCATCAAAGAGAATGGTCAGCGTGGCCGTGCTGATTGCACCGAGTATGCTTCCCGGATCCGTCGAGGATGGCAGCGCGAGTGGATTATACAACTCGAGCTGCATGTCCTCGTTAAATTCCACCAAAGTGTCATTGGTGATGGGAATGGAAAACGTTCGAGGCGTGAACGCAGTAGAGTCGGGTGGCGCGGGCCAAGACAACGTGCCGGTCACCGAGGCATAATCCACGTTGGGCGTGGCGTAATCCGAACCGGCCTGAAGCGGGAAGGTGTGAAATGAATCCGCAGACGGCCCGTAGTCAATTCGGTAGTCAACCGTTCCAGACCCAGTGCTTCCGGGGGAACGCAACACGGAGATCGTTATATTCTTACTGCTCACATTTTCCGCAACCTGATAAATGGATTTTCCAAAGTTGAACAACGATGGCCCGGGCGGAAAAGTGGTGCTCAACGCGCTTATCAGCGCCCCGCTGCTCGCCGGAGCCAAAACGGGCGGCTCCAAATCCGGCGATTCCAGCGGGTCCAGCCGCGGGTTCGAAATCGTGACGGTCGCAAGACTGGGAACCGCCGTAAAAACCGGGGCGTCCGGGCCTAAAGGTGGTGCTCCATTAGCAAGGTGAATGAGCTTCACGGTGATATCCGTGCTCATCTGAAAATCGTCAAATGCCAGCGTCCCGTTGGTCAAGGTGAAACTGGAGGCCGACGAGACAATCTGGGTCGCAAACACCGAGGGAAGTTCAAAGATATTGGTGATGACGATATTCGTAATCATGTTCACCAAATCCACGTTGGTCGTCGCCCGGCTGCCGGGCAGCAAAATGGTGTTGGTGGTGAGATTGTATGGGGGCGCGTTGGACGGGGCGGGATTCAGGGGGCCGCCACCGCCGCTGCTGAATGTGTTCGTGACGATGGGAACGCCATTGGTGTCCAACAGGATGTTGGTATAACCGGACACGCCGTTGGTCGAGGCGCTGTTGGTGCTAACATAGAAATAGCCGCCGGCGAAATACTCATAGGAACCCGAGGCAACGGTGGTGGTGAACGTGGAATTGGTGGTGAAAATCCCGTTGGTGGTGTAGGAAATCGTCAGTATGTTCGTCCCAAAATAGTTCGTCTTGAAAATATTGGCGTAAGTCAGCGCCGATACCTGGTAATCCACCAAAACCCGGCCATTGGCGGCGCCCGCGCGCGTCACGGTGATGCGCGCGCTGGCATCCAGGTCGCTCACCGTGTAGGCGGTGGAAGTGAGCAGGAACGTGCCCGAGGGAACGGTCGGCAGGCCGGTCAAGTTCCAGTTGAGCACATAGTTGCCCTGGTCGAAGGGAAAGCCGGTGTCCGCGTTCCCGTTCACGGAAATGTAATAGGTGGTGCCGGCGACGACGTAAAAATTGACCTGGCTGGTTTGCACGCCGTTGGTGATGTCGTCGTTCTCGGCGACGAAAGCGATGTTGGGATCGCAGAGGCCGGTGGGCGTCGTGAAAACCGCCAGAGCGGTGTCAAAACCGCTGCCAATCGTGTCAAATTCCGCAATCGCGCTGGATGGAGCCGTCCAGGCAAACCAGACGGAATTGTCCAGGTCGGCAAAGTCGTCCCCATTGATGAAGGGGAGTTCGCAGGACTCCATGGTGGCGCCCACGTTGCTGCCATTGGTGGTGCCGGTGGAACCGGTGATGACAAAGGCGCTGGCAAAATTGTCATTGGCCGGCTGCGCCTGGGCAACATTGATCATCCAGCCCGCCAGGCACAGCCATCCCAGCTTCGCCCAACCGGCATTCCGGAGGAGGCTTCCCAGCCCCCGGCCTGCAAATTTTTGCATGTTCATTTTCACAAATTTATTCCTCCGGGTTGGACGCCACGCGCCGCCGCCGGATATTCATCAAACAAATCGCCTTTGATCGCCGCACGGCTTCAACATACCTCAAAACATCAAAACGTCATAAACCATTCGGTCCCGTCAGCCACGGATTTACAATCACCCGGTAATACCGCGGCGGACTGGTCACGGAATCCAGCACCGTCACATTCGTCGGCGGCGAAGGATACGGGATCGGCGAAAGGAAGTTCGTCAAAACCGTCCAGGGCAACGCAGGCATCGCGATATTGGTCGTGTAAAGGACGGAGTTGGAGGCATTCGGGATGCTGTCCCAGGTGATGGCCACCTTCGTGTTCGCGTTAGTCAGATAGGTCTTGAGATTCACCTCGACCGGCAGAAAGAACGGCGTCGGGTCGGAGACGTTGGGCGTGCCGTCGCCATCGGAATCTATGCTCTTGTTCGCCGCGAGCGCGACGTTGACGGCGTTGGTGACACCGTCATAGACCAGGTTCGTGGAACTGAAATATCCCGCGTAGGCCGGCACCCAGCGCAAATGATTGGTGTTGAAACCATTCAATTTGAATGACACATCCGCGCCATCGGAAACGGCGTCGGCATAATAAATCACCAAATTCGTGTTAATCATCAGGCCGGGTATGGAGACGCTGCCAGTGTTGGTGTTGACAATACGGCTGTGGTAATCGGAAAAGCCAAGCAACTGCAACTGATCCACGTAAATCGCATTGCTCGTCCCGGCGCCGTTGAAAGAAAACGCGCTGTTCGCCCCCAGCGAATCCAGAATGAGCCGGCCGACCGCCAGGTTGTTCGTAAAGCCGGCGGGCGAGGCGCCATAATCCGTGCCTGCCCAGACATTGGCGACAATCCGGTTGCTCGGCGCATAGAGATTGATGCTGGTGCCCAGCAGCGAGCTGCCGTAGGCGCCGCCGCCGCCGGATGGCTTGACGGGCACCTTGATTCCGTTGCCGACGGAAGACAGCCCCACATACCAGACGCTGCCGTCGGTCACGCCGGTGTCGGCGAGCCGGGTCGTTGCAGTGATGGTCAGCGACCGGTCGGCCTCCAACAACAAATAATCGCCCGCCAACAAATTGCTGGTGGCGATGGAAACGTCACCGCCAGCGTAGAGGTATCCGCCCGTCAGCGTCGCCGTCTGCGATTGCAGGGTGAACGGGCCGACGCCGTTGGAAATGACTCCGCTGTTGACAAAATTGGCCGCCCAAATCAGCGAGCCTTGGTCCGAAATCAAGCCGTTGTTGATGAGCGCCCCGTAAGGCGCCGGCGCGCTGCCGAAGAGTCCAAGTGAATTCACGCCTGTAAGCGGCAGGAGGATGTCGCCGTTATTGGTAAGATAACGCAGTTGCGGCGTGGCACCGGCCCAGTTCACCGCGCTGTTCTGCAAATTCAATTCTCCAAACGGCGTCTGGGCGCCGGAGCCGTTGATGGTCAGCGTCAGGCTTGCACAATCCAAGTAGAGGTTATTCAAGATGTTGTAAGCGTCGCTGATGACGATGCCGTTCGTGCCGTGAAGGGCCATGTTCCACACTTCCGTCGGGGTGGTGGGCGCAGCCTGGTTGACGACGATGACAACATTGTAGTCATTGGTCACCCGATAGGAGTTGGTCGAAACGGGTGTGGTGATGTTCGTGTAAGTGATGATGGAATTGGTGGTGTAAACGAACCACCGGGTGCTCCACGCCTGAACCGTGCCGTTCCAGGCCGGCACGGACGGCTCCAATAAATTGGTGGCCACCAAATTTCCATTGGCCACACCAACGTTGATGTCCGAGTAGGCGGACGAAATGGCCGCGCCGGCGCTGCCGTTGAGCTGGTTGGGGGCCGACACCGAAAGATAGTTCTGCCCGGTAATCTGCGCGTGGCTCAAATCCAGGCTGCCGCTGGCGGAGATCACGATTCTATCGGGCAAAACCGCCAGATAATCGTTGTTGTTCGGGGTCACGCTGTTGGTCGCCACCGTGGTGGGAAGGCACTCAACATCCACATACGAATAGTCGTTGGTCATGGCCCCGTCCGTGAGCGCCAGAAAGCTGGACACGTCGGGCAATACGCCGGCTGCCAACGACGTGCTGGAAGGGATGAAATAGAAATTGTCCGGGATTAGGGTTCCCAGCGTATATGCCGTCTTTGCGGCACCCAAGGCATAATTATCCTCAAAAAAAAGATAATTGTTGGCCGGGAGGCCCGTCGCCGGATTGATATAACTGCCGACGAATTCAACCTCGGCAAAGCTTAAACCACCACTTTCAGGATAAAGATAAACATTGGGCGTGACATTCGACACGGTATTGCCGACAAACGCATAGGTGTAAATGATGTCGTTGGTATTGGCTTGAAGCACCGAGACATAGGGCGTGGTGGTCGCCGGATAGCCGGGAAAACCGGGCGGATACGTCCAATCGGCCGCGGTTCCCAACCTGACCCACGACGGCAACGCATAAGTGGCAGTCAGATCAATGGACGGATTCCAGTCCTGATTCGTGTCCAGCCCGAAGCCGGCATAATAGAGCAGGGAGAGGGGGACGTTGGGAATGGCCTGGACCGAACCCATTTCGCCACCCACCAGTGCGCTGCCTTCCAACGTCACGGTGCTGCGGCTTAAATCCACATCCTGACCAACGAACGAAATCAATCCGCCCTTGGTGCCCCCGCCCATGCCCACATCCACCGTGCCGCCGGGCATCGAGATGTTCGTCGCAGTGACGAGGCATTCTCCCGCCACACCGAGCAACATCGTGCCCGTAAGCGAGGCGCAAGTGATGGTGCCGGGATTGTAAAAATTGCCAGCCATCAAATACACCGAGTCGCCAAAAAAGTTGGTGACCTGCGTGTCGAATCTGAAACCGGTGTCGGTGATCATCGAACCGTTGTTGGTGTAGTTGAGCGTGTCCCACGGCTCGAAAAGGTAGTTTTGAATTGTATCAAAGGTGATGCTGTAGGTAGCAAAATTGACGGTGAACGAGTTGGCATTGTTGACAAAATTGGTCGCGTGAATGTTCGGCAGGAGGCCGGGCGGGACCGTGTAGCTGACCGGGTAGTCAATTTCATACAACGAATCCGCCGCCGGCGCCACGCGCGCCAGCGCGAGGCACAACAGCCCGCACAGCAATGGCCAGTTGACCAACCGGGCACCGCCGTTAACCAAGCATTTTATCTCATTCATCATGACGTTCAGTGGATCGTAATTTGATAATTCCAATTCACCGACCTCCCTAAAGAATCGGCCAGTTGAACGGTAAAGTCAAATGTGCCGGCCTGCGACGGTGTGCCGGCAATCGTGTCATTGGGCAGGCCGGGCGCCGAACTCGTCCAATTTAATCCCGACGGCAACGGCGGTGAGCCGGGCGCCAGGCTCCAGGTGTAAGGCGGTGAAAATGCGCCGCCAGTCGCCGTGAACGTGACGCTGTAGGCGGAGCCCTTGGCGCCGTCCGGCAAAATCCCCGCCGGTGGCGTAACCTGGATCAACATCTGATTGACCAGGTTCTGGATGCTGGTGCCATTGGGATAGACCACCGGATCATTGGTCGAGGCATCAAACGACGCCCATACCACCAATCGCGATTGAGTGGTCTCGTTCAAATACGGGAGAAACGAGTTGGTGGTTATGCCATAAAGGGTCATGGTGCCGTTCAGGAAAAGATTCCCGGCCTTGTTGTAAGTAAAGGTTGCCGGAGAGTTGATGGTTCCGGGACCGGCGAGATTCGGAAGGACGTTGGCCTGATCGAAGCTGATGCTGCGCCCAAAAGAATTGTAAAATGGCAGCGCGGTCGTGAGCGGTTCATCCTCCGCCGTGAGCAGGATGTCCGGCGCCGTGGCGATGCGCTGGAACCTTTGAACCACCGTCTGGCTGTTCGTAACCATCGTCATCGTGTAAGTGTTCGTGACGGGCTGGAAGAACTGGCCGATCAGCGAATCGTAATTGGCCCGCACAAATTGAATCTTCTCGATGCCCTCATACAAACCCGTGGCCGGGGTGGAATTAACGCAATTGATCTGCTGCACAAGAAACTGGTGGGGCGTGAAGGAAGTCACGGTGCTGACCGTATCCACAAATCCGTTGGCATTAGTCGCTGTTGAGACCAAATTGGTGGTAAAAACCGTGGGCAAAGCAATCTCGGCTTGGATGTTGAACCCGCAAGCACCGGCCGGAAAGATGAGATACTCGCCCGACGGCACGTTCAGGGTCTTCGTTGAAGAAGAGTAGTTCGTTACCAGAGCCGCCGGATACGGCTGGCCATAAGCCGTGGAGATTGAAGTCTCCAGCGTAGTGACAACAAAATTGGTGGAATAGGCCAGAGTGATGTTGTTGCTGGCCAGACTGATGTTCGGATTGTTGGTCAGGTTGGCGCGGGTGACAAGATTGGCAAAAGTAGTCACGTAAGATTGCTGGAAACCGCAATTGACCACCGAGGTGTAACTCGGCACCCCAAAATTATAAGGATACGGCGCGCCATTAGGCGGGGGGCCAACAGTTACGACGAGGTTGGTTGTGCAAACCTCCGACCAAGAACTCGATGAATTCCCCACCACCACTCCCGGAAACATGCCTGGAAGGAGGGCTGGAGCATTGGTTTGCGCGGCCAGCAACAATGCGTTCAGGTCGGAACTGGTGAGCACTACTAGGGTGGTGTTGGTGGCCTGCAGCAGGCTTCCTGCCGCCGGCGTCTCAAAGTTGATGTTGTTCGTGGTCAGAAGATACCGCAACCCCGCAATATCGTCGCGGGTCAGGCCGGTGTAAAAACCGCCCGCCAGCAGATCGCCCGTCCCGGCAACCGACGTGAAGGATTGAGCGAATGGATCCACCGGCACCGGCTCGGCTATAAAATCATAAGAATACCCCGCCGGCCTGCGGCAATTGGGCCAGTAGAGGATGTCGAACGTATAAAGCGTGTCATTGACGTAAGGGGAGTATTGAAACTGGTTCAGCAGCGAGTCCACAACGGGAAGATTTCTCTGCACCACCTCAAACTCCTCGTCCTCCGGACAGGCGGAGGTGGCGGGGGCAACGGCGGTGGGAAGATATGCGCCGTGCAGGCACCACACGTAACGTTCCGGCCACGCCAACCCCATCTGCTCCACCAGCGCCCAGAGCGTCAGGGATTTCATGTCCGTCAAACCCAGCGCCAATGCCTCATAATTGACGTGCTGCGAATACGCGGGGAACTCCGCAAGCGCAGGCGAGTAACCATCCAACCCGCTGGGGCCGGTGATTCTGTTGCTAATGGCCGCGTTCATGATCGCGAACGCCTGATCCGCCGGCTCGACTCCGTTCGAAGCGGAACCGAAGAAATCGAGGAAACTCGCGTCATACGCGTAAAACAAAACCGATTTGTTCTGGCGGTATTCCTCGCCAATGTTCTTCGGTCCGGTGGGCAGGGTATCAATCGAGGTGTTGGGATTATAACCGAGGGTCGGCGTCTGCCATGAGTCGCCACCGTTGGCGTTGGGCCCCAGCAGGGAAAATCCCCACGCCGCCGGCACGCCGGCAACGAGCAACGACAGCCACCAAAATCTTTTGATTGTTCGCAACATACTATTTCATCAACGCTGAAGCTGGACGCGGTAGTAACCCGCCGAACCGCCGCCGACAAAAATCGAATCGCTCGCGCCCGCCGCGAACCGCGGCGCGCCCAAATTGCTCCATTCGGCGGTGAAATTCGTCTTCACCTGCACCTGATACGTCAGCCCCGGCTGCGTGTTCCAATACAGGAACATCCCCTGCTGCGTGTTGACCAACTGCACCTGCAAGGCGCTGGCGGCGTTGGTCGGATCGGTGCCGGCCAGAAATTCATTCAGGTTGTTCACGCCGTCGCCGTCGCTGTCCGCCGTCGCCAAAGGCCACAGGTC
>OCTA010002463.1_pt1 | contig 16834 bp, 11 predicted proteins | sample 1538991 | NCBI WGS metagenome assembly OCTA01 (sample SAMEA3539302, study PRJEB22396) | soil metagenome | biome: tundra; feature: field; material: soil | place: USA | collected 2010-05 | depth 0.15 m | reverse complement strand
AAGGATGGTCCCAAGCCGCTGGGCGTCCGCACCTGGACGTGCGCGGCGTGCGGCACGGTGCACGACCGCGATCTGAACGCGGCCAGGAACATCCTCGCCCTGGGACGCAGGGAGAGGCTAAACGCCTGCGGAGATGGCGTAAGACCACCGCTTGCGGTGGCGGCTGCCGGTGAAACAGGAACCCTCCGAGGTGCCGCGTGAGCGGCACGGCAGGAATCCCCGCGCCTTCAGGCCGGGGAGGACGTCAAAACCGCACCGTCGCACCCGGTGCACGCGCACGGCTCCGCTCGACCGTGGACCTTCTGCGCAGCCTCGCCGTCACCGGCGGAGGCGGGCTCGAGGCCGCCCGGCAACAACGCCTGGAGACCATCCTGGCAGCGGAGCAACTCGGAGACACCGAACTCACCGCGCGCGTGATCGGCGCCTATGACGTGCCGGCGATCTGGACGCACTCCGACGAGCCCGGGCAAGCCGCCCAGGTCGTGGCCGCTGCCGAACGCACCCTCGCCATGCTGCCGCCCGACGCCAAGGACGCGACGCGCGCAAGGCTACTCGCGACGATCGCGATCGAATCGCGAGGCGACACCGGCAGCCGGGGCAGATCAGCCGCGATGCAGGCCGAAGACATCGCCCGGCATCTAGAGGATCCCGCCCTCCTCGCCTTCGCGCTCAACGGCGTATTCATGCAGACCTTCTACCGAACGGGACTTGCCGAGCAGCGTGACGCCATCGGGACCGAACTGATCACCCTGTCCTCCCGGCACGGCCTCGTCACCTACGAACTACTCGGACGGCTCATACGTCTCCAAGCACGATGCGCCTTCGGCGACCTCGCGGGCGCGGACGAACACGCAAACGCCGCAGACGTACTCGCCACAAGCTACGAATCGCCCCTGGTTGCCGTCTTCACCGGCTGGTACCGCGCATTGCGGCTCGCCATGACAGACCGCCCCCCGGCAGAGGTCGCAGCTGCCTACCGAGCAGCTGCAGCCGGCCTGGAAGGATGCGGAATGCTGGCCGGCTGGGGGCGCTATGAGCCCTGGATCCGCCCCCTGGTGCTCTTGACCCAGAACCGTCGCGACGAAGCACTCGCCGTCCTCGGGACAGTCCCGGACCCCCCGAACGACCACCTCCTCGAAACGCTGTGGTGCTTCGTCGCGCAAGCAGCCCTCGCTCTTGGCGACCGGGACAGTATGCAACGCGCGTACAGAGCGTATCTACGCGAACTTGCAGAGGCCCTCAATACTTTGGCCGGCCTGTCTAGGATGAAGGGGTGAGCGGGGACCGTGAGCTGGATGTCGTGGTGTTCGGCGCCACCGGTTTCGCGGGACGGCTGGTGGCCGGCTACCTGGCCGGTCATGCGCCCGGCGGTGTCCGCATCGGGCTTGCCGGACGGTCGGCGCAGCGGCTGGCTGATGTCCGGGCGCGGCTGGGTGCGGCCGCGTCGGCCTGGCCGCTGCTGGCCGCTGATTCGGCCGATCCGGTGTCGGTGGCGGCGCTGGCGCGGGCGGCCCGGGTGGTGGTCAGCACGGTGGGGCCCTACCGCCGTCTCGGGCTCGGGCTGGTTGAGGCCTGCGCCGCCGCGGGTACCGACTACGCGGACCTGTCCGGCGAGGTGCTGTTCATCCGGGACAGCATCGACCGTTGCGATGACATTGCGGCCGGCGCGGGCGCGCGCATCGTGCACTGCTGCGGGTTCGACTCGGTCCCATCTGACCTGGGGGTGCTGCTGCTGCATCACGCCGCCCGCGCCGATGGCGCCGGTGAACTGCAGGATACGACGCTGGTGGTGACGGCGTTGAAGGGCGGTGCTAGCGGCGGGACGCTGGCGTCGATGATGGAGCAGCAGGACGAGGTGCGGGCCAGCGCTGAGCGCCGCCGGGTGGTCCAGGACCCCTATGCGCTCAGCCCCGACCGCCCGGCTGAACCCGACCTGGGCGACGAGCGTGATCTGGACTGGGTCCGCTACGACGGTGATCTGCGGATGTGGGTGGGCCCGTTCGTCATGGCCGGGATCAACACCCGCGTGGTGCGCCGCAGCAACGCCCTGCAGTGCTGGGCCTACGGGCGCCGGTTCCGCTACCGGGAAGTCACCAGGTTCGGCACCGGACCGGCGGCGTCCATGCTGGGCGCCGCGGCCAGCGCCGCGCTGAAGGCGGCGGAGGCAGGGCTGGCGTTCGGGCCGTCTCGGGCGGTGCTCGGCAAGCTGCTGCCCGCACCCGGCCAGGGCCCCAGCGAAAAGACCCGCCGCACGGGCTTGTTCCGCATGCAGATCCACACGCGCACCTCGGCCGGGGTGCGCTACCTGGGCACGATCCAAGCGCAGGGGGATCCGGGATATGCCGCCACATCGGTGATGCTCGGCGAAAGCGCGCTGTGCCTCGCGCTGGACCGGGACCGCCTGCCCGACCGCGCCGGTGTCCTGACACCCGCCACGGCAATGGGTACCGCCCTCGCCGACCGGCTCAGATCAGCGGGTCACACCCTGGCCACCCAGCAAGTCACACCGACCTGAAACGACGAGTTGCTAGCCGTGCACGCGGTGGGTGCGTCCGGCCCACTCGGACTCGCGCAGCATGAACTTCTGGATCTTCCCCGTGGATGTTTTCGGCAGCTCGGGCGTGATGTCGATATCGCGGGGCACCTTGTAGCGGGCGATCTTGGTGCGTACGTGAGCGATCAGCTCTTCCGGGGTTGCGCTGTGGCCGGCCCGGAGCACGACGAACGCCTTCGGGCGCTCGCCCCACTTGTCGTCGGGTGCCCCGATGACAGCGACGTCGAGCACGGCCGGGTGGCTCATGAACGCCTGCTCCACCTCGACGGTTGAGATGTTTTCTCCGCCAGAGATGACAATGTCCTTGCTGCGGTCGCGCAGCTCGATGTACCCGTCCGGATGCATGACACCGAGGTCCCCGCTGTGGAACCAGCCGCCGCGGAACGCCTCAGCGGTGCCGTCCGGATCAAGGTAGTAGCCGGCCATGACATTGTTGCCGCGCATGACGATCTCGCCCATCGTGCTGCCGTCGGCCGGGACGTCGGCCATCTTTTCGTCCACGATGCGCAAGCCCTCGGCCTGGACCATGCTGACACCCTGGCGAGCCTGCAGCACCGCACGCTCCTGCGATGGCAGCCCGGCCCACTGCGGCTGGGACTGGCAGAAGGAGATCGGGCCGTAGGTCTCGGTCAGCCCGTAGACGTGTACGACCCGGAAACCCATACGTTCCATATGTGCGATGGTCGTGGGACTGGGCGGTGCGCCGGCCGTGGTGATCAAGACCGGCCGGGTCAGCGGCGCGGCCTCACGCGCGTTCAGGATGGTGCTCACCACGGTCGGGGCCGCGTTGAGGTGGGTCACGTCGTGCTCGCGCAGATGTTCCCAGATCGCGTCGCCGCGGACCTCGCGCAGGCATACGTGCGTGCCGCCGACGGCAGTCAGTGACCATGGGGTGCACCAGCCGTTGCAGTGGAACATCGGCAGTGTCCACAGATAGACGCTGTTCTCGTCGTGCCGGGAGTGGATGATCTCGCCGAAACAGTTCAGGTAGGCACCCCGGTGCGTATAGATCACGCCCTTCGGACGCCCCGTGGTGCCGGATGTGTAGTTGAGAGCGATAGGAGCAAGCTCGTCGGAGACGGACCAGGACAGCGGTTCCCCCGTGCCACGGGCAAGGAACTCGGAGTAGCTCACCAGCCGCGGCTCGTCGCTCGGACCCGGATCCGGATCCGCCGGAGCAATCTCGGTATCCTCGGCGACCACCAGCTCGGTCACCGCCGCCACGTCCTTCGCAGCCGCCGCTGCAGTCGGCAGGAGCGCCGCGTCAACAACCACGATCTTCGCGCCCGAGTGACTGAGGATATATGCCACCTCCTCGGCCGTGAGCCGGGTGTTTACCGCGACAAGCACCGCGCCGGCCAGCGGGACCGCGTAATGGGCGATGAGCATCTCGGGCAGGTTCGGCATCAGGTAGGCGACCCGGTCGCCCGGCCTGACCCCGCTTGCCTGCAGCGCCCGCGCCACCCGCTGCGCCTCGGCTGCCAGCTCGCGGTAGGTGAGCCGCCGCCCGGCGTAGATCACGGCGGTCTTGCCGGGCCATACTCGCGCCGACCGTTCCAGGAACGATAGCGGCGACAACGCCGTATACGAAACCGAATCCATAGCAACCTCCAGGGGTACGCCGGCACACCCACCGCGCTGTGCCTTCCAGGCGATTGCTATTCCCGTATTGCCGGTAGAGGCGAAGGTCCCAGCCCCCTCTGGCCAGCCGGCGCAGGAACGGATCCCTCGGCTCGGCCGGGCTGTCCGGCAAGGGTCAGCGTTTCGTGATGATGGTCGTGACGGGCAGCCCGAACCGGCGCTCGGCCTGATGGGGCAGATCGGCCTTGAGCCAGCGCGAGATGAGCTGGGGCAGGGTGGCCACGATGATCTCGTCGAACTGGTGATCGGTCAACACCTTCTCCATGGCCACAAGCGGGCTGGAACCCCCGAGATCGCCCTGGGCAGGGACGCCCAGCGCAGCCAGGCCGGCCAGCATCTGGCTGAGCCGTTGCCGGGCCTGGGTAGTCGCCTCCTCGTCGGTGACGGGCGGAGCGTAGTCTGTCACCCACCACCACATGCCGGGCTGGAGCAGGACGCCACCGGCCTCGGAGTCATATTGCGCGGCCCTCGTGTTCGGGACAAGCACAAACAACGAGCAGGAATCCGCGTCGATCCGCTTACGGAGTTCTTCCTGCAGTTCAGCGCGGTGCAAGGTTCGGTTCGCGACAACAAGATATCTGCGCATGCTGACTACTCACTTCTTGATATCCCGCCGCGGAACCGCGCTCAAGGAACCGGACGACGGCCGTCGGCGCAGCGCGGGGAACAACGGGCCGGGACCAGGCGGGCGCGAGGCCAGGCGCGCCTTGCAGTCGACGACGAGCGCCCCGGCCGGACTGACCAGGATGGGGTTGAGGTCGAGCTCGGTTAGTTCGGGGATCTCCTCGGCGACGCGTGCGATCCGCTCGAGCATCGTCACGAGCGCCTCGCGGTCAACCTTCGGCGCGCCACGGTAGCCGTCGAGCAACGGAGCCGCGCGCAACGACGCCACCATGGCCTCGGCGGTGCCGGGCCCCAGCGGCGGGGCGGCAAAGGCACGGTCACGCAGCAGGTCGGTCAGCACGCCGCCGAGGCCGACCATCACGACCGGACCGAACTCGGGATCGGAAGCTAGCCCGACGATCGCCTCGACCCCCCACGGCGCCATCGGCTGGATGACCGCGCCCCCCATACGCGCGCCGAGCCGGGACTCCATCGCCTCGTACGCGGCGCGTACAGCCTCGGAGTTGTCCAGGTTCAGGGCGACGCCGCCAACGTCGGTCTTGTGGACGACATCGCCAGAACGAGCCTTCAAGACGACGGGAAACCCGACGGCCTCGGCCACCGCAGCTGCATCTTCCGCGGTCGTCGCGCTGCGAGTCGGCAACACAGGTACCCCGCACGCCTCCAGCAGGCGGGCCCCCTGGTCGAGCTCAAGCCAGCCCCCCGTGGCGCTTCTCGCCAGCGCCGAGGCCACGATCTCACCGATCGCCGGCAGGTCGGACAGCTCTTCTGGCTCTGAGGTCGAGAACTGCGGGCGCTGCCGCCATTCGGCGTAGCGGCAGACGTGACCGAGGGCCGCCGCTACTCGCTCCGGTGATGGCACCTCGGCGACATCGGCCGCAGCACGCGTATCAAGCGGGGTTTCCACCTCGACGGAGCAGACGATCACCGGCTTGCCCGCAGCGTGCGCGACACGGGCGACGGCCTCTCGGGACGCCGCGGCCGAGATCGCCGGGGTTTCGAGGACGACGACGATCACGGCGTCGATGGCATCATCGCGAAGAACGATCTCAAGCGCCTTCTCGAGCATCACCGCCGTCCCGTCCGCGGTGAGGTCGACAGGGTTGGCGGTCGCCGCGGCGGGGACGAGGACCTCACCGAGCGCCTGCTGTGCCGCCTCCCGAAGCTCGGGGACGGTGAGCTCGCCGCCCTCGCACGCGTCGGCGGCGAGAATGAGCGGGCCACCGGAGTTCCCGACCAGCGCTACGCGACGCCCCGCGGGCAGCGGCGCGGCGAGCAAAATGGCCGAGACGTCCAGGAGCTCCTCCAGGCGGTCGACCTTGATGACGCCAGCGCTTTGCAGCAAAGCGGCGACGGTGACTTCCGGGGTCGCCGCGGCCGCGGTGTGCGAGCGGGCCCCTCGGGCGCCCGCGGATGTCCGGCCCGCCTTCAGCGCCACGATGGGCTTCGTCGCGCCCACCCGCCGGGCGATGCGGGCGAACTTACGCGGGTTGCCAAGCGACTCGAGGTAAAGCGCGATCACCGAGGTCCGGTCGTCGTGCTCGAAGAAGCACAACAGGTCGTTCGGGCTCACGTCCAGCTTGTTCCCGACCGAGACGAAGGCCGAGAGTCCGAGGCCGGCGGCGCGCGTCTGCTCGCAGAGCACGACCCCGACCGCACCGGACTGCGAAACCAGGCCCAGGCGCCCGGGCAGCGGATCGAGCGAGGCAAAGGTGGCGTTCATCCGGATCTCAGGGTCGGTGTTCACGACACCGAGGCAGTTCGGGCCGACGATCCGCATACCGTGACTGCGGGCGACGCTCAGCAGCTCGTTCTCCACCGCGGCGCCGGAACGGCCTGTCTCCCCGAAGCCTGCGCTAATGATAGTGACGGCGCGCACGCCGATCGAGGCGGCCTCGTCGATCACGCCGGGAACAGCTGATGCGGGAAGGGCGACGACGGCCAGGTCGATCGGCTCGGGAACCGACGACAGCGCCGAAAATGCGGGCACGCCGCAGACCGCACGCGCCGAAGGATTGACCGGGTAGACCGTTCCCGAGAAGTCGCTGACAAGCAGGGACCGGAGGACCTCGTGGCCGACGTTGCCTGGGTGCCGTCCTGCTCCGACGACGGCGATGGAGTGCGGCTGAAGAATCGCCGCGATGCTGGCGACCTCCGCTGTCGCCTCCCGCAGGTCGCATGCCACCCGGTAGGCCGCCGTCGGCCGCAGGTCGATCTCGACCCGCACCGTCGCCGCGCCATCGTGCCGGGTGCAGCGCAGACCCGTCGCCGCGAACAGCTCAAGCACGTTCGTATTCTGCGCGCTGACCTCGGCGATGAAGCGCAGGATCCCCCTCGTCCGCGCGTACTCCGCCAGGCTCTCGAACAGCAAGGTCGCGACACCGTGGCGCTGGTAGGTGCCGGTGACGATAAAACTGGCCTGCGCCGCCGGCCCCGGCTCCTCGAGGCGGTCATAGCTGCCCAGCCCGACCAGCTCGTCCGACACGACCGCGACGAAGACCATCCGGGCGTCGTAGTCCACCTCACAAGAGCGCGCGGCCGCGGCCAAACCGACCACCGCCGGTGCGTCCGCCGGCTGGATCGGACGGACTACGACCGCCTCGCCGTTCATTAGCAGCCCGTCGAACTCCCACTCCATGGGATATCCAGCCGGCATCGCCGCGGCGCCCCCCTCCGCATCCGCAGTAGCCATGGCAACCTCCTCCGGTATGCGATCGTCGCCGCACCACCACGAAATCGCTAGGGTCTGAGGTCCCGAGATGCCCCCGCCTCAGTTGAGATGCGCTGGTAGCTGATCACCTGGGCAAGCAGTACCGGACGCCGCACTCCCGCGCTAGCCCAGTCCGATGACGCGAGTGATGATGCGGGTAGGGTGCGGCATCATGAGCCGGCGGTTAGCTGGGGGCGACGTGAATGCACAGGCAGGGTCGAGCACCTACGCTCTGCTCACCGACGGGACCACAATCGAAATCCGGGCCACGCGGCCCGACGATTTTGATGCGGTACGGAACATGCACGCCAAGATGTCCTCGGAGAATCTGTATCTGCGCTTCTTCGGCCTGAGCCGGAGCGCGGCCGAGGGAGAGGCGCGCCGGACATGCCGCGAGCCTGCGCCGGACCACGCCGCGCTGCTGGCGGTACTGGAGGGCCAAGTGGTCGGCTGCGGCAGCTACGAGGTGGCTGGCGACGGCTCCCGATCGGCGGAGGTCGCCATGGCGGTCGCCGATGGCATGCACCGCCGTGGTGTCGGCACGCTGCTGCTCGAGCACCTGATCTCACTGGCCCGCGGCCGGGGCGTCCGCACCTTCGTCGCCACGACGCTGAGTGAGAACGCGCTTATGATGCAGGTGTTCGCCGATGCCGGGCTGGGGGCACGCCGCGCCCTGGTGGATGGTGTCTATGAGGTCAGCTTCCCGCTACCGGCCGGCGAGGGCACTCCCGGCGTCGGCACCTACCGTGATGCGGTCGCCGAACGGGAGCGGTCGGCTGACGTGGCGAGCCTGCGGCACGTGCTGACCCCGGCCTCGGTCGCCGTCATCGGCGCGAGCCGACGCCCCGGTTCGTTCGGGCGGGCCATCCTGAAGAACATCGTCGACGGCGGCTTTTCCGGCCCGGTCTATGCGGTCAACCCGGGCGCGGCCGAACTGGATGGCGTGCCCTGCGTGCCGTCGGCGGCGGCACTGCCCGAGCCGGTGGACCTGGCGGTCATCGCCGCGCCGGCCGGCGCCGTCGTCGGTATCGCGGAAAACTGCGGGCGGCGGGGCATCAAGGCCCTGGTTGTCATCACGTCAGGCCTGGACGGCGCGGCCCGGGCCGAGCTGCTTGGCATCTGCCGCCGCCACGGCATGCGGCTGGTCGGGCCGACCTGCTTCGGCGTGGCCAACACGGCCATTTCCCTGGACGCGACGGTCGCGGCCCGCCATCCCCGGCCGGGAATGGCTGGCCTGGCCATGCAGTCCGGCGGCGTCGGCGTGGTCCTGCTCGAGCACCTGTCCCGGCTCGGCATCGGGATCTCCTCCTTCGTCTCCCTGGGCGACAAGGATGATGTGTCCGGCAACGACATGCTGCTGTGGTGGGAGTCCGACGCGACGACGAAGCTGGCCTTGCTCTACCTGCAGTCGTTCGGGAACCCGCGCAAGTTCGCCCGGACGGCCCGTGCCGTAGGCCGCACCATGCCGATCCTGACGGTGAACGTGGGCCGGTCCGCGGCGGGCCGGCGCCTGACCGCGATTCGCGCGGCCGCTGTTCCTCAGCTCACCAGGCAGGCCCTGTTCGAACAGGCTGGTGTGATCGCCACCGCCAACTTCGGCGAGCTAGTCGACGCCGCGGCCCTGCTGGCATCCCAGCCGGTGCCAGGGGGAAACAGCGTCGGCGTGGTATCCAATACCCGCGGCGGCGGGATGCTCGCCGCCGATGCGTGCGGCGACGTGGGCCTGCAGGTCGCCACCCTGGCCGACGATACTCAGCGGGCGCTCCGGGACCTGCTCCCCCCCGATGCCACGGTGACCGGGCCGGTCGATACCACGGCGGTGGTCACGTCCGGCCTCTTCCGCCGGTGCCTAGAGCTCATCGGCGCCGACCCGGGCGTGGACGCGGTCCTGGCGCTGACGGCCACGACCGCGACCGGCGACCTGGTTCCCGGGGTGGGCGCCGCGCGGCTGCCGGTGCCGATCGCCGCGGCGGTGATGGACCAAGTTGAAGGGGTCCGGCTGCTGCCAGGTCCGGGCGGGGACTCCCCCGCCGTCCCCGCCTACGCCTACCCCGAATCTGCCGCCCGCGCCCTCGGCCACGCCGCGCGCTACGGCGCGTGGCGGGCGACTCCGCCGGGAAGCGTCCCTATCCTGGAAGGACTGCGCCAGGACCGGGCGAGTGAGCTGGTCGCCAGCTTTCTCACCGGGACACCGTGGGGAGGCTGGCTGCCCCGGGGGCAGACCGTGGAGTTGCTCAGCTGCTACGGCGTGCTGATGGCCGACCGTATCGCCGTTACCACCGGCGCCGTAGGGGTGAAGGTCAGTGTGCTGCAGGAGCAGGTGTTCGGCCCGCTGGTGCTGTTCGGGCTGGCCGGGGGCGCCGCCGATGACCTGGCTGACCGCGCCGCCCGGCTCGCTCCCCTGACCGAATCCGACGCCGGCAACCTGATCCGCTCGGTACGCGCCGCCGCGCCACTGCTCGGACGCTCCGGCGCCCCCGCCGCCGACCTTGCTTCACTCCGGGGCACGCTGCTGCGGGTTTCCCAGCTGGCCGTCGATCTCCCGGAGGTCGCCGAGCTGGAGCTGAGCCCGGTCACCACCGGCCCCGATGGTGCCCTGGCCGTCGCCGGCCGGGTCCGCATCCAGGCGGCCGAGCCCGCCGACGCCTACCTGCGCCAGCTGCGCTGAGCCGCTGCCGTGTCGCTGGCCGTGCGGTCGTCCTGGAGGAAGCTGGTGATCAACGGCCCGATTTGGTGAGCGCTATCGAGCAGGGCAAGGTGTCCGCCGCCCCGTACCGTATGCAGCGTTGCCCGCGGCATCAGCGAGGCGATGATCCGGTGATTCACCAGCGGTGTGACCGGGTCGTCGTCGCCTGCGATGATCAGTGCGGGATGGCCGATGGCCCACAGCCACGGCAGGCTCGTCCAGCCGAAAAGCGGGGCCATCCGGTACAAGGCGGCGATGGTATTCGTCGGCCGCCGGATGTGCATCAAGCGGACAAGCTCCGGCTCGGTGCGCAGCCGCCCGCCGAACATGTCGCCGGCCACCTGTTCCAGGCGTTCTGGATGATAGCTGCGCGGGTGGACGAAGTGCCAGAGAGCTTTCGGGCTGCCGGGCATGCCGAAACCGCCGAAGGATGTCGACGCCAGCACCAGCCGGCGAACCCGGCTGGGGTACGAGAACGCCATCTGCTGTGCGACCGCGCCACCGAACGAAGCGCCGAGCACGTGGGCGGACTCTATGCCGAGTTCGTCGAGTACCGCGGGGCCGAAGCCGGCCAGTGCCCACATGGTCAGCGGGAAGGCCGGCATCTGCGACCGGCCGATGCCCGGCGGGTCGAAGGCGATCGTGCGGAACCCGGCCAGGTGGGGAAGCAGTTGTTCCCACAAGCCCGCCTCGCCCCAGACGCCGGAGAAGAGCAGCAGCGGCTCGCCTTCTCCGCGGATCTGGGCGTGGATCCGCAGCCCGTTGATACTTAGCTGCTCGTCCCTGACTGGCGCGGCCGACGTGGCTGCTGTCATCGAACCCTCCCTTAGGTTAGATCCGAGGGCTGAGCCGGCCAGCCTGCTTGCACCAAGCGGGCGCTCAGCTAACATTGCCACCATACCGTGCGGTAACAAGACGAACTCTAGCGACCTCCGGCCAGTGGCCTAGGGGACCTTTGGCCATTACACCCCGCCGGCTAGCCGTTAGCGTGCCGTGTATCAGCAGTCTCCGATATTCCTGGCCAGCCGGAACAGGCAGAAAAGAACGAGGCTCTCTACTCCTGCGTTTGGAGGCGAGACCGACGTACACATTCGCCCAGCCGCTCAGCCGAGCCCTCAGCGTCGCCGCCGGATCCACTGCCGTTGTGTGCCAGGACAGGCGCTGTACCTATGCCGAGCTTGGCTCGCGATGCCGCCGCCTGGCCGGCGTGATGCGCAAGCTCGGCGTGGCGCCGCACGACCGCGTCGGGGTAATCGCGCTCAACTCTGACCGTTACCTCGAGCTCTACCTCGGGCTGCCGGCTGCGGGTTACGTGCTGGTCCCGGTCAACTCGCGGCTGGCTCCCGCGGAGATGCACGCCATCCTGGAGGACGCCGGGGTCAGCGTGCTGTTCGCCGACTCCGGCTATCCGGGTGCTGCGGGAGCCGGGCGCGTGCTGACGATGCCGGATGACTACGAGGACCTGATAGCCGCGGCCGACGAAGTGCCCCTAGGGGACGGGGTAACCGAGGACGATCTGGCCGCCCTGTTCTATACCTCCGGTACCACGGGGGCGGCGAAAGGCGCGATGCATACTCACCGGAGCCTGGTCTCCAGTGCGCTGCATTTCATGGCCACCTGGCCCTTTGACCGGCAGACGCGGTGGCTCGTGGCCTCCCCGATGTTCCATACCGGCGGAATACTCGCCACGCTGGCCACCGTCTGGGCCGGCGGAACCCACGTCATCATGCCCAGGTTCGACCCCGATCTGACGCTCGACCTCATCGAGCGCGAGGCGGTCACGCACACGCTGCTCGTTCCCACCATGCTCGCCGCGGCCGCAAGCGCCCAACTCGCCCGGCCGCGGAACGTCAGCTCACTGCGATATCTGAGCCACGGCGCCTCGCCCATTTCCGCCGAGACGCTGAGGAGGACCAGACAGGCCTTCCCCGGTGCCGAGATGCTGCACGTGTACGGCACGACGGAAACGACACCGATCACCACGCTGCTGCCGCACGAGGAGCGCCTGCTCGACACCCAGCTGATCCGCTCGTGCGGCCAGCCCGCCATGGGCGTCGAGGTGCGGGTCGTCGACAAATCCCAGGCTGACGTGCCGCCGGGCACGGTCGGCGAGATCGCCGTGCGCAGCCCCAGCGTCATGGCCGGCTACTGGCAGAAACCAGAGTCGACGGCTGAGGTCATGCGCGGCGACTGGTACCTGACCGGCGACCTCGGGTACCGGGACGAAGACTCTTACATCTACCTGGTCGACCGGGTCAAGGACATGATCGTCAGCGGCGGCGAGAACATCTACTCCATCGAGGTGGAAGACGCGCTGGCCACCCATCGCGCGGTCGATGAGGTCGCCGTCTTCGGCGTTCCCGACCCGCGCTGGGGGGAAGCGGTCTACGCGGTCGTGTTCGGCCGGATACAGGTGACACCTGACGAGCTTGTCGCGCACTGCCGCGAGCGGATCGCCGGATTCAAGGTACCCAGATGCGTCGAGTTGCGCACCGAGCCGCTGCCCAAGTCGGCGGCAGGCAAGATCCTCAAGCGCGACCTGCGCGAACCGCACTGGGCAGGTCGGCAAACGCACATCTCAGGAGGCTAGCCATGCGCAGCACGATGATGGACTTTCCGCTCACAGTCAGGCACATCTTCGAGCACGGCCGGAACACATACGCCGACAGTGAAGTCGTCACCAACCAGGCCGACGGGGTGCGCCGCATCGAGTTCGGGGCCCTGGCGGACCGCGCAGATCAGCTGGCGGCCGGCCTGCGCCGCCTGGGCGTCCAGCCGGGCGACCGGGTTGGCACCTTCGCCTGGAACACCCAGGAGCACCAGGAAGCGTACTTCGCCATTCCCGGCATGGGTGCGGTGATGCACACCATCAACATCCGGCTGTCCGCGGAGCAGATCCGCTACATCATCGGCCATGCCGGGGACTCCGTGATACTCGCGGACGCCAGCCTGGCACCGGTACTTGCCCCGGTGCTGGCGGCCAGCGGGGATGAGCTCAAGACGCTCCGCCACCTCATCGTGTTCGGCGAGGGTGACCGTTCCGGGCTGCCCGGGCACATCGACTACGAGGAACTGCTCGCCGCCGAACGGCCGGGGTACTCGTGGCCGGAGATCGAGGAGACAGCGGCCGCCGCGATATGTTACACAAGCGGGACCACCGACCTGCCCAAGGGCGTCGTCTACAGCCACCGTTCGACGTTCCTGCACTCACTGGGCCTGTGCTCAGGCGAGGCCCTCGCGCTAAACCAGCACGACCGCCTGCTGCCGGTCGTGCCCATGTTCCACGGCAACGCCTGGGGGATGCCGTACGCCGCCTGGCTCGTCGGGGCTGACCTGCTGCTGCCGAACCGGTTCACGCAGGCCGAGCCGCTGGCCCGGTTCATCGCGGCGGAGCGGGCCACCCTGGCCACAGCCGTTCCGACCGTGTGGTACGACGTTCTCGGCCTGGACCCGGCGAGCGTCGATCTCTCATCGCTGCGCATGATCTTGGCCGGGGGTGCCGCCGTCCCACTCAGCCTGATCGAGGCCTACGAACAGCGATTCGGTGTGTACGTCATCCAGGGCTGGGGCCTGACCGAGACAAGCCCGGTCGCAGCACTGGCTCATTCGCCCAAGCACGTCCCGGCGGAACGCGCGATGGACTACCGGGCCACCGCGGGACGCGCCCTCGGCGGCGTGGAGGCCCGGGTCGTAGACGACGAGGGCAAGGTGCTGCCTCGCGACGGGGACTCCACCGGCGAGATCGAGGTGCGCGGGCCATGGGTGACGGGCGCCTACTACCGGGACCCGGCATCGGCCAAGTTCCGCGACGGCTGGCTGCGCACCGGCGACGTCGGCCGGATAGACGCCAAGGGGTACATCACGATCAGCGACAGGGCCAAGGATGTCGTCAAGTCGGGCGGTGAATGGATCTCCACGCTGGAGCTGGAGGCTGCCATCCTCACCCACCCGGCCGTCCGCGAGGTCGCGGTCATCGCCGCGCCCGACGAACGGTGGGGAGAGCGGCCGCTGGCCTGCGTGGTCCGCGCACCGGGCCAGTCGGTGAACCCCGCGGAGCTCCGCGCGCATCTGTCCGTCCGGGTCGTGAAGTGGTGGCTGCCGGAACAGTGGGCGTTCGTGGACGAGGTGCCGCGCACCAGCGTGGGCAAGCATGACAAGAAGCTCCTGCGGGCCCGCCACGCCGAAGGCAACCTGAACGTCGTGGCCGCCGGCGTCGCGGTGAGCCAGGCCGACGCACCCAGCCGCCAGGCGGCGGAATCCCCGCCGCCGGCCAGCGAGCTACCCGAAGCGACCTCGACCGTATAGGTCGCATTACCTGAGGAGAGAAATGTCATGTCAGAGGCAGTTATCGTCAGCATCGGCCGCACACCGATCGGCCGCGCCGTCAAGGGCTCGCTCATTGATCAGCGGCCTGACGACCTGGGTGCCTATGTGGTGACTGAAACGCTCAAGCGTGTCCCGCAGCTTGACCCCGGCCAGATCGACGACCTGATCTGCGGCTGTGCGCTGCCCGGCGGCGAGCAGGCGCACAACGTGGCCCGGGTCATTAGCGTCCTGGCCGGGGTCGGCGCTCCTGGCACGACGGTCAACCGCTACTGCGCGTCGTCGCTGCAAGCCGTGCGGATGGCTTTCCATGCCATCAGGGCAGGCGAGGGCTCCGCGTTCGTATGCGCCGGGGTGGAGTCGAGTACCCGCTCGCCGTTTGGCGTGTTCACGGACCAGCCAGAAACCCGCAACCCTCGCCTGATGCCAGGTAACCCGGAGCGCTTCCCCGAGGTCTTCATGAGCATGGGCGAGACCGCGGAGAACGTGGCCGACAAATACGACATCACCCGCGAGGAAATGGACAGGTACGCCCTGCAGAGCCATCGGCGCGCGGTCCTGGCCGGCCAGGACGGGGTTTTCGCCAGGGAGATCATTCCTGTGCCGCTGTCCTCCGGGGTCACGATGACGACCGATGACGGGCCCAGGGCGAACACCACCATGGAAAGGCTGGCCGGGCTGAAGCCGGTATTCCGCGAGGGCGGGCGGGTGACCGCGGGTAATTCCTGCCCGCTTAACGACGGTGCGGCGGCCGCTGTCGTGATGTCGCGGGCACTCGCCGAGCAGCTCGGAATCAAGCCGCTCGCCCGCATAATCTCGACCGGCGTCAGCTCCCTGGAGCCCGAGATGATGGGCCTGGGCCCGATCGAGTCCAGCAGGCAAGCGCTGGACCGGGCCGGGATGACCATCGATGACGTGGATGTGGTGGAGATCAACGAGGCGTTCGCCGCGCAAGTCATCCCGTCTGCCATGGGGCTAGGGGTCGATCCGTTCAGCGACAAGCTCAACCCGCACGGCGGAGCCATCGCCCTGGGCCACCCGTTCGGGATGACCGGGGTGCGCATCCTGGCCACGCTGCTGAACGACCTCAGCACCCGTGATGAAACGATCGGGCTAGAAACGATGTGCGTCGGCGGCGGCCAGGGCATGGCCATGATCGTGGAGCGGCTGTCTTGACGACCCCGCCGGTCGACGGCCGCTGACCAAGAACACGTCCAACGGCCGTCGACCGGCGCGGTCCCAGGGCCGGCCCCGTTCGGCGGTTTCGGCCTCCGCCTGGCGGCGGACGCACTGCGGTTTCTCGGCCAGCAGGCGGTGCGGCAGCCGCAGGTGCTGCTGCGGAGTGTGCCTGAGACCGGCGCGGAGCTGCTGCGGATCGGGCTCGGTAAGTCGCAGGTCGCGCCGGAGAAGGGGGATAAGCGCTTTGCCGATCCAGCCCTCCGGCCTTCGACATCCTCGCCTGGAACGCGGACACGACCAGGCTAAGTTCCGCCTTCCATCATCAGCTGCTCGACATGGTGGCAGGCAACCAGATGGTGCACCCGGGCGGCATGACGGTCCTCGGTACGCCGATCGACATCTCACGCATCTCCTGCGACACCTACGTGGCGGCGGGGATGACCGACCACATCACGCCGTGGCGCACCTGTTACCGGTCCACCCAGATGGTCTCCGGTAATTCTCAGTTCGTCTTGTGCTCGAGCGGCCACATCCAGACCGTGGTGGCCGACCCGAAGCACCGAGGGCTCGGGTACTTCGTCAATCCGGAGACGCCGCTCGAGGCCGAGCAGTGGCTCGCGGGCGCGCAGCGGCACGAGGGCTCCTGGTGGGAGCACTGGTAGGCTGGCTGGCCGACCGCTCCGGTGAGCAGGTCGCGGCACCTCAGTCCGTCGGCAGCCCCCGCTTCCCGGCGAAAGAGCCAGCTCCGGGCACCTACGTACGGCATTGACATCCTCCCTCGCCTGAAGGCGGGGGATTCCAGCTACTACGCCGATTGGAGCAGTAGTTGAGGTTCGCGGTTCACGGGCCGGGTAACCCCGTCGCCTCCCCGCGCAGTCACGGCGTGCCCCGCCGCGATGTTGATGGCCGCGTTCACATCAGCGTTACCGGCGAAACCGCAGGCAGTGCACCGGAAGACGGCTTGGCTCTCACGCGAGTCCCGGTCCACCTGCCCGCACGCCGAGCACCGCTGGCTCGTCAACGCGGGTTTGATCTTCTCCACCCGGCCCGGGGCCTTGTCCTGCAGCCGGCGCACCAGCAGCCCCCACCCCGACCCCAGGATCCCCCGGTTCAGCCC
>OCTA010002462.1_pt1 | contig 16839 bp, 8 predicted proteins | sample 1538991 | NCBI WGS metagenome assembly OCTA01 (sample SAMEA3539302, study PRJEB22396) | soil metagenome | biome: tundra; feature: field; material: soil | place: USA | collected 2010-05 | depth 0.15 m | reverse complement strand
GCCGTTCGGCCAGCGCCGCGCTACAACGTATTCGCGGCAGTTGTCGGGGTTCGAGTCCCGCCCGGCTCACCACTCTAAACCACGTATTTTCCATTATTTAGGGGCCTCTCCCTTTTCGTGTCGCGGATATGTCGCTACCATTCGCACGCCCCAGCGATCTTGAGAAGCCGTGTCGTCGCGGAGGCTTTCTCTCTGCACGATGGGATCGTTCTTCCACGCGCGCACCAAGTCCGATTCGAGTTGTGCTTGACGCGCCTGCACCCAAGGGGCGTAATGGCGCTCGGTAATCTTCACCGACGAGTGCCCCAGCAGGATGGAGACGCGCTCGATGGGGACACCTTCCAGGAGCAACTCCACGGCCAGTGTGTCCCGGAACCGGTGCGGGTGGCCGCGCCCCAATCAGACGGCTGTTCACCGAATACGAATTCCGCTCGCCGGACGGGCGCCCGTGAGTCGCACCGGTCAAATTGTCCGGTGGGGTGCTGTGAGGTTGCCTGTATCCGTACCAGAATCTGGTACGGATACCGGCGCAGCATCCTCCCCACAACTGCGACCTTTCGCGTACGACCCCTACGATCTTTCGGGTGCGGAGGGATGGAGGGTCATGGAGGGTTGTGCGAGAAATTCCGTGGCGCCACGCTGTTGTTCGACAAGTATGCGGCGGCAAGCTTGATTACCGGCGAACCCTTCTGGACTGTAGCAAGCGACGAAATGTCGGTGAACTTCACCCTGTCGGCCTTTTTGCGACAGGGTGATGACAACGAAATCGTACCCTACAACACGGCAATCTCGGCGATCATGCTCGTGGCTATCACCCATGACGCAAGTTATATCTATGGCGCCCTGCATCCGAAGGCTGACCATTCTTTCGACAGCCGACCCCTTTTGGGAGGTTCCGTTCATACAATGCAAGGACTGGCCCATTGGAAAAACGCGGATCAGACTGGCCTGGACGCTCGGAACTAGCCCCGATCCGCTTAAAGTACCACACGCTTCAGTTCGCATTGATGGCTAGTGAATACCTATCACTGTTCACCCTGTCCGCCCCGCCGGCCCGCGGTGGCGGCGCTCACCGATGGGCGCTGTTCGGGCGCGTTCACGCCGGACGCGACGGTCGCCGCACGGCACGCGGATGCGCGGGACGTGTTCGTATGGTGCCTGCGATGTACCTGCTCCTCTCGGCGCCTCGGACGCCATGCGCGCCTCGCCGCCGCTCCTCGGCCGCATCGCGTCCGGCGGCTGCAGGCGCGGCGATGCGGGATCGCACGCTTCGCCGGCTGATGATAGTGGCAGGCCGCGGAGATTGGCGCGGTTGGGTAGGGCGGCCAAGGCAGCCGCCGCGCGGTGGATGGCAGCGCGCAGCGGCCCGCGTTGTTCTTCGCTGCCAGCCCTACTGACCGTTCGCGTAATAGCGATTGAGATGTGCCCGCGTCTCGCGCCGGTTTTGCCGCCGCCGCGCACGCGCCCACCACGGTGTTCGGGGAATCGCCCTCAGGACACGCAGAATAAACCGCACCGCTATAGTCTGCTCCAGCGGAACTCGGGTGTCAATCACCCCACCACGCGTATACCTGGTAGGCCCACGCCCTGCCGGCGTCGGCCTGCAACCGCGCTACCAGATGCGCACCTCGCGCGCGGCTCGCTGCCTATCCTCCGCCGCATCGTGTCCGGCGGCGGCTGGCGCTGCGATCAGGGCCGCGCAATGGGCTGAGGCAATAGTCCCGAAACAGTCCCGATTCAGTCCGGTTTTTGCGTCATCTGTAGACTGCGGAGGTATTCTTCCGCCCGTCGCCGGGCCTTCTTGCCTCCGCGCCCCGCCTTCACCTCGAAATACGTGCTGCGCCCGATCCCGATCCTGGCACCTTGTTCCTGGTGGGAGATCATCGCGGAATCACAGGCCGCATCCAGACGCGCGCCCAGATTCGGCGCCACCCCTGCCTTGGAAATTACTGGCAACCTGACCACCCATTCTTCCGTTTCGTCGTGGAATAGTCGGTTCAGATCGGAATGAGCGATTTCCTTCGCCGGAATCCGCAATTCACGGCTTGATGGCGAATACGGTACCGTTTCCGGCGATCCCACCGGCGGAGGTCGTGCCGTAAAGCACGCCGCTGGGGCTGAGCGTGAGACCCGCCGCAGGTATGGAGCCGTCGCCATTCTGACTCGTGAAGCTATGTTGAAAAACGCTTGCCAAGCGTCGTGAGAGCACCTCAAATCCTTGATTTTGGGAAACTTGTGCGTCTAGCGACGACCGACCGAATCAGGCCCGCGGCTGCACAATCAAAACAGACGGCACGTGGGCAAGAGAGCTCGGCTTTGGTAGTTTTCTAAGTGTCGGGCGCCGATCCCGCGGCAACGGTGGTGCCCTCTGTACCAGAACGCGGCCATCGTCCTTTCCTCCGCTGGTCCTCCGCTGCTCCAGCGGTGGCTCGCGCAAATTGCTCCGCGGAATATGCGATGAGGGCGATCGCGCCCCGTTTAGACGCCCCGGCCGCTGACCTGCACCTCGCACAGCTTTCGCGGATCGTCGCTCGAGATCTGAATCGTCGCGTTCGTATCCCCGGCCGAACTCGGCTGGTAGAAGATCGTCACGTCCGCCTCGCCTCCTCGAATGACCGTGACTGGCCGCGCCGGACCCACGCTGAAATCCGAACTCCCGTCAACCTGAACCGACGTGATGTGCAGATCGGACATCCCCGCATTCATCATCTGCAGTTGAATCTTGCGCTGCGTCCCCAAGCGTGTATCGCCGAAGCCCGTCTCGCGGCTCGGGTTGGTCGCCAGACGCGCCGGACCATCCGGGCACCCCGTGCCCGAAACCACCAGCGCGTACGGAGAGTGCGGATCGTTGCTGGCGATCTGGAACACCGCCTGCAGGTCGCCCACGCTGGACGGCGTGAACACCACCGGAACCGTCAGAGTCGCGCCCGGCGCCACCGTGGCGGGCAGCGTTACAGCGCCGATCGCAAAATCGGCCGATCCGAACGTTCTGGTGATTGCCGAAATGGTGAGCGCCGCATCGCCCGAGTTGTAAATATAAAGCGGCTGCTTGTTGCCGGTCCCCTGCCGCGCGAAACCGAAGCCCAGGCTCGACTCCACGCTCATGGCCGGACCGTGTGGCCGCGTGGCTTCGAAGCAGCCGCGCCCGTAGGTTCCCACGCGCAGCACCGGCGGCTTCACGGTATTATCGATCGCCAGCGACATGCACGAGACATTGGGAAGTCCCGCGCCGTAAATCTTCCAGGTCGCCTTGACGTTCGGCCCCGTCACGCTCGCGTCGCTGCAACGCATCACGCCCGAGTCGCCCGCGACAATGATCGCCGACGGAGTCGCGCTTTGATCGAAGACGACCGAGTGCAGTGGAAGATCCGGGAGATTGCCCACTGGGCCGGCGCCATCCGTGCCGCTGACATCGTCCCAGGTAACGCCGCCGTCCGCGGTCAGGTACACGTGGTGGGTGCGGTATGTCGCGTCGATGGTCGACTGGCCCGCGTAAGTAACCGCGACGCGCGCCGCGTTCGCGGGATCCACCGCGATGGCGGTCACGGGGGGAACGGTGGCCCCGGAAAGCGGGGTTGAGTTGAAGCCTCGAGGCTGGTTCCAGTTCGTGCCGCCATCCCCGGAGAAATACACTCTGCCGTCCCGGCATCCCATCCAGACGTGATCGGAGTTCGCCGTGGTCGTGGCGAGCGCCGTAATATTGTCACTGGCCGGAGTATTGAGCTGGGTGAAATTCTCTCCCGCATCCTGGCTCTTATAGAGCACCTGATTCAGGCCCACGTACACGACCCGCTCGCCAGTATTCTTTCCGTTCTGTTCCAACGCGATCGAACGCGCTGGGGTCCCGTCGAAGGAGTACGGTAGTCCGTTCCCGATTGGCGCAGAGTCAGGCTGGCCGCCGCCGCTGTTCCGAAACGTCTGGCCCTCGTCAATGGACTTGATGAACATGCTGTTGTCGAATCCGTAAACAACCTTTGGATCGATGGGATCCACGGCAACTTGATAACCGTCTCCATCGATGCCTTGGTGCCAGATGGTCGTACCGGCATCGGAGGCCCGATGCGCGCTCGTCCCGGTGTCCTGACAGCCGCCATAGGTGTACGCATTGCCCGCGCCTTGCCCGATCCCGATGCCGAAGAACAGATTCGCGGAGATTGCCCCGTTGATCGAGGTCCAGTTGAAGCCTCCGTCCGTGCTCTTCGTTATCCCGCCGTCCGTGCCCACATACACGGGCGTCGGCGCGCCCGTGCGATGACCGGGCGGGCTCGGCACCAGCGCATGGTGATCCCAGTGAAGATGTTTCCAGGTGCACGCCGGATACTCGAACTGCTGCCCGCCGTCGGTCGATCGCCATAACTCCTGGAAGCCTGCATACACAAGCTGGTCGTTCTGCGGGTCGATCGCCAGCGTCAGGTCGTAGTCGGTCTGTCCAAACCCATCGCCTGAGGCTGCATCGACATAGGCGCACAACCTCCAGTTGGCCCCATCGTCCGCGGTTTCGAACAGGCCGCGATAAATCGGCCCCTGTCCGTCCACGGTATACTGCACGCTCACCAAAAACCTCCACGGCGACATTTCCGATTGCGCGATCTCCAGATTTCCGAAGGGCTGCGGCGGAGCCCCGAAATTCAGGAACAGATTCTTGAACGTGACTCCGCCGTCCGTCGATTTGAAGACGCCGCCGCTTTGCACTCCCGCATAAAACGTGTTCGCCGGATCGCGCACATCGGCCAGGAGGCAGGTGATGAACCCCTCTAAAACCGGCCGGCGGTCGTTGAAGTCGGGCTTGTTCGAGCCGAAGTTCTGGCCTCCGTCGGCGGAGCGAAACAGGCCAGCGCCGGCCGCTACCAGCAAAATGCCGGGAGCCGGAGCCACAATTCGATTGATCATCTGCCCGGCGAAGACGGTGTCGAGCATTCCGCCATCCACGATTGCCCAGCTCTGCCCGCCGTCGGTCGAGCGGAACACCCCGACGCCTTTGTTGAACGCCCGGCCGCCATCGTACGGGTTTCCGCTGCCTGCGTACACAATCTTCGGGTTGGCGGGATCCACCGCCACAGCGCCCATCGAAAGCGAAGGCATCGAATCCATGGTAGGAATCCAGTTCGAGCCGCCATCAGTGGTTTTCCAGATCCCGCCATCGTTCGTGGCGATGTACAGGTTGGTGTCGGCCGTGCCGCTGGGATCGATGGCGATATCGGTCACTTCGCCGGAATCGGGACCTTCTCCCTGATACACGCTGTCGGGAGTCGTGGAGCCGTCGGGATTGGTCCACTTGACTTGGGAATCGATATACAAGGGCGCAGGTCCGATCGACTTCCACAGGATGCTGGCGTCGACATCCAACTCGTTGTAATCGAGGAGGCCCTGCCTCCAGAGGTCGGGCCGCGGCTGTCCGGCGGAGTCGCTGCGGTTCTTGAGGAAAGCTGTGCGAAGCTTTCCGTGTCCTTCCTCATCGTGTCTGGGCATATATCAATTTAAGCGCAATTCCGGGTGTTCGGAGGACAGCAATCTTGCAGACTTGCGGCCATCCCACTTTGACTTTTCGCACGGACACTTTCTCCTGGGGCACGAAGTTCCCTCCACCTGAGGTGCGCAAATATACCGTCCGATTGCTTTTCAGCGACTTGCAATGGCCACGCCGTATGCGATCCTAAGCCGCGGCTGCGCCTTCGACGACCGCTGGAGCAGCGGAGGACCAGCGGAGTGGTTAACAGCGTGGATGGGGTGCGGTGAACAGCCGGCACCACAGACTGCTGGGCAAGGGAGGGATTTGTGCCGGTTCCACCAGCCCCGACGCAAGCCGGCATTCGCGGGGATGCCGGGTTCGGCTACCAACCGGTGTTGCACGAGTTGGAGGATCGCCGGGCGCACTATGCCGTGGTCGCTCGCCTTACGGTGCCTCTCAAGCGCCGCTTCGCCGGCTTGCACTACGAGCGTGCCAACGCGCGCTGGCAACTGGCCGAGACAGAATATCGCGCGCTGGGCTGGCCGCATCCGAGCGCTAGAAGTAGAACTTCAGCGCAAACTGAATCTCGCGCTGATCGTTCTGGCCATCACGAGTGGACGTGATCCTGCCGAAAGTCGAGGGCGAGGTGTAGTCGAGCGAGCCGGGCGCGGCCGTGACTCCATTACCGCTGAAGCCGGGCGGGGAAAAGTTAGGATGGTTCGTCAGGTTAAAAATTTCTGCGCGGAACTCCAGGTGTGTGCGCTCGGTCGTGCGGAAGTTCTTGAAAAACGAGCCGTCCATGCGATGATAACCGGGACCAAGGAATTGCGACGGGGCGCCGCCCACTGGAGCATAGTTGGACTGCCCGATGGTAGTTGCCACCGGTGGGCTCGCGAAGGCCGCGGGATTGATCCATTGATTCACATTGTGCGGACCCGCGGTGATGCTCTCGCCGGGAACCAGCAGGGCATTGCAGCCATAGTCGGACGTAGTGCTGATCACGCAGGACACGGTATACGGCTGGCCATCCTGCAGGGTCAGAATCCAGTTGGTGCTCCATCCGCCGAGCACGGCCTCAACGGCTCCTTTAGCGCCGTTGAGGAACTGCCTGCCCTGGCCGAAGGGCAGATCGTAGTTTCCACTCACATGTACCACTTTCGGGATGTCGAAATCACAGAGTCCGTAGTCGCCCTGTACCCCGAAACCGGGTAGTAAAGCCGCGTTCCGCCCACTGATCGCCGTGCTGTTGAGCACGTCGACTGCATCGGTTCGGCATTTAGACCAAGTGAAATTCGCGAGCACGCTGAGGCCGGCGCTGAACCGGCGTTCGTAATTGGCCTGCAGCGAGTTGTAATAACTGTCTCCGGCATAGCTGGAATACGTAATGCCGTTTTGGAAATCCGGATATGGCGAGTAATTGTATACGTTGAGTCCGGGAGGGAGGATTTCATGCGGTTCATTCGGATTTATGTAGATTCCGAGGTGGCGCACGGTGTTCCCCACGTAGCCCATCTGCACGGTCTGGTTGGGGGTGATCTGGTACTGGAGGGTAAAGTTGTAGCCTTGAGTGTAAGGCGTCTTAGTGTGATAGTCCTCGCCCGTAAATGAGACGCCGGCGGGCTCCACGGAGGCCGGTGTCAAGGGGATACCGGTCAATCCAGTCTCCAGCGTTGCAATGCTGCCGTTCGGAAATATGATGGGCGCATTGGGCACCAGATTCGGATACCCCAGTCCGAACTGGAACGGAAAGTCGACATAAGTTTCGACTACGGAGTTCTCAAAACCGCCATAGAAGATGCCGTATCCGCCCCGCACCACCAGTTTCGGCAAGATTCGGTACGCGAAGCCGACGCGGGGCGAAAAATTGGTCAGTTGCGAGTGCCCCAAACCCGGCAGACTGGAGCAGACGATGTCTATATTATCCTTCGCGGCGGCAGCCAGGAAATCCGGCGAAAGCGGCGTGCTGCACCGTTTTTGGGTCAGCAGAAATTGCGACGGAGCGCTGGTCCCGGAGGGGAGAAAATTGGATTGCGCGCCGTAACGTTCGACGATCTGCCCGAAGTATTCCCAACGCAAACCCAGGTTCAGCGTGAACTTGGGAGTGATTTTGAAGTCATCCTGGAAATAGGCGCCGTAGTAGTTGCGCCCCATGTCGGTGTTAGCAATGTTGGAGGCTGAAACGTTGTCGGCCCCACCCACATAGTCGGACGCGCCCGCAACCGTGCCCTGAATGGGGGTCAGCAGCATCTGGGCCAGTCCCGTGTTGCCGCCACTCGTGGTGGGCACTTCGGTATAGACGCCGCCATAATCCCATGCCCCGCGGCCCTGGGGTGGTTGCAGGATCGAAAACCTGAGATGCTGAAGCTCGAATCCGAGTTTTATCGACTGCCTTCCAAGGTTCTTAGTCAGATTGTCCGTGAATTGCAGAGTGTTGCTGAATTCGACGGAAGGCAGATAATTGTTGCTACCAATACCCGTGAGGCCCTCAAGGGAAATACGGCCGAGTCCGCCGTTGTTAGGGACCTGGGGAACGCCTTGGATGCCGAACTCTTGGGGAATACCGAGCTGGTTGGCGTCGGGCGCTTCCCGCGTTGTGGCGATACGGTTGAAGCCCAGGCGGGCTTCATTGACCAGGCTTGGCGAGAAACTGTGAGTTTCACTCAATACATCGTTGTGCGAAAGCGCGGTCTGGTTGCCTTGCGCGAAAGCGCCCCCGTCCGCAATTCCGGGGAATGGGCCCGGAAGGAATTCAGGGTTATCGACATAGCTCGCGCGGGCAAATAGGCTGTCCTTCTCGCTGAAATTCTGGTCCACTCGAATGTCGAACTGATTGGCAGTGTCGCTCAAAACACGGTCAGCCGCATAGTTATTGAAGAGCCCGGAGTTCGTTGGAAGAGGATAAAGGTTGAGCAGCTTGATCGCATTCGGATCGAGCCTGCCGGCGGGAAGGATGTTTCCCGGGAAAGGCTCACGAACGAATCCGATTTGGCTGCCCGTAGAAACGCCACTCGGGCATGGCGCCACGATGCCAGTAACCGGGTCCGCTACGCCGCATGTGACGGCACGCGTGGTGGAAGGATCAAAAACCTGGCCAAGGGCAGTCGTGCGTCCGAGCAAGTCGGTACGCGTGCCGCCTTGCGTGAGCAGCTCGGAGAGATTGGTGTAGCCGCTGTCTCGCTCAAGCATTGTTGGGACCGTGTCGATAAAAGGTACCGCCTGGCGAATGCGCGTGCCTTCGTAGTCCCCGAAGAAAAAAGTCTTGTTCTTGCGGATGGGTCCGCCGATCGTGAAGCCGAACTGATTTTGGCGGTACTCTCCCTTGGGAACGCCGCCCGAGTTCTCGAAGAAGTTTGCGGCATCCAAGGCGTCGTTGCGCAGGAACTCCCAGACGTTGCCATGGAATTCGTTGGTCCCGGATTTAATGGTCGCATTCAAGATGGCGCCAGCGGATCGGCCGGCCTCCGCACTGTAGTTGTCCGTTTGCATCTTGAATTCCGCAATGGCGTCAACAGGCGGCTTCACCACGTAGGCCGCACCATTGAGGAAATCGACGAGGTTGGCGTTATCGTCGATTCCGTCGAGCAAATAGTTGTTCTGCGCCGGCCGCAATCCGTTGGCCGCAAAACTGCCGCTTGCGCCAAGGCCGCGCGTATCCTGCTGGTCAAAGGTTACGCCGGCCGCCAATTGCGCCAGAAAAGTGAAATTCCGCCCGTTTAACGGCAGGTCGTTTATAGCGCGTGCCCCGATCACCTGTCCCACCGCAGCGTCTTCGCTTTGCAGCAGCGGCGCTTCGCCAGTGACCGAGACGGTTTGCGTCATCTCGCCAGGGGTGAGCACAACGTCCACTGCCACGCGCTGCTGCACGTTGACGGTCACGTGAGGATGGTCCACCCGTTGAAAGCCCTGGAATTCTGCCACCAGGGAGTAGGTACCAATTCTGACCGGAGCGAAAATGTATTCGCCCGTGGAACTGCTGGTCGTCGACTGGCTGATTCCCGTATCTTCGTTGGTGAGCGTCACTTTGACGCCCGGAATCACCGCGTTCGAGGTGTCCCTGACGGTGCCAAGAATTGCACCGGCATCCACCTGGGCGAACGAAACGGCCAGTCCGAAAAGGCTTCCCAACAGCACCAAAACGGCTCGGGTAAGCAACGCAGAAATACGAAGCGTTCCGGTGGTTCTCCGACTGAGCCGGGTAGCGCAAGATGTCTTCATGAACAACCTCCAGGCCAGTAAATTGTTGCAAGCCGGGCTTCCAGAATTTCCGTTTTGCCCTCCCGGCCGACATCGCGATTATACATCCAACCGCCTCAGTGGGAGGATTTTTTGCAAACATTTTCATTACATTTTCATGTCGACCGACTCCGGCAGCCCAGGAAGAGGTCAGCTCTGCCTCCTCCAAAATACGGGCGGGCAGAAGGCCACGTCGTTGGCGTAGGTGGCGGCGCAAGTGGGGCAGGCCTTCACTCTTGGAAGAGCTTAACGCAATGAGGAGGACGCGGCAATGGGGCTTTGGGGGCCTGGCCGCCGTCTGAGACGCCCTCCAGAGACGTTTTCCGAGGTGCGCAGTTCCTGACGAGGCAAATAATCGTTACGGAAAGCTGTTAACCCGGTTAACAGGCCCCCGAAAAGCGCGGAAAATGGCCACAATAGAGGCTTTTTGCGCATGGCGAGACCCGAGCAACGGCGGCCGGGCTGTTGCCTTTGGGGCGCAAACGTGGAGCCGGACGGCTCTGGTTCTCCGTTTGTCTCTTCCGCACAGGCACTTGGTTAACAGCGTGGATTGTGCGTGCTGGAGCGCGGCACGCACGCGAAGATCCACACCACCGAGTGGACCCCGCAGTTGCTATACGGTTGTCCCGCCTCCTTCAGTGCGTGGAAATCAGGAATTTTTCCTTTTGGCACTGGAGGCACAACCCGAATTTCTTCACCAGTCCGGCTTCGAGAGCTGATTCGCGGGGCTGACCGCGGATACGATGTTCACGCGCGCAGGTGCGCTGGTCGGGACTCCGGAGTACATGAGCCCGGAGCAGGCCAATTCGTCGGGTGAGGATATCGACACGCGCACCGATGTCTACTCGCTCGGTGTCATTCTCTACGAATTGCTGGTGTTAGCGATCACCAGAAAACCCAGGGCCGGACGCCCATCGGGCGCGCAATCAACATCTCCCTCCACGCGCCAAACGGACCGGTGGCCGCGGACTTGATCCGGCAAATCGGCGCCCTGCGAATTCCGTTCGAAGGCCACGCCCAGATCGACAGCCGCAACTACCTGATCGCCGGGGACGGCAACCAGACCAGCGCTGTCGAGGCCTGGGCGGCAACTCCGGCCGAGATGGCGCTACCGCCGCTGCGGTGCGACGGGTCCGTGGACTTGGCTCGGCTGCGGCATTGGGAATGGCATACGGGATTCTTAGAGCAGGTCCGGTCGAAAATGGGCGATTAATGGCTGCAATGGGTCAGCGGTTCCAGTACCCAAGCAGTACTGAGGGTGCTTGTGGCGGTGCCTATCTGGCTCTATGATTCATACTGCGGCCCCAGAATGACGTACCTTTGCGCGGTTTGTCTCGGAGGAGGGGGCCGCACACAGGTGGGTCCCTGGGTCGCCCTCTCTGCGGTTGCGGCAACTTGGCAACGGCCTTGTAACGTTGCGTGTGGTTCAAATCACTCTTCTAATGATGGCGCGGAGCGGATATGACCGAAGAGGCTTTCCTGCGGTAAAGAATGGCGGTGGTCGAACGGATGCCGAACTCGCCGTATAAGACAGCCCTGATTGTAGCGATTCAAAGCAGGATGGAAGCGCTGAGGGTGCAATTCCGACCAAATAGGACGGGGGGGAAGTTGGGGAGCCTTACGTTCCGGGCGCAGGGCGCGTGAACGGAGTGCCACATTTGCTCTTCAGGGTGGGCCCTTGATTTCCAGCCTGTCAGCGAGTACTGGCAAAAACCATGATCGCCGTGAACACTGGAGCATCGGTGAACGGCAGACTGTTGGCGCAGACCGCGGTCACTCTTCAGATGAATGCGGTTACCCAGCCCGCCCAGTAAGGATGCATGCTTCTCATGTGGATTTACGGCCCACCCAAACAGGTAATATCAAAGGGTTGCAGATTTCGGTCTGTAACCTTCTATATTGGAAAGAGGGAAAGAAAGTGACCATATTCGATTGACCGGCCAATCTTTGCTACGCGCGGAGGGGAACTCCAATGAATGCAACGGGTCAAGGGCGCGTAAAAAGATTGGACCGGTCAATCAGCCGTGAGACCGGCCAATCGACGTGATTTCAATCGCTTCGCTCATTATTTTGGTGACGTCACGATTGGCCGATCAACGGACGAAAGCTCATACAAACCGCCGATGTTCATGGCGTTACTATTCGCCGCTTTGCTTGCAGGTGGCGGAATCGGAAGGGTCTTTGCTGCCGTTGACCCCGGTGTTACCGTTGCTCCCGGCACTCTTGCCGGCGCAGCTTTAGAACCCACAGTGATTTCGTCAAGCCCAAGTAACTTGGCCACGACCGTACCGACCAGCACAAATACCAGTGATAACGTTGTAACTGGCACAGCAGCGACCGCAACCTTCAGCCAGCCGATGGATTCGGCAACGGTGAACTCGTCCTCGGCGGGAAATGTACTCACGTTCACGGTCAAGGAGACAACCGGAAACAACGTACCCGGTACCGTCGTCATGAATGCCGTAAACACCGTGGCAACATTTACGCCAACCTCGTCCGCTCTCAACCCGAATACCAGCTATACCGCTACGGTTACGACGGCGGCGAAGAACGCAGGTGGAGTTGCAATGGCCAATCCCATTGCATGGAGTTTTACGACCAACGCCGTCGCGTTTACGGGACAGACGCCAGTGCCCCTTGGAGAAGCAGGTATTTTCGCGATTTTGACCAAATCGGGAATCACAGACGTTTTTCCATCTGCTATCAATGGGGATATTGGAGCTAGCCCAATCACCGGGGCTGCTATCCATCTGACGTGCGCAGAAATGATGACAGGGAGAATTTACTCCGATAATGCGGCGGGTCCTCTTCCATGCAGAGTGACTGCGCCCGCCTTACTCACAAAGGCTGTAGGCGACATGGAAATAGCGTACACCGATGCCGCCGGACGAATGTTGCCCGATTTTATCGACTTGGGAGGCGGACTGATTGGTGGGTTAACCCTCGTTCCCGGCCTCTACAAATGGAATACCCGTGTTTTAATATCAACGGATGTCACGCTCTCAGGTGGCCCAAACGATGTCTGGATATTCCAAGTAGCGGGAACTCTTACTCAGGCCAACGCTACGAGGGTGACCCTTAAAGGAGGCGCACTGCCCAAGAACATCTTCTGGCAGATTTCCGGTGCCGTGGCCATTGGAACGACTGCGCACTTTGAGGGAGTAATGCTGGCTAAAACAAGGATCGCCATGAAGACGAGCGCATCGGCAAACGGCAGACTGTTAGCACAGACTGCGGTCACTCTTCAAGAGAATTCAGTTACACAGCCCGCCCGGTAAGGGGACGCATGCTTCTCATGTGGATTTGCCGCCCACCCACACAGGTAATATCAAGGGGTTACAGATTCCGGTCTGTAACCCGTTTTTGGGGGCTCCGACAGCCGATGGCTCAAATACCACCGGACGCACAGAACCACGATGATCCGGGGAGGCGCCGAGGCCAGTTCCTCAACCGGCGGCCCGATAGCGTCGCAGCAACGAATACGCTACCGGTCTGATTCTTACCCTCGCGTGAATGAGCAAGTTGTCGCGGAGTTCCTGCATCCAAACTCGAAGTAAAGGACAGGCAAGCATCCAACGCGCTTGATTCAAACCAGAATCGTTTCTCTTCACCTCTCCATCCACTGTGAAATGACTATGAAAGTTTGCTCCGTCCCCTATCCTACCGCCAATTCGGTTTGGGCTTCCATCCCCGAGCTAGGCGCTGGGCTTCTGCAATCTGCTGGGGAGTCATCTTGGCCTCCCCGCACGGCTCGACCACCGCTGCTCCAGCGGCCCTACTAGGTGATCGCGCCCGTGTTGAGGCGCGGTAGGTCGCGCTGGTCCTGGCTGCGGACTGACAGCATCGCCGCGGCACACCCCAGCCGACAGAAGCAGGCCCGGTGCTGCACAATCAAAACAGACGGCCCTTGGGTACTGCTGACGCCGGCCAGTTGGCCGGCGAGGATTTCGATGACGAGCGCCGCTGCTGGGCCGAAGCCGTCCGTGCACCCACTTCGGGAGCGGAAACTGTATAGCGTCGTCAGCGTGCCACTCGGGGTGATTTTGAAGACCGTCCCACCGGAGTTGCTGTTCCCGCCAACAAGCGTTGTCCCGTAGAAGTCCCCGTTAGTGGCCTGGACGAGGCCGTTGGGGAGTCCGCCGTCAGGCCACGCGCTTTGGGAGCAGAATCGGTGTAGCGTCGTCAGATTGCCGCCCGGGGTGATTTTGAAGACCGTGCCATAGCTGCCGTATGCCCCGCCGCCATCCGTTGTCCCGTAGAAGTCCCCGTTGGTGGCCTGGATTAGCCCCGCCTGGGCGGGGTTTGCGCCGTCCGTGCACCTGCTTTGGGAGCAGAAGCTGTATAGCGTCGTCAAACCGATACGCAATCGACGGCCAGCTATGAAGTGGCGCGGACCGTAGCGGGGACCGCACGGCTGTCGGTGAGCGAGCAGACGCTTCGCCAGCGCCTACGGGAGCAGGGCCTACTAGCCAGCATCGACGCTGGGCGGCAGATGCTACAGGTGCGCCGGACCTTGGGCACAGGACGCCGACAATGGTGTAGTTCTTGTGCACAAGCTGGAGCCTGGCCCGACGACGGAACGGTCCGAGTTGAAATGCCGTTGCCAAAACAGATAACTGAGGACGACAACCGGCTCAGGGTCGCGTCCCTCTGGATCGTCCGACGGGATCAAAGTGCGGCCCAGAAGGGCCGGTACCCCGAAAGGTGGATTGGGGTCACTGGGCCGGGCGATCTTCGCCCCAAACCCGAGGAGTTCATATCGGTTCGTGAGCACCACCGCGCCATCGACAGCAGTCAACCCAGCCACGGCAGCTATCGTCGAGCCAAGCCTCTCCGCCTGATCCGGGGTCTGCCGGCTCAGATCAGCGAGTTCGCAGAACAAGGGCGAGACGGCATATGGGATGGGCTGCATGATGGATTCCCGCCATGATTCGGTGCCTGCCGGAACCACCAGCAGAGATCCCCCCCGTCCGTGTGCGCGCATGGAGACCGCCAGTTGCACCATTGTGTTCACAGACTGAACCCACGCGGCCGGCGAGTCGAAACCGAGGAGTGATGTCAGCAGCGCCGGGCACTCAGGCCGACTGGAGGCGCGTTCATCCACCACTTTGATTTGATCGCCCTCAAGCACCGCAACGTTGACGAACTTGCGTGCTTCCTCGCCACTGTGATGCTTGACCACCAGCAGGCCCGGCGCCGTCACTTCGAGCACAAAGCACAGAACCGGAATAGTGCGGGTTGTTCCCCAGACGCACAACCCGTCCTGGTCGCGCCAAACACCTAGATGAACCCCAGGGCGTTCAACGGCGGGTGCCACCCGTGTAAGCGCGCCCGGACTGAGCGGCAGAGCACGTTCGAGGACGAGCGGATGACCAGCCTCCTCGCGCGCGAGGAACGAAAGTGAGATTCTCGGTGAATAGCCCTCTTCGCGCCGTAGGCTTGCCCAGAAGGCGGCATCAATGATGGCTTCGATGGTTTCCGCGTCAGGCAGAGGAGCCAAGTGCTCTTGACCGCGACGGATTGCGGCTTCCCGATGGCGCGCGAAGTAGGCGTGCAGTTTCGGCGAGATGGTTCGGGCGGCGGCGTAGGTCTCGCGTTTCATCGAGAGATTGGGGACTGTGCAAGCGTACAAGCGCGGCGAACTCGCAACCGGACGCCCCGTCAAGAACGCGCAAGCCGGTCAGATTACGGCGCGAATGGGGGGCGCATCGCGCAACGACCCATTATAGACGCAGACGGGTGCGTTGATGCTTCGGGGAGACATACTGGTTGGCCGTCGTGGATGCACCGCTGCAAAGGCGCGTCACCCATGCGGGCGGGCTTGCGCCCGGCAGCACAGTGGAGGTGTTACTCCCAACGGAGGGCGCGCATAGGGTCAACACGCGTGGCGCGCAACGCAGGGACGTAACCAGCCACGAGGGCGACGAAGGCAATGCCCAGCGTGGCTGCGGCAATGGTCAGCGTGTCGTTGGGCTCGATTCCGTATAGTTGCGATCTCACGATGCGTGTCAAGCCCCAGGCGGCCGGCAGGCCAATGGCGATTCCGATTCCAGTCAGAATGAACACATCCCTCATTACCAGCATGATAACGTCGCGGGCGACCGCCCCCAGCGCTATCCGGACGCCGATTTCGCGCGTTCGCTGTGCCACGATGTAGGCCATCACCCCGTAGAGGCCGATCGCGGCCAGCAGAGTCGCCAGCATGCCGAATCCGGAGGATAATGTGGCCACCAGCCGTTCGGTGATCAGCGATTCTTCCATCTGGGTCTCGATAGTCTTCATTTGGAATATAGGAAGGTTAGGATCGAGGCTATTCACCACTCGGCGGATGCTCGAAAAGGCTTGCTCGGGGATGCGAGTGGTCCGGACATAAGCGTACATACCGATCACAAACTCCATCTGGTGATAGGGGCGGTAGACCTCCAAGGGCACCTCGTCGCGCATGCTCTCATACTTCGTATTCCGCACGACTCCGACGATCTCGATGTCCAGCTTGGTCCCCGGGTCGCCCCCCATGCCGATGTGTTTTCCGATAGCCAGACCGTCCTTGAAGAATCGCCGGGCGAATTTCTCATTGACGATGCAAACTTTGGGCGCCGCGCGGCCATCGGTCATGCGGAAGTCCCGGCCGAGCAGGATGGGAATGTTCATGGTTTTGAAGTAATCCGGTGAAATGAACTGCATGTGCGGGTCGGGCGCTTCGGTAGGCTTGTGCTGGAAGCCTTCCACGGCCATGCTTTCGTCCCATTCGTCGCCGGATAGGACCGGTATGACGGCCAAGCTGGAAGATTCCACGCCGGGGAGCGCATCGAGGCTGTCGCGCAGCCGGCGGTAGAAATCCAGGCTGCGGTCCGGCTTGTAGCCATTCATAGGCGCATCCACAGCGAAGCCGATCAGGTTGCCGGTGCGGAATCCCGGATCGAGATCCTTGAGGTTGCTCAGGCTGCGAATGAACAAGCCGGCGCCGATCAAGAGCAAGAGCGACAACGATACCTGGGCGGCCACCAGAGTTCTGCGCAGGCCGACCGAGGTCCCGCCCACGATGGAGCCGACTTGATCCTTCAACGTGGCGGCGAGTTCGGGACGAGTAGATTGCAGGGCGGGTACCAGGCCGAACAGAATTCCGGTGAGCAGCGATATGCCGAGAGTGAACGCAA
>OCTA010002461.1_pt1 | contig 16840 bp, 10 predicted proteins | sample 1538991 | NCBI WGS metagenome assembly OCTA01 (sample SAMEA3539302, study PRJEB22396) | soil metagenome | biome: tundra; feature: field; material: soil | place: USA | collected 2010-05 | depth 0.15 m | reverse complement strand
CAGGCCGGGAACGGCCGGCCGGCGATCACCGCCGCGATGCCGGTGCCCGCCGCGGCGGCATAGCCCAGGCCAGCGCCGACCCGCCTGCCTCGGCCGCCGAGCCGGCCATCGGGCAGCGCGAGCAGCAGATGGACGGAGATCGCGATGACGAACGCCGCGGCGAGCGTGGCAACGGCACGCGCAGCCTGATGCCGCCCGGCGGGCGCCTCGTCGCCGATCCGCGCCGCAGTCAGCGCGACCGAGGCTGCCAGCGCACCGAACGCCACCTGCCACTGGGCTGCTCGCTGCGGCGCACGGGTGAGGACGGCGCCCGACAGCGCTCCGGCCAGGACAAGGCCGAAGGCGACGGCTTGCAGGGCGGGGAGCCTGGCCGGGACCGGTACGCGGAACCCGACCACCGCGATCGCGGCGGTGATCACGGGCAGGAGCATTCCGGTCAGCACCCGGCGCGCGGCGCTGCCGCCCCGTGGCGGGACCGCGGCGGCCGGGTCGCTGACGGCTGCGTTCATCATCACTCCGCTGTCCATCGTCACTCCGTCCGTAGCAGCAGCGCCGCCGGTGTCCGCGCTGCCTGCATCCCCGGCGCGGCGGCGACCAGGTTGGCGAGCAGCAGCGCCGCCGCCGCGGCCAGGATGATGGCGATGGCCGGCACCACCGGATCAGGGACCGCGGACAGCTGGTGCGCGAAGGCCAGCCACAGCCAGCGGCCGGATGCGATGCCCAGCGGCACACCGATCACCAGGCCGAGCACGGCAATTGCCGTCGACTGCCAGGCCACTGCCGCCGCCAGCTGCCCGCGGGTGAAACCCAGCGTCTTCAGCAGCGCGAAGTCACGGCGACGGCGCCGGACCGAGGCCACCAGCGTCAGCCCGAGGGCGGCCACCGCGCCTGCCGCGAGGCCGCCGGCCAGGATGGCCGGCATCGTGCCCATCGAGCGGTAGTTGACGATCTCGGCCGGCCGCTGGGCCGGCAGCAGATCTATGGTGTCCGCGAACGAGGAACCGCCGCTGGCGGCCACCACCCGCGGCGAGTTCAGCACCTGCGTGAGCTGCCGCCTGATGGCCTTCAGCGACCCGAGGCCGGCCGTCTGGCTGACGCCGGGCCGCAGCCGCACCAGGATGGCGTTCGGACCGGACAGAAGGGGACCGAACGGGCCGGAGGCATTTCCCCCCGGGAGAACCGCCGTGGAGAACACTGCCCCGGTGCTCATCGAGGAGTGGACGCTCAGCACGCCGCCGATGGCCGGCATGGTGGCCGTGCCCGCGATCCGCAGCCGGACATGGAAGTCGCCGCTGGCCAGTGTCACCGTGTCGCCGACCCGCCGGTGCAGCTGAGCGAGGGTGGCTGGGCCGAGCACGACCTGGTGGCTGCCGTCGAGGCCGTGACCGGACAGGACATGCGGGCGCACGGCCGAGCGGGTGGGAGTCACGATGGCCGGGATGGTCTGGCCGTCGACCTGGACCGTCACGAAGGACACCCCGGTAGTGGCGGCCACGTCCCGGTCGTGGGCCAGCAGCGGCGCGGCCCACTTGACGGGCACAGAGCCCCAGCCCTGGACCGCGTAGTAGGCGTAGCTGAAGTTCCACCCGTACAGTGCCGGATGCGTGATCAAGGTGGTGAGGCTGGCGCCGAAGGTCAGCGTGGCGGTGACCACGGTCATGGCCAGCACCGCGCCGGCTATGACCGAGCGGACCGGGACCGCGGTGCGCCCCCGCCCTGGCTCCAGGGCCAGACGCATGCCTTCCACCCCCGAGGCTGGCAGCCTGGGGGCAAGCATCGCCCTGACCGCGCCCGGCCTGCGCCCGGCGGCCTGCTCGCGGGCCGCCACCCGGTGCGGAGCCTGCCGGTAGGCGATGATGGCCGCCGTCCCGCCCAGGACGAGGGCCAGCCCCGCCACCCCAAGGCCGAGTACCGTCGCGTCGGCGTAGATCCCGCGTCCTGGGTCTACCTGCCGTACCGGCCCGAACAGCGAAAACGGGGACAAGCCGACCGCCACCGCGGCGGCGAGCAGCGATCCGGCGGCCACCGCCGCCAGCACCCCCAGCAGTCCGTCGGCCATGAGCGCCGCCGGGCCTGCGCCGAGCGCCCGCAGCACCCCGGTGTCGTCCGCGGCGGCGCGCAGCTGCCGGGAGATGGACTGCGTCCCTATGATCAGCGCGGCGAGCCCCGCGATCACCCCGAACACGCCGAGGGCGATGGCCTCCGGGCGGATGGCCCGCTGCGCCTGCGCTTCGATGGCCGAGGTGATGTAGACGTAGAGCTCGGATGAGCCGCTGGAGATGTAGGAACTGGTGGCCACCAGGTGCTGGTATTCCTGGCCGACCGCCGTGTCGTACCGGCTGCCGCCGGCCAGCCGCAGCCCTACGGTCATGCCGCTGGCACAGCAGGACGCGAACTTCTGGGCCAGCGCGGGCGTGCCGAGCAGGAAACCGGTCCGGCCGGAATCGATACCGTCCTGGAGAACCTGGGTGCTGAACACCCCGATCCCGACCACCGTCAGGTCCACTTGCCGGTTGCTGGGGATGTCGGCGCCCTGCTGGGAGCTGTCGATGAGGCCGACTCGCAGGTGCGACCCCACCTGAAGGTGCAGCAGGACGGCGGCGTCCGGGCTGGCGATCACCTCGTCCGGCCGGGCCGGATCGGCCCGGCGTCCGCGCACGATCGTCACCCGGTCCTGGTCGGCGTAGAGGCCATGGGGACTGGCCAGGGTGGCGGCCAGCTGGACATGCGCGAGCAGGACGGTGCCGAGTTTCCCATGCGGCGTGAGGGTTACCGCGGTGAGGGGGACGGCGGTCGCGGCTCCGTTCACGTGGGGCAGACGGGCCAGCTGGCCCAGGATGCCGGGCGAATAGCTCGGGGTGGTGAACGGCTGCACGACGAGGTCCGAGGGATTGGTGCTGGCCAGGAACTTCGGGTAGGACGCCTCGGTGCGGCGGGCCGCCACCATCGCGCCCATCGCCACCCCGCCGACCAGGCCGATCAGGACGGCCAGCGCGAGGTAGCCGCCCCACTGGCGGCGGAAGGTGACCCGGAACCGGTACCAGGCCACCCGCAGCACCCGCTCGTTCATGCTGACCGCCTCCTTAGTCGCATCGGCGTCACTCGGACCTCAGCGTGAGCGCGGCCCGGGTGCGCGCGGCCGCCTGGCCGGGCACGGTGGCGACCAGGTTGGCCAGCACCAGGGCGGCCAGGGCGGCCAGGCCGATCGAGGCGGCCGGCACGACGGGGTCGGGGACGGCGGAGAGCTGGTGGGCGAACAGCAGCCATAGCCAGCGGCCGGCCGCGATGCCCAGCGGTACGCCGATCACCAGGCCGATGGTGACGACGACCGTCGACTGCCAGGCGACGGCCGCTGCCAGCTGGCCGCGCGTGAAGCCCAGCGTTTTCAGCAGCGCAAAGTCGCGGCGGCGGCGGCGCACGGATGCGATCAGCGTGATTCCGAGCGCGGCCACGGCCCCGGCGGCGAGCCCGCCAGCGAGCGTCGCGGGCATGCCGCCCATCGTCCGGTAATTCACGATCTCCGCGGGCCGCTGCGGCGGCAGCACGCTGGCCTGGAGCTGCAACGATTGACCGCCGCTGGCGGCCACGGTCTGCGCCGAGTGTGTGAGCTGGTTGTACTCTGTGGCGATCTTCTGCAATGACCGCAGGCCGGCGGCCTGGCTGGTGCCGGGGCGCAGCTTCACGAAGATGGCGTTGGGGCCGTTCGCCGAGTGGTATTCCGCCGTGAACACGGCCGGGGGCACGACCGTTGTGGCGAAGATCGCTCCTGTGCTCATCGAGGCGTGGACACCGAGGGTGTCGCCGATCGTCGGCAGGGCGCCCGTGCCCGCGATCCGCAGCCGCACATGGCGGATGACGCTGCCCAAGGACACCACGACGGTGTCGCCGACCTGCTTATGCAGCTGGGCGAGCGTGGCCGGGCCGAGCACGATCTGGCCCGGACCGTCGAGCCCATGGCCGGCCAGGACCCGCGGTGCCACCGCCGGCCGGACCGGGGAGAGTATGGCCGGGACCGTCCGGCCGTCGATCTGGACCGTCAGGAAGTACACCCCGGTGGTGGCCTGGATCGACCGGTCCCGGTCCAGCAGCGGGGTAACAGCCGCGGGGAATGGCCCCCACCCGTCGGTCGAATACAGCGCGTAGTCAAAGTTCCACCCGTAGAGGGCCGGATGCGAGACCAGCGTGTTGAGGCTGGCGCCAAAGGTGAGGGTGGCCATGACCACCCCGGTGGCCAGGGCCGCACCGGCGATGACCGAACGCACCGGCACCGCGGTCCGGCCGCGTCCCGGCTCCAGGGCGAACCGCGCGCCTGCCACCACTGGGATAGGCAGCCCGGCGGCCAGTGCCGCCCGGACCGCGCGCGACCCGCGCCCGGACGCCCGCCCGCGGGCGGCGGCCCGGTGCGGCGCCAGGCGGTACCCGACCACAGCAGCGACCGCACCGAGGAGCATGACCAGGAACAGCGCTCCCAGCCCCAGCACTGTCCAGTCACCGTAGATCCCGGCTGCGGGCTCGGTCTGCCGCACCGGGCCGAACAAGGTCAGCGGCGACAGGCCCACGGCTACCGCCACCGCTAGCAGCGACCCGGCGACGACGGCGGCCAGGATCCCGGGCAGCCCGTCGGCGGTGGTCATCGTGGGGCTGGCGCCCAGCCCGCGGAGGATCTCGGTGTCACCGGAACCGGCCTGCAGCTGGCGGGAGATCGACTGGACGCCGATCAGCAGCGCGGCGAGCCCCGCGATGACCCCGAACACGCCGAGGGCGATGGCCTCAGGGCGGATCGCCTGCTGTGCTTCCGCCTCGATGGCCGAGGTGTCGTACACCTGCAGGACCTGGAGGAGCTGACCGCCGCCGTGAGCATAGAAGGAACTGGTGTTCTCCAGATTCTCGTACTCCCGCTCAACGGCCGTGTCATCGCGGCTCCCGCCCGTCAGCCGCAGGCCGATGTAGGCATCGGAGGTACAGCAGGAGCTGAACTCCCGGAAGAGGGCGGGCGCGCCGAGCAGGAAGCCGGTCCGGCCGGAGTCGATATCGTCCTGCAGGACTTGCGTGTTAAACACCCCCACCCCGACCACCGTCAGGTCGAGCTTCCGGTAGAAGGAGGTGGTGCCCTCCTGGGAACCCGACCAGACTCCGACCGGGACGCGGGATCCCACGCGCAGGTGCAGCAGGGCCGCGGCCCGCATGCTGGCCACCACTTCGTTGGGGTGGGCCAGGTCGACCGCCCGTCCCTGCGTGATCGTGACCCGGTCCTGGTTGGCGAACAGGCCGTCGGCGCTGGAGATCAGCTGCACCTGGGACTGGAGATCGGTGCCGACCCCGCCGCGCGGCGTGATGGTGGCCGCATTGACGGCGGAGGCGATCTCCATCTGCTTCACATGGGGAAGTCCGGCCACCTGGTGCAGGAAATGGAGAACGTCCTGATAGCTGCAGCAGCCACCGTTCGGCTGCACGATCAGGTCGGAGGGGTTGGTGCTGGCGAGGAACTTCGGGTATGACGAATCGGTCCGGCGGGCCGCCGCCATCGAGGCCATCGCCACGCCGCCGACCAGGCCGATCAGGACGGCCAGGGTGAGGTAGCCGGCCCATCGCCGGCGGAACGTGACCCGGAAGCGGTACCACAGCACCCGCATCGAATCTCGGTGCACGGGTCAGCGGGCTTCCATGGTGACGCTCGCGCCGCGCTCTGGCGGGGCGGCGGCCGGAGGAGTCACGATCCGCCCGTCGAGCATCCGCACGACGCGCTGGGCGGCCGCGGCCACCTGGGCGTCGTGGGTGACCAGGACAATGGTTTGGCCGCCGCCGTGCAGCCGGCTCAGCAGCTCGATGACCTCCTGGCCGCCCTCTGAGTCGAGCGCCCCGGTCGGCTCGTCGGCGAGCAGCAGGGTCGGCTCGTTCGCGAGCGCCCGGGCGATCGCCAGCCGCTGGCGCTGGCCGCCGGACAGCACACCGGGGGCCGCGGCCGCCTTGTCGCCGATGCCGAGCAGGTCAAGCAGGTCGCGGGCCCTCGTCTCCGCCATCCGCCGCTTGCGGCCCGCGATCACCGCGGGCAGGGCCACGTTCTCCAGCACGGTCATCCCCTCCAGCAGGTTGAAGAACTGGAAGATGATGCCGATGTGCTTACGGCGCAGCCGGGCCAGGTCATCTTCGCTGCGCCCGGTCACCTCCTCGTCGGCGACCGTGATGGTGCCCTCGTCGGGCAGTTCGAGCCCGGCCACGAGGTTCAGCAGCGTCGACTTGCCGCAGCCCGACGGCCCCATCAGGGCAACGAACTCGCCCGCCGCCACGGTCAGGTCAACGCCGCGCAGCGCCCGCACAGGCGCGTTCTCGGCCTCGAATGTCTTGCGCACGCCGCGCACTGTCAGGGCGGTCGGGTTCTCGCTCATCATGTCCCCCCGGGGATCGATATCGGGCCGTGCTCATAGGGTCATTGGCCTGTTGCTCAGCGTGGCCGGAGCCGTGGTATCGGGTTGTGCGATCTTGTAGGCGATCACCGCCGTGTCACGGCCCTTGACCAGCTGGGCGGGGAGCGCGATGGTCCTCGCCGGCACGGTCAGGGCCCTGCTGGTAGCTTCGGAGAGCACGGTCTCGCCGGCCGCTGCGAGCTGCTGCAGCCGCTGGGACAGATTGACGGTGTCACCGACAAGGGTGTACTCCAGCCGTTCCTCGGAGCCCAGCAGCGCGGCTGCGGCATCGCCGGTCGACAGCCCGATCCCAAGGCCGAAGGCGGGCAGCCCGTCAGCCACCCACCGGGTGTTGATCTCGGCCTGCAGCGAGTGCATGGCTGCGGCAGCGGCCGTTGCGCGGTCCGGGTGATCTGGCTGCGGGAACGGCGCGCCGAACACCGCCATCACCGCGTCGCCGACGAATTGCATCACCGTGCCCCCTTCGCCGAGGATGGCACGGTTCATCGCCGCGCGGTGCGTGTTGAGCTGCCCGGCCAGCTGGCTCGGGTCGGCATGCTCGGCGATGGTCGAGTATGACCTGATATCGCTCATCAGCACGGTCACCACCACGCGCTCGGTCTCGCCGATGCGCTGCGCTCCGCCGCGGAGCTTCTCGGCCAGCCCGCCGGGAAGCAGCCTGGACAGCGTCTCGCCCTGCTCTTCGCGGTCGACGATGGCCTGATGGAGCAGCCGGAGGCGGTTCAGCGCGGCCGGGTTCCCGGTGGCGACACCCGCGGCCAGCTTGACGAAGACCGCTTCCACCTCGGCGTCGATGGCCTCGGGCGGCGCATGCCGCGCTGCCGCGATGGCCTTGATGGGCTTGCCCTCGGCCACCATCCCCAGCAGCTCTTCCTCGGCGGGCAGCAGACCTCCCGGCGGCACGACCGGCTGGACAAGCGCTTCGACGATGGCAGGATCGAGGGCGGTGCCGCCGGTGGCCACGGTCCGGATGGCGTCGGCCAGCTGATTGCCTTCGGCGACGCGGTCCTTCAGCAGGTAGCCGTAGCCGGCCGAGCCCTCAGCGAGCAGCGAGACGGCATACTCCGGATCGTCGTACTGGGACAGCACCACGACGCCGGTTCCCGGGTGGCGCTTGCGTACTTCCTTCGCCGCGTCGATTCCCTCGCGATGATAGGAGGGCGGCATGCGGACGTCGGTGACCAGCACCTGCGGTTCCGTTGCCACGCAGCCGCTTATGACCTCGCCGTAGTCGGCAGCCACCCCCACCACCCGGAGATCGGCGTTTCGCTCGATGAGCGCCCGCACTCCCTCGCGCACGATCAGGTTGTCGTCAGCGAGGAAGACGTCTATTACCCCCCCCGGACGCTCCGCAGAGTCATCCATACAGGTAGTTTTCGCACACTGCGGCGATACGTGCCAGTGAGCAGCCCACCAAAAGGCCGGTGGTGCTAGCACACCCGCAGATGCCGGGCAGCACCCCGGCCGATCTGCGGTGACCAGGCCGGCGAGACCAGTCGTGCTAGGCACACCAGGGAGATGCCAGGCAGCACCCTGGCACGCGGTCGCGGCGGGGGCGATCATGAGGCTATGCGTCATGAAAGCTGCGTTACCTCACTGTCCTGGATCCCATCCGAGGCAGTCACCGGGGGGACCCGGGTGGCCTTCGATGCGGGAGTCACCCACTACGACGAGCCGCCGCCGGGCGAACTCGGCGACATCGGAGAACTGCAGGCAGCGGATCGGTTCCGTTTTGCCAATGTCCTTGAAGCCTGGATCGACGTGGACGCTGCTGGCCGGATCAGCGGGGCCGGCTACGGCGGGGGAGGCCTGATGGGGTCGACCACCGTGCGGCTGGGCGGGCTGCGTCACCGGTTCCAGGCGGTGGCGCTGCCCGATCTCCAGCGTGACCCAGAGCAGGGGGACGGCTGGGTCCGGTTCGTGCAGACCACGGGCGGCCGGACCGGGCTGCCCGCGCCGCGGCGGGTGCGGCGGCGGCCATATGTGCAATGGCAGGCTCCGCTGGTGTGGACGACCCTGTCGCTCACGCTGCACGCCGGTGGGCGGGCCGAGTTCGCGATGACGGGGGCAAGCCGGTTTCCCCGGCACTGGGTCTACGACGGCGGCGGCCAGCTCTCGCACAAGTCCGGGCTGACCGACTTCACTGACTGGTACCGCCGGTCGTTCGGCCGGCACACCCCGTGGGGTGACGAGGACTCGCCCGCACTGGTCACGGCGGTGGAGACGGCGCTGGAGCGGACCCTGTCCGTGGAGCTGATGCACGGCGCGGCCCAGCCTCGCATCCAGCGCCTCAAGGCCGGTGACGTGCTGGTCGGCCAGGGCGAACCGGGCACCGACGTGTACCTCGTGCTTGACGGCGTCCTGCGGGTGGACCGGGATGGTGAGCGGCTCGCCGAATACGGCCCTGGAGCGCTGCTGGGGGAGCGTGCGCACCTTGAGGGGGGCGTCCGCACGTCCACGCTGGTGGCGGTCACCCCGTGCCGGGTGGCGTCGGTGGACGCCAGCCAGCTCGACCGGTCGGCCCTGGAGGAGTTGTCCGGCGGGCACCGGCGTGAAGACGCCGGCCGGGGCTGAGCGGGTGCGGATACACCTCTGCGGAGTCCGGGGGTCCACTCCGGCGCCTGGCGCCGACTTCGTCCGCTACGGCGGGCACACCTCGTGCGTGGCGATCGCCCGCGACCGCGGCGCACCGCCGACGCTCATCCTGGACGCTGGCACAGGCGTGCGCAACGTCACGCCGCTGCTGGAGGGCAAGCCGTTCACCGGCACGATCCTGCTGACGCACCTGCACTGGGATCATGTCCAGGGGCTGCCCTTCTTCCAGGGCGGCGACCGCGACGACGCCCGTGTCACGCTGCTGCTGCCCGGGCAGCAGGATGGCGCCACCGCCGAGCAGGTCCTGGCCCGGGCGATGTCACCGCCGCATTTCCCCATCCGGCCTAACGACCTTCGCGGCGACTGGACATTCGGCACCCTCGGGCCGGGACAGCGGGACGCCGAGGGTTTCTCTGTCGAGGTGCGGGAGATCCCGCACAAGGGCGGCCGGACCCTTGGGTACCGGCTGAGCGACGGGCACCGGGTCGTCGCCTACATCACTGATCACTGCCCGACCGCGCTCGGGCCCGGGCCGGACGGCTGGGGGGAGTACCACGCCAGCGCCATGGAACTGGCCGCCGGGGCCGATGTGCTGGTGCACGACGCTCACCTGCTCACGTCGGAGGTGGCCGCGGAGGCGCCGTTCGGCCATGCCTGTGCCGATTACGCCGTGACCCTGGGCCGCCGCGCCGGGGCGCGGCGGGTCGTCCTCTTCCACCACAAGCCCGACCGGACCGACGCGGCCCTTGACCAGATGGCCTGCCAGTTCGCTGACGCGCCGGTCGACGTCATGGTCGGCGCCGAGGGCGGGATACTGGATCTATGAAGGCAGCCGATGCCATCGTGGTCGGCTCCGGTCCCAACGGGCTGGCGGCGGCGCTGACCCTGGCCCGCGCCGGTCTCGCCGTGGACGTAATCGAGGGGGCTGCTACTCCCGGTGGCGGCTGCCGGACCGAGGAGCTCACGCTGCCCGGCTTCCAGCACGACGTCTGCTCGGCTGTTCACCCGCTGGCCACGGCCTCCCCCTTCTTCCTTCGCACCGACCTGGCGGCATTGGGCGTCACGCTTCGCTTCCCCAAGGTCGCGTTCGCCCATCCCCTCGATGGCGGGCGGGCGGCCGCCGTGGCTGGGTCCGTGGACGAGACCGCCGGCGGCCTCGGGCCGGATGCCGCGGCCTACCGGCGGCTGCTCGCGCCGCTGGTGCGCGATGCCCAGCTCACCGTGCCCGACATCCTCGCGCCGCTGCGATCGGTCCCGGCTCATCCGCTGGCCATGGCACGTTTCGGGCTGGATGGCGTGCTGCCCGCCACTCGCCTGGCCCGGCGGTTTTCCTCCGAGGAGGCTCGGGCGCTGTTCGCAGGCGTGGCCGCCCATGCCATGCTCCCGCTCACCGCCCCGCTCACCAGCGCGTTCGGCCTGCTGCTCACGATGATGGCGCACTCGGTGGGCTGGCCCGTGGTCGAGGGTGGCAGTGCCCGGATCACCGGCGCCCTCATCGGCGAGCTCACGTCACTGGGCGGGCGGGTTGAGACGGGCCACTGGGTGCAGACACTGGACAGCCTGCCGCCCTCCCGGGCTGTCCTCCTCGATGTCACGCCGCGGCAACTCGTCGGGATGGCGGGCTCCCGGCTGCCGGCCAGGCGCCGGCACGAACTGGGCCGCTTCCGCTACGGCCCGGGCGTCTGCAAGGTTGACTGGGCGCTGAGCGGGCCGGTGCCCTGGGAGGCGGCCGCCTGCCGGGAGGCAGGCACCGTCCATCTGGGGGGAACGCTGGCCGAAGTGACGCGCAGCGAGTCAGAGGTGGCCGCGGGCCGGCATCCCGAGTTCCCTTACTGCATCGTGGCGCAGCCCGGGGTGGTCGATGCGACCCGGGCCCCGGCCGGCCGCCACACACTGTGGGCCTACTGTCATGTGCCGTCCGGCTCTTCGGTGGATATGACCGCCCGGATCGAAGCGCAGATCGAGCGTTTCGCACCGGGCTTTGGCGACCTGGTCCTGGCCCGGGCGACACGGACGGCGGCGCAGATGGAGCAGCACAATCCGAACTACGTGGGCGGCGACATCAACGGCGGCCTGGCGACGCTGCGGCAGACCGTCTTCCGGCCCGCCGTGGGCTGGAATCCGTACCGGTCCGGCGTTCCCGGTGTCTACCTGTGCTCGGCGTCCACCCCGCCGGGCGGCGGAGTCCACGGAATGTGCGGCGAGGGGGCGGCCCGGACCGCACTGGCCGACCTGGGCGTGGCCTGATCCTGGGCGCTTCGGGCGGCAGACCGGGCTGGCCGGCTAGGCCGGGGGGGCGGAATCGCGCAGCACGGCGATGTGCTGCCGCAGCACATCCTCCATCTGCCCGTAGAACTCCACGATCAGCCGCAACTCGTCGTCGCTGTAGCGCTCCGCCATCTCCTGCCAGGCGCGGACCATCGGCAGGAATACCGAGGCCACGTCGCTGACAGCACGCTCCAGGACCAGCCGGACGACCACGCGGCGGCGGTCGCCCGGGTCACGTTCCCGGCGCACGTAACCGGCCTCCTCCAGCCGGTCGATGACGCCGGTAATCGACGCCGTGGTGAGGCCGGTGGCCTTGGCCAGCTGGCCTGCCGTCATCTGGCCGCTGAAGCTGAGGATGTTCAGGCAGTTCAGGTCGGTGGCGTTGATGCCGATCCGGTCAGCAGCCGCCTGGCCCATGAGCTGCATCAGGGAGCCGGTCCTGCGGATCGCGGCGCCGAATGCCGCGGCGAGCTGCGCGCGCTCCGGGCGCCCGGAGCCGGCGGAGAACGGCTCGGCCCAGGGCAGCTCCCAGGCACCCTGATCGGCGGCGCCCGGCGGCCCTGGCGGGCCCTCTGGCATGGGTAAGCTCCCTATTTATTAAGTTACCTAGATAATAGAAAGACAAGATGTTAACTTAGTTAAGTGTAGTCCTGAATCCTGCAGAAGCGGTGTCGTCGGGACGACGGCACCGGCGGCTCTCAGGTGTCGTTGCGGCGGGCCGGCGCGGCAGGTCTCAGGACTGGCCGTCGGCCACAGCGGCATCGACTTCCGCGCGGCGCGCGGCGAGTTCGGCGGCGTACCTTTCCTCGTCCATCCGCTCCGCGATCTCCTCGTCGTCGCGCATCACCGAGTCCAGGTCCACCGTGGCGGCATCGAGCACCCCGAGATCGGCGTAGGCGTGCTGTACTTTCGGCCCCCACAGCCCGATGTCTTTCACGCAGGGCACGATCCTGCTGAAGAGCAGCGACCTGAACGCCTGCTGGATGGGCGAGTTCTCGCTGAACTCCCGGCACTCGGCCACGTCGAAGCCCATCCGGTCCCAGACTTCCAGCGCCAGGAACCGGTTGCGCATCAGGTAGCAGCCCTCAATGACGAACTCCTCGCGATCGGCCCGCTCCGCCGCGGTGAGTCCCGCGTAGTAGTCCCGGAGGGCGAGCCGGCCGAACGCGACGTGCCGCGCCTCGTCCTGCATGACGTACGCGAGTACCTGCTTCACCAGGGGATTGGTGGCCATGTCCCGGTGCACGCCGAATGCGGCGAGGGCGAGTCCCTCGATGAGCACCTGCATTCCGAGGTAGGGCAGGTCCCACCGCGAGTCGCTGAGCGCATCGCCGAGCAGTTTCGCCAGGTCCGGATTGACGGGGTAGTACAGGCCGATCTTCTCGCGCATGAACCGCGAGAACAGCTCGACGTGCCGGGCCTCGTCCATGGCCTGGGTGGCCGCGTAGAACTTCGAGTCCATGTCGGGCACGGATTCGATGATCCGGGCGGCCACCGTCAGCGCCCCCTGCTCGCCGTGCAGGAACTGGCTGAACAGCCAGGCCGACAGATGGTGGTTGAGGTCGCGGCGCTCGGACTCGGACAGGATGTCCCACTGGCGCGAGCCGTAGATCGGGCAGAACTCGTCGGAGAGCCCCATCACGTTGGTGGGATCCACCGGGAGTTCCCAGTCGACCCGCTTGGCCGCGTCCCATTGCTTGTCCTTGCCTCGCTGGTAGAGGTCGAGCAGGCGGCTCCGGCCGTCGTCGTACTCCCAGCTGAAGCGGGCGGCACCGGCGGCGGGGACATCCCAGGTACCGGGCTCTACGGGGGTGGCGTAATGATCGTACGTACTCACGGCGGCTCCCCTGAGAGGCGTTGCACCATATATTACTGGTTAGTAGCAGTTTGCTCCAGGGCTCAGGGCAGGGCTACAGGCAGACGTAGGGCTCGTGGTCGGCGTGCCCGGTGGGTTCCAGCTGGAAGGTGGAATGCGCCACGTCGAAGTGACCGCGCAGGCATTCCTGGAGGGTGTCGAGCATGGCGGCGCTCCGGCCTCCGGCCAGCACCCCAGGGTCCACCACCACGTGCGCGGAGAGGATGGGGAGTCCGGACGTGATCGTCCACGCGTGCAGATCATGCACGTCGCTGACGCCGTCCAGTGCGGTCATGTGACGGCGCACCTCGCCCAGGTCGATGCCCCGCGGGCTCGCCTCAAGCAGGACGTCCACCGCATCCCGCAGCAGGCGCCAGGTCCGGGGCAGGATGAGCGCTCCCACCAGCAGCGAGGCGATGGGGTCAGCCAGGGTGAATCCGGTGATCGTGACGATCACCCCGGTCAGGATGACCGCCACCGCGCCGAACGTGTCCGAGGCGACTTCGAGGAAGGCGCCGCGTGCGTTCATGCTCTCCGCCTGAGCCTGGCGGAGCAGGATCATCGACACACCGTTCCCGGCTAGCGCGATGAGCCCAAAAATCACCATCAGGCCGGACCCGACCGCGGGTGGCGCGGCGATCCGCTGCGCGGCCTCGATGAGGATGAATGCGGCCATGCCGAGCAGTAGCAGGGCGTTCGCCGTGGCGGCGAGGATTTCCGCCCGCGCATAGCCGAAGGTCCGGCGGTCGGTGGCTGGCCTGGTCGCGAAGTAGGCGGCCAGCAGGGAGAGGCCTACGCCCGCGGCATCCGCCGCCATGTGGGCCGCGTCGGCGAACAGCACCAGTGAACCGCTGATCAGCGCTCCGGCGATCTCCAGCGCCGCGATCGCGGCGCTGATGGCCATGACCGCGGTCAGCCTGCCGCGATGCCGGCCAGTGGCCGTCACCCCGTGCCCGTGCCCGTGCCCGTGCCCGGCCGACATGGCCCCGACAACCTCCTTCGCTAAGGGTGCCCTGGCCGCCGTCGCGCCATCCGCGCCGCCGCCGTTACGAACCCTTGTCAGAGTCTTTCCCCTCCGGGGGCGTCCCGGTACCCGTCGCCAGCAGCTCGTAGGCAGGATTGATCATGACTGGCCCCTCTTCGCGCAGGCCAACCGGGCCGCGGAAACGGACCCGGGCCGCGCAAATGACGCCCGGGATATGCGACCGGCCATAGAACAGGGCGGTCAGGTCGCCCGTTGAATCAGAGATCTCGACGGCGAGCACGGAGTTCCGTTCCACCGGGCGGATTTCCACGGCACGGACCCGTCCTTCCACCGTGGCCCGGCCGGGCTTGACGATCGACCCGATGGGGTTGACCCCGGCCGACGGCGCTGGCCGCTCGTAGCTCGGGTGGTCCCCGCCCGGCAGAGCCGAAGGCGCCCCGTCGGCCCGGCGGGAGCCGCGGCGCCGGAGCAGCCCCCGGAGCGGAGACGGCGCCGGTGCCGCGTCTGCCGGAGGCAGGCCATCCGGTCCGGCTGTGCCGCCCGGTGCCCCCGGTTCGCTGGGTGCGGCGGCCGGGCTGGGTTCCGCGCGTCCGCTGGGTGTCGTCTGCTCGCTGGATGGTGGGGGCCCGCCGTCCGCCGGGGGCGCTGCCGGAGTCCCAGGATCCCCGGATGCCGCCGGCCCGGCGGGAGTCCCGGACCCGGCCGGCTGCGTCTGCCGGGCGGGCTCCCGTGTCCCGGCCTGCGCGGCGGCCTGCGCGGCGTCCTCCGCGTGCGCGACCTGGCGCGCGTGCAGGACCTCGAGCCGGCTCCGGACGTCGAAGGGGACAATGGTGGCCACGGAGTGCTGGATATTGCTCAGCACCGCGGCGATCTTGTCTGCCGTGCGGTCGTGCAGCAGCCGGCCCAGCAGCGGCGAGTAGCTCCGGCGGGGCAGTACCGCCGTCACGTGCGTGCCGGGCAGCGCCGCCTCCCGGCTGACCAGTTCCGCCGCGCACCAGGGCAGCCTGCGGTCCGGGCAGTCGATGAAGTCGAGCACGACACCCCGGTCGGCCCGCGTCCAGTCCTGACGCAGGGTGTCGGCCTCGGCCGTGTCGATGACGAAGTGCACGGCGCGCAGCGTGGTCGGGCGCAGGCTGCGGGCGTAGCGCAGGCCCGCGAGCGTGGCCAGGTCAAACCGGTCCACGAAGACGAACACGGTGCGCCGTGGGTACGTCGGCGGGGTGGGTGGCCCGGGACGGTCGCTGATCCGCTCCAGCACCCGCGACTCCAGCCGGTACTCCCGGTTGAGCCGGATGAGCGCGGGCACGCCGACGATGAACAGGACCACCACCAGCCAGGCTCCCTCGCTGAACTTGACCACCACGAAGATCAGCACGACGACCAGAGAGATCACGCCAGCGGAGAAGTTGATCACCAGCTTGCGCCGCCAGTGGGCCTCCTTGTGGGTGTAGTGGTACTTGCCCATGCCGAGGCCGGCCATCGTGAATGCGGTGAAGACCCCGATCGCATAGAACGGCACCAGGCTGTTGACGTTCGCCCCGACGGCGGCCAGCAGGATGCACGACAGCACCGCGAGCACGACGATCCCGTTGGAGAACACCAGCCGGTGGCCGCGTTTGGTCAGCCAGCGCGGCAGGAAGGCATCCTCGGCCACGAAGTTGGCCAGGAACGGGAAGCCGTTGAAGCTGGTGTTTCCCCCGGTGTAGAGGATCAGCGCGGTCGCCGCCTGGACCAGGAAGTACAGGCCCCGGCCGCCGAATGAATTGCCGAAGACGAGCTGGGCCTCCTGGGAGATTACCGTCGGCACCCCGAGCGAGTAAGGCCGGGCATGGGTCGCGTGGGCCAGCCAGGAGATCCCCGCGACCAGAGAGCCGAGGATGAGACCCTCGGTCACCAGGACGCGGCGGGCGTTGAGGCCCTCCGGCGGCTTGAACGCGCTGACCGCGTTGGACACGGCCTCGATGCCGGTCAGCGAGGAGCCGCCGTTGGCAAACGCCCGCATCAGCACGAAGACCATGGCGAAGGCGATCAGCCCGCTGTGGCTGGCCGGGCCGGTAACCACGCCACTGTGGGGGTGGTACAGCGGCAGCGTGCCGAACGCCTCCCGGAGCAGGCCCACGATGATCATGAGAATGACGACGGCGGAGAACAGGTACGTGGGAACCGCGAACGACTTGCCGGCCTCGCGGATCCCCCGCAGGTTGCCGTAACACATCAAGATCACGATGATGATCGAGATGACGGTGATGAGGCCGGGGCTGTTGATCGCCGGGATGGCGGACGCGACCGCCGCCGTGCCCGCGGCGACCTGGACCGCCACGGTGACCACGTAGTCGATGAGCAGCGCGACCGCGGCGACCTGAGCGACCCTCGGCCCGAAGTTGTCCCGCGCGACCACGTAAGATCCGCCGGCCCGGGTGTACACCGTGACGACCTCGCGGTAGGACAGGACCACCAATGCCATCACGAACAGGACGACACCGGTCAGCGGCAGGATCAGGGTGAACGCGGCGACCCCGAGGCCGCCCTTGATCAGCTCGATCAGGATCTCTTCGGTGCCATAGGCCGAAGAGGAGATCCCGTCGGGTGCGAGCACGCCCAGCGCGAGGACCTTGGACAGCCGTTGCTCGCCAAGTTCCTCGTTGACCATGGGCGGCCCGAGCAGGCGGCGCTTGAGTGAGTAGCCAAAACCCTCCGGCAGGTCACCGCCCT
>OCTA010002460.1_pt1 | contig 16846 bp, 19 predicted proteins | sample 1538991 | NCBI WGS metagenome assembly OCTA01 (sample SAMEA3539302, study PRJEB22396) | soil metagenome | biome: tundra; feature: field; material: soil | place: USA | collected 2010-05 | depth 0.15 m | reverse complement strand
AGGGGGCATCGGGTCGTACAGCAGGAAAGTACCGCAACAGGCCTGGATTCCGGTGCACTCGTGCGGACGTCCTGGGACGGTGACCTGCGCCTATACACGCGGGTGGACGGGTTGCCGCTGGATGGCATGCAAGAGGTCTGGGGTTCGAATCCCCATAGCTCCACAGGTCAGAAGCTTAAATCGAAAAGCCGGGCCCAGAGTACAGCAGCAAAGTACCGCAACGGCGACCGCATCAGAGCCGCACGCCTGTCCGGATCGGGCACCTTTCTTGGCTACGGCTGCTGGCAAGGTCCGCGACTTCAGGTCGTGAGCTGACGCCGCCGAGTCGCTCAGCTGGAAGGATTCCCTGTTCTTTGGTCCTGTGACTCTTGCGTCACGTCACTGTAGGGCCGTGTTGGAGCGGCAGTCCGCGGCTGACTCTTGCCGTCGGTGCAGACGGTCAGCGGGGGCCTGTCATTCGGTCGGCGGCTGGTCGTGGAGTGTGGTTGTGGCGACGTGGTGCAGGTGCGCGACTCTGCGCGCCATTGGCTTGAGCCTGTGGCGCGGGCACGGCGCCGGTTCGCGCCGGGTGCAGGCAACCTGGTCGTCGAACTGCGCTTCCTGTGCGCCGCGGCGCACCTCGGCGCGGAGGCGGAGCAGGCGCGCTGCGAAAGCGTTACGCGCCGGCCGGTGAGGGGAGGCGCGCCGGTCGGCAGGGCCAGAAGTCTTGGTGCCGTGGACAGTAGGCAGCGGATGGCCGCCCCAGTGGCGGTCTGGCGTCCCAGGCCATCATTGGCGGGACAGCGCATTCACCGAGCCCGGCGAGGACGGGCGCATCCGCTACAAGCTCCGCGGCAAGGTATTCAAGGACCGCGCGCTGAGCGGCGAGGAAGCCGAGTGGGTCGTCCTAGAGATAGTGCACCGGGCCGTCGCGATCCTGCGGGAGCTGAACGACGACCCGACGCACCTGTTCGGCTACAACCGAGGCGGCAGCGCTGGATACGTGCTGCTTCGCCCCATATGCGAGCGGCTCGGCAAGTTCCGTGACCACGTCAACGAGCTGTTCAGCGCGCCGGACAGCCCGTACATCCCCTGCGACACGGCGACGCGATCGGATGCCGACCCCGACGATGGTCATGGCCCGGAAGATCCGGAGGGCCCAGCTGTGGCGATGCCATGGCATCTCACAACTACCCAGTTCAGGAGAACCCTGGCCTGGCATATCGCACACCAGCCCTTCGGGGTAGTTGCGAGCGCGGGGCGGGGCTGAGGAGCGCGCCGAGGCCGCTACGCGTGTAGAACTCCGTTCGGATTCGGTCGCCGAGCTCGAAGACTTCCTCCGCTCCGTTGTGCATCGGGTCGATGTAGACCCGGAATGGTCGGTGCCCTTTGGGGAGGTCGACGATGCGGACTATCTGCCGGGCCACTTCGGTCGGGTCCTCGTCAGGGTCGGAGATCTTCCGTTGGCGTTGCGGCAGCTCCGCCATGAGTTCTCCGTAGAGGGCGTCGTACTCGGCCACGACTGCGGTGTCTGCGGCGTGCCCGGCGTCACGTAGTGGTTGGTTCCGGTGGTGAAGGCTCCTGGTATGACGATCGCGGTGTCAATTCCGAACAGGGCTAGTTCGGCTGCGTAGCTGACGGCGAGCGCGTCCTCGCCGGCTTTGGCGGCAAAGTACGGGGCGATGAAGGGCACAGCTCCCTCGGATGCTGCTGGACCCGACCCAGACCAGCAGTCCGTCGCGCTGGGCGCGCAGGTGAGGCAGCCGGGCGCGGTTCACCCGCTGGGTGGAGAGCACGTTGACGTCGTACAGGTCCGCGATCTGTTCGACGCTGAATGCCTCTGTGGGGCCGAGTCCAATGCGCCCGGCGTTGTGCACGACGACATCGAGACGGCCGGTCTAGTCGATGATCTGAGCGATCGCGGCGTCGACCATGTCTTGGTCGGTGACGTCCATGGCCACTGCGTGCAAGTTCACGCTGTGCTCCGTGGCGTAGGCGTCCAAGTCTGCGACCGCTGCCGCGTTAGGCTCTTCGGGATGGCGCATGCCTGCGTAGACGGTGTGGCCGGCGTCGGCAAGCGCTCGAGCCGTCATTGCCCCGAATCCGCTCGATGCCCCGGTGATGACGATGTTCTTGCTCATGGTGCCTCCGTTTGGCGCTCGGTGGTTCGGTGATGTTCGCGCCTTGGGCATCTCGGTGAGACGACGGGACGACAGATCGGTTGTGGGTCGGCTTGCCGCCCCAGGCGCGGAGTTCCGTCTGTTGCGCCGGCGCGATCGTCAGGATTCGCGTTGCTCGTGGCACTCGTGGATATCAGTTCATGCCGCCGTTGGCCCGGATCGTTTGCCCGTTGATCCAGTGCCCTGCCGGGCTGGTGAGGAACACGACGGCTTCGGCGATATCGGCTGGGGTTCCCAGTCGGTCGAGCGGCGCGGCGTGAGCGAAACGGGCGATGGCCTCCTCGTCTTTGCCTTCGAAGAACATTGGCGTGGCTGTAGGTCCGGGAGCGATCGCGTTCACGCTGATGTCCCGACCCCGCAACTCTGAGGCCAGGATGAACGTCATGGCCTCGACTGCGCCTTTGCTGGCCGCGTAACCGGTGTAGTTGGGCAGCATCCGGCCGAGCACCGAGGATGAAAAGTTGAGGATCGAACCGCCGGGCCGGATCTTGCGGGCGGCCTGCCGATCGATGACGAACGTGCCCCGGATGTTGATCCGCAGCATCTCGTCGAGCGTCGCAAGATCGAAGTCGACCAGTGGGGCAAGATCCATCCGAGCGGCAGCATGGACGACGACATCGACGCCGCCGAAGAGGCGCTCGGCCTCCTCGAACAAGCGAACAACGGCCTGCTCGTCGGCCACATCGGCTCCGATCGCCGCGGCAGTGCCACCGGCCGCGGTGATCTCCTCGACGACTTCTTTGGCGCGTTCGGCGTTGCCGGCGTAGTTCACGACCACGCTTGTCCCGGCGGCAGCCAGTCGTGCAGCAACCTCGCGACCAATACCTCCCGAACCTCCGGTGACGACGGCTACCCGCCTGTTGGTGTCTTCTGACATTTCATTTCTCCTTTGCTTATGAGTCGTGGCGTTGGATCGCTGATTGCTACCGGCATGTGATTGAGCTGGTTTCTTAGCCAAGAGCCGTGGTCGCGTACAGGCGCCAGTCGGCCAGCGCGGCGCGGCGGTGGGGTTCGGCGGTGTTCTGGTAGTCGGTGTCGTTGACGAGATCGCGGAACGCGTAGATGCTCGGGTAGTGCGCTACGCCGACGGCGTCCCAGTTGTCCCCGACGGGTCCGACCACGCGGGCGATGATGATGCCGGCGAAGACGAGCTCGGACCCTCCGTAGGGCTGCACGGCGGTGTTGAATGCCGGCAGGTAGCGGGTGAGGTAGGCGTCCTGGCCGCTGCACGGCTGCGCGTCGCTGGTGCTCGCGTAGTGCGCTTCATCGTGGAAGCGCAGCAGGTTGACCATGAACAGTGCACTGTCGGTCGGGAAGGCCGCGACCGCTGCGTCGAGGTCGGTGGGGTCGATTTCGGTGCTCGGCAAGATGTTCTCCTGAGATCTCGGGATGTGGGTAGTGCTGTGGCTTGCTCTCGTTAGGGAAGCGCCGCCCAGAACGCGGACAGGACTTCGGCGCCGCGGTGCGGGTCTTGGACCATCCACCAGTGGCCGACTCCTTCGAGGGTTACGAACTTTGCGCCGGCCCGCTGGGCGGCGCGGCGACGGGAGTCATCGGTGCCGGTCGTGTCGTCCTCGAGCGGGGAGAGGGCCAGGCCGGGTCGGGCAGCCGCGGCCGGGAGGTGGCCGGCGGCGTCGGACAGTGCGGGCTGGATGGCTGATCGGTAGAGGGCGAGGATCGCTCGCGCCATCTGTGCGTCCTGGCCGGTGGCCAGCCCCTCGGCGACGGGACTGGTGATGCCGAGCTGGTGCATGCCGTCGACGCGCTGGGCCAGCGTTGCTCCGGTCAGGGCGTGGACGGACTGTTCGCCGACCCCCGGCGTCTGCCAGGTTTGGGCGAGCGGGTGCCAGACGTAGTCCGGGTCGAACAGTCCCATCGCGTCGCTGACCCAACTGCGTACGAGATCGGGGCGCTGCATCACGGCGTTGAGCACGTGGGCGCCGCCCCAGTCGTGACCGACCAGGTCGACCGGGTCCCGAAACGCTTCCAAACGGGCGATCAGCCAGTCGCGGTAGTCCTCCATCCCCGCGCCGAAACTGCCGGGGAGGGGGGCGCCGAAACCGGGCGGGGACAAGCACACGACATCGGAGCGGGCGAGTTCGCCCAGCAGAGGACCCCAGACGGCCGAGGTCTCGGGGTTGCCGTGCACGAACACGGCTGGTCCATGTGAGGTCATCCGGACGCCTCCTTCGATGTGGTCACCTCCGACGCTACGCTTACTTATGAGTTGACTACTAAGTATGTTGGTGGAGGTGCTCGTGGGAGACATGGGGTCACGGGACGAGAACGAACAGGCTGGGGGACAGGGGATGCCTAACGGCAGTGCGACGGTGGGGCGGCGGACGCAGCAGCAGCGCCGCGAGGAGACCGAGCGTCGGCTGCTAGACGCAGCGACCCGGCTGTTCGCCGAGCGGGGCTCGCGGTCGGTGTCGTTGGCCGACGTGGGCCGGCTGGCCGGCTACAGCAGCGGCATCGTGTCCCATCATTTCGGGAGCAAGCAACGCTTGCTGGCTGCGGTCGTTCAACGAGCCCAGCAGTTCGACGTCCCCACGTCGGGAACCTTCGGTCTGGAGCGGCTTACCGCGGCGTTGTCGACCTACTTGCGCACCCTGCGAGACAGAGCTCCGGGGCCACAGGCGTTCTTGCAGCTGTGGTCCGAGGCTGTCGCGGCCGATCCCGTCCTCGCGCCGCTGTTCGCCGAGCGCGACGCATGGTTTCGTGGCCTGCTCGCCGACCACATCAGCTCAGGCGTCGATGATGGTTCGATCCGTCGCGACGTCGACCCAGAGGCTCAAGCCATCGCGTTGGTCGGCCTTGTCCGTGGTACTGCCCTGCAGCTCATGTCCACGGCCGCCGATGCGCCCATCGACGTCCTCGCCGATCAGATTATGGAGACAGTGCGCCGTGGGCTCGCCGCTACCCCTGAAGCGGCCCCGTCTCGGCGACGTGCTCGGCGGACATCGCCGGCGAGGCTTACCCGTTGATCAGCTCAGCGGTGCGGACGCCGATTCTCCCGCTACCGGCACGACCGGCACGACGTTCAGCCTCGGCATTTGCCGACGGGTCGCAGTCCCTCGATGAACACGCGGGTCATGCGCTCGTTGAAGCTCGGTGGTTCGCCGGTGACCGGCCGGCAGATGAGGGCGATGGTCGTGAGGACGTCGCGGGCCGTCACGTCGTCGCGTGCGCTTCCGTGTTCGACGGCTCGGGTGAGGAGCGTGTCGAGCGCGGGTTCGAGGCGGTCTAGGAGGTGTTGCGGGAGATCGTCGTAGGCCGGGTCGCCGGAATGCAGCGCTGCGGCAAGCCCGCGTTTGGTGCCCACGAACTGGGTGTAGCGCTCGCTCCAACCCGCGAGGGCGTCCCAGGGCTCGAGCGTGGTGGGGAGTTCGCGCGCGGCGTCGATGCACTCGTCGATGTCGTGTTGCAACACGGCGATGATGAGGTCGGATCGGCGCGGGAAATGCCGGTAGAGCGTTCCCACCCCGACCCCGGCCAGATCGGTGATCTCTTTCGCGGGCGCGTCCACGCCGCTGTCCGCGAACACGGTCTTGGCGGCCTGCAGGAGTGCGAGAACGTTGCGCTGGGCGCCGGCGCGTTGCCGCCGAGTCGGGTCGCCGCTGCGTCCCGTCGGGGTAGTCGTGGTGGGTGACTCGGTTGCCATGGTCCTCCCGTTGCCAACCGGAAAGCGATTCCGTATCATTACCGGAAAGCGCTTCCGTTTGGTGACAGCGTACATCGGCGGTGACGTCCACACGTCACGCTCGCTCGATCCGGGTAATTCGCCAAGCGCTCGACGCAGGCATCAACCTCATCGCAGCGAAGAACCGCCAACAGAAGGAACGTGACATGCCCACACAGACAGAAACCCCGACGCCCGCGAGCGACATGCAGACCGGGATCGTTCTCGGTCGAGATCACGCCAGCATCGGGCGCGCCGCACAGATTCCCGTTCCGCCGGCCACCCCGATCGTTGCCATAAGCCCGGTCACACTCTCGGCGCCCGATCGCATCGTGGACCTGGAACTGAAGGTGACCGCGCCAACGTCGGGCGGCACGCTCCCGATCATCCTGTGCTCCCACGGCGGGGGGCTGGCCCACTTTCTCACCTCCTACCGCAGCGCAGGGCCCTTGGTGGACTTCTGGGCGAGCCACGGCTTCGTGGTGCTTCAACCCACCCACCTGACGTCCAGGAGCCTGCTTCTCGATCCGTCAACCCCGGGCGCTCCGGCGTTCGAGGAATCCCGGGTCACCGACATGAAGCAGATCCTGGACCAACTCGATGTCATCGAAGATGCCGTCCCACAGATCGCGGGCCGCCTGGATCGCAGCCGCATCGCCGTGGCTGGTCACTCGTTCGGCGGCCAGACCGCCGGCATGCTGCTCGGGGCCGACTACACCGGTGAGGACGGCGCACGAATCTACGTCCCCGATGCCCGGGTCAAGGCCGGCGTCCTGTTGTCCTCGACCGGTGGTGGTGGCGACCATCTTTCCGAAGCCGCCGCACGGTTCACCTCCCTGCGAAGCGCCGGCTTCGCCGACATGACCACCCCAACCCTGGTCGTAGTCGGCGACCAAGACTTCACCTGGGAACTCTCGTCGAAGGGCGCGGAGTACCACGCCGACCCCTACACATTCAGCCCCGGCCCGAAGAGCCTCCTGACTCTGCTCGGCGGAGAGCACCTTCTCGGCGGTGTCACCGGGTACGACGCGGCCGGGACCACCGATGAGAACCCGGAACGAGTCGCCCTCATTCAGCGACTAACGCTGGCCTATCTCCGAAGCACCCTCTACGAGGGCGACCCCAGCTGGTCCGAGGCGTCGGCAGCTCTGGCCGAACTGGGTGACCTCGCCAGCATCGAGACCAAGTAGATCGGCGTCACCGCCATGACGACAGGCAATCAAGAAGGAGGAAGATCTATGAGTGAAACACGGATCGCACTGGTCACCGGAGCCAATCAGGGCGTGGGTCTTCAGGTCGCGAAGCAGCTCGTGGCCAACGGCGTCACGGTTTACCTCGGATCGCGCAATCTGGAGCGCGGTGAGGCTGCGGCCAGCGAGATCGGCCCGGGCGCAGTCGCCCTACAAATCGACGTGACCGATGGGGACTCCATCGCCGCCGCGGCCGAGCGGATCCGATCAGAGCACGGTCGTCTCAATTTGCTCGTGAACAACGCCGGTATTTCCAACGCCCGACGCAGCGCGACGGCCGGGGAGGAACAGAACAGCAAGACGTTCATGGAGGACTACGCGAAGTCGTCGAAGGCGAGCACGGCATCCCTCGAGGAGATGGGCGCCGTGTGGGACACCAACGTGTTCGGCCCACTCGCCGTCTACCAGGCCATGCTGCCGCTGCTGCGCGAATCCTCGGACGCCCGCATCGTGAATGTGTCGAGCGATGTTGGCTCCCTGACGTTGAACGCCGACCCCGCACACCCCTACCACGCCAGGTTCGGGCCAATCTATCCCGCGTCGAAGACGGCCGAGAACGCGATAACCCTCGCCATGATGATCGAGCTCGAAGCGACCGACATCAAAGTCAACTTGGTCTCGCCGGCGTTCACGGCGACCAACCTCAACCTGTTCGCGGGCACACAATCTGTCGAGGACGGCTCCCGCGAGGTAGTGCGGGTAGCTCTCCTCGGGCCGGACGGTCCCACCGGCACCTATACGAAATGGGAGAACACGCCGATTCCCTGGTGAGCTCCCTCGGCCGCCCACGTCACCGGTCGTACGCCCTGCTCAGACGGTCTCCGTCTCGATATGGACGATCTCCTAGGCGTTGTCGACGGTATTGAGAGTCCAGCTCGACAGGATCGGCAGTACGCGGGCGGTGGGGGAGTCGGGTTCGACGGTGTAGATGGTGAGTCTCTGGTTGGGTTCGTGCGGGGCCTCGACGGCCTCGATGCCGAGGACCAGGTCACCAGCGTCGGGGTGGCGAATGTGCTTCGTAATGGAGGCGTAGTCGCGCACGGCGTCAACAGACCCTCTCTGAAATGGAGGCGGGGGGGATTCGCGTGTTAGTCGTCAAAGATCTCGGCTTAGCGGTTCTCGGTTGCCGGGTGCGCGTAGCAGTTGTCCGACGAGCCGTCGCGTGAGAGTTCCCGGTGCAGTCGTCAGCTCTGACCTAACTTGACGTTTGAAGCCCGGCGCGGGTGATGCCTGGAACGACAGCCTTCCCCAGTGCCAGGGGAACAGATATGAAGGTTTCCGGGATTATGGCCGAGGCCAGTCAGCGAACTTTTGCCGCAGCCCGGCGACATCCCCTGGGTCAAGCCCGTACCGCGTGAATGTTCCGTCTGGCAGCCCGTCTAGGCGTTGGCCGACGTCGGCGATGTCCCGGCTGTCCAGGCCTGTATCGAGCCGTCTGGCGAGGCCGATAAGTCCATCAATGGTGTAGTGGTCCAGGCAGGCCGCTACGTCCATATAGTCGCGGGGCTCGGCCCGGCCCTCGCCCCTGGCCGTCTCCCGGGCCTGGAGGGAACGCGTGAGTTCCTCCAGGCTGCTCAACGTGATGTTCACGGTGCTCGATGGCTGGAGTCCCTCATGGTCGCAGAGAATGACCTCGTGGTGCAGTTCGGATCACGGGAACATCATTGGCCCGGGGGCCAGTTTCGCGGATTCCACACCCCGGCGGGCAAATACATCAGGGACACGGCCTTTGCCTATCGGCTCATTGACGGACGTATCCGCGAGCGCTGGGCGATCCGCGACGACCTCGCGATGCTTCTGCAACTCGGTGCACTGCGCCCGCCGGGGCAGGCAACATAGCCCCACGCAGTCGCACTGGACATGCCGCCAGATACATGCTCACATCGGCAGATGCGTAAATCGGAGCGTGACAGCAGGACATCCTACGGCGTTGGCCGAGGCACGACTCGGCGCTGCGGCACGCGGTGCAGGCAATTGGCGTGGGGTGGCTCGGCTTATGGAGGAGGGGGCATCGGGTCGTACAGCAGCGAAGTACCGCAACGTGTCTGGATTCCGGTGGACTGCTGGGTACTTGCAGGGACGGTGACCTGCGGGGATGGACGCGGGTGGACGGGTTGCACTGGATGGCATGCAAGAGGTCTGGGGTTCGAATCCCCATAGCTCCACCCAGTTCAGAGCTATAATTCGAACAGTGAACCGGTGAGCCATCCGCTTCTGAGGGGCAATCGAGGGGCAGATCTGGCTTTCAACAGCTCTCTGACCTGCGGGAACCTGTGAACAGCCGCTTCCTTAGCGACGCGGTACTTGGTGACCTGCAAGAGGTCACCAGTTTGACGCGCAGCGGGTCCCAGATTGCCGGGCGGCGTGTGCACGGGAAAGTGCAAGATCATCTGTGTGTCGGGTGCTAACGGCAAGCATCACGCTGCCGGTGCGGCGATGGCGGTCTCCGCGATCTAGCAGCGCGTTGGCCAACTCGTCGACCGTTAGCGTGGGGACCCAAACTGACGGGGTACCGGGCATCAGTTACCGCACATGCCGAAAGTAGTGCGCCCATGCCATGGCGCATGGTGATGCTCGTCTATGCATGCTGATGCGTCATTGGTGCGATCAAACGCCGCAGCCATCAATGGGGAGCCCGCGCTTCCCAGGTTCGGGCCAGGCCGTGGACAACGTTCGGGTCCTGGTGTGCTGGGGTATTCGGTTAGGCGGTGGTGTTCACTGCGATTCGCTTATGGCCTGCAGGGCGGGGACGCGGGCGGCATGGCGGGCGGGGGCGATGCCGGCGAGCAGGGCAGCGAGGCAGGTGGCGGCGAGGGCCGCCGCGAGCTGTGCAGGAGGTACCTGGATGGTGGCGACGCCGGTCTGGTCCCGGGTGAGGGTAGCGGCGAGGACGGTCCCCGCTCCGACGCCGATGGCGGCGCCCGGCAGCGCGCCGAGCAGGCATGTGATCACCGATTCGGCGCGGATCATCGCAGCGAGCTGACGGCGGGTGAGGCCCAGGGCGCGCATGACGGCGAATTCGCGGGTGCGCTCGGTGACGGAGAGGGCGAGGGCGTTGGCGATGCCGAGTGCCGCGATGACTATGGTGAGCACGACGAGGGCGGTGAACAGGCCCAGGATGTGGCTGAGGTCACCGAGGTCGGCCGCCCGGGCGCTGCGGTACTCGGCGGAGGTCTGCACTGTGTTTCCGGAGTAGCCGGGGAGCAGGGGCGCGATCGCGGCGCGCACGGGCAGTGGCCGGATCCCGGGGGCTACCCGGACGAGCAGCATGGCGGCGTTATTCTGCTGGTCGGGCTTGTCGTGAAACAGGGTCGTGATGGACATGAGGTAGTCATCGCCCATGAAGCGCTTGTCGGCGAAGGTCCCGGCGACACGAAGCGTCCTGGACGGCCCCTGGCCGAAGTTGATGGTGACATGGCTGCCGATGTGGCAGCCGTGGCGGGCGGCCTGGACGGTGGAGACGAACAGCCCGTTCCGGCGCAGGGCGGTGAGGGTGCCGGTGCGTACCCCGAAGTTCATCAGGAGGGCCGCGCCGGCGGGATCGATGCCGTCCACGCGGGTCGCCGCGCCCGCAATCTCTACCAGAGGGTCGTCAACTCGCATCGTGGCGAGCACACCGGGGCAGGCGGCGATCTCCCTGGCGAGGCCAGGGCTGATGCTGTTCTGGACATAGAGGTCGGCGCGGCTGGTGCCGTCGATGGCGCCGGCGGTGGAGGCACGAGCTGACGCGGCGATGACGCTGACCGCGGCAGCGGCAGCGAGCCCGATGGTCAGGATCGCCGCCGTGGCAGCGGTCCTGCGTGGGTTTCCGGCGCTGTTGTCGCGGGCCAGCGCCGCGGTGACGCTGCCGCCTCGAGGCGACCCGCCACCACGCGCCCATGGTGCGGTAATGAGATGCGACAGGGGTCTGGCGAGCACTGGGCCAGCCGTCATGAGGGCTGCGACGCCGACGAGCGCGCCGGCCCCGGCGAGCGCCGTGTTCTGGCTGCTCGGGGAGACAAACCCGGCGACCATCGCCGCCACGGCGGCAGCGAACCCGGTCATCCCGGCGACCAGCCGCCCGCGTGATTGACGGACGGCCGTCGGCAGCCCTTCGCGCAGAGCGCGGATGGGCTTGGCCCGGGCAGCCAGCCGGGCCGGCCGCAGCGCGGAGGCAACGGTCACCGCGATCCCCGTGGCCAGCGCCACCGCCACGGTGCGCGGCGCGAATACCAGGGCGCCGGCCGGAAGCGTGCCGCCGAGCACGGCGATGAGGCCGCGCAGCCCGGCCGCGGCAAGTATCCCCAGCCCGGCGCCTGCGGCCGAGGCGGCCAGTCCCAGGGCGGCCGCCTCGGCCAGCGCCGAGCGCAGCAGCTGGCCGCGGCTCGCGCCGATGACGCGCAGCAGCGCGTACTCGCGGGTGCGCTGCGCCGTGAGGATGGAGAACGTGTTGGCGATGACGAACCCCCCGACGAGAAGTGCCACCGCGCAGAAGGCGAGCAGGTCTTTCCGCAGGCCGGCGAGGTAGCCAGCGGCGGTGGCGGCCTGCTGCGCCGCGGCCTGATCGCCGGTCAGCGCCTCGGTGCCGGGCGGCAGAATCGGGGTGAGGCGGCTGTTCAGCGCGGCAGCGGACACCCCGGTGGCGGCCTGGGCGTCGATCTCGGTGAACCTGCCGGGCAGGCCGGCCAGCTGCTGCGCGGTGGCGGCTTGGACGACGAGCACAGTCGGCGTGTCGAAGCTCGCGACCTGCGCGGCGGCCGGGCTGTCCGCCCCGTCGAAGCCGGTGATGCCGACCACGGTCAAGGTCCGGATTCCGGTAGCGGTGGCGACGCCGATCCGGTCGCCGGGGCGGTAGCCGAGGCCGCGTGCGGTGGCCGCGTCCAGCATGGCCTCGTCAGGCCGCCTGGGCGGGTGCCCGGCCTGGATGGTGTACTGGGCGGCCATCCCGCCGGTCGTGGGATAGCTCAGTAGTTCGTTGACTGCGCGCAAGTGGCTGATCGGGCGGCCGTCCTTGCCGATGACCGTGACTTTTTCGGCGGTGACAAGGCCTTGAGCGGAGGCGACACCCGGAACGGCGCGGATGCGCGCGACCAGGCCGGCCGGCAGGGATGCAATCGAAGCAGCGCCCTTGCCGCTGTCAGCCCCGGCCGGCTGAACCACGACCTGGGCCGCGGAACCAGCCGCTCCGGGCACGCCGAGCGTTCCCTGTATGGAGTCGGTCAGGATGAAGGTGCCGGCCACGAACGCGACGCCGATAGCGATCGTCACCGCGGTCAAGATCAGCCGGAGCCGGTGAGCCAGCAGGCTGGCCAGGGTAACCCGTAGCATCGTTAGGCCTCCAGGTCTCTTATCGCGTCAAGGACGCGGCCGCGGGTGGGCTCGGCGAGATCGCCGGCCACTCTGCCGTCAGCGAGGAAGACCACCCGGTCGGCGAAGGCGGCCGCCACGGGGTCGTGCGTGACCATCACGACCGTCTGGCCGAGTTCCGTTACCGCGCGGCGCAGGAAGGCGAGCAGGTCGTCCGACGTCCGCCGGTCCAGGTTCCCGGTGGGCTCGTCGGCGTAGATGATCTCCGGGCGGGAGGCCAGGGCCCGCACTGCGGCCACCCGCTGCTGCTCCCCACCGGACAGCTCGGCAGGCGTGTGCCGCAGCCGTCCGCCCAGTCCGACGATGCGGACCAGATGATCAATCCACGCCTGGTCCGGGGCCTGGCCGCGGATGCGCAGCGGCAGCGTGATGTTGTCGGTGGCGGTGAGGGCGGGCAGCAAGTTGAAGCTCTGGAAGATGAATCCGATGCGCTCACGGCGCAGCAACGTCAGCCGCTTGTCATCAAGGCCGCCGAGTTCGGTTCCGCCGAGGAACACCTGGCCGCTGGTGAGGTTGTCCAGCGCGGCCAGGCAGTGCAGGAGCGTCGACTTGCCGGACCCGGAGGGGCCCATGATCGCGGTGAAGAACCCGGCGGCCAGGTCCAGTGTGACGCCGTCCAGGGCGCGGACCGCGGTCTCGCCCTGTCCGTAGACCTTGACCGCCGTGACAGCGCGGGCGGCGGTTGCGGTGTCAGCGCGGGCGGCTCGCGCTGGCACCGCCGATTGCGCCGCGGCAGTGGCTGGGACGTGGGTATCCATTGGCCCGTCTCCTTCGCGGTGGGTGGCGTGGTCTGCGGCGCCAGCATGCACGCGGATTCCTGACAGATGCCTGACAGGCGGGCGTTCGTCAGCGGCTTGTCAGTTTCGCCGGGCCACACTGGGGGGATGCGGGATGCATCTGCCCGGGTCCTGTTCATCGAGGACGAGGCGGCGATCCGCGACGCCGTCACGACCGCGCTGACAGACGCCGGCTACCTGGTACGCGACCAGGGCGACGGCAGGGCGCTGCGGGACCTGGCCGACGCGTTCCGGCCCGACCTGGCCATACTGGACATAACGCTGCCTGGACCGGACGGCCTTGCCCTGGCGCGCGCCCTGCGCGCCCGCGGTGACCTGCCGATCCTGTTCCTGACCGCCCGCGATGGCCTCGACGACCGGCTGGCGGGGTTCGCCGCGGGCGCCGATGACTACCTGGTCAAGCCCTTCGCCCTGACCGAGCTACTAGCCCGGGTGCAGGCGCTGCTGCGCCGCTCCGGCCGGCTCCGTTCGGTCACGACTGAAGTCGGCGACCTGGTGCTCGACGAGTCGGCCAGCACTGCCTGGCGGGCGGGCAAGCCACTCGACCTGACGCCAACCGAGTTGCAGCTGCTCGGCTACCTCCTGGCCCGCCGCGGCCGGACCGTCTCGAAGACCGAGCTGCTCACCCAGGTCTGGGGCTACGGCTCCTACGACCCGAACCTGGTCGAAGTCCGGATCAGCTCGCTGCGGCGCAAACTCGAGGCCGCTGGCCCGAGGATCGTCCACACTGTGCACGGTCACGGCTACACGGTCCGGTTGTGAGCTGATGCGCTCTCGCCTGCGTACCCGCGCCGCCCTCGCCACCCTGCTTGTGGCGCTCCTCGCGGCAGTTTGGTTCGCCCTCTCGGTCGCTCTCTTGCCGGAGCCTCCGGTGCCAAGGGAAATCCTGCTCGGCGGTGGCGGGGTATGCCTCATCCTTTTCGCCGTCATTGGCGGGCTCGCGATCATCGAGGCTCGGGCACTGCGCCGCGCGGAGGAGCGCATGCGCCGGTTCCTGGCCGACGCCTCGCACGAGCTGCGCACACCGATCGCGGGCGTTCAAGCCAGTGCAGAGATCTTGCTGCGGACCGATCCCGGCCACGCCGGGCGCGAGAAACTACTGCTTCAGATCCTGCGCGAGGCGCACCGCGCCGGGCGGCTCGTTGACGACCTGCTCGCCATGACCCGTCTCGAGCAAGGCACCCCGCTAGCCATGGAGCCGTTCGACCTCGTGCCGCTGACCGTAGCCGCGGTCGAGCTCACCCGGGAGCTGGCACCGGCGGTTACTATCCAGCTGCACGCGCCCGGGCACAGCCCGCTGCACGGCGATCCGCAGCGCATCAGGCAGGTCCTGGACAACATTCTCAGCAACGCCCGTCACGCCACTCCCGATGGCGGCCAGATCACCGTCCGCGTCATCAACCAGACCGCCGAAGCCCAGATCGAGGTCATTGACACCGGGCCCGGCATCCCGCCGCCCGACAGGGAACGGATCTTCGAGCGTTTCACCCGGCTGGCCTCCACCTATCCCAGCGGAGCGAACGGCAACGGGCTGGGCCTGGCGATCGCCCGCGGCATCGCCAACGCCCACTCGGGCACCCTCACATGCGCCGACCCTGCGGGCGGCGGAGCCCGCTTCGTGCTGCGGCTGCCGCGGCGCACCTGAACGAGGAAGCTGCCGGCCGACGACAGATCGATCCATCTGGCACCGGCCAGCCGTCTTGCCGACCACCAGCAAGGCCGCCGATCGGCGGGATAGGGGCGCGGGGGACCAGTAGTCCACCATGTTGCCGGCGGCTGGCGTCCTGCGCATCGGAATACGATCGGCCGACCCCAGCTTGCATGACCATGCATCACTGCCCAGCAACGACAACGCACGGATCTGCCGCTCCGCGGATTTGGAACTGGCGGCCGGGCCGGGTCTACTTCCTGGCCTTCTTGAACCCCTCTCGAGGACAACCGGACCCAGCCCTTACCGCCAGGTTGGCCAGCCTCGCCAGCGTAAGTGAGCCAGCGATCGAGTTCGATCGATTTACCGCTCCTGCCGCGAGCTGGGCTTACTTGAGGGCAGTGCTACTCCCGTGTAGGCCGCTGCGGCCTGCCGTTGCGACGAACCGCTTGACGGCGCGGGGTGTGGCGAGGACGTGGAGATCCGCGTGGCCCGCATAAGCGGCGATCGCCTGCCGGATCAGAGGGCGACTGCGACGGCGGTAGCTCCACAGCCAGCGCCAGAAGTCAGCGCGCTCCTCGATCGCCGGACCGCCCGCCAGGCGCAGCGCACGCGCGGGAAGTCCAGGAAGATGACGGTGTCCGCCCCCCGCAGCCCGCACGTCGAGGACGTCGTAGGGCCCGAGGTCCCCGTCCATGATCCACGCCCCCTGCTCCACGAGCTTGCGCTGGATGGCGGCCCACTGAGCCGGAGAGGTCGCGGTGAGCCCGGCGCGCCAGAACAGCGTGTCTAGCTCGATGACCGGCAGCCCGGTGATCTCGCCCAGCCACGCCGCGAGAGTGGACTTGCCCGCCGCGCCGGGGCCGAGGATCACTACCCGCCTCACGCTGGCAATGGTGCCAGCGCGGCGGTGTCAGTCCGCCCTGTACTCGTTGGCTTGCCCGTGAACTGGGCGGCGGCGTCTCGCTAGTGCGGCGCGGCTACCCTGCAGCCCACCATGACTGATCTGACGATCCCGGTGCTGCTGCTGTATATCCGGCTGCCTGCCGACATGGCGGGTCTCCATCACAGCCTTGCGCTCCGCAAGGTCGGCTCCGCCGCGTCCATCGCCCGCTCAACCGCAGCGCGCACGGCGCCTCGCGGGAGCCTGCTGCTCGCCGCAGCGGCCGGACTCGGCGGCAGGCCTTCGAATGTATGGTCTGTCACTGTCAGATCAGGCAGTTCGATGAGTTACCGGGAGATCATTTGGAGGGGCACTGTGAGGGGCAGAATGGCGCTGGCGAGCGCTAGTCTGAGCTAGTCGCAGCTAGTGTGAGCTAGCGTTTGGCCTGTTCACGCGGCATATGGCCTGTTCGGGGAACCGGTTAGCGTTTCATGGCATGCAAGAGGTCTGGGGTTCGAATCCCCATAGCTCCACTGAGGTCAGATGGACAACTTCGAACACTGAACCGGCGAGTAACTGCCCTGATGGGGGCAATCCGAGGGGCAAGATCCGCCCCCAGGATGGCTGCATGAGCAGCAGTCACGTGAAGTTTGACCAGGTCGGGCCCGACGAATAGCGCCTTTGCGACGCTCAAGAGGTCACCAGTTGCGGCAAGGCGGGCATCCGAGAGGACCGAAACTCGCTGTGGGCTGCGGAACCCTCATCAGCAGCCTGGTGCCGCCGGGGGAGTGGTAGTGATCGCCCGGGGCGCGGGGCGGGGTCATTTAGTAATCTCGCGCTCCGCGACCGGCTTGACGAGCCGCCCCCTCTACCGAGATGTGTCCCCTAACGAGTTCCCCCGCGATTGAGACGGGGGTGTGAAGCGGGCGATGGTGTGGTGCCAGCCCGCCCGATCGCCGTCCTGGCAAGATAGCGGCATGGAACGTGTGCTTGGAATCGGTGGATACTTCATGCGGGCCGCCGACCCGACGGCCCTGGGCGCGTGGTATCGCGATTGCCTAGGCCTGGACGCCGATGAGAACGG
>OCTA010002457.1_pt1 | contig 16860 bp, 9 predicted proteins | sample 1538991 | NCBI WGS metagenome assembly OCTA01 (sample SAMEA3539302, study PRJEB22396) | soil metagenome | biome: tundra; feature: field; material: soil | place: USA | collected 2010-05 | depth 0.15 m | reverse complement strand
TTCACCCACAACGTCAACCAACTGATTCTGTTCGAGTTTTAACCGGACAGCAGTGAGTTTAAGTGACTGCCTGCTATAGGCGGTGGATTTCTATAAAAGGCAATGGGATTAGACCTTGAAAGACCGAGCTAAGTGAACTGGTACGCACTCAGGGTGAAGCCGCAGCACGAAAAGGTAGTTCCGGCGTCCGCTACGACCTAAGCGCGCTGTCCTACGGACAGCGCAGGTCTCCGCTCCCGCCGGAACCACGGCAACAATCCCTGGTCCAGCAGGAGAACGGAGAATCAACAACTTAGGGTGGGCCAAATCAAATGATCAGAGGTGGGCCAAATCAGGTTGTCAAAAGCAACTGGCCGTAAGAAGAGCCTCGACAATTTTGAACGTACTCAGCGTAGTGTTAACGATCTGCTCAAGGCTGATCGTCGCGGAAAAGCAGAGCGTTGGCCTAATTGGCCTATTTTGGGCTATCGCCGAAGGCCAGCAAGTGGGACATGGTACACTTTTGGTCAAAAGGAAAGTTGCCTAGTATGACACGTAGCATTTGTTCGTACGCCGGCCTGTTGCTGATTGCATTGTGCCTATCGGGCATCCTTCTGGCCCAAACGAAGGTACAACCAGCTACGCCAACAGGTCCGGCCACAGTCGCCCCGAGCAGCGCCTCCGCCAGTGATTCGGATAAAGCGGCCGCAGCGGAGTCCCCCACCGGAAAAGTGCACCAAGATCATACGATTCGGATCGGCACTGGTGACCTGCTGCAGATTACCGTCTATGGGGCACCTGACTTGACTACGGAAGCGCGCGTCAACGATGCGGGAAATATAACGATGGCGCTAATCGGCAGCGTTTATCTTGCCGGGTTGACCAGCGATCAGGCCCAGCAACTCATCGCGACCCGTCTCCGTGACGGTGGCTTCCTGCGCGATCCTCAAGTTGCTGTATTCGAGAAGGAGTATGCCAGCCAGGGCATCGCAGTGATGGGAGAGGTCCAGAAGCCAGGAATCTATACCCTTTTCGGCAAGCGACGACTCTACGATGCAATTTCTGCAGCTGGTGGTACCACCGCCCGTGCAGGACGGGCGGTAACAATCACCCATCCCGTGGAACCGAACAAGCCTCTTATCGTAGACATGGATTTTATGGACCCTTCGAGGTCCCCGGCTGGAAATGTCGAGGTTTCCCCGGGTGATACTGTCGTAGTTTCCCGAGCTGGCGTGGTGTACGTCGTCGGTGCAGTTGCTCGTCCGGCGGGGTTTGTCATGGAGAATAATGAAAACCTGACTGTCCTGCAGGCAGTCGCTCTGGCGGGTGGTACGGAACGTACAGCCTCTCTAAACGGAGCTAAGATCCTCCGCCAGACTTCCAATGGAGTGCAAGAGATCCCCATACCACTGAATAAGATCCTCGCAGCTAAGGCCCCAGACACCCCCTTGCAAGCTGAGGACGTTCTATTTGTTCCAACCAGTATGGGCAAGAGCGCTGCGATAACCGGTGCTCAAACCGCACTGGCTCTGGTTACTGGCCTAGCCATTTACGGGAAATTTTAGAACCCGCTGTGCTAGTTATCTGCCGTGGTTGGAGAAACCAGTTTTGGAACGATCACGCACCGCTCACGCTGGCGAAGCGACTCCAGGATTTTGAAGCAGGCTAATGATACATTCACTAGCTCCCCGAATCGGATTGGTGCGGAATCGCCGGAGCAAATGGCTTTGACAAATTTTCCCCACTCGCCGTGGTGGCCCTTGTCCTGACGTAAACGCGATCGAAAGATTTGACTCCGGCCTGCGCGCACCGTGCGCAAAACTCGAAAATCATCCAAGGTTGCGACGGAACCGCCCCCAAAAACCTCGATTCGCTCCTTCGGGAAGCTTTTGTCGCCATTCGCTACATAGGTAATGACACCAATAGAACCATCCTCGAATTCAAGTGTAGCCGCCAGGTTGTCGTCGCAATATTTGCCGCCATTGGGCAGAACTGCGGCGTACACGGAAGTGGCGCATTTTCCCGATAGCCAAACAAAAAAATCGATGAAATGACAGACTTCGCCAATCACACGGCCACCGCCCTGCTCCGGACTCTGAGTCCAGTGACTTGGCGGCAGGAACCCCGCATTAACGCGATATTGCATCATCAAGGGTTCCTCAGTGGCCTGAAAGAAATCACGCATTCGGATCGCCAAAGGAGCAAACCGCCGGTTGTATCCGACCATGAGTAGAGGTTTGACATCACTTGATCGGGTACGCTCATAAACGCTGACGATCTGTCGGAGTTCATCCTCCGAGACACAGAGCGGCTTCTCGCAGAAGACGTGCTTGCCAGCTGTTAGAGCGGCAATGACCTGTTGAGAATGCAGGTGATGCCGCGTGGCAACCGCGACGGTGTTGATCCGTGAATCGCACACCACCTCCTGATAATCGGTGGAACAGTAACGGAACCCAAAACGCGTACCTGCTGCACGAGCGGAGGCACCACTCGCGGTGGCTAGGCCCACCAGTTCGAGACTTGCTGTAGCTTTCAATACTGGCAACAGAACAGCGCTCGCAAAGTTACCCGCTCCAAGCATTCCCAGTGTGACCTTCTCGGCAGTGGAAGAGCCGACTGGCGGTTCGGGATTGAGTTCCACCCGGCGAGCACGGCTCGGGTCACATGGATACGTGATGACGACCCCGGTGAAGGGTTCGCGGGTTTTGGCAGTAATTAAGTCGTACGCCTTATCTGCTTGCTCAATCGGAAAACGATGGGAAATGAGCTTCTTGACGTTCATACGTCCTTCGGCCAGTAACTGAAGAAAAGCCTGCATGTTGCGGTTCTCAGTCCAGCGAACATGACCGATGGGATAGTCGCGACCGTATTCTTCATACTCCGGGTCGTACCGCCCGGGCCCATAGGAACGGGAAACGTAAACCGAGAGCTCTTTTTCGTAGTACGTTTTTCTTGGTATTTCTAAGCCAACCGCCCCAACTGCCACCACGCGTCCGCAATCACGGGCTATATCACCCGCTAACACAATCGGCTCGTTAGTTTTCGTGGCCGCGGTGATCAGGACCGTGTCGGCGCCCTTTCCGTTACTGCCTGCAGAAACCATGGTCCGCATCTGCTCCGCGTCCGTTGCGAAAGCATTACAGCCCAGTTGTTCTGCAAGAAGGCCCCGCTCCTTCTCGATGTCCATGCCAATGACGACGCAACCCGCCGCCCGCGCCAACTGCACTACCAAGAGTCCGATCAGTCCCAACCCTATGATGGCAACAGTTTCCCCGAGCTGTGGGTTCGCCAGTCGTAAACCTTGTAACCCAATTGCACCTACCGTGGTAAATGCGGCTTCCTCAAAATCGATTTCGGGACGCGGTGACCTTGCCAAGGGAATCTTCGCGGCTAAATTCTTCGGTACCCGAACCACCTCGGCGTGCACAGCATACCCAGCACCCGCACAAGCGACCCGATCACCGACTTTGAATTCCGTTACCCCGTAGCCAACCTCAATGATCTGACCGGCATTGCTGTAACCTAGGGCCATGTCCGTATCGAGGCGCTGTCGGACCGAATGCATCGTCGAGAGTACGCCCTCGCGAGAAGCTTTATTGAACACCTGCCGCACCAGATCCGGACGAGCGAGCGCTTTCTGTAGGATATTTTTTTCGGCAAATTCCACGACCATTCGTTCGGTTCCCGCGGAGACCAGAGAGGCACCCACCCGAACCAGGATTTCACCCGGACCTGCTTGGGGAGCGGGCACATCTACAACCATCGCTTTACCAGTAGTGATATTCTGCAAGAGCTGCTTCATCGAAATTGAGCCTAACATAGCGTGGAATTGGCTGCAGGCCGAGGTGCCGGCCGCGGCGACTCGAGACGCAGATGAATTGTTCCGTCGGTCGCATGCAGATCGCAATGGTGAATTCAGCCTCCGTCGCGCAAGCACCGTGGTAGTGATCTTGAGATCGAGTTGTCGTAAGGATCGATTATGTGTGGCATTTGCGGAACCGCAAACTGGGGCGAACTCGTCGATGTGGAGAGTATGAATGTTCGTCAGCGCCATCGTGGCCCTGACGACAGTGGGGTTTGGCAACATGTCTCCCCCGACGGTTCGCGCTTTGCCCTGGGCAGTACGCGATTGTCTATCATCGATCTCTCCCGTGCTGGGCACATGCCCATGTCCAATGAAGATGGCACTGTTTGGATCGCCTACAACGGCGAAATCTATAACGCTGGGGAACTCCGCTCTGGTCTTGAGGCGCGAGGCCACTGCTTCCGTTCGCGCACCGATACCGAGGTCGTCCTTCACCTCTACGAAGACGAAGGCTCAGACTGCCTGAATAAGCTGAATGGCATGTTCGCATTTTGCGTGTGCGATCTGCGTGGCAGCTTCCCTCGCTTCTTCATCGCGCGAGATCATTTCGGAATTAAGCCACTGTATTACGTCCATCGTGGGCGGAGGTTTGCGTTTGCCTCCGAGGTAAAAGCGCTGCTCAGATTACCCGGAATGGAAGCTTCGCTCGAAACTGAAGCCTTGCATCAATACCTCACATTTCTGTGGGTGCCGGGGCCGGAAACCATGTTTCGAGAAGTGTTCAAACTACTTCCCGGGCACTGTGCCGTCTTTGAAGATGGCGAATTGAAAGTCTCGGAGTATTGGGATCTCAAATTGAATGCGAGGGGCTCCTTTCGTCAACGCTCGGAACGCGAATTGATTCCGGAGTTGCGCGAACGCTTCTTCGCCTCAGTGCGGCGCCAGATGGTCTCCGACGTTCCGATCGGCGCGTTCCTGAGCGGCGGCATCGATTCCACCGCCATCGTCGGTGCGATGGCGCAATCGACCAGTATTCCCGTTCGCACTTACACGATCACGTTTCCATCCAAACATCGGGTTGGCTTCAAGACGCTGGACGATCCGCAGGTGGCCCGGCGCTCCGCTGCCCGGATGGGCTGCGAACACCACGAGATCGTGGTGGAACCTGACGTTGTCGAACTACTGCCTAAGCTCATTTGGCACATGGACGATCCGACAGCCGATCCCGCTATTGTGACCGCCTACCTGGTCAGTCGGGAGGCACGCAAATCCACGACTGTCTTGCTTTCCGGCGTCGGTGGCGATGAGCTATTCGCCGGCTATCGCAAGCACGTGGCCTATTATTTGGCGCGGCATTACCGTGCACTGCCAAGTCTCTTGCGACGCGGAGTGGTTGAGCCGTTGATCGGACGACTGCCCGCCTCGCGTGGACGTTTGCGGGATGCTGTGCGGTTTGCCAAAAAGATGGCTCGCAGCGCTTCGTTGGAGCCGCGCGATTCCTTCCTCATGAACTGCACATATCTCGATGAATTCCAAAAGGCATATCTCTACACGACCGAGATGCGAGAAAACTTAGCTCAGTCCGATCCACTGCGCTATCACAATCGCCACTTCGACCGAGTCCAGAATGCCGACTTTCTCGACCAGATGCTGTACTCAGACATCAAGACCTTCATGGTCAGCTTGAACCTCAACTACGCGGACAAGATGAGCATGGCCTCCTCGGTAGAGGTCCGGGTTCCCTTTCTGGACTGGCAATTTGCAGAATGGGTGTTCGCTAATATTCCGCCTGGGCTGCGCCTGCATGGGTACATCTATCCCTCCACCAAGTACATCTTCCGCCAAGCGTTTAAAGACGTGCTAGGCGAAGAAGTGCTGCGGCAGCCGAAGGCGGGTTTTGGAGCTCCCGTCGACGAGTGGCTGCACGGAGACTTGCAGGAGATGGTAAACGATCTGCTATCCGAATCTCATATCCGCCGTAGTGGCTACTTCGATCCGAAGGCGGTCGGGCAAATGGTCCAGGAATATCGTGACGGCAAACACAACTGGTCCATGCAGATCTGGCAGTTACTTACCTTGGAGCTCTGGAGGCAGGTGTTTCTAGAACACGGCTACGCTTCGATGGCTGTGCCAATCCACGCAACATCCTGACACGGACAAGAGGACTTTCTCGAAAATGTCACGCGGATTTTCGTTAGGAATGGCGAATGCCCGATTTGACGTCATCTTCTGCGTTACCTGACAGCTGTGATGAGCATGCCCAACCCATGCCCTTTCGTAGCTCTGCGGATGAACCATCGCGGCCAAACCGCTTTGGCAGCACGCAGTAGAAGGCATCGGTGTCTCTGACCAACAGCGCCCTCGAGAAGATCTCCAGGCCCCAGGAAGATCCGAATGTCTGTGGATGAAAAATGCGAAAATAAGGACTGCGCTTCCGCGATCGTGAAGGCCTTCGTCCCGGGACTTTCCAGGTGATGAGCATAGATGTCTCGTAAGGGCCGTAGCGGTCGAAGCACGAGAAGTCCGTACCGAAGCCAGAGCATGTAGCCCACGAGCGACCGTGAGTGATAGATCATAATTTTCGCAAGTCCCCCGGGACGCAGGACACGATGGACTTCCTGAATAGCGCGGGAGGTGTCCGGCGAATGATGCAGGACTCCGTAAGAGTAGACGATATCGAAAGACTCGTCGGGGAAAGATAGGTTTTCGGCGTCGGCTACGCGCAGATCCGAGCAGAGTCCGTATAGGCCGAGACGATCCGCGGTGAAGCTTATTGCACGATCGGTAATGTCAATGCCCGTGAGCGAACGCGGGAGGGCTTTGGCCCATTCGAGATGGTCTGCCCCCATCCCGACGCCGATTTCGAGGACGTCCTTGCTGGTACCAGTGAGGAAGCCGGCAAAAGGATGGATCCAAGGTTCGAGGACATAGCGCTCGCGTGCCTGGTTTTTCGAGCCTTTCGCGAAGGTCGGCACCGACAGCATAGACTTCGCCGCAGGAATTATCGTTCCAGAATTCGCGTACCGAGTTTTTAAGGTCCCGTGTCATAGCAGCATAGTACATCCGACTTGCCCCTGATTCGCTATGACGTCGGGGACATCGGGCTATGGCCAGCCCAGGAAGAGTGCCCGTGCGGTTTAGAGTCGCCGGTGCTGGCAGGCCTACTCGGGCGAATCGATGACTACGTGCTAACTCCGGAGGGAACGAGAATCATGCGGTTCGACTACATCGTCAAGCATACTCCAACATCCGCGAGTGCCAGGTAATCCAGGACCGCGTTGGCGAAATCCGGCTGCGAGTCGTCCGTCGAAACGGATATGGCAAAACCGATGAGCATATGCTCCGGGAAGAGATACGCAAGTGGATCAGCCCGAGCTTAGCAGTCCAGTTCGAGTACGTAAGCGAAATCGAGCGGGAGGCCAACGGAAAATTCCGGGCGGTGAAATCATTGTTGGCATCTGATTGTACGCAACAGTAAGCGAGACTCGCGTTTGCTGTACTTTCATGACGCCCGACGGAGTTGCGAACTTCGCTAGCCGCTTTGCAAAAGCAGTCTGTGCAAGAGACAATGACCGCACCAAAGATCGGTCAGGTATTGTTCCCTGACCCCCAAAGCACTAACTTCATCAGGAGCTGGCAACCGCCATCACCTTCTCCACAGCCGACGCAGTGGCGTACATATCCCCAGCTGAGAGTGTCGGGTGAACCAAGAACATCAGGCTGGTTTCCGACAGCCGTGCTGCACTGGGCAGGCGCTTAGCCGGACGCATCGCTAGAGGGAAAGCTTTCTCCAGATAGATCTCGCTGCAGCTTCCGGTAGAGCAAGGTACCCCTTCAGCGCAAATTGCAGCCATTATACGATCGCGGTTCCAACCATCTCTTAGTAGCTCCGGTCGGATATAGGCGTAATACTTATAGTAGGAATGTCCGAAATCTCTGGAAGGGCTGACGACGCGAAGCGCTGGAATCCGAGAGAATTCCTGGTCTAGGATGGCCGCGTTTCGCCGTCGTAGCTGGACACGATCCGGCAGCTTACGAAGAAGCACACGCCCGATTGCTGACTGCATCTCGGTGAGCCGCCAATTCGTTCCAAACGAGTCATGAAGCCAGCGGAATCCAATGGGATGCTCCCGATTGTAAACGGCGTCAAAACTTTTGCCGTGATCCTTGAAACTCCAGGCCAGATTCCAAATGCGCTCGTCGTCGCTGGTGATCAGCCCTCCCTCCCCGCCAGTCGACAAGATCTTATCCTGGCAGAAGGAAAACGCTGCGATATCCCCTATTGATCCCACGGCGCGCCCTTTATAAGTAGCACCGTGCGCCTGCGCGCAATCCTCGATCACCTTAATGCCGTGCTTGCGGGCTAGCTCCATAATGGGATCCATGTCGCACGGCCAACCCGCGAGGTGCACCGCGATGATCGCCTTCGTTCGCGGAGTCAGAAGAGGCGCAATGGTTTCGGCCGTGAGATTGCCGCTCACAGGGTCGACGTCGGCGATTACCGGCACGGCTCCGCGCATAACAGCGCAGCTCGCACTCGCGATGAAGGTGCGGCTCGGAACGATTACCTCGTCACCCTGGCCGATTCCCAAGGCATGCAATGCCAGCTCGAGTGCAACCGTCCCGTTGGCGAGGGCTATTGCATATTTCGTGCCAACGTAAGCTGCATACTCGCGTTCGAAGTGCCGGCCTTCCTCTCCCGTCCAGTAATTGACTTTGCCGGACGCGAGAACAGCGCTGGCAGCCTCTATTTCGTCGGGAGCAAAATAGGGCCATCCAGGTAAGGTCTTGTCCAGAGTTGGCTTGGCGCCATCTATAGCAAGCAGCGGTCTGGTAGCTAATGCCATATCTGTGGAGCTTGTCCTTTATCGTTTTTCAGGGCGAGGCGGGGCGTGAAACCGCGCCTCCCCAAATGCCACAACGAGAATGGTTCGTGACAAGATTCGCAGATCAAGCGCAAACGAAAGCTCACGCACATACTGCACGTCATATTGCCATCGCTCTCGCCAACTCATCTGGGTTCCGCCATTCACCTGGGCTAGTCCCGTCACGCCAGGGCTAACTCGCAGGCGCTGTGCTGTTTCCCCGTCGTATTCGGAAATCTGTTCCGGCAGAGGCGGTCGCGGGCCAACAAGCGACATATCACCCTTGAGCACGTTGAACAGCTGCGGCAACTCGTCGAGTTTGAAACGCCGCAACAGTCCGCCCACCACTGTGACCTCCGGGTTCCCTTCCCGTATCTCCACGTGGTGGGTGCGGTCGCGGTGCAGCATCGTCCGAAACTTGTACGCGACGAAGACTTCTCCGAGCTTCCCGAGTCGCAGTTGGTTATAAAAAACCGGACCCCGCGATGTGAGCTTTATAAGAATCGCAATCGCCGCAAGAAGTGGCATGAGAGCGAGGATAATCGGAATCGTGAGAATCAGGTCGAGGGCTCGCTTTCCGAAGTGCCGGTAGAAGCGGTTGCGCTCTCCTCTCCACTCTCGAACCACTTTCTCGAGGAGCGAAACAAACTCTGCAGCTTGATGGTCGCGGTTGAAATGTTTGGTCACGTATTCGCGGCCCCGCAGGCCCATCGCTTGAGCTTCCGAACGGTTTGCTGCCAGTTTCAAAGTGGCGTCAGCGAGTGTCGTTTCGTCACCCGGAGGTACGAATATTCCCGAGCCACTTGCCTCGATCACCTTCCGAATGACACCATCAATCGCCAGCAGCGTGGGCCGGCCGGCAGCCATGTAGTCGAATACCTTGTTGGGCAAGGTGGTGCGGAACATCGGGATATCCTTCAGGATTGCGACGCAGGCGTCCGAGGCTGCCATGACTTCCGCAACGTCGGGCTTGCTCAGTGTTCCCGTAAAGATGACATTTTTCAAACCACGTCGCATAGCGTCTGCTTCCACATTGGCGCGTTCTTTGCCATCGCCTGCGAGTAAGAAAACGATGTCTCGACTGTCGCGCAAGCGATCAGCCGCCCGTATCACGGTTGCAAGATCGTTCGCCATACCGATTGCACCAGCGTAGCTGACGACAAACTTGCCTCCCAGCCCCCACTTTTGTCGAATGCGCTCTCCATGCGATTCAGGATTGAACATCGCCGGATCAACGCCGTTCGAAATGAGGCTGACCTTCAGTGGCGCAACATGGTTACGGATCAGGTAGTCGCGATAGGCAGGTGAATTTACCAGGATGTGTGCAGCGCGCGCGTACAAAAAGCTTTCCAGCCTCCGCGAAAGCCAGATCAGAAGAGGGTTCTTGAGCACCCCCATGTCGATCGCAAATTCCGGCCACAGGTCCCGGACTTCCAGCAGGAACGGGCGCCTACGCAGAAGTGCTACAGCCCACGCCGAAAACGCCTGGAAGATGGGGGGTGAGGTGCCCATAACCAAGTCTACAGGACCAGATTTCATGGCCGTGAGGAACGAGGATCCAAGGAAAGTAAAGAAAGAAAACACACGCCAGATGAAGCTGCGATGCAGAGCGGGATAAGCATATGCTCGAAGCACTCGAAGCCCATCAATGGATTGCTCGGTGTATAGTCCGTGGCGCTCAAAGACTGATGCACCGCTCAGGTAACTCAGATCGCTCGCAACTACCGTGAAAGTATGCCCTCTGCTCAGCACTCTCTGGCCGAATTCGTAATGCCGGGTCCCGCCTCCATCGGAGGGAGAAGCGAATGCCTGGTGGATCAGCAATATGCGACTTGGCTGCGAATCAGCGATGTCTGCCTTTGCAGGAACGCCTGAGGCTGCGACCGGTGATTGCATCGCAGTGGAGACGCTTGCGGCAGTGGATTGTTCGCTCACTCACTCACCTCAGCGAGGCACGCCTTCTCTATAAGCGATTCTCGACGCCGTCACTTATAAACTCGAACTTGGTCTCAAACCTGATCGGGAGTTTGCCCTCTGCTTCGAGAGCAACCGATAGTGCTGGCTGTTTAACCGCATAGGTACGTGACACCCAGCCTCGCGTGATCTCGCCCGGATAAGATACGTTCCCGACGATTCTCTCGCCAGCACGAACGAAACTGAACTGCGCTTGTGCTCCGCACGTCGCTCTGACACGCACAACGCCTTTTGGTGTTCTGAGCTGTACCGTTCCTGCCTCAGTGTCGACAACTGCAGGAAACTCCGGCAATAACCAGTGCAGACGCAATTGGTGCTGCCCCTCGCCAGTAATGTCGTCCCTGATGTTCCAGGTGTCCCCGTGCCTCTCAATCGTCCGCCGGTGGGTTATGCCAAGCCGCTTGAAACCGTCGTGCTCTCCTTGCCAAAACTCGCACTCGCCATCCCAGTAGTGTTGTACATGCGAACCCTGGGCCCAATCAAGCCAAATGAATCTTGAAAATCGGCGCATCTGGTCTTTGCGATCAACCGTTACCGAATTGTGCGCAGCGGTCCCGACAAACGCGGCATCCCAAGGAGGAGCTGCATTGTACAGATATGTGCCGCTATCTAGTGTCACATTGATACCTCGCCACCATAGATCGAGGTGAAGCTGGTCAGCATGCGCCGGGCGGTCGCGATACTCGGCGCAACGAACCATGGCCCAACTCTCTGGACCCCGTAGCACATAATAACCGCTCGCGGACGCAAGTGGCTGCTGCTCTGCTCTGGACAATACCGGCGCACTGAGTGAATGTACGCCGAAAAGCCAAATTAGCGCTTCGTCCCAGGGTCCAGGCGCAAACCGTCTCTGTTGCGCACCGAGGTAGTACATCGCCTGCAGGGTGGGACGAAAATCGTCGTAATCGCAATCGGTGAGCGGCAGCACCAGTGCACCATCATTGTTGCCGTAGTTAGGCACGCAGCCGCTGTCGGCATCGGTCATGCCGTCGAGAAACTCAGTGCTGCGAAGGAGCTGCGCATACAACTCATTCGAAAACGGTGCTCCATTGAGCTCTGCCAGCCGCAGCGCCCAAAGATAGTCATGCAACATGACTCGCTGGTAGTTGGTCGAGTGCTGAACATAAGCACCGTCTTCGTAGATCTGCGTTCGGGCTTGGCACTCAAGCAGCCTCCTGCCGCGGTTTCGCCATGACTCAGCGCGCCAGAATTCAGGGAAAAGCGTCCCCGCTGAAAACAGCCCTACCGCTTCGCTGATGCCGTGATTGTTTTTCTGTGACAGTGCATAGCCGATGTTTGCCTCAATGCGCTCGGCGGTCACGGCAATGATCTTCGAAAGCGCAGCAACACGTCCGGGAGTGGTGTGCAGCGAAACCGAAAACGCATACAGCCCGAAACACCACGCCATCATGCGGAAGCTTGACTCCTGTCCGCATTTCCAATTGGGCCCAAGTTGGGGGGGATTATGCGCCGCCCAATCCTCCACCAGCTTCCAGAATGCCTCAGCATAACGCTCATCGTGCGTAAGAGCGTAGGCACGGACCAGTACATACACCGGACTGAAACGGCTCGCTTCCCAAATGAGCTTGATATCACCAAAGACAAAGTCGGGAATGTCGGCCCAGTGTCGGTCGGCAGGAGCGCTCTCCCCCGTTAAAGGATTCCGATGCCAATAGGGCGGAAATCCAGCTTCAACCGGGAGTGCACCGAAGTAGATCCACCTTCCGGACAACAGCGCATCTGCTTGAGAAACAGCCTGCCGCGGTGAGGCCGATAGCAAGAGATCCGTTCGTGGTAGCTCATCAAAGAAAAACTTCCCTGCCCCGACCTGGCGCCATCGGGCGTACTCAAGCGGCTCTGACGGAACACCCTTGCGCAGATAGCTCGCGAGCGGTCGCTGATCCCAAGTCTCGAGCGGCAGGCGTCGCTGCATCAGGCGGAGTTTGCTCTCTACAGCCTGATGCACCCGACTCGCTATCCAGCGCGGGCCCATGTGCCTTGCCAGGGAAATCCCGTCTGGAATCATTCGCCGCAAGTTGGACCGTGTCTTCATCCCTTGTTGAGAGCACACCAGATCAAACGAGCTATAGCCAGTCTCCACGGATACCGGAGCTTGGGTATATCGATCGCCTTAGAACTCTGGTGCCGAATTCATTTCGGACTTGCAAATCAACCGCTGGTAAAAGCGCTCCGCTCTTTCCATGCTTGAACTGTATTCCGCTCGTTCCTCGATAAGCTGCCTATTCTTGAGAGCAGCCGAAAAACGCAAGGGAGAATCGGCTATCGCACCCAAGATAGCTTCAGAGAAGCCTTCAGCATCCCACGGCTCACGTAAGCTCCCATTCACCCCCTCGGTTATCCACTCTCGCAGTGATTCAATGTCGCCGACAATTGGGAATGCCCCTGCGGCCATACTCTCAAGAAGAGTATTCGGCGTACCGTCATGTTCAGATGGAGACAGCATAACGTCGGATGTCCGTAGCAACATCCCCATCTCTGCACGAGAGAGTATCGGCAACAGTCTAACATTCTGCTGTATTCCCAAAGAAGAAGTCCAACGCTCAGCAACGGGGTTTCCTTGCATACCCACAGCGGCAAACACAATGTCAGAACGTCTCTTAATTGTAAGCGCAATACAACGGAAGAAGGTGTCGTTGCGGACGTAGGCTCTAAACCCACGTGGATTACAGACCAGCGGCACGTCGTCGGGAATATCGAAGCGAGCTCGCACTGTCGAGTCTGCCTGTCGGGCCCCGAATACATCCATCTGAATACCACCACCGCCCGGGAGGACTATTGATGGCTTTTGTGGGTCGAATCCAAAGTGGGCTGCCAATTTGATATCGCGATTGCAGTCACAGTGCAGTGCGTCGGCCCGTTGTAACGCTTGGCGTGATTGTCGACCCGTCAAGGGAAACCGGCGCGCAAAGAGTGTAAGATCATTGCCCCAAATGGAAACCAGCAATGGCGCCTGGGGGTCGGCAAATGCAGCCATAATGCCCTCGAACGGTAGCCGCATCGCATGGACCAGATCGGGCTTTATCTGCCGAAGGATCTCGCTGATGGCGCCGCTTCTCCTGCCAACACCCAACGGTTCCACCCAGTGACGAATTGCGAGCGTAAGATCAGACAATCGCCCTGCCCGCACTTCGGCCTTTATCCGCGAAAAGCGCCCCGGCGTGTTGCGATTCTGAACTTGTCCGTCATGCCTGAATCCTGCCATTCGATCAAGAATAGATGTAACCTCCCTCACTGAAGCATTCGGATAGTTCTCTCTTGAGCAAGGGTAACTTGAGATCACATGAACCTCGTGGCAGCGCTGCACAAAATAGGTGATCCAATTCTTAGCTATGGGACTACGAGCATCGGCAATAAAACAGATTCTCATCCAATTTTCGCCCTTAGGTTACCGCATCTATATCGGCTAGCATGCCTGTATTATCTTCTGTTGCTGTATTGCTCCTTCGTCAGTCCTAGATAGCAAGATAAGTCCTTATCTCGTCGTTGGGAGCAGTTCCGGTAAGATATTCGGCGGCCCCAGCCAAGGTGGCACCGGCGGAAACGCACGAACTTTCCGCGGCCGAGTGATCTCTCCCGCAACTGCAGGCCCGCTACCGGACACCTGAAAAAGAATTCTCAGTCTTTTCCGATCGAAGAATGAGCCTGAAGAAGAGCAGGCAGCTGATTGCCGCCTCGAACGGGCCTACGGAGTCGCGCTTCGCGAGTAACCGAACCGACTTTGCGCGTCACCAAAGTATCATCAACGTCCCAGGACGCGAAATAGACGCCAAGTAGAGTTCTGATACAGAGTATCGAAACGCTCGCTCGGCATGGGGAAAACAGGTACACTATCGGCTCGCCTTACGATCAAATAGTCGAGTCTGCGGTCCTTGAAGTCGCGGCGTAAATCGATGTTGCTCCAAATGGCACTGGCGGTCTCGATGGTTTCGGGGCGGATCTCCTTTTGCCAAAGTAGGAACCAGCGAAGCGACGATTGGGAACCGGGATCCGACCTTAATTCGGCCTCCACCTCCGGCCAATTTCTGCCTTCGAGGCGGCAAAGCAACAAATATCGCGTGAGAATTTCCTCGTTGGAAGCCAGGCTGCGATTAGCCACTGGAACGAACGTCCAGGTTCCGGCGATACCGGAAGTAAGCGAAAGTAGATGGCCATCATTCGACCCGATCACGACGTCAGGCGGAAGGTGAGAACGGACCCAAAGAAGCACATCTACATCGGGATTGGTTTTGCGATGATAGGCGGCCGTGTTCTTGCCTACCTGAATTTGCCGCACTGCGGCCACCGCGATGAGAATCCCAATGACGGCAGCCGTAGCTGCAATCGCGGGTCTTCGCACGCTCCGGAACAGCATCAATAAGCAAAAATACATGAGCAGCGGCTGAAGTACCCGATTGTAAAAGTGTGAATGCTCTGCATAGAATCCTGTCAGTAACTGGAGGTTGAGGCCGATCGCCCCTCCCGTGGAAATAGCGAGCAACACGGCGGCGAAGAGTGGTTGCTCATCGGACTTTGTCCGAATCTGAAGTTTGCAGTACATCCATAGAGCGATGACCAAAGTGAGTGCAAGGATCAGCCCAATTACGTCGGGCTTTCTCGTGAAGACGAGACACCGGTTCATAAGCTGCTGCTGATCGCCGGAGCGCATGGCATCGATGGTCCATAGAAGGTACGGAATGCCTGTAAGGGAGCCCAGCACGAGGATCGAGGCGATCAACTTCACGTAGTTCCATCTTTTGATAATTGCAAACACAATCAAGAGTGATCCGGCGCCGGCAAAGAAGGCGATCGTGTAGAAGTAATAAAGATAAAACAGTGCGCCAGCCGAGATCCCAGCGGCGAGGATCCGCATGGGAGCCGGCTGTGCCAGAGCCCGGGACAGGAGCCAAATCGCCAGGATCAGAAACAAAAAGGACAGAGCCGGCTGGGGCATGCGGGTCAGTTCTAACGGTTGGATGAATCGGTACTTAGTGAGCAGGAGAAAGTTGCGGGGGGCGAAGGCAATGAAGCACACAGCCCACGCGATTGCCGCAGCAAGAGCGCCGGAGCGCACGAAGCGGCATGCATTCCAGAAAAGAATCACCCAGATCAATGTCGGCGCGATTGCGTGGGAGATCATCCAGCCCCATTCTGGGCTTCCCACGGCTTTGGCGAGCAGGCCCAGCAAGATCGTGGGCAGAACTGGGTAGTTGTTGTTTGGAACATCCCGCAACTCGAAAGGATCGAATCCCGCCCGAACCTGGCCGGTGCGAAAAAACCTGCTTGGACCAGGGGCGTAACACTGCGTCTCGTCATAAACCACGGGGGAAACCTGAGAAACGAGTGCGAAAGGTGTGTAATCGCCGCGATTCACAGCCAGGCCCACGATATGGTTGAGGGGGAAAACCACGAGATTGACGACGATTCCAAAAAACAGTAGAAAGCGGGAGCGGGATCGCATAGTGGACATGTGCAGGAAGAGCCTCTCGTAATAAGTGGTTTCCGCGCAAACGGCAATGATCGTTTTGGTAACAGAATACACGAACAGCCTGAGTCTTTTCCAAATACAAGATGAGCCTGAAGGAGGAGGCAGTTTCCAACACAAGATGAGCCTGGAGCGAGTGGCATGCTGAGGATTGACAACCAGCGTGCACGAAGCCGAGAAGCTGAACCTGGAGCAGATCCAGGCTTTTCTAAAAGCCAGCGAAGGAATCCGGTTCGAGGGCGAAAGCCGGCAGCCGGTTTATCACTGGATCGAGCAGGTTTTGCGCCAACAACAGTATGCCCAGCAAGGCCGCGCGGCGCGTGGCTTGTTGCGGCGCTACCTAGGGAAGATGCCCGGCCGGAGCCGGGCCCAGGTGACGCGCCTGATTGCCCGCTATCGGGCCAACGGAGAGCTGCAGCCCATCGGCTATCGGCGGCACCGCTTTGCGCAACGCTATACCCGCGCCGATGTGGAGCTGCTGGCCACCGTCGATGCGGCGCATGAAAGCTTGAGCGGACCGGCCACGCGGCACATTCTGCAGCGCGCGTATCAGCAGTACGACCAGCCGGAATACCAGCGGCTGGCCTCGATCTCGGTGTCTCACCTGTACAACCTGCGGCAACAGCCGCGCTATCGCCAACGCCGTCTGAACTACGTCAAGACCAGGCCCACGGCGGTGACGATTGGCGAGCGGCGGCGACCCGATCCGCAAGGCCAGCCCGGCTATCTGCGGGTCGACACCGTGCACCAGGGCG